>MDTD01000656.1_pt1 | contig 84177 bp, 53 predicted proteins | sample 811221 | NCBI WGS metagenome assembly MDTD01 (sample SAMN05326646, study PRJNA326480) | marine metagenome | isolation source: seawater | place: Pacific Ocean: South West | collected 2011
CACGCCCGGCACGGCACAGCGCCGCGATCCGGCCGGGATTGGGGGATCGCGGAAGCCGCGACGCCCCCAAAGCGGCTCCCAGGGCGGCCTCCGCAGCGGCGGCCCGGCACGAACCGCCGGGCGCGATGCCGATACGGTCGGGGATGCCGCCCGCCAGGCAGCCGCAGGACTGCTGGCCGAGGTGCTGGAAGAGGGCCGCAGCTTCGACCGAGCCTTCGCCGCTGCCTGCGGCGGGGACGGCCGCCTCGCCGCGCGCGACGATCGCGACCGCGCCTTCGTGCGGGCCCTGTGCATGGCGGTGCTGCGTCACCTGAGGCCGATCGATGCCGCGATCGCGGAGCGGCTTGCCCGGCCGCTGCGCCCGGGCAAGGCCGCCAGCCCGGCGATCGGGGCGCTGCGCCTGGGCGCAGCCCAGATCCTGTACCTCGACGTGCCGGACCATGCCGCCGTGCATTCCAGCGTCGCGATGCTGCCGCCGCATTCGCCGTTCCGTGGCCTGGTGAATGCCGTGCTGCGGCGGATCGCGGGCGAGAAGACCGCGCTGCTGTCCGCGGAGCGGCCCCTGGCGGCGCTGCCGGACTGGCTGCGCGACAGCTGGCAGGCCGCCTACGGTGTCGACCGCGCTGAAGCGATCGCGGCGGCCAGCCTGACGGAAGCCCCGCTCGACGTCACAGTGAAATCGGACCCCGATGGCTGGGCGCAACGGCTGCAGGCGGAGCGCCTGTCTGGCAACAGCCTGCGCCGGGCGGCCGGCGGACGGATCGAGGCGCTGCCGGGATTCCGCGACGGCGCCTGGTGGGTGCAGGATGCGGCGGCCGCGCTGCCGGCACGGGCACTCGCGGCGGCCCTGCGCGACGATGACGGCCTGGAGGACGGTAGTCTGGAGGGGCTGCGGCTGCTCGACATGTGCGCGGCGCCCGGCGGCAAGACGGCGCAGCTTGCCGCCATGGGCGCCACGGTGACCGCACTGGACCAGGACCCGGCACGGATCGCGCGCCTGACGGAGAACCTGTCACGTCTGGGCCTGTCGGTGGAAACAGCGGCGGCGGACGCGGCGGCATGGCCGGATCCGCGCCGATTCGACGGCGTCCTGCTGGACGCGCCCTGCTCCGCGACCGGCACCTTGCGCCGGCATCCGGATATCCTGCACCTGCGGCGGGCGGGGGACATCGCCGCGATCACCGCGATGCAGGACCGGCTTCTGGACGCCGCCGCGGCCCGGCTGTCGCCCGGCGCGCCGCTGCTCTACTGCGTCTGCAGCCTGCAGCCGGAGGAAGGGCCGCAGCGGATCGCCGCCGCGCTGTCGCGCCATCCGGACCTGCGCCAGGTGCCGCTCGACCCGGCGGCACTCGGCCTGCCCGCCGGCGCCGCCTGCGGCGACGGGCTGCTGACCGCGCCGGACCTCTGGCCGGAGCGTGGCGGCCTCGACGGGTTCTACCTGGCCCTGCTGCGCGCGGCGGTGTGAGGCGCTCAGGCGCCCGACTGGATCCGCAGTTCCCCCGCCACCGTGGCGATCCGGTTGCCCAGGATCGCGGCGATCCGGCGCCGGCTTTCGGTCTGCGCCAGCAGGCGCTCGTCCTGGGGATTCGACAGGAAGCCGGTCTCCAGCAGGACCGCCGGCACCTGCGCCGATTTCAGCACCGCGAAGCTGGCGGAGCGCATCGGGTTGTAGAGCAGGTCGATCTGGCCGACGAGGCCGGAGACCAGCTTCTGCTTGGCGGTGCGGGAGGCATGGTGGCTGTAGCGATGGGCAAGGTCCTGCAGGATCATCGCCACCGCGGCGTCGGTATGGCTGAGATCGACGCCGTACAACCGGTCGACCCTGTTCTCGGCCGAGGCAAGGGCATCGGCCAGGCCGTCGGAGGCGCGCTCCGACAGGGTATAGGCGGACAGGCCCCGCGCATCCGGCGTCGGCGCGGCATCGGCATGGATGGAGATGAACAGGTCGGCATCCATCTCCTCGGCAAAGGCGATGCGGTCGTTCAGCGGCAGGAACACGTCGCCGTCGCGGGTCAGCAGGATCTCCGGCCCGCCGGAGCGGCCGATGCGGTCGCGGATCGTGCGGCAGATGTCCAGGGTGACGTCCTTCTCCCGCACCCCGGTGACGCCGAGGGCGCCGGGGTCGCGCCCGCCATGGCCGGGATCCAGCACCACCTTCGCCCGCGGCAGGCCCTGCCGCAGGTGGAACGGCCGCGGCCGCGGCAGCGGGGTCGCGGCCAGCGCCGGACCGGCGGCCCCCAGCAGGGCGGCGCCTGCGGCCAGCGAGAACAAGGTACGGTTGAAATCTCGTCGATTCATGCGATTGGGGTCCACAGTTCCGGCCGGTTCGCACTACGAAGGGGGCCGGTTCCGGTGCACAATCGCACCAGCGGGCCTGGAGGCTCTGGCCGAATCGGTCGGCCGCTACGGTGCCGACCCCCCCGCGTTCCGTCAATTAGTGAAATCAGTATGCCAGGAAATTCTCAAAAGTCATTGATTTTCATATCTTTTGGCCTGACAACCGAAGCCATTGCCGTTGCCATGGGAAGCTGATACCACCCGACGATGACCCGACCGATTCGCATCGCGCCCTCCATCCTGTCCGCCGATTTCGCCCGCCTGGGCGCGGAGGTGACGGCGATCGATCGTGCCGGCGCCGACTATATCCATGTCGACGTCATGGACGGCCATTTCGTGCCGAACCTGACGATCGGGCCGATCGTCGTCTCTGCACTGCGGCCGCACAGCACGAAGCCCTTCGACGTGCATCTGATGATCGCCCCGGTGGATCCCTACATCCCGGCCTTTGCCGAGGCCGGCGCCGACATCATCACCGTGCATGCCGAGGCGGGCCCCCACCTGCACCGGTCGCTGCAGCTGATCCGGTCGCTGGGCAAGAAGGCCGGCGTGTCGCTGAACCCCGGCACCCCGGCGGAGGCGGCGATCGCCGTCCTGGACATGGTCGACCTGGTCCTGGTGATGAGCGTCAATCCCGGCTTCGGCGGGCAGAGCTTCATCGCCAGCCAGCTGGAGAAGATCGCACGGCTGCGCGCGGCGATCGACGCGACCGGCCGGCAGATCGACCTGGAGGTGGATGGCGGCATCAATGTCGAGACCGCGCGCCGGGTCGTGGCCGCGGGCGCCGATGTGCTGGTTGCCGGCACTGCCAGCTTCACCGGCGGCGAAGCCGCCTATGCGGAGAATATCCGCCGGCTGCGCGAGGCGGCATGATGCGCGCGGACCCGCTGGACCGGCCGGCCGCCCCCAGGGAGGGGCAGGGCAAGTCGGGCGGCGGGCAGAAGCCGCAGCGCAGCGCCGGCAGCCTGGTGGTGACGGCGCCGCCGCGCGGCCCGGGCGGCGGCCTGCCGGCCCTGCCGGAGAATGTGGCCGCGCAGCGCGGCGGCCCCTGGCAGCGACTGCGCGACAGGCTGGCACCGAAGATCTTCGAGACCGGCCTGTACAACTATTTCCTCAGCGACTCGCCGCCGAAGGACCTGGTGTTCCGCCCGCGTGCGCGCCTGCCCGGCGATGCCGAGCACGGGCTGTCGCTGCTGGACGGGGTGATCCGGGTGCAGGGGCTGGAAAGCGACCTGCCGAAGGAGGATCCCTGGGGACGGGAGCCCGCCGATCCCGGGCTGGCCGCCTGGCTGCACGGCTTCGAGTTCCTGCGCGACCTGCATGCCGTCACCGGCGACCGCCAGGCCGAGGCAGCGGAGCGTGCGCGCCGCCTGGTCGGCGCCTGGCTGAGCCGGCATCCGCGCTGGCACCGGATCTGCTGGCGGACCGACATCCTGTCGGTGCGGCTGCTGAACTGGCTGACCTTCGCCGACCCGCTGCTGCGCGGCGGCGATGCCGCGTTCCGGAAGGCCTTCCTGGAGGGACTGTCGCGCCAGGCGCGCCACCTGTCCGATGCGCTGCGCCTGCGGCAGAGCGGGGTGGAGCCGGTGCTGGCCTGGACCGCCCTGTGCACGGCGGCGCTCTGCCTGCCTGACCTGGAGCGTCGCCGGGAGGCCGCCTTTGCCGGCCTGGCGCGGATTCTCAATGCCGAGATCCTGCCCGACGGCATGCACCGGTCCCGCAACCCGTCGCGCCAGTACCGGCTGCTGGCGATCCTGGCGGGTTTGCGCCGCACCTGCCTGGATGCCAACTGGGAGGCGCCGGAAGCCCTGGCCAATGCGGTGGACCGGATGGCGCCGATGCTGCGCACCCTGCGCCATGGCGATGGCGGGCTGGCGGTCTTCCACGGCGCAGTGGAGGAGCGGGCCAGCCGCATCGACGCCGTGCTGAAGCTGGCCGACAGCAAGGCGAAACCGCTGGAAAGCGCGCCCTACGGCCAGTATGAGCGGGCGGAGGCGAAGCGTGCGGTGCTGCTGATGGATGTCGGCTGGCCGGTGCCCGACACCACCGATGCGCCGCACCTGTCGCCGCTGGCGATGGAGTTCAGCCACGGCCGCGACCGCATCATCGTCAATTGCGGCACCGCGGCCGATCCGCACTGGCGCAGCGCCCTGGCCGGGACTGCTGCCCATTCCACCCTGACGGTGGCGGAGGAGGATGCCCTGCCCGCCGGCTGGCTGGCGGCACCGCTGCCGCCTGCACCGACCGTCACCCGGCAGATCCAGGACGGCAATTTCTGGATCGAAGGGGAGCATGCCGGCTATGAGGCGCGCTTCGGCCTGCGGCATCGCCGGCGGCTGTACCTGCATGCCGATGGCGACGACCTGCGGGGCGAGGACATGCTGCGCAAGCTGCGGCGGTCCGATGGCAGCCGGCCACAGGATTGCCCGCTGACGATCCGCTTCCACCTGCATCCGGAGATCCGCGCCTCGCTGCTGCATGACGGCGCGCAGGCGATCCTGAAGACGACCTCCGGCAAGGGCTGGCGGATGCGGGTCGCCGGCGGCGAAATGGCGCTGGAAGAAAGCGTCTATCTGGGCGCGGACGGGATCCGCCGGCGCAGCCAGCAGATCGTCCTGAGCGGCACCACGGCAGGCGACACCACCATCGTCAAATGGGCGCTGGCGAAGCTGACGGGATGACCGACCGGCAGGCCGGTCCGGCCAATCCCAGGGGGCGCATCCTCTATCTCAGCCACGAGGCGCTGTTCTTCACCACCCACCGCATGCCGGTGGGGGTGGCGATGCGCGCAGCGGGGTTCGACGTCCATGTCGCGGCGCCGCCGGATCCGCGCGGCATCGAGCGGATCGAGCGGGCGGGGCTGACCTTTCATCCGATCCCGCTGGCCCGCGGCGGCCGCAACCCGCTGGCGGAGCTGAAGCTTCTGGCCAGGATCTCCTACATCGTCGGCCAGGTGGAACCGGACCTGGTGCACCATGTCTCCATGAAGCCGGTGATCTGGGGCGGCATCGCCACCCGGCTGCTGGGCGTGCCCGCCGTGGTCCATGCGATCACCGGGCTGGGCTATCTGTTCATCCGCAGCGGGCCGGTGGCCTGGGCACAGCGGCAGGCGGTCAAGGCACTGTTCCGCTTCGCCATCGGCCATGGCAACGGCCGGGTGATCTTCCAGAACGGCGACGACCGCGACCTGTTCCTGCGTCACCGCCTGGCGCGGCCCGAGCGGATCGTCATGATCCGCGGCTGCGGCGTCGACATGACCGAGTTCAGCCCCGCGCCGGAGCCGGAGGGACCGCCGGTGGTGATGTTCCCGGCGCGGCTGATCGGCGACAAGGGTCTGAACGAGTTCATCGCCGCCGCCCGGATCCTGAAGCAGCGCGGGTCCCCGGCCCGCTTCGTCCTGGTCGGCCGGCACGACCCGCAGAATCCGACCGATGTCGGCGCCGACCGGATTGCCGCCTGGCAGGCGGAGGGGCTGGTGGAGGTGCGCGGCTATTCCGATGCCATGCAGGCGACCCTGAACGAGGCGCATATCGTCTGCCTGCCCTCCTATCGGGAGGGGCTGCCCCGCACCCTGATCGAGGCGGCGGCCTGCGGCCGCGCGATCGTCACCACCGACGTGCCCGGCTGCCGCGAGGTGGTGCGCCACGGGGAGAACGGCCTGCTGGTGCCGGTGCGCGACGGCGCGGCGCTGGCGGAGGCGCTGTGCGCCCTGATCGACGATCCGGCGCGGCGGCGCGCGATGGCCGCACGCGGCCGCGAGATCGCGATGGCGGAATTCTCCGTCGAGCGGTTCGTGGCGGAGAGCATGGACTGCTACCGTAGCGTCCTGCCAGCCGGACGGCTGCCGTGAGGCCTGTCGCGCCATTTGCCCCCACCGCCCTAATTGCCTATGGGCCGGCGCGGGGGTAAGGACTGCGCGATGTTCTGGACCCTGTTCGTCATCCTGGCCCTTGGCGCCGCGCTGCTGACGGCGGCCGCGATCGCGCCGCTGCGCGCCTGGCTGCTGCGGCAGGCGATCCTGGACCTGCCGAACGACCGCTCCAGCCACACGGTGGCGACCCCCCGCGGCGGCGGCCTGGCGGTCGTCGCCAGCATCCTGGCCGGCGGGATCGTCGCCATCGCGGCCACCGGGCATGGCTATGCCGGCGACCTGGACGGCCTGCTGATGAACGGGCCGCTGATCCTGCTGCTGACGGCGGCCCTGACCCTGCTGTCCTGGATCGACGACCGCGCCGGCCTGCCGGCGGCGCCGCGCCTGCTGGCACAGGGCCTGGCCTGCGCCGCCGGCCTGCTGGCGCTGCCGTCCGGCGGGGTCTTCCAGGGCCTGCTGCCCGGCTGGGCCGATCTGGCCCTGGCCTGGTTCGTCTGGCTCTGGTTCGTGAACCTGTACAACTTCATGGACGGGATCGACGGCATCACCGCGATGGAAACCGTCACCATCGCCGGCGGCGCGGTTCTGATGGCCGCCCTGGGCGCCACCCTGCTGGGTCCGGTGATCCTGGCCGGGCCGTTCCTGACGGAAGGGCCGCGGCTGCTCCTGATCCTGGCCGCGGTGGCCGGGGCGGCCTGCGGCTTCCTGGTCTGGAACCGGCCGCCGGCGCGCATCTTCCTCGGCGATTCCGGCAGCGTGCCGCTGGGCTTCCTGCTCGGTTGGGTGCTGCTGCTGCTGGCTGCCAACGGCCATTGGGCGGCGGCCCTGATCCTGCCGCTTTATCATCTGGCCGACGCCTCGCTGACCCTGGGCCTGCGGCTGCTGCGCGGCGAGCGCATCTGGCAGGCGCACCGGCAGCATTTCTACCAGCAGGCGGCGCGGCAGTTCGGCAGCCATGGCCGGGTGCTCGCCCGGCTGCTGCCGCTGAACCTCGCCCTGGTGCTGCTCGCCGCCCTGACGATCGTCTGGCCCGCCGGCAGCCTGCCCGCCCTGGCCGGCGCCGCGGTGATGGTGGCGGCCACCTTCTGGCATTTCCAGGAACGCCGGCCCGATGCGGCGGTCAGCGGCGGGAGCCGGTCGTGACCCGGCCGCGGCTGTCCTTCAACCCGCGCATCGCGGTGGTCGTGGTGCACGACATCTTCATGGCCGCTGCCGCCATGGAGCTGGCGATCTGGGTCCGCTACTGGCTGGCCGGCGCGCCGCAGGGCCTGTTCTTCCTATGGGAAGGCACCCTGCTCTTCACCCTGGTGGCGAGTGTGGTGTTCACCGCCACCGGGCTGTACCGCGGCATCTGGCACTATGCCTCGTTCCGCGACCTGGTGGCGATCGTCCGCGCGGTGGCGCTGACGGTGCTGATCTTCATCCCGATCCTGTTCCTGATCACCCGGCTGGACGATGTCCCGCGCTCCGTCCTGGTCTTCGTCGGGCCGCTGCTGATCGTAATGCTGGCCGGGCCGCGGCTGCTGTACCGCGCCTGGAAGGACGGCAATCTGCGGCGCAGCTTCGAACGCCGCACCGACCCGCGGGTGCCGGTTCTGCTGGTCGGCGCCGGCGCGCCGGCGGAGACCTTCATCCGCGCCATGTCCGGGCAGAAGCATGCCAGCTACCGGGTCGTGGGCATGGTGGACGACAATCCGAAGCGCCGCGGCCGCGACATCCACGGCGTGCGGGTGCTGGGCGAGCTGTCGATGATCCCGGACCTGGTGGAGCGCCTGGGCCGCAACGGCAACCGGCCGCAACGCCTGATCATCGCCGCCCGCAACCTGGACGGTGCGAAGGTCGAGGCATTGCTGGAAACAGCCGACCAGCTGGGCCTGGTGCTGTCGCGGATGCCGGAGATCACCGACTTCCAGCGCAGCGGCGGCGACGGCATGCCGCCGCTGCGGCCGATCGACGTGGAAGACCTGCTGGGCCGGCCGCAGCGGGTGCTCGACCGCACCCCGCTGGCCCGCCTGATCCAGGGCCGCTGCGTGCTGGTGACCGGCGCCGGCGGCACCATCGGCGGCGAGCTGGTGCGCCAGATCGCCGCCCTGGGGCCGCGGCGGCTGGTGCTGTTCGAGGCCAGCGAGCACAACCTCTACCAGATCGACCTGGAGCTGGCGGAACGGCCGGAGATCCTGTCCCGCAGGGCGGTGCTGGGCGATGTCCGCGACCGCCGCCGGCTGGAACGGATCTTCGCGGCGGAGCGGCCGGACATCGTCTTCCACGCCGCCGCCTTCAAGCATGTGCCGCTGGTGGAGACCAACCCGAACGAGGCGGTGCTGACCAATGTCGTCGGCACCCGCACGGTGGCGGAGACCTGCCTGGCGCATGGCACCGGCACCATGGTGCTGATCTCCACCGACAAGGCGGTGAACCCGACCAACGTCATGGGCGCCAGCAAGCGGATCGCCGAGATGGTGATCCAGACCATCGGCAGCGACGGCGAGACTGCGGGAGCCGATGACCGCACGCGCTTCGTCGCCGTCCGCTTCGGCAATGTCCTGGGCTCCACCGGTTCCGTGGTGCCGCTGTTCCAGCGCCAGCTGGCCCGCGGCGGGCCGCTGACCGTGACCCATCCCGACGTCACCCGCTTCTTCATGACCGTGCGGGAGGCGGTGGAACTGATCCTGCAGGCCGCCGCCCGGCCGGACCTGGCGCCCAGCCGCTCCGGCTCGGTCTTCGTGCTGGACATGGGCAAGCCGGTGCGGATCGCCGACCTGGCGCGGCAGATGATCCGCCTGTCCGGCCGGCAGCCGGACAAGGACGTGCAGATCGCCTTCACCGGCCTGCGCCCGGGCGAGAAGCTGCACGAGGAGATCCTGCACCCGGAGGAACAGGGCCGGCCGACCGCGGTGGACGGCGTCCTGCTGGGCGGGCCGCGCAGCCCCGACCGCGCCACCCTGTGGCCGCTGCTGGATGCGCTGGGGGAGGCGGCGGCGGAGCGCGACACCGCCGGCATGCTGGAGATCCTGCGGCAGCTGGTGCCGGAGTTCGCGGGCGATCCCGCTGTCCTTGGCGCGGAACAGGCGCCGCGGCGGCCCGACCGCGATCCGGCTGCCGCAGGGACAAGGCTGGCCGGGGAATAGGACCGGCCGCTGCGGTCACTCGGCGGCGACCCGGGCGGCCAGATCGTAGAAGTGCCGGGTGAAGCGCTCCGGCTGGCCCAGCGGATGGCTGCGGATCTGCGCCCTCAGGCCATGCCGCAGCTGCTGCCGCCGCGCCCGGTCCGCGGCCAGCCCGGCCGCCTGCGCGACATAATCGTCGACCGTGCGGACGGCGAGATCGCCGAGCCCCGCATTCGACAGGTTCGAATAGGACAGGCGCTCGGGGAAGCCCGGCCCGACCAGGGATACCACCGGCACGCCCATCCACAACGTCTCGCAGGTCGTGGTGCCGCCGGTATGGGGCAGGCTGTCCAGGGCGATGTCGATCTCGTTGTAGTGCTTCAGATGGGCGCCCCGCACGCCGATATAGTCGAGCCGGTCGGGATCGACGTCCCGGCGGGCGAAGGCGGCGCGGCTGTTGGCGACGAAGCTCGCCGCCGCCGCCTCCGGCCGCAGGAACAGGAAGCGGGCGCCGGGGACCGCGCGCAGCACGGCCGCCCAGGCATCCAGGCATGACGGCGTGTACTTGTAGGGGTTGTTCGCCGTGCCGAAGGTCAGATGACCCTTCCGCGCTTCGGGCAGGCCATCCGCGATCTCGACCTCGCCGAACATCCGCGACAGGGTGACCCAGGTCTCCGGCATCTCGAACGGCCGCTCGATCAGCAGGCGGGGATCTTCCGGTGTGATGTAGGGGTCGGTCAGGATGTAGTCGATCTGCTCCAGCCCGGCGGAATGCGGATAGCCCACCCAGCTGGCGCCCAGCCGGGCGGGGCGATAGGCCATCACCTCCAGCTTGTTCATCGCCGTGGAGGCGCCCAGCTCGAACAGGATGTCCAGCCCGTCGGCGGCGATGCCGTCGGCCACCGCGGCATCGGCCATCTTCGGCCAGTGGCGGAAGGCCGTGACCCGCCCGGCGATCAGCCGGTGCAGACTGTCAGGTGCCCGTTCGCTGAAGGAATAGCAGAAGACCTCCACCCGGTCCGGGTCAAAGCCTTCGAACAGGGGCAGGGCGAAATAGGTCACCGGATGGTTGCGCAGGTCGGAGGACATGAAGCCGACCCGCAGCTTCCGGCCCGTCGCCAGCGCCGGCATGGCGACGGGGGTGACCGGCTGCACATCCGCCGCGACCCTCCGGCCCCAGGCCCGGTGCCAGTCGACCAGCGCCAGGCGATCCTCCATGTCGGCGACCTGGCCCAGCTCATGCAGCGCGGCTGTATGGCGCAACTCCCCCAGCCAGATCGGCAGCAGGCGATGAAAGCTGCCGGTCGCCGCCATCCGCTCCTCGTCCATCACCCGCATGAAGACCATGCGCAGGCTGCGCGCGGCTTCCGGGATGCGCGACGGGAACCGCTCCACCAGCCGGCAGGAGAGGATGTAGGCGCGTTCCAGATGCTCGGTCTCGCTGTCGTAGCGGCTGCGGACCAGGGAATCGATCAGGCGGTCGAGCGCCTCGAAGCTCTGCGGATGCGCGGCCACCGCGCGCTCCAGCGCCTCGTTCGCGCGGCGCCGGTCGGAATCCGCGAAGATCGTCGCGACCTGGAGGTTGGCGCTCAGATTTCCGGAATCCCGCGCCAGGACCTCTTCGAGCAGCCGGTCAGCGGTATCGATATCGCCGGTCCGGAAGGCCAGGCGGGCCGCCAGAACCGTGAACTCGTCGTCATCTGGATGCGCTTCGCGCAGCGCACCGATGAAGCCGCGGGCCTCGTCGATCTGCCGGGTCTGCAGCAGCGCCTGCAGCAGCAGGGCGGCCAGGGTCCGGTCGCCGGGGGCAAGCGCCAGGCCCTTGCGATAGCTCGCGATCGCATCCTCGCTCCGGCCGGCCGCCAGGCAGCTGCGCCCGAGGAGGCGCCAGAGGTCCGGCGATTTCGGGCTCAGCCGCAGCGCCCCGCGATAGCAGCGGACGGCCTCGTCATGATGGCCGAGCTGCGCATGGACATTGCCGAGGTTCTGCCACGGCGAGAGACCCTTCGGCTGCAGCTGGCGGGCGCGCTCGAAGACCTCCACCGCCTTTTGCAGGCGACCCGCCCGCTTCAGCAGCACGCCCATCAGGTTCTGGGCGTCGCCGTCCTTCCTCCGCTTTGCGAACCAGTCGCGGAACGCCTCCACCGCCTCGGCATGGCGGCCGAGCTCCGACAGGGCGAGCGCATGGTCGCGGGCGACCAGCTTCGGCGCGGCACCCGCCGCGCGCGCCTTCGCGAAGGCGGCGACCGCGGCTTCCAGGTCCTTGCGGCCCATCGCGGCGCGCGCCTCGGCGAGCGCCGTTTCCAGCTCTTCCTGTTTCCGCTTCCGCAGTTCGACCGTCATCCCTGCTGACCCCTTCCCGGCGCGGGCGGACGAGACCCCTGGCAGAGCGCCTGAAGGCATTCGGATGGGGCATGACGTCCGGACGTTTCCTGTGCATGCACGACATACGGAATAGGGCCTGTTCTTCCTCCCGTCTGCCTGAATCTTTCCGGCAGGCGCGGGTGGCGCCGGGCACCGCCCTGTCGGCCGGCATCTCCGCCGTCATGTGGCGACTTTCTCCGCCGCGCCGTCGCATGCTATAGCCCGGCTTCCCGCCAGCATCCCCGCCATGAAGCAGCCGGAGCGCCCCCCGCCATGACCGTCCGCCGCGCCCTGATCTCGGTATCCGACAAGACCGGCCTGGAGGCGTTCGGCCGCTTCCTGGCGGATCGCGGCGTGGAGATGCTGTCCACCGGCGGCACCTTCGCGGCGCTGCGCAAGGCCGGCATCGCGGTGCGCGAGGTCTCCGAGGCGACCGGCTTTCCGGAGATCATGGACGGCCGGGTGAAGACCCTGCATCCGACCGTTCACGGCGGCATCCTGGGCCGGCGCGACCTGCAAGCCCACCGCGAGGCGATGGAGACCCATGCCATCGCACCGATCGACCTTGTGGTGGTGAACCTCTACCCGTTCGAGGCGACGGTCGCCCGCGGCGCGGATTTCGCGGAGACCATCGAGAACATCGATATCGGCGGCCCGGCGATGATCCGTTCCGCCGCGAAGAACCATGAAGATGTCGCCGTGGTGGTGGATGTCGAGGATTACGAGCCGGTGATGGCGGCGATGACCGCCAATGACGGCGCGGTGCCTGAGGCCCTGCGCCAGGCCCTGGCGGCGAAGGCCTATGCCCGGACCGCCGCCTATGACGCGGCGATCTCCACCTGGTTCGCGAAGGTGCTGGAGGTGCCGTTCCCGGAACGGATGACCCTTTCCGGCACCCGGGCGGAGGTGCTGCGCTATGGCGAGAACCCGCACCAGGAGGCGGCCTTCTACCGCACGGCCGAGGCGCGGCCCGGCGTCGCCAGCGCCCGGCAGGTGCAGGGCAAGGCGCTGTCCTACAACAACCTCAACGACACCGACGCCGCCTTCGAGCTGGTGGCGGAATTCGACGCGCGGCCGGCGATCGCCATCATCAAGCATGCCAATCCCTGCGGCGTCGCCCAGGCGGACAGCCTGTCGGCGGCATGGGACGCCGCGCTCGCCTGCGACCCGGTCTCCGCCTTCGGCGGCATCGTCGCGCTGAACCGCAGCCTGGATGCGGCGACGGCGGATAAGATCGCCACCATCTTCACCGAGGTGATCGTCGCCCCCGACGCGGACGCGGCGGCGCAGGAGATCCTGGCGAAGAAGAAGAACCTGCGCCTGTTGCTGACCGGCGGGATGCCGGACCCGCTGGCGCCCGGCCTGACCTGGAAGGCATTGGCCGGCGGCTTCCTGGTGCAGTCCAGGGACAATGGCCGCATCGAGGCGCCCGGCCTGCAGACGGTGACGAAGCGCGCGCCGACCGCGGCGGAGGTCGAGGACCTGCTGTTCGCCTTCCGCGTCGCCAAGCATGTGAAGTCGAACACCATCGTCTATGCGAAGGATGGCGCCACCGTCGGCATCGGCGCCGGCCAGATGAGCCGCGTGGATGCCGCGCGGATCGCCCAGCGCAAGGCCGCGGATGCGGCAGCGGCGGCCGGCCTGGCCGCGCCGATGACGAAGGGTTCGGTGGCTGCTTCCGACGCCTTCTTCCCCTTTGCCGACGGTCTGGAAGTGGTGGCGGAAGCCGGTGTTACCGCGGTGATCCAGCCGGGCGGCTCGGTCCGCGACCAGGAAGTGATCGACGCCGCCGATGCGGCGGGGATCGCCATGGTCTTCACCGGCATGCGGCACTTCCGCCACTGAGGCGCGGCCGCGGGGCGACAGGGAAGGGGGCGCGATGATCGGCACCGTGGGCCTGAAGGGCCTGGAAATCATCTGCGTCATCGGCGCCTTCGACGAGGAACGGGTGCGCCGCCAGCCGCTGCGCCTGAACATCGCGATGACCTGCGACTTCGCCCCCGCCGTTGCCGGTGACCGGCTGTCGGAGGCGGTGAACTATGCCGAGGTCGTCGGCCTGCTGACCGACCTGGCGGAGAGCGGCCGCTTCCACCTGATCGAGAGTTTCGCCGAGCGTGCCGCCGCCGCACTGCTGGCGCATTTCGCGACCGTGCAGGAGGTGGAGCTGGAGGTGGAGAAGCCGCAGGCGATCCCCGCCGCCGACTGCGCCTTCGTCCGGATCCGCCGCGGCCGGTGATGGCCGGGCCCGTCATCCGGGCCTATGTCGCCCTGGGTGCGAACCTGGGCGATCCGCGCGCGGCGCTGGCCGCCGCCGTACACCGCCTTGCCGCCGATCCGGACGTCGACCTGGCGGCACTGTCGCCGCTCTACCGGACCGCGCCTGTCGGCGGCCCGGACCAGCCCGCCTTCCTGAACGCCGTCGCCGCCATCGATACCGCGCTGCCGCCCGCCGCGCTTCTGGACCGCCTGCAGGCACTGGAAACGGACGCCGGACGGGTGCGCCGGGTGCATTGGGGCCCGCGGGTGCTGGACCTGGACCTGCTGCTGCACGGCGACCGGGTCATGGCGACCCCGCGCCTGACCCTGCCGCATCCGCGCCTGCACGAACGCCGCTTCGTGCTGGTCCCGCTGGCCGACATCGCGCCGGCCGTGCGGCATCCGGTGCTGCACAGGACCATCGCCGAACTGCTGGGCGACCTGCCCGCCGCCCCCGGCGACGTGGTGCCGGAGGCGGCGGACTGGCTGGACGAAGCCTGACGCCGCCGGCCGCTCAGCCGCCGATCGGCTTGCCGTCGTCGCGACGGATCATCACCACCGACGGCCGCGGCGGCATGCCCTCGGCGAAGTCGGGCCAGCGGGTGGCCGGATCCTCGAAGGTCGAGTCCCGGCCGAACGGTGCATATTCCTTCGCGCCGTCGGCCGCCGGGTGCTGCACCGCCACGAACAGGGTGCCGCCGTCGGTGCTGAACCAGGGGCCGCACATCTCCGCCCCGACCGGCACGCGGAAGAACATCTTGCCCTTGCCGCGTTCCGGCCCTTCCGTCTGCAGCGCCCAGACACCGTCCGCGGTGCCGGAGGCCTTGGCCCAGCCGCCGCCCTGGTCGGTGGAGACCCAGAGCCGGCCCTTCGGGTCGACCGCCAGGTTGTCCGGGCAGGCGAACCAGCCGTTCTCGGAGGTGGCGGGATGGTACTGCGCCCCGGTGGCGGGATCCTTCGGATTGCCGGCCAGGACCAGCATCTCCCAGCGCCAGTCGTCGCCGGCGAAGTCGCCGGCGGCCGGGATCATCTCCAGGATCTGGCCCCAGATGTTCTTCGCCCGCGGGTTGGCCGGGTCGGTCTCCGTGCGCTTGCTGTTGTTGGTCAGCGCCACATAGGCCTTCTTCGTGACCGGGTTGATCTCGACATCCTCGGGCCGGTCCATCTTCGTCGCGCCCAGCGCGTCGGCAGCCAGCCGCGCGCGGATCAGCACGTCGGCCTGGTCCGCGAACCCGTTCGCCGCGGTCAGCGGCCCCTGGCCATGCACCAGCGGCAGCCAGGCGATGCGGCCGTCCGGGTCGAAGCGGGCCACCGACAGGGTGCCGGCATCCAGCAGGTCCATGTTGGCGGCGCGGTCGGCGGGGTCGTAGCGGCCGTCGGTGACGAAGCGGTAGACATAGTCGAACCGCTCGTCATCGCCGGACAGGCCGACCACCCGGCCATCGCCGTTGACGATGACATTGGCGCCCTCGTGCTTGAAGCGGCCCAGCGCGGTGCGCTTCTTCGGCACCGACTGCGGGTCGTAGGGATCGACCTCCACCAGCCAGCCGAAGCGGTTCGCCTCGTTCGGCTCCCTGCCGATGTCGAAACGGGTGTCGTACTGGCCCCAGTTGTACCAGCCGCCCGGCAGGCCGTAGCGCTTCAGGCTGGCGGCGTCGGCGCCCGCCGCCGGCTCCCCCATGAAATAGCCGTGGAAATTCTCTTCCGCGGTCAGGAAGGTGCCCCAGGGGGTGGTGCCCCCGGCGCAGTTGTTCACCATGCCGGTCACCCTGGTCCCCGTCGGGTCGGCGGAGGTCTTCATCGCGTCGGCGCCGGCGCAGGGGCCGGTCAGGTCCATCGCAGTGTCCAGGGTGGTGATGCGGCGGTTGTACCGGCTGTCCGGCACCACCGCCCACCTGCCGTCGGGCCCGCGCCGAATCTCGATGATGGAAGCGCCGTGAGCGGCCATCTCCACCTCGGCCTTCTCCTTCGTCATGCCGGCGAAGGGATTGTCCTTGTCGCGCACCATGCCGGGGAACATCAGCTCCGGGATCGTGTATTCGTGGTTCACGAACAACAGGCCCCGGTCGGGGTCGGAGCCGTCGGCGGGCAGCGGCTGGAAGCCGATGAAGTCGTTGTTGTAGCCGAACTGCCGCTTCTGGCTCTCCGCCGTCTGCGCCTGCGGGTCGAAGGCCGGCGCATCGGCCAGCACCGGGTCGCCCCAGCGGATCAGGATCTCCGCCTGGTGCCCCGGGGCGACATGATGGGTCTCGTCCACGCCGTGGGCGATCTCCGTGAAGTCATAGTCGGGTACGGCCGTTGTGGCGGCGCTGGCCGGCGACACCAGGGCGCCGGCCAGCGGCGGCAGGCTGGTGGCCAGGCCGGCCACGACGGTGGTGCCCAGGAGGCCCTTCAGCAGGTCGCGCCGACCGAACCGCGCCGCCAGCACGTCGCCGATCGTCGGGTTGGACGTCGGGTTGCTGGGCACATCGTCGGAACGCTGAAAGGCCTCTGTCCGCGACAGTTCCGTCTCGTTCGCCATGGCAGGTTCCTGCCCTCCTCGGATCCGTTCTTTTTTGGGAGTGCGTGGCGGCCGTTCGCAGCACGGCCAGCATCGCGCATCCGGACCCTAGCGCCGCAGCGTGACAGGCTCTTGGCGGCTGTGTTTCGCTTTCATGACGGGCAGCCGGGTCAGGCGGCGGGACCCGGACCCCGCCGCTCGCGCACGCCCATCAGCAGGCCGATGCCGACGAACAGGAAGACCAGGACCACGGCGATGCCCAGCCGGCGGCTGTCGCTGATCTGGGTCACCAGGCCGATCAGCAGCGGCGCCAGGATCGCCGACGCCCGCCCCGACAGGGCGAAAAGCCCGTAGAACTCGCCGAACATCTGCGGCGGCGCCAGCCGGCCGATCATGCTGCGGCTGGCGGACTGCGCCGGTCCGAGGCAGATGCCGATCAGGATCGCGAACAGCAGGCCGACCTGTTCCTGCAGGCTGCCGAACAGCGGTCCGCCTGCGGTCACCGGCGGGGTGTCGATGAAGAACAGGACGGCCGTGGCGGTCAGCGACAGGATGCCGACGGTGGCCGCCGCCATGCCGAACAGCGCGATGGTGACGGTGCCCTTGGAGCCGATGCGGTCGTCCAGCCAGCCGCCGGCGAAGCAGCCGATCGCGGCGAAGATCGTGACGATGATGCCGAAGATGCCGAGCTGCGTGGTGCCCCAGCCGAAGGTCGCGGCGAAATAGACGCCGCCGAAGGCGATCACCGCAGAGACGCCGTTGTTGTAGATGAAGAAGGCGGCCAGGAAGAGCGCCTCGTTGCGATAGCCACGCAGCTTCTCCACGGTGCGGCGCAGCTGCCCCAGCCCTTCTGCCGCCGCCCGCAGGCCGCCGCGGCCGGCCCGCGGCACGTCGGGGGTGAACAGGAACATCGGCAGGACGAACAGCACCAGCCACAGTGCCGAGGCCGGCCCGGTCAGCCGCTCCACCGCATGGCTGGCCTGCGACAGGCCGAACAGGGCCTCGCCCTCCGGCACCGCGATCCCCGCCATCTCCGGCCGGCTGACGATCAGCACCGCGAACAGGGCGATCAGGCCGCCGACATAGCCCAGGCCCCAGCCCAGGCCGCTGAGCCGGCCCAGCCGCTCCGGCGGCACCAGGGTCGGCAGCAGCGCATTGTTGAAGACGATGGAAAGCTCCGCGCCGATCGTCAGCACGATCAGTGCCACGATCGTCAGCCACAGCGCGCCGGGCGACCCCGGCACCGCCCACCACAGGGCCACCAGGCCGAGGATCGTCAGCGCCTGGAAGACCAGGATGTAGGGCTTGCGGGGGCCGGAGCGGTCGGCCATGGCGCCCAGGACCGGACTGGCGAGCGCCACCACGAGGCCGGCAAAGGCCTGCACATAGCCCCAGATCGCCTGGCCCTCGGTGGCATCGGCCGCCATCACGCCGGTGAAGTAGGGGGCGAAGATGAAGGTCGTGATGACGGTGAAGACCGGCTGGTTGGCCCAGTCGAACAATCCCCAGGACAGCTGCGCCCTGCGGCTCGCCATGCCTTGCGGCAGGCGGCCCGGCGCGGTGGCCACGGCCTCGGCGTTCATGCGTGCATCGTTCCCCCTGTTGCGGCCGCCCCGGGGTCGGGCCCGGGGGCAGCCCGGCGGATCATCCGGCGCCGCCGCCGACCAGCAGTTCGTCGAGGGCCCGGTTCACGATCGCCACCCGCGCCAGGTCGACCCCGCCGCCGGCGCGGTATTCGGCCATCAGCCGCTCCAGCCGGGCGAACCCCTGACCGCGGCGCGCCGCCCAGTTGCGGATCGCCTCGCCGTCATCCCCCAGAACATCCGGGCCGCATTCCGCCAGCGCGGCCGCCGCCAGGCGGCTCTGCTGGTCCGACATGTCGTCGACCAGGCCATGCAGGGCGATGCGGTCCCAGTAGTCGTCGGTACCGGCCGCCAGCGCCGTGTCGCGCAGCCAGTCCAGGCCGATCATCGCACCGAAGGCGAAATAGAAGCGGCCGACATCCCCCACCTGGTGCGCATGGCGGTTGGCGGCGGCGACGATGGTCGGTGCCGCCGCCAGTTCCTGCAGCACGGAGACCCGTTCCGCCAGCGCCTGCGGGGCACCGTCGGCGACGAAGCCGTCGCGGCGCTGCTCGAAGGCCTGCCGCGCCTCGCCCATCAGGTATTCGTGGGCGCATTCGCCCAGCTTGCGGATGCCTGGGCCGAACTCCGCCACGGTATCGGCCACGCTGATCGGCGCCGGCCGGTTCTGCATGAACCACAGCGCAGCGTTTCGCACCAGTTCGCGGGCCGCAAGGTTCATGCGGATCTGGCACTGTGCCGGCACCTGGTTGTCCAGCGCATCGATCGCCGCCCACAGGCTGTGCAGGTCGAACACCTCCCGCACCACGGCGAAGGCGCGGGCGATGTCCGGGGCGCTGGCGCCGGTCTCCTCCTTCACCGCGCTGACGAAGGTCACGCCGGCATGGTTGACCACCGAGTTGGCGGTGACCGTCGCGATGATCTCCCGCCGCAGCTTGTGGGCCCGCATCTCCGGCAGGAAGCGGTCCTGCAGGAGCTTCGGGAAATAGCGCACCAGGTCGGCCTCGAAATAGGGCTCGTCCGGCAGGTTGGAGGCCAGCAGCTCCGAATAGAGGGTGGTCTTGGCATAGGCCAGCAGGACCGCGATCTCCGGCCGGCAGAGGCCCTTCCCCATGGCCTCGCGCTCCGCCAGCATCTCGTCGTCGGGCAGCCCTTCCAGGCGGGGATTGAGCAGTCCCGCACGCTCCAGCTCGCGGACGAACCGCATGTGCGAATCCAGCGCCGCCGGACCGTGCGCCTCCGTCAGGCTGATCGCCTCGCCCTGCAGGTAATTGTTCTGCAGCACCAGCTGCGCGACCTCGTCGGTCATCTCCACCATGATCTGGTCGCGCTGCTTGCGGGTCAGGTCGCCGCCGGTGACGGCGGCGTTCAGCAGGATCTTGATGTTGACCTCATGGTCGGAGCAGTCGACGCCGGCGGAATTGTCGACCGCGTCGGTGTTCAGCCGGCCGCCGTTCAGCGCGAACTCGATCCGGCCGGCCTGGGTGAAGCCCAGATTGCCGCCCTCGCCCACCACCTGCACCCGCAGGTCGGCGCCGTTCACGCGCAGGGCGTCGTTCGCCTTGTCGCCGACCTGGGCGTCGGTCTCGTGCGATGCCTTCACATAGGTGCCGATGCCGCCGATCCAGAGCAGTTCCGCCTGCGCTTTCAGGATGGTGCGGATCAGCTCCGTCGGGGTCATCGCATCCCGCACCGCGCCCAGCCAGGCCTTGATCTCCGGTGTCAGGGTGACGGACTTGGCGCGACGGTCGTAGATCCGCCCGCCGGGCGACAGCAGGCCCTGGTCATAGTCCATCCAGCTGGACCGCGGCAGGTCGAACAGGCGCTTGCGCTCGACCCAGCTGGTCGCCGGGTCGGGGGCGGGATCGACGAAGATGTTGCGATGGTCGAAGGCCGCCAGCAGCCGGATGTGCCGCGACAGCAGCATGCCGTTGCCGAATACGTCGCCGGACATGTCGCCGACACCGACAACGGTGAAATCCTCTTCCTGGATGTTCTTGCCCAGTTCCCGGAAGTGGCGCTTCACCAGTTCCCAGGCGCCGCGGGCGGTGATCGCCATCTTCTTGTGGTCGTAGCCCGCCGCACCGCCGGAGGCGAAGGCGTCGCCCAGCCAGAAGCCGCGTTCCTCGGCGATGCCGTTGGCGATGTCGGAGAAGGTGGCCGTGCCCTTGTCGGCGGCGACCACCAGGTAGGGGTCGTCGCCGTCGTGGCGGACCACCTCCGCCGGCGGCAGCAGGTCCGCACCGTCCAGATTGTCGGTGACGTCCAGGAGGCCGCGGATGAAGGTCTTGTAGCAGGCGATGCCGTTGGCGATCACGGCGTCGCGGTCGCCGCCCACAGGCGGCCGCTTGGGCACGAAGCCGCCCTTCGAGCCGACCGGCACGATCACCGCGTTCTTCACCATCTGCGCCTTCATCAGGCCCAGCACCTCGGTGCGGAAATCCTCCCGCCGGTCGGACCAGCGCAGGCCGCCGCGCGCGACCGGCCCGCCGCGCAGGTGGATGCCCTCGACCTCCGGCGCGTAGACGAAGATCTCCCGGTAGGGAACCGGCGGCGGCATTTCCTCGACCAGCTGGCTGTTCACCTTGAAGGACAGGTATGGCTTGTGGGGACCGTCTGCCGCGGGCTGGTAGAAGTTGGTACGCAGGCCCGCCTCCACCACGTTCAGGAAGCGCCGCAGGATGCGGTCCTCGTCCAGGCTCTGCACCGCGTCCAGCGCCTCTGCCAGGGAGCGGGCGACCGCCTCCGCCTGCGCCTCCCGCTCTTCCCGGTCGCGGGCCGCCTGCGGGTCGAAGCGGATGTGGAACAGCTTCACCAGGTCGGACGCCACCACCGGATTGGAGGCCAGCGCCTCCTCCATATAGTCCTGGCTGAAGGCGATGCCGGTCTGCCGCAGGTATTTGCAGATTGCCCGCAGGATCACGACCTCGCGCCAGTTCAGCCCGGCGGCGAGGACCAGCCGGTTGAAGCCGTCGCTCTCCGCCTCGCCGCACCAGACGGCGGCGAAGGCCTCCTCGAAATCCTGCTTCACCGCACCGATGTCGATCACCCCCTGGCCGTCCACCTGCAGCAGGAAGTCATGGATCATGTAGGTCCGCGTGCCGTCGCCCAGGTCCCGCGCGATGCGGAACTGGCGTTCCTCCAGCACCCGCAGGCCCATCCGCTCGATCATCGGCAGCACGTCGGACAGGACCACGGCGGTATCGCGGTTGAACAGCTTGAAGCGGCACTGGGTGTCGGGCAGCTCGATCGGGCGGTAGAGGTTCAGCGACAGGCGGCGGTCGCCCTTCACCTCCCTCATGGTGGCGACGTCGAAGGTCGCATGGGCGGGATCGACGAATTCCTGGTAGCCGCGGGGAATGCCGTCGCGGAACTCCCGCCACAGCTTCAGGCCGCGATCCTCGCCATAGCGGTCGGTCAGCTCGTCGCGCAGCAGGTCGGTCCAGCTGCGGGTCGCCCGCACCAGCTCCTGCTCCAGCTTCGCCAGGTCGACCTCCGGTACGGCGCCGGGATTGGTGGAGATGATCGCCAGGGTGCGGGCCAGCGGATCGTCGCCGATCTGGGTGTAGAAATTGGCGACATGGCCGTCGAAGGCGGCGCACAGGATGGCCTCGAAGCGCCGGCGCAGCTCGCTCGACCAGACGTCGCGCGGCACGAAGATCATGCAGGAGGCGAAGCGCTGGAACGGGTCGTAGCGCACGAACAGGCGCAGCCGCGGCCGGTCCTGCAGGGCCAGGATCGCCAGCGCGAAGCGGAACAGGGTGTCCTCGTCGATCTGGAACAGTTCGTCCCGGGGGAAGGTGTCCAGGATGTTATGCAGGGCCTTGGCGTCATGACTGCGCGGCGGCAGGTCGGCACGTTCCAGGATGCGCGCCACCTTGCCGCGCAGGTAGGGGATCTCCCCCGGCAGGCGGTTGTAGGCGGCGGAGGTGAAAAGCCCGATGAAGCGGCGCTCGCCGACCGCATGCCCGTCAGGATCGAAGCGCTTCACCGCGATATAGTCCAGGTGCACCGGCCGGTGCACGGTGGAGCGGACATTCGCCTTCAGGATCAGCATCGGCCGCGGTTCGCGCAGGAACTGCCGCACCTCCGGCGCCATGTCGGCAGCCGACTGGTCGCTGCCCGCCTGGCGCATCACCCGTCGGGAGGGATCCCGCAGCAGGCCGAGGCCGCTTTCCGCCATCATCGCCAGGGCCTCGCCCTCTTCGCGGTAGTCGTATTCCCGATAGCCGAGGAAGGTGAAGTGGTTGTCGCGCATCCATTGCAGCAGGGCCTGCGCCTCGCTGCGGTCGGCATCGCTGACCGGTGCCGGCGCCTCCGCCAGCTCGGCCAGGCAGGAATCGACCTGCGCCAGCATCGCCGGCCAATCGTCCACCGCCGCCCGCACATCCGACAGGACGGTCTGCAGCTCGGCCTCGATCTCGTCCAGCACGGCCTGGGCGGTCTGCTCGTCGATCTCGATATGCATCATCGATTCGGCGATCACCGCACCGCCGGCGCGCGGCTGCCCGTCGGCGCGGAGTCCGAGGCGCTCGCCGTTCCCGTCGCGCTCCACGAACAGGATCGGATGCACCAGCGAATGCACCCGCAGGCCGCGCCGCCCCAGCGCCGCAGCCACCGAATCGACCAGGAAGGGCATGTCGTCATTGACGATCTCGACCACGGTATGGCCGGAGACCCAGCCCACCGCCTCGACCCTGGGGTTGAAGACCCGCAGCGCGCTGGTGCCCGGCCTGCGCCGTTCGCCGAACTTCCACAGGCTCAGCAGCAGGCCATAGACCTTGTCGGCCCGCTCCGGCTCCAGATCTTCGTCCGGGATGTAGCGGAAGGACGCTTCGCCCATCGTGCGCAGCTCTTCCGCCTGGCGCGGGTCGAGGCGGGCATAGGCCGCCTGCATGACGCGTTCCAGCTGCTCGTGATGGACCTCGTCGACGCGCGCGTCCATGACACCTCCTCCCATTGAGGCTCTGCTGCGGATTGCAGCGACTCTAAACCAGCGCCGGCCTTGCCACCATCGGCACCGCCCCGGGGTGTGGTGGCGGGGCGTGGTGGCGGGCATCGCCACCTGGTCAGGGCGGCGGCCGCCGGATGCCGCGGCGCAGATCGTCGCGCAGCACCAGAAGGCCGCTGCCCACCACGATGGCCGCGCCCAGGACGGTCCAGAGGTCGGGCAGGTCGCCGAAGACCAGATATCCCAGCAGGGTGACCCAGAGCAGCAGGGTATAGGTATAGGGTTGCAGCAATGCGGCAGGCGCGCTGTCCAGTGCCAGGATCAGGGTGACATGCGCCGCCGCGCCGAGCAGCGCCAGAATGCCGAGCAGCAGCCAGCCCTGTGCGTCGGGGGGCACCCAGAGGAAGGGCGCCACCAGGCAGGCGGCCGCCAGGCCGGTGGCCGCGGTGTAGAAGGTGGTGACCGCCGGCGGGTCGAATCGGGCGACATAGCGCAGGAAGACCTGGTAGCCGCCCCACAGCAGGGCGGCGACGATGGGCACCGCCTGAAGCCAGCCGAAATCGGTGAATCCGGGGCGCAGGATCAGCAGCACGCCGGCAAAGCCGCAGGCGACCGCAAGCCAGCGGCGGGCCGGCACGTCCTCGCGCAGGAGCAGGGCCGCCAGGGCCACGGCGACCAGCGGCGAGGCGGCAGCGACCGCATGAACGTCGGCCAGCGGCAGGTGGCGGAAACCCAGCATGAAGACCGACATCTCCGCCACCAGGACCAGGGAACGCAGGACCTGCAGCAGGGGACGCCGCGACCGCCAGGGCGGCCAGGCGGCACGCCCGGGGGGACGGCCGCCGGACAGCCGGGCCAGCAGAAGCGCGGCGAGCAGGAACAGCGCGAACCGCAGCCAGAGGATCTGGGCGATGGGATAGACCGTGGTCAGGTACTTGGCCATGGTATCCATCGAAGCCAGCAACAGCATCGCCGCCAGCATCAGCAGGATGCCCCGCAGCACAGGCGTCATCGCGCCCCCCGGTCATCGTGAGATCGGGTCATCGTGACATCGGGGCCGTCATGGCACTGCGACCTTGCCGGCCGGCATCGCCCCCAGCAGTATGCGCCGAGCATTCAGATCGCCGGCCTGCAACCGGAGCAGAGCGTCCCGTCATGTCACCACCGGTCCGCCAGGCCGCCAGTCGGCCGTTTCGCGCCCGCCCTGCCCAGGGTCGCCGATGAAGGACCTGCGCCCGGTCTTTGCGGCGGTCGGCGCCCTGCTCTGCATCCTGGCGGCCGCCATGCTGCTGCCGGCGATCGTCGATGCCGAGGAGGGGAACGACAATTGGGTGGTGTTCCTCATCTCCGCCCTGCTGACCCTGTTCTTCGGCGTCTCCCTGATGCTGACCGCGTCGCAGAGCACGGTCGCCCGGATCACCGTGCGGCAGACCTTCATCCTGACCACCCTGGCCTGGGTGCTGATGACCGCCTTCGCCGCGATCCCCTTCGCCATCGCCGAAATCGGCCTGAGCCCGGTCGACGCCCTGTTCGAGGCGATGAGCGGGATCACCACCACCGGCGCGACGGTGATGACCGACCTGTCGTCGAAGCCACCCGGGATCCTGCTGTGGCGTGCCATCCTGCAATGGATCGGCGGCGTCGGCATCATCGTCATGAGCCTGGCGGTGCTGCCGATGCTGCAGATCGGCGGCATGCAGCTGTTCCGCACCGAAAGCTCCGACAAGCTGGAGAAGATCCTGCCGCGGGCGACCCAGTTCGCAGCGAATATCGGCGGCATCTATGTCGGCCTGACCGTGCTGTGCATCGTCGCCTACTACATCGCCGGCATGGGCCTGTTCGATGCGGTCTGTCATGCCCTGACCACCCTGTCGACCGGCGGCTTCTCCACCTACGACGCCTCCATCGGGCAGTTCGCCAGCCCGGCGATCGAATGGACGGCGGTGGTCTTCATGCTGCTGGGCGGGGTCAGCTTCGGCACCCTGGTGCTGGCGGTGAACGGCCGCCCGCGGGTCTTTCTCAAGGACAGCCAGCTGCACTGGTTCCTCGGCGCCTGCCTGGTCGCCACCCTGATCATCACCGTCTGGCTGCTGTTCAACGTCCATACCGAGGTGCACCGCGCGGTGCGCGAGACCGCCTTCTCCGTCGTGGCGATCATCACCGGCACCGGCTATGCCTCCGTCGATTACGGCCTGTGGGGGCATTTCTCCTTCGCCGCCTTCTTCGCGCTGATGTTCCTGGGGGGCTGCACCGGCTCCACCACCGGCGGCATCAAGGTCTTCCGCTTCCAGATCCTGTTCCTGACCATGCGGCGGCAGTTCTTCAGTCTGGTGCATCCGCATGGCGTGCGGAACCCGACCTATAACGGCCAGGCCGTGCCGGCTGAGGTCGCGGTCGCGGTGACCAGCTTCTTCTTCCTGTACGGCCTGTCGGTGATGGTCGTCGCGATCCTTCTGGGCATGTTCGACCTGGACTTCCTGACGGCGATCTCCGCCGCCGCCTCCGCGGTCGGCAATGTCGGCCCCGGCCTGGGCGACCTGATCGGCCCGTCCGGAAACTATGGCAGCCTGCCGGACGGCGCGAAGCTGATCCTGGCCTTCGCCATGCTGCTGGGCCGGCTGGAACTGTTCACCGTGCTGGTGCTGTTCAACCCGGAGTTCTGGCGCGGCTGACGCCCGGCGCTGCCCTGCGCGCTTGACGCAGGCGCCCCCGGCATGGCTCAAAGCAGCCGCCGGCCGCGAGATTCGACGGGAGATCGCCGCCGGACGTGAGGGAGGGGGCCGTGGCGGCGCAGGAACTGGCAGACGCGGTGGCGGAACATCGGGCGGTACTGGACGGCCTGATGGCCGCCGTCGGCGACGCGTTCGAGGAGCTGGCAACCGTCTGTACGGCCAGCTTGCAGGCGGGCGGCAAGATCCTGTTCTTCGGCAATGGCGGCAGCGCCGCCGACGCGCAGCACCTGGCGGCGGAACTGACGGTGCGCTTCGTCTCCGACCGCCCCGCCATCGCGGCGATCGCCCTGACCACGGACAGCTCGGCCCTGACCGCAATCGGCAACGACCTGGGCTTCGAGCGCCTGTTCGCCCGCCAGATCGAGGCACTGGGCCGCGCCGGCGACGTTGCGATCGGCATCTCCACCTCCGGCCGCAGCCCCAACGTCCTGGCCGCGCTGGAGACGGCGAAGGCGATGGGCCTGAACGCGGCCGGCTTCACCGGCCGGCAGGGGCGCGGCATGGCCGGCCTGGCCGCGCCGCTGGTGCAGGTGCCCAGCGACACCACCGCCCGCATCCAGGAGATGCACATCCTGGTCGGCCAGGCGCTGTGCGGCGCGATCGAGCGTCGCCTGGGGCTGGTGTGACATGGCCGGTGCTGCCGTCGCCCGAAAAGGCATCGTGCTGGCCGGCGGCGCAGGCACCCGCCTGCACCCGGCCACCCGGGCGGTGTCGAAGCAGCTGCTGCCGGTCTACGACAAGCCGCTGGTCTACTATCCCCTGTCGGTGCTGATGCTGGCCGGGATCCGCGACATCCTGCTGATCACCGCGCCGGAGGAGGCGGATCGGTTCCGCGCCCTGCTGGGCGACGGCGCCGATTTCGGCCTGCGCCTGGACTATGCCGTGCAGCCGCGTCCGGAAGGCATCGCGCAGGCGCTGCTGATCGCGGAGCCGTTCGCCGGTGGCGCACCGGTGGCGCTGATCCTGGGCGACAACATCTTCTACGGCCATGGCCTGCCGGAGCAGCTGCGCGCGGCAAGTGCCGCGGAGGAAGCGGTGATCTTCGCCTATGAGGTGACCGACCCGGAACGCTATGGCGTGCTGGAGCGCGGCCCCGGCGGGCGGCCCCTGCGCATCGTCGAGAAGCCGGCGCGGCCGCAGGGCAACCAGGCGATCACCGGCCTCTACTTCTATCCCGGCGATGCGGCGGCGATGGCCCGGACCCTGAAGCCGTCCGCCCGCGGCGAACTGGAGATCACCGACCTCAACAACCTCTACATGGCACAGGGGCGGCTGTCGGTGGAGGTGCTGGGCCGCGGCCATGCCTGGCTGGACACCGGCACCACCGATTCCCTGCTGGCGGCGGCCAACTATGTCGCGGTGATCGAGAACCGGCAGGGCCAGAAGGTCTGCTGCCCGGAGGAGATCGCCTGGCGCAACGGCTGGCTCGACGATGCCGACCTGCGCCGGATTGCCGGGCCGCTGGCGAAGAGCGGCTACGGCGCCTACCTGCTGGGCCTGCTGGGCCGCGACCGCGGCGGCTGACCCCGCCTACAGCCCGGCGGCGGCCATGCCGCGCACCCAGGCCTGCCACATCCGCCGATAGGCCTGCTCGTAGTCCGCGGCGATCCGCCGATGGTCGCCGACGGCATCCAGGAAGCGGCGGCGCAGCTCCCCGCGCAGCCGGCGCAGGCGGTCGCTGTCCAGCGCCAGCGCCACGGCGGCCAGGACATAGTCGTCCATCGTCTCCGCGATCAGCTCCTGCAGGCCGGCAGGGCCGAGCCAGGCGGCACCGACCCGGCGGATCGGCGTCTCTCCCGCCAGCATGACCACCGGCACCCCCATGCACAGCGCCTCGCAGGTCGTCGTGCCGCCGACATTGGGGAAGGTGTCCAGGTAGACGTCCAGGGAGTGGTAGTAGGCCAGGGTATGCGGATGCTGCAGGGTATAGGTGAAGTCCACCCGCTCCGGTGCCACGTGGAACCGCTCCAGCGCCGCCAGGATGCGGCGCCGGGCGCTGCCGTCGGCGGCGAAGTCGCGATAGTTCAGGGCCAGGACAGCGCCCGGCACCGCGCGCAGGATGCGGCCCCAGGCCTCCAGGGTGATGTCGGTGATCTTCGCCGCGCGGCTGAGGCAGCCGAAGCGGATATGGCCGTTCCGCAGATGCGGCGAAGGACAGACCTCCGGCATGTAGGACGCCGGGATGAAGCTGGCGATCGGCCCGTCCAGATGGAACAGATGCTCCGCATACATCGCCTCGGTGCCCGGCGGGCTGAGCCAGGCATTGGTCAGCATGTAGTCCATCGCCGGCAGGCCGGTGGTATGGGCATAGCCGATCGGATGCTCGACCTGGATCGGCGCGGGATGTTCGGCGAAGGCGCCCAGCCGGGTGTTCGCGGTATGCCCGGCCAGGTCGACCAGGATGTCGATCCCGTCCCGGCGCACCTGCTCCGCCAGGGCCGGATCGTCGAGGTCGCAGACGAACAGGAAGCGGTCGGCGAGCTTCTGCCAGCGTGCCGTCGCCTCGTCGGGCACCGCCACCTCGGCATAGCAGACCACCTCCACCGCGCGCCGGTCGTGGGCGCCCACAACGCCTTCCATGAAGCTGCTGACGCTGTGGCGGCGGAAGTCCGGCGAGACATAGCCGACCCGCAGGCGCCGGTCCGGATCGCGGTCGTTGAGGGGCATGCGCCGCCGGGATGCGGCAGCCGCTTCCGCCCGCCGGCCCCAGTCGCAATGGGCCGCGACCACGGCCTCGGCGCGGGCACCCGACAGCTGGCAGAGGCTGAACAGGTGGACGGAATTGATCCGCCGGTCCTGCGGCGCCAGGCGCGCCGCCTCCGCCAGCAGCGGCTGTGCCTCCGCCGGCCGGCCGGCGGCCATCAGCGCGGACCCCAGGTTGCACAGGATCACCGGCTGCTGCGGCTGGATCCGCAATGCCGCCTCGAAGGTGCCGATCGCCGGGTCCAGTTCGCCGAGTTCGCGGAGCGCCAGGCCGAGCGCGTTCAGGACGATGATATCGTCCGGCGCCGCCTGCAGCGCCCGGCGATAGAGGTCCACCGCCTCGCGCAGCGCCGCCAGTCCGCGGGTCAGCAGGGTATCGCGCAGCAGGTCGGCAAGGCCGGTCAGCAGCGGGCGGCTGTCCGGTGCGGCGGCCAGGCCGGCCCGGTACGCCGCCTCGGCCGCGGCGCGGTCGCCGCGCGACAGCGCGGCGGCGGCCGCATCCAGCGCCTGCCGGGGATCAGCTGCCGCCGGGTCGGCCATGGCGCCGCTCAAGGCCCCTGCAGGGCCCCGTCATCGCCCAATGCGTCGGCGAGGGCGGCGGCCACCCGCTCGACCTCCGCCGGGCCGAGGCCGGGATAGAACGGCAGGGACAGGGTGCGGGCGTAGTAGGACGCGGCCCCGGGCAGGTCCGGGGCCGGCCATCGCTCGCGGTACCAGGGCTGCCAGGGCACCGGGATGTAGTGGACCTGGGTGCCGATCCCAGCCGCCTGAAGGCGCCGCATGACGGTGCCGCGGTCGGTGCCGGCGGCCGTGAAGTCGATCAGCGCCGGATAGAGATGCCAGGCCGGCGCGCAGTCGGGCACGCGGGCGATGCAGCGCGCCAGGTTGCCGAACCGCGCCAGGGCCGCGTCGTAGCGATCCGCCAGGTCGTGGCGCGCAGCGACCAGCGCCGGCAGCCTGTCGAGCTGGCTGGCCCCCAGCGCGGCATGGATGTCGCTCAGCCGGTAGTTCCAGCCCAGCGCCTGCATCTCGTGGTACCAGGGGTTCGGCTGCCCGTCGGGGGCCAGGGCCAGGTCGGGCTGCAGGTGACGGTCCGCCTGCCGCTCGATGCCATGGGCGCGCAGGCGCCGCATCCGCGCCGCCAGCTCCGCATCGTTCGTCAGGACCGCGCCGCCTTCGCCGCAGGCCACCGTTTTCGCCGGGTGGAAGGAGAAGGTCGCCGCCAGGCTGTCGCGGCACGCGCCGACCGGAGGCGTGGTGCCGTCGCTGCGCCGGTAGGCGGCGCCCAGGGCATGGCAGGCATCCTCGATCACCGCCGCGCCGCGGGAAGCGGCGAAGGCCTGCATCGCCTCCGGCGCCAGGCATTGCCCGGCCAGGTGCACCGGCATCACGGCCGCGACCCGCAGGCCGGCAGCCGCCGCCCGGTCGGCCGCGGCTGCGGCACTCGCCGGGGTCATCAGCCCCGTCTCGGCATCGACATCGGCGAACACCGGCACCGCGCCGGTCATGCAGACGGCATTGGCGGTGGCCATGAAGGTGATCGCGGGCACGATCGCGGCGTCGCCGGGCCCCAGTCCCGCGGCCAGCAGCACCAGGTGCAGCGCCGCCGTGCCTGTGGCGCAGGAGACGGCATGGGCCGCGCCGCAGGCCTCCGCCAGGGCCGCCTCGAAGCGGTCGACCGCCGGGCCGGTGGTCAGCCAGTCCGAGCGCAGGACCGCGGCGACCGCCTCGACATCGGCGTCGGTGACCGTCTGCCGCGCATAGGGCAGGAACGGCAGCGACCTCGGGTCCGCCGCCATGGCGGGTCAGTCGCCGCCGCCGCCGCCGGCCGGCAGCCCGGCGCGGCGCAGCTTGAACAGGTTCGGATCCGCCGCCAGGGTCGCCCGCAGGTCGGTGCCGCCGCCGCGCCAGGGATCGTGGACGGTGGAGAAGTTGCGTCCCCCGGCCAGCCGCCGGCCGGCGGCCATGCACCAGGCGATATGGGCGTGGATATCGTCGAAGGAGGTGCCTTCCGTCTGCAGGAAGGCCTCCGTCTTGCCCAGCCCTTCGCCGGCCCGGTCACCGGCGGCCAGGGTCTCGCGGTGGATCTTCGTCTGCACGAAGCCGGGGCCGATGATGAAGGCGTTGATGTCCGCCACCTCGTCGTCCAGCAGTTCGCACATCTTGATCAGAAGGATCTTCGACAGGCAGTAGGCGGAATAGTTGGTGAAGGGATTGTTGGTGCCGCCGCCGGCGGAGAACATGACATGGGCGGTGGCATCCGGCCGGCGCTGCGGGTAGACCGCCTGCAGGAAGCGCAGCTGGCCGAAGCAGTTGATCCGCAGGTTGCGTTCCCAGGCGTCCATGTCCGCCTCCAGGAACGGGCCGATCGGCTCCATCGTGCCGGCGATGCCGACGAACAGGTCCCAGGCCGGCGCAAGCCGCGCCACCTCCGCCGCCGCGGCGCGGACCGAGGCCGGGTCGCCCAGGTCGCAGGGCAGCAGGGTGACCCCGGGCATCGCCGCCAGGTCCTCGACATGCGCGCGGTTGCGGTAGGTGCCGATCACCCGGGCGCCGTCGCGCAGGTAGCGCAGCGCCAGCTCCCGCCCGATATCGGCGGAGATGCCGAGGATCAGGACGCTGGCCGGGGAGGCCGCCTCATCCGTCATGACGGTCCCCGGGTGCGCATGTCAGCCCCATGGCACGCCGTCGCCGGTGGTCATGAACAGGCTGCCGTCGTGATGGCTCTTCGGCATCTCGGCGGCGACGGTCACCTGCCCCCATCCCAGATGCTGGCTGAACAGGCGCACCGGGCTGTCCTGGAAATGGGCGAACACCCGCTCCGCATTCTCCGCCGTGCCGATCTCGACGATGGCATCGGTCTTCGCCCAGACCGCCGGGTCGATGCCGGTGATCAGCTCGCCCTCATGCCCCTCGATATCCAGCTTCACCAGGTCCGCCCAGGCGATCTCCGCCGTCACGTCGCGCACCGGCACGGTGAAGCGGTCCAGCTCGCCATAGGGGTTCTTCTTCGCGCCGGCCAGATGGCTGCCGGTGGTATTGCCTTTCACCCGGACGAACTCCGCCTCGCCGTCCTGCACGGAGGCGGCGGCGCGGACCGGGGTGACATTGCCGCAGCCGTTGCGCTGCAGGTTCGCGGACAGCAGGTCGAAATGCACCGGGTCCGGCTCGAAGCTGCGCACCTCGCCGAAGCTCCGCGACAGCATGATGCTGTGCAGCCCCAGATTGGCGCCGAGGTCGAGCGCCTTCGCATAGCGGCCGCGGTTGCGGTGGTAGAAGGCGAAGATCATCAGCTCGTTGATGTCGAACAGGTTCAGCGAGTCGATGCTGCCCATCGCGTGATAGGGGAAGCGCAGGCTGCCGAACGGGCCGAAGGGCCGCGGGTCGTCGCCGGGATCGGCGAAGCGGCGCTCGATCTCGGTCCGCGCCACCCGCTTCAGCAGGCGGTGCAGCGGCGTGTAGGGGCTGTGCTGCGCCTTCCAGTCGGCGAAGCTGGCGAAGATCAGGTCGAGCTGGTCTTCGCCGGCGGCGGGCATGGCCTGTGCGGCTGCGGTCTCAGTCATCGAGGGAGGCCTTCATCGGGGGCACGATCATGTTGGCCAGGAACTCCTCGCGGCTGAGCAGCGGCTCCGAATCCTCGATCGGGCGGCCATACTTGCATTGCGGCGCGACCCGGGCGGCCTGCGGCACACGGACGTCGCAGACAACCGGACCGGGCCGTTTCAGCACGTCGGCGATCACCGCCTCGACATCGGCATTGCGGTCCAGGGTGACGGCGGGAATGCCGAAGCTCTCCGACAGGGCGGGGAAGTCGGGGAAGCCCAGGCCGCCCTCCACCGAGCTCGCATAGTACTTGCCCTGCAGCCACTGCTCCTGGGTCTGCTGCACCATGCTGAAGCCGTTGTTGTTGATCAGGAACATCTTCACCGGCAGGTCGTGGCGGCGCACCGTCGCCAGCTCCTGGATGTTCAGCATGGCGCTGCCGTCGCCGGCCAGGCAGATGTTCTGGCGGCCGGATTCGGCAAAGGCGCCGCCGATCGCCGCCGGCAGGGCATAGCCCATCGGCGTGTTGTTGAAGGCATGGAAGAAGCGCTGCGTGCCGTGGAACTCGAACGCCTGCATCATCCAGGCGAGCGCGCAGCCGGTGTCGGAGAAGATCAGCGCGTCGTGGCTGGCCAGCTGCGACAGCCGCTTCACGAAGACGTAGGGATTGACCGTCTCCTCGCTGAAGAATTCCGGCAGGCAGATCGGATAGCGGGTCTTCCAGTCGCGGATCCGCGCCATCCAGGCGTCGCGGGCGGGGAAGCGGATCTCCTCCAGATGCGGCATCAGCTTCTCGACGAACAGCCGGGCATCGGCCGGGATCGGCAGGTCGATCGGCTTGCCGAAATGCGGGAACTTCGCCAGCTCGGTCGGGTCGATATCGACGATCACCGTCGCCGCGCCGCGCGCCCAGGAGGTGGTCGGGCTGCCGGTCTCCCGGGTCGACAGGCGGGCGCCGATCGACAGGATGAAGTCGGCGTTCTGCACCGCGAAATTGCCGTAGCGGGTGCCGTGGGTGCCGAAGCAGCCGACCAGCAGGGGGTCGTCGTCGTCGAAGGCGTCGCGCATCGCCCAGCTGGGGCAGATCGGGATCTGCAGGGTGCGGGCGATGGTCTTCACCTCGTCGATCACGCCGGACAGGCGGACCCCCCAGCCGGGCACCAGGACCGGGCGCTCCGCCTTCTCCAGCATCGCGACCAGCTGCTGCACCTGCTTTTCCAGCCCGGATTCGTCGGGCTTCGACATGTCCTTCGGCGGGGTGAAGCCCTTCAGCTTGTCGGGGTCGATCTCCGCCCGCTGCAGGTCGTCGGGGATGTCGACCACGACCGGGCCGGGGCGGCCGCTATAGGCGTGCCAGACCGCCTTCTCCAGTTCGTAGCGGATCTGCTCCGGATCGGTCACCTGCACCGCATACTTGGTGATCGGGGTCACCATCTCCACGATCTGGGTTTCCTGGAAGCCCATCTGGCGGACCCCGGTGGTGTCGCGGAAGCGGAAGGTCGCCACCTGGCCGGTCAGGTAGAGGACCGGCACGGAATCGAACCAGGAGCAGCAGATGCCGGTGATCAGGTTGGTCGCGCCGGGGCCGGAAGTGGCCGCCGCGGCGCCGATCTTCCCCGTCACCCGGGCATAGGCGTCGGCCGCCATCGCCGCGCCCTGTTCGTGGTGCGGGCAGATATAGGTGACCGTATTGCTCTCGCCGGCGGAATGGATCATGTGGATGGAGGCGCCGCCGGTGATCGCGAACAGGTGGCGCACGCCCTGCTGGTGCAGGAATTCCACGATATAGTCGGACAGCTTCATGGGCTGTTGGCTCCAGGATCGTCAGGTCCGGGGCCCCGCCGGCCGGCGGCCCGGCCGTTCCCGGCGCGGGTCCTGCCCGGCGGGATGCGGACGGCTGGGCGGGTCTGCCGGAAGGCCGGACCGGCCACCGGCGCCGCTGTCGGGGCGCGGCTGCGGCCGGATGGGACGGTGGACCGAAAGTGGTGGCGCCCCGGCCCCTGACCGGTCGCGCCGAACGGGCACTGCTACCATCAATGCGGTGCCGGAATCCAGTCGCCAGATGCCGCGGTTGCATTCAGCCCCGGGAGGCTGGAAAAGGAATGTCAGGCAGGCGTCTGCCACAGCGGTCGCCGGGCCGCCGACCCCAGTCCCACCGATCAGCCGAGAGCATGTCCGAACCCGCGTTCACGATCTCCCGCACCGAGTTGCATTCGAAGATCCGTGAGGCAGCCCGGTCCGTGGCCCAGGGCCAGCCGGAGGGGCAGGACTTCCTCGACCGGCTGGCGGAGGTCGGCCTTGCCGACGAAGTGCTGCTGCCATCGACACGGATCCATACCGACGGCGAGATCGAGACCGCCGTCGTGCTCTACCGCAGCTTCCTGGCGCAGCGCAGCAGGCCCGGCGATCCGCGCGGCACCGCCGATGCGGTGCCGCTGGTGCTGCGGAACATGTCGATCGCCATGCTGCAGCTGGGCAATCTCCGCGAGGCGAAGCATTTCCACATCCAGGCCCTGGCGGCGGGGTTCCAGGATGCCTCCGGCGTATCGGCCTGGGCGGACTACCTGATGCAGCACGGCTATCAGGAGGAGGCGGAACGGGAGATCGAGACGCGGCTGCTGACGGCACCGGAATCGGCGGCCCTGCGGTCGTTGCGCTTCACCCTGCTGGAATTTGGCGCCATCGACCCGGGGCGCCACCTGCAGGACCATCTGGACTGGTGGGCGGGCCAGCCGCCGGTGCCGGCGATGAGCGGGCCGCCGCGGCCGGCGAACGGGCGGCCGTTGCGGCTCGGCGTGATCGTGCGGGACCTCAGGACACCGTCTTCGTTCAATCGCACGTTCGATGCCTTCCCCCACCTGCATGGCGACGCGTTCGACGTCTCCCTGGTCTCGATCCGGTCCGGGTCGGTGCTGCGCGGCGCCCTCTCGTCGCTGTCCGTGCACGATCTTGAGGCGGACGATCCCGACCGGTTCGCGCGCGGCCTGGCGGATCTGGGGTTCGACATGCTGCTGGACCTGGTGAGCCACGGGAACAGCAATGTCTTTGCCGCGCTGCGGCACCGGCCGGCGCCGGTCCAGCTGGGCTGGATCTCGAGCGGCATTTCCGCCGGCGTCCCCTGGATCGACTATATGCTGACCGACGGGCTGATCTCGCCGGTCGGCAGCGAACGGCATTATTCGGAAACCCTGGTTCGGATACCGGCGCCGGCCTTTGCCGTACCCGGGCTCAGGGAAGCCCCGGTTCCCGTGGAACCGCCGGTGTTCCGCAAGGGGCATGTGACGTTCGGGGTGTTCAACCGCATCTCCAAGATAACGACCGAGAGCATGGAGGCCTGGGCGGAGATCCTGCACCGGGTGCCGACGGCCCATCTGCGGATCCAGAACAGCAATGTCACCCTGCCCGGGGTGACACGGCGGCTGCTGCGCTTCTTCGTCGAGCGCGGCATTGCTGCCGAGCGGCTGCATTTTGCGGGCTATGTGCCGGAAGCGGCCTATCTGCGGGATGTCGGCGAGACCGACATCGCGCTCGAGCCCTTCCCGCAGACCGGCGGCGTGACCGCCTTCGATGCGCTGTGGATGGGCGTCCCGACGCTGATCCATGTCGTGGACGACCGGCCCTGCTGTCGCGCGGCCCTCTTGCCGGCGGGTGCCGCCGGGATCGGCGCGCTCGTGAGCCGGCGGGTCGAGGACTATATCGACAATGCCGTCTTCCTGGCGAACCGGGCGGAGTTCCTGCAGGAGTTGCGTTTCTCGATGCGCGGGCGCCTGTCGGCAGCCGTCTTCACCCGCCCGGAGGCCCTGGGCGACAGTCTGCGCCGCGCCCTGACCGCCATCTGGGAGCAGGCCTGTTCCGGCCGGAAGGCGCCGATCTGGATCGAATGATTCCGGCCCGGGCGACGGGTTGGCGGCTTTCAAGTGACCGGCGCCATGGCTACCCTTGCGGCGCGCCAGCTCATCCGGACCAAGGCCACGGCATGTCTTCCACCATCGTCGATCTCGTACGTGCAGCCCGTGCCCACCAGGCGGAGGGGCGTCTGGATGAAGCTGCGCAGTTGCTGGAGCAGTGCCGGCAGATCGACAGCGGCGACATCAACTACCTGATCGGTCGGGCCGACCTGATGCGGGTGCGGGGGCGGATCGACGACGCCCTCGCCTGCTATCGGCAATTGTTCCGGAAGGCGCCGCGGGTTCCGGCACTGTTCGACAATTGTGCGCTGATGCTGGTGGAGGCGGGGCGGCTCGGCCAGGCCGAGGAGGTGCTGCTGCAGGGGCTCGGCCTGAACCCGGGCACCGGTTCGCTGTTGCGCAACCTCGGCATCCTCTATTCCGACGCGGGCCAGCCCGACCGCGGGGTCGGGCTGGTGCGGGAGGCGATCCGGCTCGATCCGCGCAACGTGAAGCTGCGGATCGACCTCGGCAATGTCCTGATCCGGTTGCGCCGCTACGCCGAAGCGGAACAGGAATTCCGTGCGGCGGACGCGCTCTGCCCCGACGATGCCGGGATCCTGAACAATATCGGCGGCGCCCTGCGGCACCAACGGAAGATCGGGGCGGCTGAGGAGATCTATCGGCGTGCCCTGGCGGTGCATCCGGACGACCCGGACCTGGCCAACAATCTGGCGGGCCTGCTGCGGTTGCAGGGTCGGATCGCCGAGGCGAAGGAATGGTATGGGCGGGCGCTGGCGCTGCGCTCTCCCTGGCCGCAGGTCCATTCGAACCTGATCTTCTGCCTCGACTTCGACGAGGCGGCGGGGCTGGAGGAACAGGCGGCGGCCCGTCGGGAATGGCAGCAGCAGCATGAGGCACCCTGCCTTCCCGCCGTGCAGCCGATCGATCGGGCCCGGGACCCGGAACGGTCTGTGCTGCGGATCGGCTATGTCTCGGCCGACTTCAATTTCCATTCCGCCTCGGACGGTTTCGGGTCGGTGCTTTTGAACCATGACCGCGACCGGTTCCATGTGACGCTTTATTCGAATTCCGATCTCGAAGATCCCCGGACGCAGGATTTCATCGAGATTGCGGATCGCTACCGCCGTGTGCGGCTGATGACGGACGATCAGCTCGCCGCGCAGATCCGCAGGGACGAGATCGACGTTCTTGTCGACCTTTCCGGGCATTCCGCAGGGAACAGGCTTCCGGTCTTCGCCCGCCGGCCGGCCCCGGTTCAGGCCACCGGCTGGGGCTATGCCACCAGCACCGGACTGCAGTCGATGGACTACCTGCTGGCGGACCGCTGGCTGGTGCCGTGGGAGAGCGACCGTTTCTATACGGAGGAGATCGCGGTGCTTCCCTGCGTGCTGAGCTTCCGGGTGCCGGACAATCTGCCCGACCTGGTGCCGCCGCCTGCATTGCGCAACGGCTATGTCACCTTCGGCAATTTCAACAGGGTGGTGAAGGCGTCTCCCGGCTGCTTCGAGGCCTGGGCACGGATCCTCAGGCGTGTTCCGGACAGCCGTCTGATGTTGAAATGCATGACCCTGGATGACGAGGAGGTGCGTGCGTCCGTGCTTCGCCGCCTGGTGGAGAATGGCGTGTCGGAGGAGCGGGTGATCCTGCGAGGCGCCTCCTCCCGCCGGGCACAGCTGGAGATGCATGGCGAGATCGATATCGGGCTCGATTCGTTCCGGCATAGCGGCGGGGTGACGACCTGCGAGGCGCTGGCCATGGGCGTCCCCGTCGTCACGCTCTGCGGCGATGTGCCTGTCGCCCGCAACGGCGCATCGATCATTGCCGGTCTCGGCTGTCCCGAGTGGATCGCCCAGTCGGTCGGGGACTATGAGGGCAAGGTGGTGGCGCTGGCCGCTGCGCCCGAGGCGCTCGCGGATATCCGGCGGAGCCTGCGGCAGCTGCTGCTGTCTTCGCCGCTGGGCGACAACAAGCGTTATACCCGGGAGGTGGAGGCTGCCTATCGGCGCATGTGGATCCGCTTCTGCATGGGACTGCGTGGCGCACAGGCGCGTCCTGCCGGTTCGGTCGGCGCCTGAGACCTGCCGGCCATGTTTGCCTGCAGGGTCGGGAACTCCTGGCCCGGCCGGGCGGGCCGGGTCGGGTGATCCGGGACCGGGGGGCCGGTGTCAGGATCGGCCGTCGCGGCGCTCCGCCCATAGGGTGTTGATCGCCTCGGCCATGGCGCGGGCGGTCCGGCGATGGTCGGTCATGCCGGCATCGATCAGGTTCTGCCGATAGGCGGTCCGGGCGGTGCGCAGGTAGCCGGGATCCGCGACGAGGTCCCGTGCAGTCTGGATGTAGGCGGCCGGGCTGCGGGTCACGAGGAACGGTGCGCCGGCCGCCTTGGCCAGTGACGCGGCGAGCCGGGCGCAGGGGCGCGCATCGACCTCGTAGGCGACGAAGGGCACCCCCATCCAGAGATGGTCGAAGTCGGTGACGAAACCCTGTTCCGGGAACGGCGTGAGGGTGAGGTCGGTCGCCGCGACGATCCGGCAATGGTCCGGCGGTTCGGTCATCGGCATGAGGCTCAGGCGTTCCGCGGGGATACCGTGCCGGTCGAAGATCGCCTGCAACCATCTGCTCTGCGCCGGTTGGGTGACGAATCCTGTCTTGATCACCAGCCGGCTGCCGGGCACGGCGCGCAGCAGGTCGGACCACAGCGCGACGACCTCTTCCGTGACCTTCGAGATGCGGTGGTAGGCACCGAAGGTGACATGGCCGTTCCGTTCGAGCGGGAGCCTGGTGTCCTCCGGCTCCGGATAGGACGGATAGGGTTCCAGGGTCATGCTGCTGGCGGGCAAGCGTACCAGTCGTTCCGTGTAGTGGTGCTCCGCGCCGGGCGGGCTGATCGCCGCATCGGTGAGGAAGGCATCGTAGACCTGGGTTCCGGACGACACGCCATTCCCGGCCCAGCCCAGGATCAGTGCCGCCGGACGTTCGGCATAGGCATTGAACGCTTCCGGCTGGCCGTGGCTGACAAGGTCGATGATGACGTCCGGGGCGAGCCTGTGGAGGGCTGCGGCAAGGGCCGGCGCGTCCCGTTCGGGTGCGCTGTGATAGCTGAATTCCGGAAGATGCGCGCGGTCCGGGTCGAAATCGTTGCGGACCGACAGGCATTCGACCTGGAAGCCGCAGTCCGGCAGGTGCCGGAATGGTCCGTACATCCGGTTGAATGACGCGACATTGCTGAAGTCCCGCCCCACCAGAAGGATCCGTTTCGGGCTTTCAGCCATTGGCCTGGCCGGGCGGGCCGCAGGGGGCCGGACGGGTGGGGGCGGAACCGGGCGATCGGGGTCCTGGCGGCCGGGCATCCGGCGAAAACTGTCCTCGACGTAGAGCGACGACCAGTAGCGGATGTTGTCGGGTTCGAGGTCGTAGGCGGCCTTTGTCGCGGCCCAGTAGATGTCGTGGCGGGCGCTGAAGATGGCGGTGCGCGCCAGGTCATAGGCCATCAGGGCCGCGGCCTTCGGGTTCACCGCCATGGCATGCCGTGTCCATGCCCAGGCGAGATCGAAGTCATGGGCCTGCGAGGCGATCACGGCAAGGTTGTTGTAGAGGGCAAGGCCGTCTTCGCGCCGCCAGTATGGCTGCGCTGCAAGGTAGATGAGTTCGGCGGCCGCGTTGTTGCCCTGGCGCTGGAGTCGCGACGCGAGTGCCGCGGCAAGCAGGGGGTTCGTGCGGACCGCATCGTCGAGAACGGCTGCCGCTGACGTCGTCGGTGTCTTGAGACGGTGGTTGACGGCCTGCTGGATGGCGGCGATCTGGCGGTCCTGCGCCGCCTGCTGGTCCGGGGTCGTCATCGGTGTGTCCGCCGGTTTCGTGCGCAATGTCGTGAAGAACCAAGGCACGAAGGGCCGTGCCGCGGGCCGGCCTGGCCGGAAAAAGTTCGGGCGGCGCCGTGAACGGCGCCGCCCGTGTCTCAGGTCCGTATGACTGCGTCTTACGGCAGGGTGATGTCGGTGGTCTGCAGCGTAACGCTGTTGAACAGGCCCAGCATCCGGACGTTCGAGGCAGAGACCGAACCGGAACCGAAGTCGTTCAGGTAGTACAGGCCGGAATTCGTACCGTCGTTGGCGACGACCAGGGCCGGGCCGGTGCCGGAGACACTGCCCAGAGCGGTCAGGAAGTCGCTGAAGTTCGACGATGCGAGATTGCCGCTCGACACCGCAGTGGTCAGGTAGACGACCTCGTCGGAGCTGAGGTTGACCGCTCCGGAGGCCCGGCTGGTCAGCGCCAGGCTGCTGTCACCGTTTTTGTCGACGGCGGTGACCAGCGTGCTGTTGCTGACGACCTGCAGCTTGTCGGTCCCGGACTGGAAGTTGGTGACCGAGTCGAAGCCGCTGTTGGTGCCGAAGGCGCCGCCTTCCAGCTGCGAGGTGTAGCCGACCGAGTCGGTACCCGCACCGGACTGCAGGGCGATGGTGTCGGCACCGGTGGAGCCGATGACCAGGTTGTTGCCCGAGGTCATCGTCAGGGTGTCGGCATTGGCGCTGCCGGTCAGGGTTTCGATACCGCCCGCGGAGACGGTCTGGCCGGCCGCCCCGCCCAGGGTGACATTGTCGCTGCCCGTGCCGCCGGTCAGGGTCTCCACGTTGAAGGCGGAGAGGGTGTTGGTCCCGTTGGCAAGGGTCAGCGTGTCGTCGCCGCCCAGGAGGTTGACGATCGCAGAGGTGGTCGAGGCACCGAGGGTGACACCGTCATTTCCGGCGCTGCCCACCAGGGTGTCGATGTTGCTCAGGGTCGCCGTCTGGCCGCCGCTGCCCAGGGTCACGAAGTCGGCGGAGGCGGTACCGGTGATGGTGTCGATACCGCTTGCGGTCAGGGTGGTGGCATCGCTCAGGGTGATCGAGTCGGCGTTGGCCGAGCCGGTCAGGGTGTCGATGCCGGAGACCGTCATCGTCGAGGCACCGGAGATGGTGACCACACGATCCGCGTTGGTGGCGCCGAGAAGGGTCTCGATGCCGGACACGGTGGTGCTGGTCGTCGCATTGCCGCCCAGGGTGACCGAGTCTGCCGACGCGCCGCCGAGGACCGTCTCCACGTTGTAGGTGGAGAGCGTGTTGACGCCGCCGCCGGCCAGGGTCAGCTGGTCGTTGCCGGCCAGCAGGTTGACGATCGCGCCGGTGATCGCCGCCCCGAGGGTGACGATGTCGGAGCTGCCGGTGCCAACCAGGGTCTCGGCGTTGCTGACCGTGACGGTCTGGCCGGTATTGCCGCCCAGGGTGATGCTGTCGGAACCGGCACCCGCGGTGATCGTCTCGATATTGAACGACGAGATGGTGTTGGTGCCGGCCGACAGGGTCAGCAGGTCGTTGCCGCCCAGCAGGTTGATCAGGGCACCGCTCTGCGCCGCGGTCAGGGTGACCCCATCCGTGCCGCTGGTGCCGACGATCGTGTCGAGCAGGGAGCCGCTGAGGGTACCCGCGCCGCTGAGATTGACCCAGTCGGCGGAGGCGGAGCCGGTCAGGGTGTCGACCAGGGCCGCCGTCACGGTGCCGCCGCCGGACATCGTCACCAGATCGGCGGTGCCGTCACCGGTGATCGTCTCGATCGAGCCGACCGTGACGGTCGACGGGCCGGAGAGGGTGAGCGCCTCATTGCCCGTGCTGGTGCCGAGGACCGTCTCCACCGCGGACACCTGGGTGCTGGTGGAAGTGCCGCCGCCGATGGTGATGTTGTCGCTGCCGCCGGCGCCGGTGATGGTCTCGACGTTGAAGGCCGACAGGGTGTTGGTGCCGGCGGACAGGCTCAGCAGGTCGTTGCCGCCCAGCAGGTTGATGATCGCACCGGTCTGGGCTGCGGTCAGCGTGACGCTGTCGACTGCGCTGCTGCCGACGATCGTGTCGACCAGGGTGGTGGAGAGGGTACCGCCCCCGGACACCGTCACGTATTCGGTCGAGGCCGTGCCGGTCAGGGTCTCGATCGCGCCCACCGTCATGGTGTTGGCGGCCGAGAGGGTGACATTGTCGGTCGAGGCCGAACCCAGCAGGGTGTCGATCCCGGCCGCCCGCATGACACTGGCGCCGCTGAGGCTGACCCGGTCTGCGGCGGTGCCGCCGATCAGGGTCTCGATGCCGCCCAGGGTCACCGTGTTGCCGGTTGCACCGCCCAGAGTGATCGTGTCGGTGGTGGAGGCACCGCCGACGACCGATTCGATGTTGAACACCGAGAGGTTGTTGGTGCCGGCCGACAGGGTGAGCGTGTCGGTGCCGCCCAGCAGGTTGTAGACCGCCGAGGACTGCGCCGCCGCCAGGGTGATGCTGTCGTTGGAGGCGGAGCCGACCAGGGTGTCGATCGCCTGCGTGGTCATCGTGCCGCCGCCGCTGACCGTCACGTTCTCCGCGAAGGCGGTGCCGGTCAGGGTGTTGATGGCGCCGACCGTCATGGTCGTGGCGGCGCTGAGCGTGACCTGCTCAGCCGAGGCCGAGCCCAGCAGGGTGTCGATATTGGCCACCTGCATCGTGGTCGCGCCGGACAGGTTGACCAGGTCGGCGGAGGCCGAGCCGATCAGGGTGTCGATGGCGGCCGCGGTGACGGTGTTGGCGCCGGACATCGTGATGAGGTCCGCCGAGGCGCTGCCGATCAGGGTGTCGACCTGTGCCACCGTCGAGGTGGTGGCGGTGGACAGGGTGACCTGGATCGAGTCGGCAGATGCCGCGCCGACCAGGGTGTTGATGTTGGACACCGTGACACTGGTGGAGCCGGTGAGCGAGACGAGCTCGTTGGAGTTGGAACCGACCAGGGTATCCACGGCGGACACCGTCATCGTGTTCAGCCCGCTGAGGGTAACCAGGTCCGTCGAGGCGCTGCCGAGCAGGGTCTCGATGCCGCCGACCGTCATGGTGTTGGCGCCGCTGAGGGTCACCTGGTCGACGGAGGCGCCGCCGATCAGGGTGTTCAGCGCCGCCGCCGTGACCGTGTTCGGGCCGGACAGGGTGATCGCTTCCGCCGAGACGGAGCCGATCAGGGTCTCGATGCCGTTGAGGGTCGTCGTGTTGGCCGCGCTGAAGGTCACCTGCTCACCGGCGGTGGTGCCGGTGAGGGTCTCGACGGTGGCGACCTGCAGGCTGCCGCCGCTGGCGCCGCCCAGGGTGATGTTGTCGGTGCCGCCGCCGACGATCGTCTCGGTGTTGAACACCGACAGAGTGTTGACGCCGGCAACCGTGGTCAGGCTGTCGCTGCCGCCCAGCAGGTTGATGATGGCGCTGGTCTGCGCGGCACCCAGGGTGACCGTCTGGGCGGAGCCGTTGCCGATCAGGGTGTCGAGCAGGGTGGCGGTCAGGGTCGAGGCACCGGAGGCGATGGTGATCGACTCGGTGTTGGTGGTGCCGGTGATCGTCTCCAGCGAGGTCACGGAGATCGTCGCCGCGGACGAGATCGTGATGTTGTCGTTGGAGGCGGAGCCGATCAGCGTGTCGACATTCGCGACCGTCATGGTGCTGGCGGCGGTCAGGTTGACCATGTCGCCGGAGGCCGAGCCGATCAGGCTGTCGAGGGCCGAGGCCGTGACGGTGCCGCCGCCGGAGACCGTGATGATGTCCGTGCTGACGGAACCGATCAGGCTGTCGATGTCGCCGACAGTGGTGGTGGCTGCCGCGGAGAAGGTCACCTGCTCGGCGGCGCTGCTACCGACCAGGGTGTTGACCGAGGCCGCCTGCAGGGTGGTGGAGCCGGAGAGCGACACCGATTCCGACGCCGAGGTGCCGATCAGGGTCTCGACCCCGGACAGGGTCAGGGTGTTGGCGGCCGACAGGGTCACCTGGTCGTTGAACTGGCCGCCGGCCACCGATTCGACGCCGGAGACGTTGATCGTGTTGCTGGTGTTGTTGTTCAGGGTGACGGCGTCGGTGCCGGAGCTGCCGATCAGGCTGTCGATCAGGCTGGCGGTCACCGTGCTGGCATTGCCCAGGGTGATGACGTCGGTGCTGGCCGAGCCGACCAGGGCCTCGATCGAGTTCACCGTGGCGGTGGCAGCGGTCGAGAAGGTGACCTGGTCGCTGTTCGCGGTGCCGGTGATGGTCTCGACCGCCGAGACCTGGACGCTCTGGCCGCTGGCGCCGCCGAGGGTGATGTTGTCGGAGCCGGCATTGCCGAAGACCGTCTCGACGTTGAACGCCGACAGAGTGTTGGTGCCGTTCGCCAGGGCCAGCGAGTCGCTGCCGCCGACCAGGTTGTACAGGGCGCCGGTCTGCGCGGCGGTGACCGTGATCGCGTCGTTGCCGCCGGTGCCGACCAGGGTCTCCACCAGCGAGGTGTTCATCGCCGAAGAGGTGCCGGAGGCCGTCACATAGTCGGCCGTGGCACCGCCGGTGATGGTGTCGAGATTGGCGATCGTGACCGTGTTGGTGCCGCTGAGGGTGATGTTGTCACCGCTGGCGGAGCCGATGATCGAGTCGATGCCCGCAACCGTCGCGACGCTGGCCTGGGTCAGGTTGACCAGCTCGGTCGAGGCGGTGCCGAGGATCGTGTTGATCAGGGAGGCGGTCACCGTGCCGCCGCCGGTGATGGTCACGACCTCGTTCGAGGCGGTGCCGAGGACGGTGTTGATGTTGCTGACGGTGACGGTGTTGGCGCCGCTGAAGGTCAGGAACTCGGAAGAGGCCGAGCCGATGATCGTGTCCAGGGCCGCGGCGGTCATGCTGCCGCCGCCGCTGACCGTCACCAGTTCCGCCGAGGCGGAGCCGATCAGGCTGTCCAGGGCGCCGACGGTGATCGTGTTGGCGGCGGACAGGGTGATCACGTCGCTGCTGGCGGAGCCGACCAGCGTGTCGATGTTGGCGACCGTGGTGGCGTTCGCCGCGCTGAGGGTGACATGCTCCGCGCTGGCGCTGCCGATCAGGCTGTCGATGGCGGAGGCGAGGACCGTGTTGGCGCCGCTGAAGGTGATCTGTTCGGTGCTGACCGAACCGATCAGGCTGTCGATCGCGACGACCGTGGTCGAGTTGGCCGCCGAGAAGGTGATCGATTCGGTGGCGGTCGTGCCGCCGGTGATGGTTTCCAGCGCCGAGACGGTGACCGCCTGCAGGCCGGAACCGCCGATGGTGACATTGTCGGTGGTGTTGCCGCCGATGATGCTGTCGACGTTGAAGGCCGAGATCGTGTTGGCCGAGTTGTTCAGCACCAGGGTGTCGTTGGCACCGCTGAGCAGGTTGTAGATGCCTGCCGTCTGCTGTGCCGTGAGGGTGATGTTCTCCGTATTGGAGGTGCCGACCAGGGTGTCGATGGCCTGCATCGACATCGTCGTCGGGCCGCTGGTCAGGGTGACATAGTCGCTGGAGACGCTGCCGATCAGGGTGTCGATCGCGGAGATCGTCACCGTGTTGGCGGCGCTCAGGGTGATCACGTCATTGGACGCGGAGCCGACCAGGGTCTCAAAGCCCGAGACCGTCGTGGCGGAGACGGCCGAGAAGGTGACCTGGTCGTTGCCGCTGGTGCCGATCAGCGAGTCGATCGCGGAAGCGGTGACGCTGCCCGCGGTGCTGAGGGTGACCTGCTCGGTGCTGACCGAGCCGATCAGGCTGTCGACCGCGGAGACCGTGACGGTGTTCGCGGCACTGAAGGTGATGATGTCGGTGCTGGCCGAGCCGATCAGGCTGTCGATGGCCGACACCTGCAGGCTGCTGCCGCCCGACAGGGTCACCAGTTCGGCGCTGGCGGAACCGATCAGGGTATCCAGGGTCGCCACCGTGACGGTGCCGGCGCCGCTGATGGTGACCAGGTCGGCGCTGGCGGAACCCAGCAGGGTGTCGATGTTGGCGATCGTGCTGGTGGCCGCCGTCGACAGGGTCACCAGGTCGTTGGCGGAGGAGCCGACGATCGAGTCGATCAGCGAGGCAGTGACGGTGCTGGCGCCGGTCAGGTTGACGACGTCGGTGCTGGCCGTGCCGACCAGGGTCTCGATCGAGGTCGCGGTGGCGGTGTTGTTGCCGGAGAAGGTGATCTGGTCGGCGGAGACGCTGCCGATCAGCGAGTCGATCAGGGCCGCCGTGGTGCTCTGGGCGCCCGAATAGGTGACGACGTCGGTGCTGACGGTGCCGATCAGGGTGTCGACGCCGGAGACCGTCAGGCTGCCGCCGGCACTGATCGTGATCCGGTCGTTGCCGGCGCCGCCGATCAGCGTTTCGATGCTGTCGACGGTGGTGGTGTTGTTGCCGGTGAAGGTCACCTGCTCTGCGCTGACCGAGCCCAAGAGGCTGTCCAGCAGCGACACGGTGATGGACTGGCCGGCCGACAGGGTGATGATCTCGGTGCTGGCGGTGCCGACCAGGGTGTCGATGTTGGCGGCGGTCGTCGTCGTGTCGCCGGAGAAGGTGACCAGTTCCGCCGATGCGGAACCGATCATGGAGTCGAGCAGCGAGGCGGTGACGGTCTGCGCACCGGAGAAGGTGACGACGTCGTTGCTGGCGGTGCCGATCAGAGAGTCGATGCCGGCGACGGTGACACTGCCGCCCGCGCTCAGGGTGACCCGCTCGGCACTGGCGCTGCCGACCAGGGTCTCGATCGAATTGACCTGGGTGGTGTTGTTGGCGGTGAAGGTCACGATGTCGGCGGTGGCGCCGCCGAAGATGCTGTCCAGCAGCGACACGGTGACGGTGTTGGCACCGGTCAGGGTGATGATGTCGGTGCTGGCGGTGCCGACCAGGGTATCGATGCCGCCCGTCGTGGTCGTGGTGTTGCCGGAGAAGGTCACCGCCTCGGACGCGGAGGTGCCGATCAGGGAGTCGATCAGGGAGGCGGTGGTGGTGTTGTTGCCGGAGAAGGTGACGATCTCGGTGCTGGCCGTGCCGACGATGCTGTCGAGCGCCGCGATCGTCGTGGTGTTCGCCGCCGAGAAGGTGATGACCTCCGCCGAGGCGGAACCGATCAGCGAGTCGATCAGCTGGACGGTCGTCGTCGCCGCGCCGGTGAAGGTGATCTGCTGGGTGGCCGTCGAGGTGCCGAGCAGGGTCTCGATCGAGTTGACCGTGATGCTGCTGGCATTCGAGATGTTGACGACGTCGTTGTTGCCGCTGCCGATCGTGGTGTGGACGCCAGCCGTGCCGCTGACGGACAGGGTGGTCGCGTTCGCACCGAACGTGATCTGATCGTTGCCCCCCGCCGAGTCGAAGATGACCTCAGTCTGTGTTGCGGCAAGCGTGATGGTATCGGAACCAGTCGAACCAGTGATCGTGACTGTGGCCATCTTTGTAGATCCCCTGACCTGAAATTTCTCGAGTACCGGGCAAAGCAGAGCGATGCCCCGGCCCCGGCTGCGGCAAAGATGAGGGCATAGTAGCCACAAACGGAATGCACCCGCAAGCGGCCTAAGCGGCTGAAAGGGCCGGATATTTCGCGCGTCGGAATCGGCTCGCCGGCCGGCCCGGCCATGACAGGCGGGCGCGGACGCTGCCGCCTCCGGTTGCCGCCGGCAGGGGGTGTCCTGGTGCGGACCTGGCGACCCGATGCCCGAATCGCCGGTTTTCCGCGACTTCCACCTACCGGTTTCCGCTCAGGGAAGCTTGCCGCGCCTATGTACCAGAGGGGTTGGCCATTGCCTTGGTCGCCGGCCGAGGCGGCGCGTTCGATGGTGCATAAATGCCACGATGACGTGAAGTTTTCGGCCGCATCGTTCGAATGGCGGTGGGACGCGCGGCTTCCCTGCCGACTGCCGGCGGGATTGCGCCGAAGGCCCGTGCTGGGCAAAAAGAGGCTCCTGCCCCGCCGATCCGCGCCACGGCGCGTCGGCCCCGCATCTTCCGCACAGCGATCCCGGATCCGCCGACCATGGCAAACATGACAGACCGCCTGCATCAGGCCCTCGCACTGGAGGTGGATGGCCAGGCCGATGCGGCGGCGGCCGGGATCGAGGCGCTGCTGGCGGAGGCGCCCACCGACCTGCAGCTGCTGGTCAGTGCCGGCGCCGTGGCCTACAGGCGGGGCCGCTACGAAGAGGCGGCCGCCCATTTCGCCCGGGTCGTCGAACTGGCGCCGCGGGAACTGGCCGGCCACGTCAATCTGGGTCATGCCCTGATGGGCCTGCAGCGCTTCGAGGCGGCGATCGACAGCTATCGCACCGCCATCGCATTGCAGGCCGGGCGCGCGGACGCCCATTACGGCATCGGCAATGCGCTGAGATCGCTGGGGCGGCTGTCGGAATCCGTGCCGTTCTTCGCGCAGGCCGCGGCGCTGCTTCCCGACGATGCCGATGTGCAGTGCCATCACGGCAACGCCCTGCTGACGGACCGGCAGTACGACGCCGCGGTGGCGGCCTATCGCAAGGCCCTGGCCGCGCGGCCGGACGATGCCGGGCTGTTGAACAATGTCGCCAGCGCCCTGCGCTACGCCCGGCGGCTGGAGGAGGCGGAAGCCACCTATCGCGCCGCCATCGCCGCCGACCCGGGCTATGCCGATGCCTATGGCAATCTGGGGGTGCTGCTGCGCGACATGGGCAAGCTGCCGGAAGGCATTGCGCAGCTGCGCGAGGCGCTGCGGATCAACCCGGCGGGCAATGCCACCCATTCCAACCTGATCTTCTGCCTGGACTTCCTGCCGGACATCGACGTGCCGGCCCACCAGGCGGAGCGCCGGGCCTGGCATCTGCAGCATGAGGTGCCGCGCCGCGCGCTGCGGCCGACCCTCAGCAACGATCCGGACCCGGAGCGCCGGCTGCGGGTCGGCTATGTCTCCGCCGACTTCAAGGTGCACTCGGCCTCCGCCCCGTTCGGCCCGATCATCCTGGGCCACGACCGCGAGCGGTTCGAGGTGACCTGCTATTCGGGCACGATGGGCGAGGATTTCCGCACCGCGCAGTTCGCGGCGGCGACCCGCTTCCGGCGGGTGATCCATATGGACGACGATTCGCTGGCAAGGCAGATCGCGGCGGACGGGATCGACATCCTGGTCGACCTGTCCGGCCATACCGCCGGCAACCGCCTCCTTACCTTCGCGCAGAAGCCGGCACCGGTGCAGGTGACCGCCTGGGGCCATGCCACCAGCACCGGTCTGGAGGCGATGGACTATTTCTTCGCCGATCCCTACCTGGTGCCGGCCGCCGAGCGGCACCTCTATGCCGAAGAGATCGCCGACCTGCCCTGCCTGCTGTGCTTCGAGGCGCCGCACTATGCGCCCGATGTCGGGCCGCTGCCGGCGGATGCCAACGGCGGCATCACCTTCGGCTGCCTGAACCGGCTGGCGAAGGTGTCGCCGGAGGTGCTGGCGGTCTGGGGCGAGATCCTGCGCGGTACGCCGGGCAGCCGCCTGCTGCTGAAGGGCGGCGGCATGGAACAGCCGGCCAACCAGGCGCGCTTCCGCTCCGTCATCGAGGCGGCAGGGGTCTCCAGCGAGCGGCTGATCTTCCGCGACGAGACCCCCCATGTCCGCCACCTCGCCACCTATGGCGAGGTCGACATCGCGCTGGACCCGTTTCCCTATTGCGGCGGCACGACGACCTGCGAATCGCTGTGGATGGGCGTGCCGGTGGTGGCGATGGCCGGCCGGGTCCCGGCCAGCCGGCTGGGCGTCGCGATCCTGTCGGCGCTCGGCTTTCCGGGACTGGTGGCCGGGGACCGCGCCGGCTATGTCGCCCTGGCCCGCGGCCTGGCGGCGAATACCGGCCTGCTGCGCCGCCTGCGGGCCGAGCTGCGGCCGCGCTTTGCCGCCGCGCCGGTGGGGAACGTCCCGCTCTACACCAAGGCGGTCGAGGACAGCTACCGGGCGATGTGGCGGCGCTGGTGTTCCCGGCGCCCCGAGACCGGCTGACTGAGACCAGCTGACCGAGACCGGCTGACCGAGACCGCAATCGCCGACGGCAGCCGGAAGCCGCGGCTGGAACGCGCGGCGAGGGGTCAATCCTCGCCGGACTCGGCTGGATTTCCCGCCAGCGCTTGATCGATGAGATGCCGGGCTGCACGCAGGTTCTGTCGCCTGCCCGGGTCGCCGGGATCCCGCTTGAACATCGCCACTTCCGCCTTCACGAAATGCACGAAGGGATATGACGGTTCGTTCGTCGCCCGGTTCCAGTCGAAATACTGCAGGAGCCGCTGAAGATGGTCGGCGGCTGCCGGCTCGATTCCCTCAAGGTTCAGGTCTTTGGTCCAGCCGAACCAGGGCATCGCCGCATTGCCGCCGGAGAGGTCCAGGAAATCGGCAATCCGCCGCTGCTCCTCGGTGGAATTCAGGGCCTCGGTCCGCACCGTCAGGGTGCGGCGAAACGACGGCAGGTGTCGTTCGGTCTCCCGCTTATGGACATCGTAGAGCCATGCCACCCGATCCTGCAGTGTCGCGGCATCCCATCCGGCCTGCGTCATCTCGCCAAAATGCACCGCCGTCGGCCGGTAGAGTTCGAAGCGGCAATCGGTTTTCGCGAAGTTTCCCCAACGCTCGGGCCCGGCATGGATATGCTTGATGCAGGATTCGATGAAGGGCTCCCGCTGGCGGATCAGATGAATCACCGCCAGGTCGGGGCCGAATGCCTCAAGCACCTCCGGCAGGACGAAGCAGGGGCCCGGATTGACCTCGATCTCATGCTCCCAGCCCCGCATTCTCGCCACGATCGGTGCCGGGTCGTAGTCGGGCTGTACCAGTCGTGCCAGGCCCGCACGGATCAACGCATAGACATCCGTGTGATCCTTGGCGCCGTCCGTTCGGCCGGCCGCACGCAGAAGCATATCCAGATACCTGCTCAGGGAGCGGGTGCCCGATCTGCCTGTGGTTATGACGAAGGCTCGGAGCATCCCGGTCCGGGCTCCCGACAGCGCTCAGACCCGGCCGCCAGGGCGGGACCGGTAGAAGTCGCCGATGGCGGCGGCGATCCGCGCCACCGCCTCCTCCCCCAGGGATTGATGCACCGGCAGGGACAGGGTATGCGCCGCCTGGCGCTCGGTTTCCGGAAAATCGCCCGCCTTGTAGCCCAGCCCCGCGGCGGCCGGCTGCAGGTGGATCGGCACCGGATAGTGCATCGCGGTCTGGATGCCGGCCTGCCGCAGATGGAAGGCGAGCCGGTCGCGGTCCGGCGCCTCCACCCGGAAGGTCGACCAGGTGTTGTATTCGTGCTGCCGCTCCGGCACCGCCCGTACCGGGCTGTCCTGCAGCAGCCGCAGGTAGAGGTCGGCGTTGCGCCGCCGCCGGGCCTCCACCGACGGCAGGCGTTCCAGCCGCATCAGCAGCACCGACGCCTGCACATTGTCGAGGCGGGAGACGAAGCCGAATTCCACCACCCCGCTGGGCGTGGTGCCATGGCTGCGCAGCCGGCGGATCCGGTCGGCGATCGCCGCATCCGCGGTTGCCACGAAGCCGCCATCGCCGACCCCGTTCAGGTTCTTCGCCGGGTGGGTGGAGAAGCAGCCCACCGTGCCGAAGCTGCCGGCCGCCCGGTCCTGGAACTTCGAGCCGAAGGCCTGGGCGGCATCCTCGATCACCAGCAGGCCGTGGGCCTGCGCGAGCTCGCCGATGCGGTGCATGTCGCAGACCCGGCCGCCCAGATGCACCGGCATGATCGCCCGGGTGCGCGGCCCGATCGCGCGTTCCACCGCTTCGGGGTCGATGTTGATGTCGTCGGCCACGTCGGCGAAGACCGGCACCGCGCCGATATGCCGGATCGCGGCGGTGGAGGCGACGAAGGAGTTCGGCGGGGTGATGACCTCGTCGCCCGGCGCGATGCCGGCCGCCACCATGCCCAGCATCAGGGCGTCGGTGCCGGAGGAGACCGCCACCACATGCGGCACGTCGAGGGCGGCGGCCAGCGCCGCCTCCAGTTCCGCCACCAGCGGGCCGCCGACCCAGCCGCCATCCATCACGCCGCGGGCCAGGGCCGCCTGCAGCGCCGCGCCCTCCTCCGCCGCCTGCGCGGCGAGGTCGAGGAAGGGGATCTCCCCCGGGGTCCCTGGCATCCCGCCGCTCATTGCGCCGCCTCCGCTTCGCCCAGGGCGAAGTCGCGGATGGTGGCGATGACATGCGCGACCTGGTCGTCGTCGAGATACTGGTGCACCGGCAGGGTCAGGGTCTGCGCCGCCTGGCGGTCGGTCTCCGGGAAGCGGGCGCCGGCCGGCAGGACCTCGGCCAGCGCGGGCTGGCGGTAGATCGGCACCGGATAGTGGATCTTGTATTCGATGCCCTGCGCGCCGCAATGCGCCGCCAGCGCGTCGCGCCGGTCGCAGAACAGCTGGTAGGTGACGAAGGAATGCCGCACGTCCGGATGCCGGCGCGGGATGCGCAGCCCGGGCAGTCCGGCGAAGGCGGCATCGTAGCGGGCGGCGATCGCGTTCCGGCGGCCGACGATATCGTCGGCCTGCGGCAGCATCTGCAGCGCCACCGCGGCCTGCAGGCTGTCGAGCCGCGAATTGGTGCCCATCAGGACCACCGTGTCTCGGTCCGCCAGGCCGTGGTTGCGCAGCAGCCGCAGCTGCGCCGCCAGGGCATCGTCGTCGGTGACGATCACGCCGCCATCGCCCCAGATGTTCAGGAACTTCAGCGGGTGCATGGAATAGATGCCGGCAGCGCCCCAGGTGCCGGCCATGCGGCCGTCCTGCAGGGTCATGAAGGCCTGGCAGGCATCCTCCACCACCGGCACGCCATGCCGGGCGGCCAGCGCGTTCAGCGCCGCCATGTCCGCCATCGTGCCGCTCAGATGCACGGGCACGATCGCCTTCGTCGCCGGGCCGATGGCGGCCGGCAGGGCATCCAGGTCCAGGCAGAGGCTGTCGTCGACATCGACGAAGACCGGCTTCGCCCCCAGCTCCGCGATCGCGCCGACGGTGGCGACGAAGGTGTTCGCGGCGGTGATCACCTCGTCGCCCGGCCCGACGCCGACGGCGCGCAGCGACAGCTTGATGCCGTCGGTGCCGGAATTGACGCCGATCGCGTGCGCAGCGCCGGTCTTCGCGGCGAAGGCGGCTTCGAATTCGGTGACCACGGCGCCGAGGGTGAAGTCGCCGCTGGCGACCACCTCCGCAATGGCGGCCATGATCGGCGCCGGATCCGCGAACTGCTGCGGCAGGTAGTTGAAGGGAACCCTGACCCCGCGACCGGCGCCCATCTCAGCCGTCCTTCCGGCCAAGGGCGGTGCGGGCGGCGGCCTCGATCTCGGCCGCGCCGGGATAGAAGGCGCCCTCCAGATGCGCGCTGGTCGGCGAATGGCTCTGCGGCCAGGTGACCCGGGCGGGCCGCGCCTTCAGCTCCGGCCCCAGCGCCTCCGCCACCGCGGCGACGATCTCCGCCGCGGCGCCGAAGCGCTGCCAGCCGGGATCGGCGACCACCAGCCGGCCGGTATGGCGGACCGAGGCGATCACCGTGTCCAGGTCAAGCGGCGCCAGGCAGCGCAGGTCCACCACCTCCGCCGAGATGCCGGCCCCGGCCAGGCGTTCCGCCGCGGCCAGTGCCTCCGGCACCATCGCGCCGACCGCCACCAGGGTGACGTCGTCGCCCGCGCGGCGCACCGCCGCCTTGCCGAGGCGCAGGCGGTAGGGCTCCACCGGCACCTCCTCGGTCATCGAATAGAGCTGCCGCCCCTCGATCACCAGGGTGGGATCGTCGCTGAAGATGCTGGCCAGCAAGAGCCCCTTGGCGTCGGCCGGGGTGGCGGGCATCACCACCTGCAGGCCGGGGACATGGGCGAACCAGGCGTGCAGGCTCTTGGAATGCTGCGGCCCCTGGCCCCAGCCCTTGCCGACGATGGCGCGGATCGTCAGCGGCAGCCGCGCCTGGCCGCCGGAAATGAAGCGCCACATGCTGAGCCAGTTCACCAGCATGTCGACGCCGTACAGCATGAAGTCCAGGCGCTGGTGCACCAGCACCGGCCGCAGCCCGGCATTCGCCGCGCCGCCGGCCAGCCCGGTCAGCGCCTGCTCCGCGATCGGCACGTCGAACACGCGATGGCCGCCATGGCGCTCCGCCAGGCCCTTCGTGGTGCCGAAGATACCGCTGGCGCCGTCGGCGCCGATGCCATAGAGCACGACGCCGGGATCGGCCTGCAGGGCCTGGTCCATGGCGTCGCGCAGGGCGCCGGCATAGGTGGTCGGCGCGGTCTTCATCCGGTGGGGTGGGACGCCGCCTTGCGCGGCCGCGGAATCGCTCATCAAAGCCTCAGTACGGTTCCAGCCGGGCTTCCGCCTGGCCGCCACGGAAGGCGGTCTCCACCACCTCGATGAACGGGATCGCCACACCGGCATCGCCGGCGGGCTGCGCGAACCGCTCCAGGTCGGCCGGCGCCGGTGCCGGCGCCGCCTGCGCCGCGGCATAGGCGGCCTGGACCTCGGCATCCAGCTCGTCGCGCAGGGCGGCAAGCTCCGCCGCGGTCGCGCCCTGGGCCTGCAGCACGGATTCGAGCATCAGCAGCGGGTCGCGCAGGCGCCATTTCGCCACCTCTTCGGCCGGGCGGTAGCCCAGCGCGTCGTCACTTTCCGGGCCGACATGGCTGCAGGTGCGATAGGTCAGCACCTCGCAGAAGACCGGCCCGCCGCCGGCGCGGATGCCGTCGCAGAGCGGCCCCAGCCGCGCCAGCAGCTGCAGCGGGTCGTTGCCGTCCATGACGTGGACCGGCACGCCGAAGGCGCGCGCCCGGGTGGAGATCAGGTCCGGCGCGCCGCGGTCCGCCAGGCCGGTATGGGCGGCATAGCCGTTGTTTTCGCACAGGACGAGCAGCGGCAGGCGATGGAGCGCGGCGAAGGACAGCACCTCGAAGCCGATCCCCTCGTCGAAGGCGCCGTCGCCGACCACCGCCACCGTCAGCGCCGGCTCCTTGCGATAGGCCTGCGCGAAGGCGTGGCCCAGCGCCAGGCCGACCGGACCGCCGACGATCGCGCCGCTGTAGAACAGGCTGTCGTGATGCGCCAGTTCCATCGAACCGCCCATGCCGCCATTGGCGCCACTGGCCTTGCCGTGGAATTCCGCGATCATCGCCGCCAGCGGCGCGCCCTTGGCCAGGTAGTAGCCGTGGCTGCGATAGTGGGTATAGACCGCGTCCTCGGGCCGCAGCAGCTCCGCCAGCGCGGCCGGCGGCGCCTCCTGGCCGATGCAGAAATGCATCGGGCAGCGCATCTCGTTCGCCTCGTGGTAGCGCGCCAGCAGGATCTCCTCGACCCGCCGGATCAGCAGCGCGGTGCGGTACAGCCGGCGGGCCGCGCCGGGGACATTGCCGTCCGGGGCGTTGCCGCCGTTTTCCGCCGCCTCAGCCATGGGCACGTCCCGGCCTGCGGCCCGGGGCCTCCGCCGCCTTCTCCATGCCGTCTTCTCCCTCTGGATGCTGCGCCGCGCCGGCGGCCGGACCGGCCGCCTGGCGCCGTGCGACGTATGTCCGGGACTGCGCCGATGTCAATGCCTCCCGCAGCGGGTCGCCGGGGGCCAAGTGGCGCAGGTTGATCCGCTCGCCGCGGTAGAGTTCCGACCCTTGCAGCAACGGCAGGCTGGCCAGGAATTCCGGCTCCGCCCAGGGGTCGAAGCTGGCGCTGATCGTCCGGCCGGACAGCGCATGGGCGGCATCGCCCAGCAGGAAGCGCGCGCAGTCCACCACCAGCGACATCGGCACGCTGCCCTCCTGCAGCCGCGACAGGGTGAATTCATAATAGTCTCGGCCGGCCTTTTCCGGCCCGGCCTTGATCGTCTCGCGGTGGATGTCGGTGGCGACGAAGCCCGGCGCCAGCGCCAGGGCGGCGATGCCCAGCGGCGCCAGCTCGCCGGCCGCCGTCTCCACCAGCCGGACGATGCCGGCCTTGGCGCTGCCATAGGCGGAGCAGCGCGGCAGCGGGGTGAAGGCGCCGCCGCCGGCCACCGCCAGGATGCGCGGCAGATGGCCGTGCTGCAGCAGCGGCACCGCCGCGCGCGCCACCAGGTAGAAGCCGAACAGGTTGTTGGTGATCGCCGCCAGCCATTCCTGGGGATCGGTCTCATGGAACAGGCCGATCGGCCCGTAGATGCCGGCGCTGTGGACCACCGCGTCCAGCCGCGGCCAGCTGTCGGCCAGCCCGGCGAACAGCGCTTCCACCGCGGCGGGGTCGGACATGTCGCAGGCCCGGCCCAGCGACCCCGGGGCGGCGTCAGGACCGACCAGGTCCGCCAGCGGCGCCTCGCGCCGGCCGGTCGCGGCGACGACATGGCCGTCGGCGAGCAGCGCCTCGGCGATCGCGCGGCCGATGCCCGACCCGGCGCCCGTCACCAGGATGTAGCGTGGCTTCATGCAGCAGACTCTTCCGGCCAGGTCCCTGTTTCCCCAAGGACCCTGTCCCCGGTGCAGCCCGGCCGGAACGCTTCCCGCCGGGATGTTTGCCGCGGCGACAGCACAGCCGGCCGCGAAACGTGGGTTCTACATCATCGCCGAAGGACAAGTCAGCAGCCATTGTCGGCCGCCCGGCGGTGCTTTTCGCTTGAGCCCGGCCGGTGCAGGCTTCAGAACCAGCAGCGGCCCCGACGGCCAGGACATCCACCACCGGGATCCAGTCTTGCAGCAGAGCATCGACTACAACGCAGCCGCCGGCCTCGTCGACAGGCTGGCCGACGACCCGAACGACCGGGCCGCCCTGCTCGGCCTGGCGGCCCATCACGAGGCCGCCGGCGACGATGCGCTGGCGGCCGCCTGCCGCACCCGCGCCCAAGCCTTGCCTGACGCCGGGCCCGCCACCACGACGCCCGCGGCCGCCGACCGGTCTGCAGGGGAAGCGGCAGCAGGGGAAGCGGCAGCGGCGGAACAGGCCCAGGTGCTGGCGGCGCTCCGGGCGCAGGCGATCGGGCTGATCCATGCCGGCCGGCCCGACGAGGCTATGGAGATCCTGGACCGCATCCTGGCGGTGGCGCCCGGCGATTCGGAGGCGCTGAACGCCAGCGGCGCCGCACTGCTTGGCAAGAAGGACTTCGCCGAGGCCGAGCGGCGGCTGCTGAAGGCGGTCGAGGCGGCGCCGCACAACGGCGAGGCATGGACCAATATCGGCTATCTGCGACAGCGCCAGCGGCGCTTCCGGGAGGCGATCGCCGCCTACCGGGAGGCGCTCAAATACCTCCCCGGCGAAGGGCGGCTGCACAACAATATCGGCTCCGCGCTGGAGGAGCTCGACGAGATGGAGGAGGCGGCGGTGCATTTCGCCAGGGCGGTCGAGCTGCTGCCGGAGAATGCCAACGCCTACAACAATCTGGGCCGGGCGAAGCTGCGGCGCGGCGACATGGCCGGCGCCCGCGAACTGCTGGCGAAGGCGGTGGAACTGCGCCCCGACGACGATGCCGGCCAGATGAACTGGGCGACCCTCTTGATGGCGGAGACCCGCTACGAGGAGGCGGCGGCGGCGTTCCGCCGAGCGCTGGAGCTGAACCCGGAGCGGGCGGAAACCTGGTCGAACCTGGGCAACCTGCTGAAGGACCAGGGCGACTATGAGGGCGCGATCAAAAGCCTGGACCGGGCCCTCGAGCTGGACCCGGAACTGGACCTGGCGCTGTCGAACCTGATCTTCACGCGGGATTTCGACCCGACCGCGACGGTGGAATCGCAGCAGGCCGAGCGCGCCGACTGGTACCGCCGCTTCGGCGCACGGTTCCGGTCCGCGATCCGGCCGCACGGCAACGACCCGGATCCCGACCGGCCGCTGGTGCTGGGCTATGTCTCCGCCGACTTCAAGCGGCATTCGGCGGAGATCGCCTTCGGGCCGGTGCTGCGCAATCACGACCGGTCCCGCTTCCGGCTGATCGTCTATTCCAACGTCGACCGGCCGGACCGGGTCACGGCGGAATACCAGCGGATGGCGGACCTGTACCACAATTGCCGCCGGATGACCGACGACGAGATGGCGGCGCAGATCCGCAGCGACGGCGTGGACATCCTGATCGACCTGTCGGGCCATACCGCCGGCCACCGGCTGGCGGTCTTCGCGCGCAAGCCGGCGCCGGTCCAGGTCCATGCCTGGGGACATGTCGGCACCGGCCTGCCGGTCATCGACTATTACATGTCCGACCCGGTCCTGGTGCGTGCCGATGAGCGCCGCTTCTATGCCGAGCAGGTCCACGACCTGCCGGCGCCGATCTGCTACCAGGCACCGGAGCATTCGCCGCCCGTGGCGCCGGCGCCGATCCAGGGCAACGGCTTCGCCACCTTCGGCTGCCTGAACCGGATCTCCAAGCTGTCCACCCGCACCGCCGACTGCTGGGCGGAGCTGCTGCGCGCCCTGCCCGACAGCCGTCTGGTGCTGAAGGACCGCACCCTCGACGACGAGACCCAGAGGGCCCGGGTGGCCGGCTGGTTCACCAGCCGCGGCGTCGATGCCGGCCGGCTGACCCTGCTGCCGGGCAGCGGGCATCTGGAGCATATGGCGGCCTACGGGCAGATCGACATCGCGCTGGACCCGTTCCCGCAGGGCGGCGGCATCACCACCTGCGAGGCGCTCTGGATGGGGGTCCCCGTCGTCGCGCTGATGGGACAGGTGCCGTCCAGCCGGATCGCCTCCGCCATCGTCGCCAATGTCGGCCTGCCGGAACTGGTGGCGGAAAGCCGGGAGGATTATATCGCCCGGGCGATCGGCCTGGCCCGGGACCCGGGACGCCTGATCGCCCTGCGCGGCCGCCTGCGCGAGGTCATCGCCGGCGCGCCGATCGGCGACACACTCGCCTATACCCGCGCGGTGGAGGCGGCCTACCGCACCTTCTGGCAGCGCTGGTGCGCCGGCCGCGCAGGGGCGGGCAGCTGAAGGAGCCGGCAATGGCGGAGCTGCGGCTTTTCGATGCCGGGGCAAGCTCGGCAATGCCGGTGCCCGCGGCGCCCGATCCGAACGAGATCCTGTACCGGGCCACCCGGATGATCATCGACGGCCGGGTGGCCGAAGGTCGCGCCCTGCTGGAAGACCTGGTGGCCCGCCACCCGACGATCCCCGACGCCTGGAACAACCTGGCCAGCGCCCGCCGCACCCTGGGCGATACCGAGGGCGGGCTGGCGGCGATCGCCCGGGCAGTGGCGCTGGCGCCGGAGCGGGCCGAATACCATTACAACCAGGGCAATGCCCTGCGCACCGCGAACCGCGAGCCGCAGGCCGCGGATGCCTATCGCGCCGCACTCGCCCTGCTGCCGGGCCACAGCATGGCCTGGAACGGCCTGGGCCTTTGCCTCGCCGCGGACCGCAACCTGGCTGCGGCGCAGCGCCTTGCCGGCGCCGGCCGCGCCTATCGCCGGGCGCTGGTCGCCGATACCGGCAACGGCAAGGCCTGGAACAATCTGGGCGCCATCTTCTACGAAGAGAACCTGCCCTACCGGGCGCTGGCCTGCCTGCGCCAGGCCGTGGCCGCCGAGCCCGGTTTCGCCATGCCGCACAACAACCTGGCGAACATCTACCGGGACATCGGCCGCATCGACCAGGCCTTTGCCTGCTTCCGGACGGCCCTGGAGCTGGATCCCGGCTATCGGGATGCCCATACCAACCTGATCTTCTCGCTGGATTTCGACCCCCGCCAGAGCACCGCGTCGCAGCAGGCCGAACGGCGCCGCTGGGCGGAGCGGCATGCGGCGCTGCCCGCCCTGCCGCGGCGGTCCGGCCCGGACGACCCGCAGCGCCCGCTGCGGGTGGGCTATATTTCCGGCGACTTCAAGGTGCATTCGGCCGCCGCCACCTTCGCCGCGCCGATCCTGCACCACGACCGCGACCGGTTCCGCATCACCTGCTACTACACCGACACGGTGGAGGACCCGACCACGGCGCGCTTCCGCGAGGCGGCGGATCGCTGGCGGCCGATCGGCAGCCTGTCCGACGAGGCGCTGGCGCAGCAGGTCCGCGCCGACGAGATCGACATCCTGGTCGACCTGTCCGGGCATACCAACGGCCATCGCCTGGGCGTCTTCGCACGGCGGCCGGCGCCGGTCCAGGTCACCGGCTGGGGACATTGCACCGGTACCGGCATGGCCCAGATGGACGCCCTGCTGGTCGATCCGGTCCTGGTGCCGCAGGCGGAGCGGCCGCTGTTCGCGGAAGCCGTCGTGGACCTGCCCTGCGCGCTCAGCTTCGAGCCCTTCCAGACGCCGCCGCCGGCGGTGCCGCCGCCGGGCCATTGGCTCGCCCCGGGGCGCAGCGGCGCCGACGATATCGTCTTCGGTGCCCTGGGCCGCGGCGGCAAGGCCGGCCCGGACAGCATCCGGCTGTGGGCCGCTGTCCTGCAGGCGGTCCCAGGCAGCCGCCTGTACCTGAAGGACCGCCAGTACGAGGACCGCCTGCGGCGCCGCGACATCCTGCGCGGCTTTGCGGCGATGGGCGTCGATGCCGGCCGCATCGGCTTCGGCGGCCGCACCGACTGGCGCGGGCATCTGGCCAGCTACTGGAACGTCGATATCGCCCTGGACACCACGCCGCAGGGCGGCGGGGTGACCACCCTGGAGGCGCTGTGGATGGGCGTGCCGATGATCACCCTCTACGGCCGCTTTCCCTCAAGCCGCATCGCGGCATCGATCCTGACCGCCTGCGGCCGGCCGGAATGGATCGCGCCGGACGCGGCCGGCTTTGTCGCCATCGCCCGCAGCCTGGCGGCAGACGTTGCCGCGCTGCGGCAGGACCGCGGCGCACAGCGCGAGCGGCTGGCCGCGGCGCCGCCCTACGATCCACCCGGCTATGCGCGTGCGGTGGAGGCGGCCTATCGGGCCCTTTGGCAGGGATATTGCGCGGCGCAGCCATGAAACCGCCGGAGCCGACCGATGCCGGGATGGCCCTTGCCGGCACAGCCGATGGCGCGGCGGCCGGTGCCCGGCTGCTGCAGGCGGGCCGGTATGCCGAGGCGCGCGCCATCCTGGAGGCGGCGGCGCGCGACAGGCCGCGGGACGGACGGCTCCTGAACAACCTGGCGATCGCCCGACAGCGATGCGGCGACAGCGCCGGTGCGTCGGCGGCCCTGCAGCAGGCGCTGAGCTGCGCGGGGGAGGATGCGCCGCTGCTGCAGGCCCTCGGCGGGGCGTTCATGGCGCAGGGCTGCGGGGAACAGGCCGCCGTCGCGCTGCGCCGGGCCCTGCGTGAGCTGCCGGAGGATGCCGCCCTCTGGCACCGCTACGGGCGCGCCGTGGAACGCTCCGCCCGGCCGCCCGGCCCGGCCGCGGAGGCAGAGGCGGGCGCGGCGTTCCGGCGGGCCATTGCCCTGGACAGCGGACAGGCCGGGGCCTGGCGGGACCTGGGCAGCCTGCTCTACCGGCAGGGCAGGCTGCAGGCCGCGGCCGGCTGCTGGCGCTGCGCGGTGGCGGCAGATCCCGGCCTTGCCGATGCGCACCTGTCCCTGGCCATTGCCTGCCGCGACCAGGGCCGGATCGCGGCGGCCTGGCGCCATCTTGGGAATGCCGCCGCCGCAGCGCCGCAGCGCCGGGACCTGCTGACGCAGCAGATCTTCACCCTCGATTTCGACCCGGCCCAGGACAGCGCCAGCCAGCAGCGCGCCCGTCGCGCCTGGGCCGCAGCGCATGCGCCGGCCGCGTCAGGACAGCGGGTGCATCCCCGGATGGCGTCGGACCCCGACCCGGACCGGCTGCTGCGGATCGGCTATGTCTCCGCCGACTTCAACATGCATTCGGCAGCGACCACCTTCGCGGCGCCGATCCTTCATCACGACCGGGCGCGATTCCACCTGACCTGCTACAGCACGCGGGCCTGGCGCGACGGGATGACGGACCGCTTCCGGGCGGCGGCCGCAGCCTGGCGCGACCTGCCCGACGCCGACGAGGCGGCGTTGGCACAGCAGGTGCGCGACGACCGGATCGACATCCTGGTCGACCTGTCCGGCCATTCGCCGGGTCATCGACTGGGCGCCTTCGCCCGCCGCCCGGCGCCGCTTCAGGTCAGCGGCTGGGGGCATTGCACCGGCACCGGCATGACGCAGATGGACGCCCTTCTGGTCGACCCCGTCATGGTGCCCGTGGCGGAACGCGCATCGTTCGCGGAAACCATCGTCGACCTGCCCTGCGCGCTGAGCTACCTGCCGTTCGAGACCCCGCCGGATGCGGTGCCGGCTGCGGGGCTGCTGGCCCATCGCCGGGCCACGCCGCTGACCGCTCCGGTCGTCTTCGGCGCACTGGGCCGCGGCGGCAAACTCGGTTTCGAGGCGGTGCGGCTATGGGCCCGGGTGCTGCATGCCGTTTCCGACAGCCGGCTGCATCTGAAGGACCACCAGTACCGCTGCCGCGGGCGCCGGCGTGACATCGCGCTGCAGTTCGCTGCCCGCGGCATCGACCCGTCGCGCCTGACCTTCGACGCGGGCACGGACTGGGCCGGCCACATGCAGGCCTACTGGCGGGTGGACATCGCGCTCGACACCCTGCCGCATGGCGGCGGCGTCACCACCCTGGAGGCGCTGTGGATGGGGGTGCCGGTGGTCAGCCTGCCCGGGCGCTTTCCCTCGGCGAGGATCGGCGCCGCGATCCTGACCGCCTGCGGCCTGGCCGACTGCGTCGCCGGAGATCCGGCGCAGTTCGTCGCCATCGCGCAGCGGCTGGCGGCAGGGGTTGCAGACCTGCGCGCCGGTCGCGCCGCCCTGCGCGAGCGTCTGCGCCGGACGCCGCCCTACGACCCGGCCGCCTATGCGCGTGCCGTCGAGGCGGCGTATCGGGCGCTCTGGCAGGTGCGCTGCGCCGCCGCCGGCGCGCGCTGACGCCGCCCGCCCTCAGCGGCCGAGGCCGAGGACCAGGTCGCCCATGGCGTGCCGCATCAGCAGCCGCTTCAGCGGCGGCACCCGGTCGACCGCGGACAGCCCGAGGCTGCGGAGCAGACGCAGGCCCGGATCGTCGTTCGAGAAGAGCCGGTTCAGCCCGTCGGTGACGACGCCCATCAGCACCGTGTCGAAGCGCCGTCCGCCGGCATAGCGGTCCAGCACATCCGGCGCGCCGGGGTCGAGGCCGAGGCCGAGCGGGCCGGCGAGCTCATCCGCCAGCCGCGCCACGTCGCGCAGCCCCAGGTTGAGCCCCTGGCCGGCGATCGGATGGATGCCGTGGGCGGCATCGCCGATCAGCGCCAGGCGCGGCGCCACCAGGTCGCGGGCGATCTGGAAGGCGAGCGGATAGCTCCAGCGCGGCCCTTCCAGGCGCAGCGGGCCGAGATAGTCGCCGAAGCGGCGCGCGACCTCGCCCGCAAAGGCGGCGTCGTCCAGCGCCATGAAGGCCTCCACCGCCTCCTGCCGCTCCGTCCAGACGATGGAGGCCCGGTGCATCGGGGCGATGCCATCGGCAGCGTCGGTCAGCGGCAGGATCGCGAACGGGCCGCTGGGCAGGAAGCGCTCCTGCGCGATGCCGTCATGCGGCAGGCTGTGGCGCACCGTGCAGACGATGCCCGATTGCGGATAGCGCCAGCCCTGCACCTCGATCCCTGCCAGCGCGCGCATCGCGGAGGCCCGGCCGTCAGCGGCAATGCACAGGCGCGCGCGCAGCACCCGGCCGTCCGCCAGGCCGAGATCGACATGGCTGCCGCCGGCCGCGCCGGGCCGATAGGCGGCCACCACCGCCGGCGTCACAAGGCGGATGGCGGGCAGATCCGCGACCGCCCTGGCCAGCGCCATCCGCAGGTGACGGTTCTCGACCATCCGGCCGAGCGGTTCGTCGCCGCCGGCCGCGCCGGTGCGGTCCAGGTCGCGGCAATCGTAGTGCAGGAAGAAGGGCGAGCCGCCGTCGGACACCCGGATCTGCCGGATCTCCGCCGTCGGCGGCAGATGCTGCCAGATGCCCAGGGCCGTGAGGTAGCGGACATTGGCCTGAGCGATCGCGGAGGCGCGACCGTCGAACGCCGGCTGCAGCTGGATCGAGGGCGCGATGCGGTCGACCACGGCCACCGCTGCCCCGAGCCGCGCCAGGGCCACCGCCATGGCGAGGCCGACCAGCCCGCCGCCGACCACGGCGATATCGGCCCGAATCTCCGGCGCGGTCGCCGGCCCCGCCGGCGGCAAGCCGCCCTCACCCTGCTCAGGCATCTCCGACTCCCTGCTTTGCGGGCCCGCCGCTTGCGGCCGGTCCCGCCGTCCGTCCGGCGCCACCTGCGCGCCATACCGGCAGTCCATGCCCAAAAATTGTGCAGATCATGAACTGGACAACCGGCGGACGGGCCGGCGGCAGGCGGGCGGCCCGCAATCCACGGCCCGCCGCCTCGGCTTTTCGACGTCGCGATGATCCGGCATGATATTTGAACCTTCCTAGACAGGAAATCCGTTCGCGCCCAATTCGTTCGAGTCCGAGTGGTCGGACCGGGCGCCCGTCGACGGGGAAAGGGGAAGATCTCACATGAAGATGGTGATGGCCGTCATCAAGCCGTTCAAGCTGGACGAGGTGCGCGAGGCGCTGACGAGCCTCGGGGTCGAAGGTCTGACGGTGACCGAGGTGAAAGGCTACGGCCGGCAGAAGGGCCATACCGAGATCTACCGCGGCGCCGAATATGCCGTCAGCTTCCTGCCGAAGCTGAAGATCGAGGTGGCGGTCGACACGGCGCTGGTCGACCGGGTGGTCGAAGCGATCGCCGCGGCCGCGCGGACCGGCCAGATCGGCGACGGCAAGATCTTCGTCTACGACATGCAGAGCGCGATGCGCATCCGCACCGGGGAGAGCGGCGCGGACGCCCTCTGAGCCGCCGGATCCGGCGACAGCGGCCGGATAGGGAAGGGCCGGGGAAACCCGGCCCTTTTTCGTGCCGGGATCGCCCCGGTTCAAACCCCTGCGCAGGCCCAGGTCCGACCTCTGGGCAGGCAGGGGCAAGACCGCATACTCTTTCCCCGGCGAATCAGTCATCCTTGATCGGTTCCGCCACGTAGGCTCCGGAACCGCGCCGCGACGGCCATCCGTCCCGGCCGGGCCCGGACCCCTGCCGGGACCGGGATCAGACATGACGAACCTAGAGCTCAATCCGCGCTTCGCCACACTGGGCGGCTATCCGTTCGCGCGCCTGCGCAGCCTGCTGGACGGGCTGGCGCCGCCGGACGGCATGCGGCCGATCGACATGACCATCGGCGAGCCGCGCCGCCCGCTGCCGCCGATGGTGGCAGAGACGGTGGCCGGCCAGGCCGCCGGGTTCGGCCGCTATCCGCCGACCCGCGGCAGCCTGGCACTGCGCCAGGCCTTCGCGGCCTGGCTGGACCGGCGCTATGCCCTGCCGGCCGGCCTGATCGATCCGGAACGGCACGTCATGGCGCTGAACGGCACCCGCGAAGGGCTGTTCCAGATCGCCCTGGTCTGCGTCCCGCCATTGCGCAACGGGCAGCAGCCGGCCGTGCTGGTGCCGAACCCCTTCTACCAGTGCTATGCCGGCGCCGCCGCCGCCGCCGGGGCGGAGACGGTGTTCCTGCCGGCGACACCGGCGACCGGCCACCTGCCCGACCTGGACGCCTTGCCGGCGGCGCTGCTGGACCGGACCGCCCTGTTCTACATCTGCTCGCCCGCCAATCCGCAGGGCGCCGCGGGGACGGCGGACTATTGGCGGCGCCTGCTGGTGTTGGCACGGCGCCACGGCTTCGTCGTCGCCGCCGACGAATGCTATGCCGAGATCTATCGCGACACTGCCCCGCCGGGCGCGCTGCAGGCGGCCGCGGAATCCGGTGCACTGGACAATCTGGTGGTCTTCCACTCGCTCTCGAAGCGCTCCGGCGTGCCGGGCCTGCGAGGCGGGATCTGTGCCGGCGATCCCGCCATCATCGAGCATTTCACCACCCTGCGCAGCTATGGCGGGGCGCCGATGCCGTTGCCGCTGGACGCGGCGGCAACCGCCCTGTGGCGCGACGAGGATCACGTGGACGCAACACGGGCGCATTATAATGCCGCCTATGACGCGGCGGAGCGGATCCTGGGCGGCTGTCTTGGCGGCAACCGTTTCGCCGCCGGGGAACTGCGGCCTGCCGGCGGGTTTTTCCTGTGGCTGGATGTCGGTGACGGGGAACGCTTCGCCCATCGTCTCTGGACCCGGGCCGGCCTGCGCGTTCTGCCAGGCGGCTACCTGACGCGGGCGGAGGCCGGCGGCCGGAATGTCGGCGCGCCGTTCATCCGGGTTGCCCTGGTGGATGACCTGGAGACCATCGGCGAAGGACTGACCCGGCTCGCCGCGGAACTGGCCGCGGCGGAGGCCGGCCCGGACCGGGATGGTCCGGGCCATGCGCGATCGCAGGAGGCGCCATCAGCATGAATGCCCGCAGCAGGAACGCCATGCAGTTCGAAGGCCGGCCATGACGGTCCGGTCGGGCGATAGCGCCCCTGCCCGGATCCTGCCCGACGGGGTCCGGCCGTTCCTGGTGCGCCGGACGGTGGAACTGGCCGGCGGGCTGCTGCTCGCCCTGGGCGTCGCCCTGGCCCTGGCCCTGGTCAGCTTTCATGCCGCGGACCCGAGCTGGAACCTGTCTGCGGTGCGGGAGCCGCGGAACTGGCTCGGTCTGCCCGGCGCCACCCTGGCCGACGCCCTGTATCAGGCGCTGGGCATCGCCGCCTTCCTGCTGCCGGTCGCCGCCCTGGCATGGGGCTGGCGCCTGGCGTCGCACCGGGGGCTGCGGCTGTGGTGGCTGAACCTGCTCGCCCTGCCGCTGCTGCTCGCCACCGCGGCCGCGGCGGCGGCCGTGCTGCCGCGCTTCGACGACTGGCCGATGCGCAGCGGCCTGGGCGGCGTGCTCGGCGACCTGGTCTATGCGGACCTGGCGCTGCCGCTGCTCGCCCCGCTGCAGCTGGCCGAGGCGCCGTTGATCTGCGGCCTGGGTTTCTTCCTGGCCTCCATCGCCCTGCTGGTCGTGGCCCTGGGCCTGTCAGGCGGCGAATGGCGCGGCATGGCGCGCGGCGTCGGCCACGGCGCCGGCTGGACCGCCCGCGGCATGGTCGTCGGCGGCCGCGCGGTGGGCCGCGGCGGGGAACGGATCGCGGACCTGCGGGACAGGCTCCGCCGGGCGGCCAACGACGACGGGTCGGACGGCAGGGAGACGCCGCTGCTGCCGCGGCCCGATGCGGCGGAGGCAGAGCGTCCGGCCCGCAGCCGGCGCATCGAGACACGGCGGGCTGCGGCGGAGGATGACGGCGACGAGGCAGAGGACGAGGCGGTGCCGCAGCGGACGGCGCGGGTCGAGGTCCGCCCGCCCGCCGTCCGACAGGGCCGCCGGGCCGCGAAGGAGAAGCAGCCGGAACTGGCGCTGGCCCGGCCGGATGCCGGCGACGGCTTCTCGCTGCCGCCGCTCGGCCTGCTGACCGCGGCGCCCGCGTCCACCGGGCAGAAGCTGAACCAGGATGCGCTGGAGCAGAATGCCCGCCTGCTGGAATCGGTCCTCGGCGAATTCGGCGTCAGCGGCGAGATCGTGCGGGTCCGCCCCGGCCCCGTCGTCACCCTCTACGAACTGGAACCGGCGCCGGGCACGAAGTCCAGCCGGGTGATCGGACTGGCTGACGATATCGCGCGGTCGATGGCCGCGCTGTCGGCCCGCATCGCGGTGATCCCCGGCCGCAACGCGATCGGCATCGAGCTGCCGAACGCGGACCGGGAGACGGTCTATCTGCGCGAGCTGCTGGCCAGCCGCACCTTCGAGGAGGCGAGCGCCAAGCTGCCGCTGGCCCTGGGCAAGGATATCGGCGGCGACCCGGTGATCGGCGACCTGGCCCGGATGCCGCACCTGCTGGTCGCCGGCACCACCGGCTCCGGCAAGTCGGTAGCGATCAACACCATGATCCTGAGCCTGCTGTACCGGCACGGGCCGGAGGACTGCCGCTTCATCATGGTCGATCCGAAGATGCTGGAACTGTCGGTCTACGACGACATCCCGCACCTGCTGGCGCCGGTGGTGACCGATCCGTCGAAGGCGGTGGTGGCGCTGAAATGGGCGGTGCGCGAGATGGAGGAGCGCTATCGCCGGATGTCGGACATGGGGGTGCGCAACATTTCCGGCTTCAACGCCCGCCTGGCCGAGGCGGCGGAGCGCAAGGAGGGACTGTCCCGCACCGTGCAGACCGGCTTCGACCCGGAAAGCGGCGACCCGATCTTCGAGGAGATCGAGCTGGACCTGACGCCGATGCCCTACATCGTGGTGGTCATCGACGAGCTGGCCGACCTGATGCTGGTGGCCGGCAAGGATATCGAGGCGGCGATCCAGCGCCTGGCGCAGATGGCGCGGGCCGCGGGCATCCACCTGATCGTGGCGACCCAGCGGCCGTCGGTGGACGTCATCACCGGCACCATCAAGTCGAACTTTCCCACCCGCATCAGCTTCCAGGTCAGTTCCAAGATCGACAGCCGCACGATCCTGGGGGAACAGGGCGGCGAGCAGCTGCTGGGCATGGGCGACATGCTGTTCATGGCGGGCGCCGGCCGCCTGCAGCGCGTGCATGGCCCGTTCGTCAGCGACCGAGAGGTGGAGGAGATCGTCGCCTATCTGCGCGACCAGGGCGCGCCGGCCTATGACGAAGCGGTCACCGCGGATCCCGACGAGTTCGACGATGGCGACGATGGCGGCGCCTTCGGCAGCGGCGGCGGCGGCAAGGGCGGCAGCAGCGAGGACCAGCTGTACGACCAGGCGGTGGCGATCGTCTGCCGCGAGCGCAAGGCATCGACCAGCTTCGTGCAGCGCCAGCTGCAGATCGGCTATAACCGGGCCGCCCGGATCGTCGAGCGGATGGAAGCCGAAGGCGTGGTCAGCAAGGCCAACCATGTCGGCAAGCGGCAGGTCCTGGCGCGCGACATCGACGAGATGGCCGCGAACTGAGCCGCCGCATCGCCGGGGGCCTGAACGCAGGAGGCGGGAAAGGGCGGGGCGGTGAGCGACGAGGCAAGGCAGGCGCAACCGGCACGCAGCCGGCACCGGGCGGGCTTCGGCCATCGCCCGCCGGTCGGCGCGCTTCCCGGCACCCTGATGCGCGACCCCGAGGCGCGGCCGACCCAGGTCCGGATCGTCTGCTACGGGGCGGACCGGATCGAGGAAGTGCCCTTCGAGGGCCCGCAATCGCTGCCCGGCCTGCTGGACAGCTGGCAGGTAACCTGGATCGCCGTGAGCGGCCTGCGCGACGTGGAGCTGATCGCCGAGCTGGGTGCCGTCCTGGGCCTGCACGAACTGGCGCTGGAGGATGCCGTCTCCAGCCAGCAGCGCCCGAAGGTCGAGAACTACGACGACTACACCTTCCTGGTCACCCAGGCGCCGCGCTGGAACCCCGTGCATGACGGCGATGCGGCCGACCTGGAGCATGTCTCGGAGCAGATCGCGATCTTCTTCTCCCGCTCCTTCGTGCTGACGGTGAAGGCGGGCGAGGGCGGCCGCTTCGATGCCATCCGCGAGCGGCTGTACAAGCAGCGCGGCCGGGTGCGGAAGGCCGGCCCCGGCCATCTGGTCTATGCCATGCTCGACATCGTGATCGACGAGTATTTCCCCGTCGTCGAGCATCTGGGCGAAAGGCTGGAGGCGCTGGAGGCCGACATCATGCGCAACCCCGACCGCGAGGTCGTGGTCCGCATCCAGCACATGCGCCGCAGCCTGCTGGCAATGCGGCGGGCGATCTGGCCGCAGCGGGAGGTGGTCTACGCCCTGGCGCGGGAGGGCATGCCGCATGTCGGCAGGAAGACCAGGGTCTACCTGCGGGACTGCGCCGATCATCTGACCCAGCTGATCGAGATGACGGAGATGTACCGGGAACTGACCACCGGCCTGCTGGACATCTATCTGTCGAGCGCCAGCGCGCGCACCAACGAGGTGATGCGCGTGCTGACCATCATCGCGACGATCTTCATCCCGCTGGGCACCGTGGCGGGGATTTACGGAATGAACTTCGATCCCCAAGTATCGCCGTGGAACATGCCGGAGCTGAGCTGGTACTACGGCTATCCCTATGCCCTCGGCCTGATGGCCACGATGGCCGGCGCGATGCTGTTCTATTTCTGGCGCAAGGGCTGGCTCGGCGGGCGCGACCCGGCCAGACTGCTGCAGGACGACTAGCCCGTCGGCATCGCCGGCACCGATACTGCCGCCCGCGGACCGCCATCCGGCGGCGCGGCCGAAACGGAGTGACCATGACCTTTTCGAGCGCCGGAACCTGTTCGACCGACGCCCCCGGACGCCGGCGCCGCGACCTGCCGGCCGGCATCCTTGCCCGGACCTGGGGCCTGGCCCTGGCCATGGTGGCGGTGCTGGCCCTGGGAACCGGCGCGCAGGCACGCGTCACCGATGGCGACCCGGCCACGGAGGCCGCCCTTCAGCAGGTCGAGGACTGGTTCTCCCGGACCCGCTCCCTGAAGGCGGATTTCGTCCAGGTCGACGATGCCGGCTACACCGCTTCCGGCAAGCTGTGGCTGCGTCGGCCGGGCCGCGTGCGCTTCGAGTACGACCCGCCGGTGCCGCTGATGATCGTGTCGGACGGGATCTTCGTGATGTTCGTCGACAAGGAACTGGAGCAGGTCGACCGCCTGCCCCTGGTCCGCTCGCCCCTGTCGATCCTGACCGCCGACGAGGTGGACCTGCGCAAGGATGCGGAGGTTCGCGACGTGTCGATCCAGGGCGGTCTGATCCATGTCACCCTGGCCGACCCGGATTCGCCGGAAGAGGGCGAGGTCACCCTGGTCTTCCGCGACGAGCCGATGGCCCTGCGCCAGTGGATCATCCGCGATGCCACCGGCAAGGAGGTGGCCGTGACCCTGCAGGATACCGAGGTCAATCCGGACTTGCCGCAGCGGCTGTTCGTCTACACGGATCCGGCGCCGGGGCGCAGCCGAAACCTGCCATGACGGAACCCTCGACCGCGCCGCGGGACGGCAGCGCACGGCCGCTGGTCCTTGTCACCGCCTGCATCCGCAGGATCGACGCGACCACCGGGCATGCCGTCTACGAGCAGTATATCGACGCGGCGCGCGACCCGCTGGACGCCGACCCGGTGATCCTGCCGGCCCTGGGGGCGGCGGCCTTCCGCCAGCTGCTGCCGGTGGTCGACGGTGTCCTGCTGCCCGGCAGCCTGTCCAACGTGGCGCCGGAGCATTACGGCGGCCCGCCGCCGCGGGACGGCAACCAGGCCGACCCTGCACGCGACGGCACCACATTGCCGCTGATCCGCGCCTGCCTCGACCAGGGCATTCCCCTGCTGGCGATCTGCCGGGGCTTCCAGGAGATGAACGTGGCCCTGGGCGGCAGCCTGCACCAGCACCTGGCGGAGGTGCCCGGCCGGATCGACCACGAGGCGGCGGCGGACAGGCCGCGTGCGACGCGCTATGGTTTCCGTCATGTCGTCCGGTTCGCGGCGGACAGCTGGATCGGCGCGCGCTACGGCGCGACGGAGGCAGCGGTGAATTCGCTGCACGGCCAGGGTGTCGACCGGCTGGCGGCCGGCCTGGCGGTCGAGGCACTGGCGCCGGACGGCACGGTCGAGGCCTTCCGCGCCACCGGGGTTCCCGGCTTCGCGCTGGGCGTGCAATGGCACCCGGAATGGCAGGCCGCCGGGAATGCGCTGTCGCGGGCCGTGTTCGGCCTGTTCGGCGACGCCTGCCGGGCGCGGCATGCCCGGCGCCTGGCGGCGGCAGGCCTGGAGGGACCGGCACGGTCCGGCAACAGCGAGGAGAGGCCCGCTTGGGCGATGTCCTGATGGAGGAATGGCTGCGCGAGCGCTCGGTCTCGGAGGTCGAGTGCCTGATCCCGGACCTGGCGGGAATCGCCCGGGGGAAGATCCTGCCGGCGCACAAGCTGGTCCGGGCGGTGGCGGAGGACGGGCTGCGCCTGCCGGAAAGCATTTTCCAGCAGACGGTCACCGGCGAATGGGTCGAGACCCGCACCTTCGACGCGACCGAGCCCGACATGCTGCTGATCCCGGACCAGGCGACCCTGCGGCTGGTTCCCTGGTACAGCGATCCGACCGCGCAGGTGATCTGCGACTGCCAGCGCCGCGACGGCCACCCGGTGGAAACGGCGCCGCGCCAGGTGCTGCGCCGGATTCTGGACCTGTACGAGGCCAAGGGCTGGCGCCCCGTCGTGGCGCCGGAGCTGGAATTCTTCCTGGTGGCGAAGAACACCGATCCCGACTACCCCCTGCAGCCGCCGCCGGGCCGTTCCGGCCGGGCGGAAAGCGGCCGCCAGAGCTATGGCGTCGATGCGGTGAACGAGTACGACGCCATCTTCGAGGACATGTACGACTATTGCGACGCCCAGGCCCTGGACGTCGACACCCTGATCCACGAGGCCGGCGCCGCCCAGGTCGAAATCAACTTCAACCATGGCGACGCGATGGACATGGCCGACCAGGCCTTCCTGTTCAAGCGCACGGTGCGGGAGACCGCCCTGCGCCACGGCGTCTATGCCACCTTCATGGCGAAGCCGATCGAGCGCGAGCCGGGCAGCGCGATGCACATCCACCAGAGCGTGGTCGACGCCGGCAGCGGCGAGAACCTGTTCGCCGACAAGGACGGCCAGGACACGCCGCTGTTCCTGAGCCATATCGCCGGCCTGCAGCGCTACCTGCCGAGCGCGATGCCGCTGCTGGCGCCGAACGTGAATTCCTACCGCCGCCTGACCCGCTACTGGGCGGCGCCGATCAACACCCTCTGGGGGCATGAGAACCGGACCACCGGCCTGCGGGTGCCCTATTCGAACGGGCCGTCGCGGCGGATCGAGAACCGGGTCCCGGGCGCCGATGCCAATCCGTACCTGGCGATCGCCGCCTCCCTGGCCTGCGGCTATCTGGGCATGGTGGAAGGGCGCAAGCCGAGCAAGCCGCACGAAGGCAATGCCTATGCCAAGGACTACAACCTGCCGCGCTACCTGCCCGAGGCGGTGCGGCTGATGGAAGCCTCCGAGCCCCTGCGCGAGCTGTTCGGCGTGGATTTCGTCGACAATCTCTGCGCCATCCGCCAGGCCGAGCATGACGCCTACCAGCAGGTGATCAGCGCCTGGGAGCGCGAGCATCTGCTGCTGAACGTGTAGCGGCGGCTCAGCCGGCGGCGCCGTCCTCCGCCTCTGCGGCCACGGCCGCCAAGGCCGGTGGCGGCCGATCGCCCGTGCCCACGAACTGCAGGTTCTGCTGCCGGATGTCGGCGGCCTCGTCATCGTAGAAGAACGGCAGGAAGGCATAGCGCTGCCCGGCCGTGACCGGCCGCGCCTCATGTAGCATGGAGCAGGAGAAGACCAGGGCCGCGCCGGTGGGCGGCCGGTACAGGCTGCGGCCATATTCCGGGAAGCAGAGTTCGCCGCCCTCGAAGCCGTCGCTGTTCAGGTTCACCGTCATGGCGAAGCGCCGATGCGCCGTGCCGCGCGACGTGTTGTCCCGATGCGCCCGGAAGAAGCCGCCCTCGCCGCCGTCGTAGCGGGCGACGATGTAGCGTTCCACGCGGCTGGCGCGGAAACAGAACGCCTTGCGGATCTCCGGCACCACCCGGCGCAGCAGCATGCGCCGGATCACCGCCAGAAGCTGCGCATCCTCGATCGGGCAGTCGGTCCGGCGCTTCATGCCCGGGTCGTGCAACCCCACCGTGCGGCCGCCCAGGTCCCGCATGAAGCCGCTGGGCGTCCCGCCGCGGCGTTCGTAATAGGCGATCAGGTCGCGGCAGAGTGCGGGCGGCAGCGCCCCGGGCACCAGCAGGATCGGCGCATGAAGGTCCTGCCGCCGGTACGGTTCGGGTGCCGGCACCTGGCGCAGCAGCGGTTCGAGCGCATGGCCCAGAGCCGCCGGGGCACCGGCATCCAGCCGCGCCAGCAGCTGCAGATTCTCCCGCAGCAGGAAGGCTGTCGGGCGGATGCCGCCGATTTCCAGGTCGTCGCGCGGTACGCCATAGCTGGCGGCGATGCCGTCGTCCGGATCCCAGATCCAGGTGCAGTCCGCGGGCCGGATGGCCGCATCCGCCACTTCGATGCCAGGCCGGCAGATCGCGAGCAGGCGGATCTGCCGCTGCATCAGCAGATCCCCCAGCCGCCGTAGCACGGCGTGGATCTCCGCCCTGAGCGCCGGCTCGGCATCGCCGAGAAACATCACCAGAAGCCGCATGCCGGCGACCGCATGCAGGTGAAACTGCGGGTTGTGGGGTGCGGCGGCCACGAAGGGCGGCAGGAAATCGCCGGGCAGGAAGGGCGGCACGAAGGACGGCGTGACGGCCGCCGGTCCGATCGCCCCTGAGCTGTCGCCTTCTGCCGCCGCCCGTGTATCCATGTCGTCGCGCCTTACATTGTCGCCGGCTGTCGTCCCGCGCAGCCTCCTCCCGGGTTGCCGGCCCCGGTTTCCAATCATACGACGTTTGCGGGGCCTTTGCGCCGGTCCTGCAACCGATGCCTTCGGATGGTCAGCGGCCGGGCGGGCCGATCAGCTGCTCCAGCCCCCTGGCGATGTCGCGGGCAAGCTCGTTGGAGGCTTCCGGCCTGGCGTGGATGACGGCGCGCAGCGAATCGACGTTCACCTTCAGCAGCTGGGCCGCCCGTCCGCCACCCGCCCCGCGTTCCAGCAGGGTGATCAACTGCCCGGCTATGCCGGCGGCCGTGTCGTAGCCGTGTTCGTCCATGGTGCGCACCGCCGATTGCAGGCGATCCAGCAGAACCGGTTTGTAATCGTCGATCGTGCCGTTGTCGGACACCTCGCCCAGCAGCCGGGAGAGCCGGTCCAGATCGCCGTCGATCCAGGTCATGCGCAGGTTGCGCAGCACCCGCCGTGCTTCGGTCACCAGCTGCTCCGCCTCCCGCCGTTCGCCGCGGTGCTTCATCTGCAGGAGCGGCATCGGCGCCGCCTCGAAAGCGTCGCGGCGCATCGGATTGCGCCGGTTGCCGCCAGGCGGCGGCGCCATGCCGGCATGGCGGCGGTCCGGGCCGATGAAGGTCGGCGCCAGGATCATGCTGCGCGGCCGGTCGATCACCGCCGACAGCTTCTGCAGCACCCCCTTCACCGTCACCGGCCGGATCACGACCTCGTCCGCCCCTGCATCGCGGGCGGCCATGATCTTCTCCAGGGTCGGGTCGCCGATGGTCATGATGGTCGCGACGAAGGGGGTGGGGCTCTCCGGCGAGCGCCGGATCCGCCGCACCAGGTCTGTGCCGCGGCCGTCGGGCAGGGCGGCGTCGATGAACAGGATGTCGGGCTGGGAGTCCGCCATCGACCGCAGCGCCTCGCCGCCGGAGGGCAGGCCGCGCAGGCGACGCAGCCCGACCTCCCACATGATCTGCTTCAGGATCTGCTGCAGGGCACGCGAGGGGTTCACCACCATCACGTCGAGGCGTGTCAGATCCAGGGACATGGCCCTTGCTCAGCTCTCCCTTCTGTGGACCGCCCGCTGCGCCGCGGCCGGCCCTTGCTTCGGTCAGCCGCCGGCCAGCTCGGCCGCCAGGCTCCTGATAGCGGCGGCCGCCACCTCGATCTCCGCCACGCCGACGTCCAGATGCGTCACCGCGCGCAGACGGCTGGGCCCCACAGGCACGATCTCGACACCCCGCGCGGCAAGCAGTTCCGCAAAGCGGGAAGCCGGGACGCCAAGCGCGGAAATGTCGAAGAACACCATGTTGGTCGCCACCTCCGCATCGTCCTGGCGCAGCCCCGTCGCCCCGGCCAGCAACTCGGAGAGCCGGCGCGCATTGGCATGGTCCTCCGCCAGGCGCGCGACGTGGTGGTCCAGCGCGTAGAGCCCGGCAGCCGCCAGGATGCCGGCCTGGCGCATCGCCCCGCCGAGGCGCTGCTTCCATGTCCAGGCCTGGGCGATGAAATCGGCACTGCCGGCAAGCACCGCGCCGACCGGGCATCCGAGCCCCTTGCTGAGGTCGATCCAGCAGCTGTCGCAGGCGGCGGCGAAGTCGGTGGCGGGGATGCCGCTCTCCACCACCGCGTTGAGCAGCCGGGCGCCGTCCATATGCACCGCCAGACCATGCTGGCGCGCCAGGGCGGCAACGCCTTCCACCACCGGCAGGGGCCAGATCGTGCCGCCGGCCATGTTCGCCGTCTGCTCGATCACCACCATGCGGCTGCGCGGGCTGTAGCGGTTGGCCGGCCGCAGCGCCGCCGCCAGGTCATCGGCCGTGAAGATGCCGCGATCGCCCTGGATCGTCCGCACTGCCGCGCCGGCCAGGGCGGCGGCGCCCGCCGCCTCGAAACTGACGATATGGGCGCCGGCATCGGCGACGATCTCGTCACCTGGGCGGCAATGCACCAGGGTTGCGATGATGTTGCACATCGCGCCGGACGGCAGGAAGACGGCCTCCTCCTTGCCCAGGAGGTGCGCGACACGGTGACACAGCGCGGTTACGGCCGGGTCCAGGCCGCGCTGCTCGTCGCCGACTTCCGCCCGGGCCATCGCTTCGCGCATGGCGGCCGTCGGCCGCGTCTGGGTGTCGCTGAACAGATTGATCACGTTGGCTTTTCCCCGACAGGACCGGATTCCCAATGCCGCCGGACAGTAGCACCAGGAACCGGACCGGGCGTTCTCGATCTTGTGAGCGGATTGCCCTGGCCTGCGAAACTGGAACGGTGGCGGATCGACACCATATGTGACTCATGTCGGTCGGTCGTTACCAGCCGTACCCCCCTGATGCGGTGACCGACTGCATAGCGCCGGGCTTCCCCTCCCGGCGCGCGCGTCTACATGACGCGGAGACGCCCGGTGTCCCCCTCGCCGGGCGTCTTCTTGTCTGGGCCCCTCGATTTGCCGGCCCGGGCCGGCGTGCCCCCGCCCGCGCGCACCTCCGGCCTTGCCGCGGGGCGTCTGGATCGTCATCCTGCCAGCCCCGCCTGCCGGCCGACCCGGCCGCCCTTCCCCGACGCCATGCCGTACCGCGACGGAAGACCATAGATGCTGAAAATCGCCACCTGGAACGTCAACTCCATCCGTCTGCGCGCCGAGGGGATGCGGCAGCTGGTCGACGAGCAGGCGCCGGACGTCATCTGCCTGCAGGAGACGAAGGTCGCGAACGGCAGCTTCCCGCTGTCGATCCTGCACGATGCCGGCTATCCGCATGTCTCGCTGAACGGGCAGAAGATGTACAACGGCGTCGCGATCGCCGCCCGCCGCCCGTTCCAGGCCAGCACGCCGCGGCAATGGTGCGAACGGGACGATTGCCGTCACATGGTGGCGACCTTCGAGGACGGGCTGGAGGTCCACAACTTCTACATCCCCGCCGGCGGCGACGTGCCGGATCCGGATGCCAATCCGAAGTTCGCCCACAAGCTTCAGTTCGTCGACGAGATCACCGACTGGTTCGGCCGCCGCCGGGGCAAGAAGGGCAACCGGCTGGTGCTGGTCGGCGACCTGAACATCGCACCGCTGGAAACCGACGTCTGGTCGCACAAGCAGCTGCTGAAGGTCGTCTCCCACACGCCGGTGGAGGTGGAGGCGATGGAGCGGATGTATCGCAGCCATGGCTGGGTCGACGCGGTCCGGACGATCGTCCCGCCGTCGGAGAAGCTCTACAGCTGGTGGAGCTACCGGTCGCCGGACTGGAGCGCGGCCGACAAGGGCCGCCGGCTCGACCATATCTGGGTGACGCCGGCGCTGAAGGACAGCATCCGCTCCGCACAGGTGCTGCGGCACATGCGCGGCATTGCCGCGCCATCGGATCACGCCCCCGTGCTGGCGGAACTCGACGTCTAGCGCGGTCCATCCGGCACGGAAAGGATCAGACGGCCAGCCTGGTGAGGTCGATGCCGAGCGCCTCCGCGATCCCGCGCAGGGTCTTGACCGACCCGGTCTTCTTGCCGTTCTCGATCTCCGACAGGAACGACTTGCTCAAGCCCACCCGCCGCGCCAGGTCGTCCTGGGTCATGCCGCGCTTCTCCCGCCAGACGCGGACCGATGCCTGGCTGGGCCCGTCGGCCGGCGCCTTCGCCGCGGCACCGCGCCGCCCAGGCGTCTTCGCCGCGGGCGCCGGGGCAGGCTTCGCCGCGGCGGCCTTGGTCAGCGCCTCGTAGGTGGCATGGCTCATGGCGATCAGGTCGTCGCTCGACAACTTCTTCGCCTTGACCACCTTCACCGTGGGTTCGAGCTGATCCAGGAGGGCGCGAACCTCCCGCTTGTCGTCGCCGACGGCCGCGATGCGCAGTTTCGCCGCGCTGCCGCCCTTGGCTGATTTCGCTCCCATGACGTCCCTGTATTTGTCGATTATTGATTGCTTAGAGCGATGATTAACAATCTGCTTTCCGGGGCTGTCAAGCAGCGCAGCCGTCAGCCGGCCGTCCCGGCCTGCGGTCGCAGGCGAACCAGCGCCATGCCCCTGTTGCTGCCATAGCGGTTCACCGGGGCAAGGTCGGGCAGATGCCGGTGCAGGGCGACGAGGTCGCGCACCGCGAGATCTTCCGCCGACAGGACCAGTTGCTTGCGCTTGCCGTTGCGGCGCCAGGCCACCTCCTGGCCGGGGACGAGATCGGGGTCGAACAGCATCGACAGGCTGGGCGCCGGCGGCCAGCCGGTGGCATAGAGCGCATCGGCCGGCACGTCGTCGTCGAGCAGCGCAAGCGGGTAGCCGCGGGTCGCGGCTTCCCGCAGCCGCCGGGCATGGCTGACATGATCGTCAAAGAAAAGAAGGGTATCCGCCGGGGCCGCCGAAGGCTGCCGGGCATCGGCTGCCGACCAGTCGCCGTGGCGATAGTCGATGTCCGGCAGGCGCAGCTGCAGGTTCTCCGGCACGGTGTCGTAGGTCACGATCTCCGCATCCGGCAGCGCCTGCCGGAGCAGCCAGGCGCTGTGCCCCTGGAAAGTGCCTGATTCGATCACCGCCCTGGGCTGCGCCAGCCGCGCAGTCAGCCAGAGGCAGAGGGAGGAATTGAAGCCGGCGCCGCCCTTGTTGTCGCGGATCGGCCGGCGGGCATGAAGATCACGGAACTCCGCGATCCATGCCGCCATCGCCGCGTCATCGGGTGCGGCGGCGAAGCCGGCCGCGCGGGCCCAACCCGCCAGCAGCGCCGCCAGCGCAGCGTCCTGCCGCGCCAGGAGCGCCGGGGTGGCCGCCGCATCGTCGCCGTCGGTGGCATATTTCCGCAGGATCAGCCCGTGGCGGGGCAGGACATGCCGGTTCAGGAAACGGTAGAGGACCCATTTCATGGCCGCCCGCCGGCCTCAGACGGCCCGGTACATGAAGTAGCGGTTCGGCCTTATGCCGTCCGGCAGCGGCAGGGGCTCCAGACCGGGCGCCTCGAGGGCCTGGTCGCAGGTCAGCACCCCGCCTTCCGCCAGCAGGCTGCGCAGGCGCCGCGCCATCGCCGCCGCCAGTTCGGCCGTGGCGATCGTGTCGCCGGAGCCGATATCGGCATGGATCAGCGCCGCCTTCTCGGTGATCCGCGTCTCGATGCCCGGCAGGGTGTCGGAGAAGTCGCCGAGCACCATGTGCGCGTCGTCCGGAATGCAGTCCGGATGCGCGTTGATCACCCGGTCGAAGACGAAGATTTCGCGGCCGGGCATGCGCTCCCGGATATGGTCATAGGTCCGTCCGTTGCCGAGGCCCAGTTCCAGCACCGGGCCGGGCAGGCCGTCGATCAACCGGGCAGCCGCGTCGATGCAGGCGACCTGGGCCTGCAGGCGGCGGATGGCACTCTCCAAGCGACTCACAACGCAACTCCTCGTTCCGCGCCGGCGCGCGGCGCAATCTCGTGTCGGTACGGATGGTTCAGTCGGACTGCGCGTTGAGCTTCGCCGTCGCTTCGCGCAGGTCGGTGGTGGTCTTCTCCAGGCGCTGCGCCAGGACCCGCATGATCTCCACCGCCATCTGCGGAAACTCGGTAACCAGGCGGAAGAACAGGTCCTTGGAGATCTTCAGGGTGACGAGTTCCGATGCCGCAGCGATCGTCGCGGTGCGCGGCACGTCGCACAGGATGGCGATCTCGCCGACGAAATCGTTCTTCTTCAGCTCGGCGACCCGCAGCGGCCCGTTCGGGGTGTCGACGATCACGTCGGCGCGGCCGGTGACGATGATATAGGCGGCATCGCCGGGATCGCCCTGGCGGAACAGCACCTCGCCGTCGCGGAAGGTCAGCCGTTCGCTGGTGAAGGCGAGCAGCTTGAGCTTCGAGGGCTCGATTTTCGCGAACATCGGGATGTTCCGCAGCAGCTCCACCTCTTCGTGCAGGCTCACTTCTGCCTCCTCGCTTCCATGGCGGACGAAGCCGGCCCGCCGGACCTAGCGGTCCGCCAGATAGCGCTGGAACGCGCTGTCTTCGGCTTGCATCTCTTCGGTGCTGCCCTGGGCAATGATCCGACCGCTCTGAATCAACAGGATGTGATCGAACTTGGCCGCCTGTTCCGGCCGCTGCAAGGCCCAGACGATGCCATGATCCCCGAAGGTCTCGAACAGGTTGCCCATGATGCGCTCTTCCTGACCGGCGTCCAGCGCCGACATCGGCTCCGACAGCAGCAGCAGGTCCGGCCGCTTGATGACCGAGCGGGCCACCGCCAGCCGCTGGCGCTGGGAGGCGGAGAGCCGGCCGCCGCCGATACCGACGGGCATGTTCATGCCGACCCCGGTGACCTGGTCGCGCAGGTCGGCTTCCGCCACCACCTGGGTGATCAGCTCGCCGACCCGCTCCGCCGCCTGCGCCTGCCCGTAGGCGATCTTTCCGAACAGGATATTGTCCAGGATCGACGCGCCGCGGGTGAAACCGTCGGGGTCGAAGAAGGCGATGGCGCCCCGGCGCTCCTCCGGCAGTTCCGCGGCGAAGCGCTTGCGGGCCTCCAGGATCTTGCCCTGGATCTCCTCGGTGATCTGGCCCAGGCGGTGCCGCGCCGGGATCATCTTGAACGGCAGGTTCATCAGCATCTGGCGCTCGGCGTCGCTGAGCTGGTCCAGGCGCTCCGCCGAGACGCGGCTGACGATCTTGCCGAAGTCGGGCAGGTCCTCGGCCGAGATGAAGCTGAACTGCTGGAAGAACTCGTGGTCCGCCGGCAGGTCGGCGAACAGCTCCACCATGGTGGCCGCGATCTCGTAGCCGGCGGTGAGGAAACGGTCGCGCAGGCCGACCTCCTCGAGCACCTGCAGGACGAAGGCGTCCTGGCCGATATCGTCCAGCTTGAACTCGTCGGTCACCGGCGCGCCGAACATCAGGTTCTCCGCCACCGTGGCGTTGGTGTTGTAGCCGTCCGGATCCCAGGCCTCGACCAGGTCGTCATAGCCGGCCGCCTGCAGCCGTTCCCGCAGCTTGGCGCGGGCCTCCAGCAGGGCGGGCTCCAGGTCCGGCATGGCGGAGGTATCGGCGCTGCTGCGAAGGCCGAACTGGTAGACATCCTCCTCCAGCTCGACCATCCGCAGGACGCCGATGGCGATCGCCTGCAGCTCCGACGCGTCCTTCGCGCCGGCAGCTTCGTAGTCGGTCCAGTCGGCGCCCAGATCGTCGGTGGAATTGCCGGAGGCGACGGCCTCCCGCAACTCCCGGTGCCATTCGGATTCCGCGTCGGAGTCGCGCTCCACGACATGCAGGGGGCGGTGCCGCAGGCCGTAGAACATGTTGCCGGCGATGGTGTCGTTGAAGATGTAGGAGACCGGCCCGACATAGCCGATGCGGCGCCCGGTGACGGCTTCCGTCAGGTCCGACAGGTCATGGCCGGCGATGCTGACCGAACCGCGATGCGGCACCAGCAGGTTGGCGATCACCTGCAGCATCTCGTCGCGGCCGGAACCGCCGACCAGCGCGACCTTCGACGGCATCGGCAGGGTGGCGCTGACGCTCTCCAGGATCGGCTGGTCCTGCTCATCGTTGTAGGTCAGGTTGCGCAGGACGATGTCGCCCTTCAGCTCGGGGATCGTCTCCGGCTCTTCGGTCTGGCGGCGCTCGCTGGTCAGCCCGTCCGGCTCGAACTGGGCGATCACCTGCTCGTACTTGATCCGCGCATCCTCGCTGCGCTGGTAGAAGTTCAGCAGCTCCTTCAGCGGCCCGCCCATGTCCTTCTGCGCGGCGACGGCGGCGATCACCGTGCCGACATCCATCTGGCCCTTGATCGTGAGATAGCCGCCGATCGCATAGAAGAAGAACGGGCCCAGCTGCTGCATGAAGTTGTTGATGAACTTGATGACGAACTTGCGCTGGTAGATCTCGAAGCGGATCCAGTAGTTCTTCCCCAGGTACTGGGTGAAGTCCGCGCGCAGGCGCATCGCGCCGTCATGGGCATGCGCCTCGCCGATGCCGCCGATCGTCTCGCCCACCCGGTCGGCGATCCGGCGGACATTGCGCACCCGTTCCTTGGCCAGCCGGTTCACGTGCCGCTGCAGCTTCGGGATGATCCAGAACTGCAGGGGATAGAGCGCCACCCCGGCCAGGCCCATGATCGGGTTCTGCACCATCAGGAAGAGCAGCGACGTCAGCAGCATGCCGCCCTGGAACACCGGCAGGGCGATGGCTTCCGCAATGAAGCCGCCCAGCGGCTCCACCTCCTGGGTGACGATCGGGATGATCTCGCCCTGGCTCATGCGCCGAAAGGTGGGCAGCGGGAAGCGCAGGATCCGGGTGTAGAGCTGGAAGCGCAGCCGCCGCAGCATCCGCTCGCCGGAGATCCCCTGATAGACGTTGATGACGTACTTGAAGCCCTGCTGGACGATCACCAGGCCGACGAAGGCCAGGCAGAGCATCAGCAGGTACTGCACCTGGTCCAGGCTGACCCAGCCGAGCAGGTTGATCGGGAAGTCGATCGGCTCCCCGCCGGACTGCCCCTGAATGCCCTGGTTGACGATCAGCTTCGGCAGGTTGAGGAAGTAGTAGTAGGGGATGAACGACAGCCCCGCCAGCGCGGTCAGGATGATCTGGTCGCGCAGCGAATAGCGCAGGATGAAGCGGTAGATGCCCGGCTCCAGCCGCTCCGAACGTGCCGGCGGCGGAGTCCGGGATCCTGCCTCCCCCTTGCCGTTGCCGGATTCATCCGGTGCGGCCTGATCCCCGCCCTTGTCGGACACGCCCTCTCCGTACTCCCCGCGTCTGCTGCCCGCCGGCACTGTCGCGCCAGCGCCGGCCCCGAAGCGACATTAGAGTAAAGCGGCATGGCCGGTAAATCCGCCATCCATCTGCGACATTGCGCCATGCGCCCAGGGCATCGCAGGCGCCAAGTCCGGCCTTGGTGGTCCGCTGCGCCTATGCAATAGTCCGCCCACAGAAAAGCTTTCGTGCAGGGTGCGCGCCGGTGCGGCGTGTCCCGCGACCGCTGGCGGGCGCGCCCCGCCATGGTTTGCCGCCGGTCCCGGCAAGGGGACCGGCCAGGCCCGTCGAGTGACGATGGTGACGCAGATGAACGCAGAGCGTCTGGAACCGGCGGATACGGGCAGGTCCTGGCGGCGGACGGGGAGTCGTGGCGGACGCGTTCTGATCTACAGCCACGACAGTTTCGGCCTCGGCCATCTGCGGCGCTGCCGTGCGATCGCCCACGACCTGGTCGAACGGCACAAGGACCTGTCGGTCCTGATCCTTTCGGGGTCGCCGATCATCGGCAGTTTCGACTTCCGCAGCCGGGTCGATTTCGTGCGGGTGCCCGGGGTGATCAAGCTGCGCAACGGCAAGTACACCTCGCTGAGCCTGCATATCGACATTCAGGAAACCCTGCGGATCCGGTCGTCGATCATCCATCACACCGCCCTGACCTTCGACCCGGACGTCTTCATCGTCGACAAGGAGCCGCTCGGCCTGCGCGGCGAGGTGCTGCCGACCCTGACCCACCTGAAGGAGCGCGGCTGCCGCCTGGTCCTGGGCCTGCGCGACGTGATGGACGAGCCGCGTCTGCTGATCCCGGAATGGCGCCGCAAGAATGTGCGGCCCGCCCTCGACACGCTCTACGACGAGATCTGGGTCTACGGCCTGCGCGACATCTGCGATCCGCTGGACGGCATGCCGCTGTCGAAGGGGATTCGGCGCAAGATCCACTACACCGGCTATCTGCGCCGCCCGGCGCCGACCGACACCAGCCCGCCCGCCGATATCCCCGAGGAGATCGGCGAGAACTACATCCTGGTGACACCGGGCGGCGGCGGCGATGGCGAGGCCCTGGTCGACTGGGTGCTGTCGGCCTACGAACATGACGACGGCATCCCGTTCCCGGCGATCATCGTGCTGGGCCCCTTCATGCCGCCGGAGGCCCGGGCGGAATTCCACGAGCGCGCCCACGCCCTGGACAATGTCCATGTCATGACCTTCAGCGCACGGATGGAGAGCCTGCTGGTCGGCGCGGTCGGCCTGGTGGCGATGGGCGGTTACAACACGTTCTGCGAGATCCTGTCCCTGGACAAGCGCGCCCTGATCCTGCCGCGCACCGCACCGCGGCGGGAGCAGGCGATCCGGGCGGAGCGCGCCGCCGATCTCGGCCTGGTCGGGATGCTGGCGCCGGAGCCGCCGCACGACCCGCGGGTGATGGCCGCCGCCCTGCGCGACCTGCCCGAGCGACCGCTGCCGTCTTCGGTGGTGATCCCCGGGCTGCTGGACGGGCTGGACGAGGTCCATCAGCGGCTGCTGCCCTGGCTCGGCCGGACCGGCGAGGAGGAATCGCAGGTCGCCGCC
>MDTD01053052.1_pt1 | contig 84097 bp, 67 predicted proteins | sample 811221 | NCBI WGS metagenome assembly MDTD01 (sample SAMN05326646, study PRJNA326480) | marine metagenome | isolation source: seawater | place: Pacific Ocean: South West | collected 2011
CAGGCCCAACAAGATGTTTATGTTTGGAAGCTCAATGTATGGGATAACGTGGAGGCACGCTTAAAGAAGTATTATGGCAATGTGAGCCTCTTGCGATAAGGACGGATAGAAAAGAGAAATGGATTCATTATTTTTTATAGAAAACTGCATAAAGTAGGATTCTTTATTCCGAAATAAAAGCGCATTTTGTTAATAAGAGATCACTATTTTCTATCTCTTGTTTTTCGATCTTTAGTTACCTTTATACTATGGGAAATAAAGCTGCTTTTGCATTGTTTGGTATGTCAGGTTTGCTGATTCTTTTTGCCACGTATGTCTCTTTTTTACCAGATCTTTTAGAGTCCAAAGCTGAGGTGAATGTAAAGGCTTCAAAAGGAGACATTCTTACTTATTTATCCCGTGCAGAGGATTGGAGCGAATGGCTGTTTCATCCGGATGTAAAATCGTCTTCCTCCTGGAGAATAATGAACGCAGGTAAAACATCGGGAGAAGGAAGTGTATTAAAATGGTTTAGTGAATCAATTGGTGATGGAGGGTTAGAGATAAAAAAAATAAAAGATGATTTAATCGTTTTTGAGCGGATTTCAGATAATGGAGCCTTTGAGGACAGAGGGTATTTATATTTAATTCCTACAGATTCAAGTACAACAATTAAACTTATTGACTCTTTAAGCATAAAATCAAACGTAATTGCACGTTATGATGCTCAAGATGACTCATATATCCAACATATTGATTCAATTAACCTTGAGGTGTTAAAGCGTTTAAAGATGAATTTAGAGGTTCAAAAGTGAAGAAAATTGGCCATCAAATAACGTATGAAAAGCAAGGTAAATCGGCTTTGAAGGTTGAGATTCGACCTGTAATTTCTCAGGTAAAGAAAAATATGCTCCTTCTGTGGGGAGCGGCTTGGACACTATGCGGTTTAATAATTGGTGGTTATTTAGTGTTTAATGATTTTAAAAAAGAGGAGTACCTAGGAATTACTGTATTCCTTATTTTTTGGATTTATTTTGAAATAAAAGTTGTGCATGCGATACGATGGAATCGTAATGGAAGGGAAGTCTTACATGTTAAGGAGACTGAGTTTTCTTATCTTAAATCAATAGGAGAACGAGGTTTTCCAGTGGTTACCGATATTAAAAAACTAAGTCCATTTAAATATGCTCAAGGTACAGAATCTGGTTTGTGGAATGACATTAATAAGTCCTCATGGTTTGTAGGTGGCGAGGTTATTGAATATCATGTAGACGGTGCTGTGAAACGAATTGGAATGAAGCTATCTAAGAAGGATGCCCAGCTTTTGGTAAATTTATTAAATAAAACAGCAGGATTATAATGCTTAATCAATTGCACGTTAAGAATTTCGCGCTCATAGAGGATTTAACGTTGAGCCTGGAACCAGGATTGAATATTATCACAGGTGAAACAGGTGCAGGGAAGTCTATATTACTTGGAGCGCTTGGTTTATTAAGTGGTCAAAGAGCTGAGACCTCTGTGGTTAGAGCAGGCTCAAAAAAATGTATTGTTGAGGGTGAGTTTTCATTAAGTAGTTATGGGTTGAACGCTTTCTTTAATACGCATGATTTAGACAATGAGGAGCCTACAATAATTCGGCGTGAAATTGCTGCTTCTGGAAAATCACGTGCGTTTATAAATGATTCTCCAGTAACGCTTGCTATTCTCAAAGAATTGGGAGAGCATATCATTGATATTCATTCTCAGCACTCAAATGTGTTATTTACTCAACCAGAATTTTCATTTAAACTGCTGGATTATTTTGCGGAACAACGAGAAGATTTCCTGCTTTATCAATCGGTGTATAAAAGATGGGCAAAGTGTAAGAGAGAGCTTGCTGAATTAAAAGAGCTTCAACGTCAGGAGCAATTGAATTTTGAATTTAACCAGTTTCAATTCAATGAACTTTCGGCTACTAATTTGGAAGTAGGCGAGCAAGACAAATTAGAGAAGGAATTTGAAATACTTAATAATGCGGAGGCGATTAGGGAGCACGCGTCGTGGGTGGTGAATAAAACGCTCTATCAATCTAACTCAGTCCAAGAACTCATGAAGGAGAGCATTACTGCGTTAGAAAAGTTAAGGGGATTTGATGAACGATATGAATCTTTGGAAAAAAGGTTTTCCTCTGCATATATTGAAGTTAAAGATATTGCAGAGGAGGTAGAGGTAATGAGTGGCTCTATTCAGTCAAACGCCCAACGCGTTCAAGAAATAGATGATCGTTTGGGAGTGTTGTTTGCTCTTCAGAAAAAATATAATGTGTCCTCTATTGAACAACTCATCACGAAAAAGGACGCCTTAAAAGAGGTGCTAGATCGCGTTTTAGGGAGTGGAGAAGAAGTGTCTCAACTTGAGTTAGAATTGAAGGAATTGAAGCAAGACCTTCTTCAAAAAGCAGATTTAATAACAAAAGGTCGAAAAAAATCTGGAAAAGTTATCTCAAATAGTGTAATTAATGATTTGAAGTTAATGGGGATTGAGCAAGGTCAACTCTCTTTTGACTTCAAAGAAGTTGACCTTTTCTCGTATGGAAAGGACCAACTGAACATTCTTTTTTCTGCAAATAAGGGAAATAAGCTTGGGCCTCTTGTGAAAACAGCTAGTGGTGGAGAGCTTTCACGTATCATGTTGAGCTTAAAAAAATTAATGAGTGAACAATATGCACTTCCTACGATAGTTTTTGATGAAATTGACACAGGAGTATCTGGTGAAGTTGCAAATAAAATTGGTGATGTAATGCGTGAAATGGGAAGCCAAATGCAGGTGATTACGATCACGCATTTACCTCAGATTGCTGCTAAAGGAAATGCCCATTTTAAAGTGTTTAAATCCCATAGTGAAACCAATACTACATCAAAAATAAAAGTACTCAATAAGCAAAATAGAGTCGAAGAAATCGCGCAAATGTTAAGTGGTTCTGAAGTGAGTGATGCTGCGCGAAAAAACGCATTAGAATTGTTGCAATGATTACTTCTTTGAGTCTGGTTTTTCAGCAACAACTTTTACTATGTTACCGTCACGAATGTACTTGGTTTGGATAAGTTTTCCTGCTTGATTGTACTTATATATTTTTCCGTCTTTTAAGATACCATTTTCAAATTCACCTACTTTGGTTTTGTTTCCGTTTCGGTCCTTAAATTCATGATAGCCATTTCCGTCAAAAGGCACAACATGAACAGGTTTTTTTTGTTTCACTATTTTGGAACTATCAATTTTAGATAAAGTGTCCGCAAACATTCCATCAAACAAACTATCAATAGGAGGGCCCTCTTTGTAGCGATCTGTATTTGGTGTACCATCTTCATTATACTCCGCTAAATCATTTGTTTCATTACCGCCTTCCCATGTTCCTACAATATTGGGCTTCCCGTTTTCATGGAAATAGATTTGCTGGCCTTCCTTTAATCCTTGTAGATTGAAATTAAAATGATTTTTAAGGTTGCCGTTTCGATAATAGGTTTTGTATTCTCCTACCCACCGATTATTTCTCCATGTTCCAATTTCTCGTATGTTCCCATTTTTATAATAGAATACAGCATCGCCATCAGCTGCTCCGTTTTCATAAAACAAGATATGTTTTGGTTTTCCATTGTTAAAATAAAAAATCCACTTACCCTCTTTTTTGTTGTCCACAAAATTACCTTCTTCAACTTTTTGAGAGGGATCATAACCAGGAAGGTTTTTTTCTTGATTGGTTAAAATCCAATAGCCTTGCTTTCGATTTTGTTCATCACTTTGATTGATAGGTTCATCCTGTCCAAAAGATGCAGTACCAATCAATTGGAAAAACACACATATGATGTATAACTTAAAAAACTTCAACTTTCAAATTTTCAATTTGCTTAACTCAAAATAATTAAAAAGGTTTCAATCCTTTAATAACAAAACCGTGCCATTCCGAATCACATGATTTTTATCCATTAAGTTACGCACTATCGATATGGTCACTTCCCTAGGTAGTTTGGACAAATGTACTAATTCTGATAGTTCTTTTGGAGATTGAGATAAAATTTTCGTAATATGCTGTTCGTCAGACTCTTGAGAGGTCTTTTTTTGGCAAGTATCACAATGATCACAGGGCGAATGAGGTGTTTCGTCAAAATAAAACAAAGCAATATTTGTACGGCATTTTTCTTGTTCAATAACAAAATCAGTTATTGCTTTTAATTGCTTTTGTGCCACCTTCAGTCGTATTTCATATAATTCTTTCGGTAGAACTAAATTCTTAGAAGAGATGCGGTGATGTGCAAAAAAAACGCGCGGTGCAAAGTTCTGTTTTTGATAGTGAACCACATTTGTTTTTTCAAAGATTTCTAGCCCCTTTTTTACTTGATCAACCGATGATTCTAAAATTTCAGCCAGTTTACCTTCACTGATTTTAATGTAATTATTGAAAAGTCCAGTGTGCGATCGTAAGAGCGCATTCATCAAGTTTGACTGAAAACTGGACTGTTTTAAAATGCCTTCAATTTCATTTCGTGCCTGTAAAATTTTCAGTTTAGAAGTTGAATTCACATCTTCTGATAAATAAACGTATCCTGAGGATTCTAACAATTTTATAGCATAGTGTACAGTGAGTGGATGAAGATCAATTTTTTTTGCAAATGATTTTAAATCGATTGGAGTGCCTTCATTTTCTCCTGATCCTATTGCTATTTGTGCTTTGTTTGCAATTGCTTGATATACCGTTCGGATTACTTTTCGTTTTGGGAATCTGTAGCTTAAAAGGTTGGATAAATTTAAAATGTCACTTTTATTATAGAAAATTGCAGCGTGAGATAATTTGCCATCCCTCCCCGCTCTTCCAGCCTCTTGATAGTATTCCTCCAGCGTATTGGGGATACCATGGTGAATGATAAATCGAACATCTTGTTTGTCAATACCCATTCCAAATGCATTCGTAGCTACAATAATGTTTGTGTGATTACTTTTCCATCGCTCTTCTATTTTTTTTCGTTCCTTTATTTCAATTCCAGCGTGATAATATTCAGCAGAGAGTCCTTGTTTATTTAATTCTTGGGTGAATAGCTCACATGTTTTACGGCTTCTTATGTACACAATGCCACTCCCTGAATTTCGTTTAATGTAGTGAATGATTGAAGGATTTTTGTTTTCCGTTCGATGTGCCTCAAAGAAAATATTCGTTCTTTTAAAACTGGTTCGAATAATATTACTTTTTTTAAAATCCAATTGGATTTGGATATCATTGGCTACTTTTTTTGTGGCTGTAGCAGTTACAGCAATAACACAGGCAGATGGAGCAAATTCTCTGATTTGGAGAACTGTCCGATAGGATGGTCTGAAATCATGTCCCCATTGCGATATACAATGGGCTTCGTCCACAGCAATGAAATTAATTTTCATTTGTGTTAAACGCGCTTTTACAAAAACCGAATTGAGTCGCTCAGGGCTCAGGTATAAAAACTTAGTATTTCCATAAATACAATTGTCTAAAACATAGTCCATTTGTTTTGGAGACATGCCGCTATGAATAAATTCTGCTTTTATTCCTTTTTTTTTCAATGAACTAACTTGATCGTTCATTAATGCAATCAGCGGGGAAATTACCACACAAATACCAGGAGTTAACATGGCAGGTATTTGAAAGCAGATTGATTTACCAGCCCCGGTAGGTAATAAACCTAAAACGTCATTTTTCGCAAGTGCCTCATCAATGATTTTTTTTTGAGCAGAACGAAAAGCAGTATGTCCCCAATATTTTTTTAATATTTCTAGAGGAGAATTATCCATTTAGCCAATCGATTATAAAGCGTGTTCGTTCTTGAACAGAACCAATAGGTACAGTGATTGGCGAATAATTCAATTTTTTATACGCCATTTTAATTTCTTCAAAAATTAATTCAGCAGATTTAAAATCCTCACGGCGTTCTTGGTCCGTTGTGTAAATCGTTCTCCAAGGAGGAAGTATAAACACAAAATCATATCTAAGTCTGCTCGATGCTTCTTTGAGCGCGCTAAACAACTGTTTATTTCCATGGTTAAGGTAACCAATAATGTCAGGTATGCCTCGATCATAAAATGCAACAGTGTTTTCAATAGAATTCCATTGGGTGATTTGGTCTTTCAAAACTAGTTTAGAGAATGCTGATACATCATCCCAAGGTACTTTGTTTGTTCCCAGTTTGAGTTGTTTTTGTATCACTTTACGCGCTACTTCTTGAAATACAGCATATCCATCCTTTTCAAGGGTATCAATAATACTTGTTTTTCCAGATGATGGTCCACCTGTAATTACCACTCGTTGCATACGCTTAAAAATACCAAACTTTCATTAGTTATGTTTTGTATATTACTTTTTCACGTTATTTTATCTGTTATTTTTGACCAAGGTGTAAGAAAAGGGTATGAAAAAAGCATTAATAATAGAAGATGAAAAGCACATTGTTGAGCTATTAACCATCCATTTGAAAGATTTACATCTTGATGTGACAAGTGCAACAAATGGCTTAGATGGCTTACAAGAGGCTTTAACCAATCAATACTCGGTAATTTTACTGGATGTTATGATGCCCGGCAAAGATGGAATTGAGGTATGCCGAGCTTTAAGAGGGGCCAATGTTCATACCCCTGTGCTCATGCTTACTGCAAAATCGGAGGAATTTGATAAAGTGTTAGGGTTAGAAATTGGTGCGGATGACTATTTAACCAAACCGTTTAGTGTTCGGGAGTTAATAGCCCGAGTGAAGTCCTTACTTAGACGATATGATCAATATCAGCAACGTAAACCCGATCACTCTGAAATTCGAATTAATGAATTACTAATTAATGGAGAGAAAAGAAAGGTAACACTAAATAATGCGCTGTTGGATCTTACACCAAAGGAATTTGATTTATTGTTTTTACTAGCGAGTAATCCAGGGAAAAGTTATTCCAGAGAGGAGCTATTAAAACAAGTTTGGAGTTATGATTTCAAAGGTTACGAGCATACTGTTAATTCTCATGTCAATAGACTTAGAGCTAAAATTGAAAAGGATCCAAATAATCCCGATTTCATTCGAACAGTTTGGGGAATAGGTTATGCATTTAAAGATTAAGAGATGATACGATTTAAATCATTGTATTGGAAAATATCCAGTGTTTTTCTTTTGTTGATGTTTATTGCATCAGCCGTTTATGTTTATGTTACTGCCACTGCTGCAAGTGATTTTTTTAAAAGCACGAAGCAAAAATTAAACCGAGAAGTAGCAGGAGAATTATTAAATGAGGTCCCTATATTTTTAAACGACTCACTTAATGAAAAAGCGGTAAAAAGGATTATGGATCATCATATGGAGGTGAATCCAACAATAGAGGTTTATATTTTAGATAAAGAGGGGAAGATCCTTACCTATGATGCTCCTCCAGAAAAAATTAAAAAATCATTTGTATCCTTAGTGCCAATACGAGAATATTTAAAAGGAGAGGAGAGTGCAAATTACATTTTGGGAAATGATCCAAAAGCTCCTGATGCCTGTAAAGTTTTTTCTGTAGCACCAGTAATAGAGGGAGAAAATACCAAAGGATACGTTTACGCTATTTTGGCGAGTGAAAAGTATGATGATGTGAGCAGTATGCTTATGAGTAACTTTATTTATAATGTAGGCATCAAAACATTTTTGATTACTGTTCTTTTTGCCATAATTATCGGTTTAATAGCGATTCGTTATTTAACACGTAATTTTAAAGTTATAGAAGAAGGAGTAGGTCGTTTTAGTAAAGGAGATTACAATAGTCATATTGAATTGAATGCTCAAGGAGAATTCACTCATTTAGCGGATTGTTTAAATGAGATGGCAGCAACAATTTCAGATAATATTGAACAATTAAAAGGGATTGAAAAGTTACGCAAAGAACTTATTGCCAATGTATCTCACGATCTACGGACGCCAATCGCCGTTACGCATGGTTATATTGAAACTTTACTCATGAAAAATAATTCCATGAGTTCCGAGGATCGTGAGCGATTTTTGAAAATTGTATTGAATTCAACCGAAAACTTGGAAAAATTAGTGGCAGATTTATTTGAGTTGTCGAAACTAGAGTCCGAAAAAGTTGCTTTAAAATTAGATTACATGAATCTCTCGGAGTTAGTGCAAGATGTTTCTTCTCGATTCAAAATAATGGCAGAAAACAAAGAAATAGATTTTCACATTAATGCAACAGAAAGAGGGATGGTTCAGCTAGACGTTGCACTAATGGATCGTGTTATTCAAAATCTACTAGAGAATGCAATTAAATTCACACCAAAAGGTGGATCGGTCAAAATAAATGTGGTAAAGTCGCAGGGTGTTTTTAAATTGAGTGTGAAGGATTCAGGAATAGGAATCGATGAAAATCACTTGCCGTACGTTTTTGATCGATATAAAAAACTTGATTCAGAGACAAATAACCAATCGGGTTCTGGGTTAGGACTTGCGATTGTGAAAAGGATATTAGAATTGCACCAAATAGCCATTCAAGTTGAGTCGAAAAAGAATGAAGGAACAACATTTTTCTTTGAGTTACCAGATCAGACACAAAAAAAGCCGAAATAGAATCGGCTTTGTATTTGATATTTTCGTTTAACGCGTTTTTAATCTCCGTCGCTATCAATGTATGTGATTTGAACATTGATTGCATAGGTCATATCTACTTTTAGGTAAGCAACAAGTTCCTTTATTTTAGCATAAAGCTCATTCACTAAATCAGATTGATTTGCTACAGCTTCATTTGTTGTTCCTTCTAAAAGGTCTGCTTTTTCTTTAAGTGTACTGAAAACACCTAGAATGAGCTCGTTTAGGTTTTCATCATTTCTTGTTGTGTTTAACTCTTGTAAATAATCGTCTAAACCAATGCCATCAGTTCCATCTAAACTTTGACCTTTGTAAACCCTTTCCAAATTCGCAAGATGCGCTTTAAATAATTGCAGACTAATACCACTATAAAGAGCTTCAGATTCGTTTGGTTGAGGTTGGTTTAGTGTAAATTTACCTGCAGGAAAACCGAGTTGACCATTCTTTAAAACTTCTACATTTTTTACAAAGCCATTTACAAAAAGAGAGAATGGGGACCCTTTTGATTTGCTTGAGGTCGTTTTAAAATCCGAATAAAAATTATCTGTATTTTCTTTCCAAAAAGAATAAGCCGATTTAGAGGTTGATTGAATAAGATCAATATTTTTCAAGCAATAGGTTTTTCCGTCTTGCTCAACTCTATTTTTAATCTCGGATTCATCACCTTCGAAGAACAAGTAATCTAAGCCAGGATACCCTATGGCATTTGCGAAATTACCCGATTCTAAGTCGTATTCTAATGTGTCGTTAAATGTTGAGTTAATTTTATCTACATCAGTGGGGTAAGTGTTTAAAGTACTGGAAAGTGATACAAGAGTTGAATTTCCATAGTTCACAAATGAACATGATTGCCATAAAGAATAACTTTCCTTAAAAGTATTCTGCAGATTAATCAAATCCTCCTGCTCACCAGAGTTTTCAAATTTAGAGTAAGCACTTTTCAAATCATCAGTTGATTGCTTTAAATCTTCGAATTGAGGTAAGATAATGTTGTCAGCAACGTTATCTAATATTTTAGTAACATCAAAACTATCCTCATTTTTAGAATTATCAACGCAGCTCCAATTTAATGAAGCTGCGCAGATAGTTAATAACAAATACTTAATTTTCATTTTTTTATAATTAAAGGTCTCCTTTAACAGATTCTAGACCAGCAGCTGTCGCTAATAAATCTCTCGCAGCTTCAATATCCGCTTTTTTAACCGTCCAGAAATTATCACCTAATGTAGCTAATACATTATCAATATCTGCAACTGTTATAGTAGCGTCAGCATTATATCTTAACGCGTCAATAAATGCAATAGCTTCAGTTAAAACATGGCATCGATTAGCATCATCTCCGAAGTCAGCGATACCATCATTTAGATAGTGAATACCTGTAGCTGCTGCGGATTTTTCCCATTGAAGTTTAATGTTTGAAACCGCCTTATCTTGAGCATCTTTGTCGTTGTTGGAGATCGCAGCTCTACCTTTTATGAACTCATCCATGATGTCATTGGTGTTCACCAAATTATCTCTGCTATTACAATATTTACCCCAAAAGCGAATACCATCAGTGTTTGTTGGAAAGTCTGTAGGTACACCAAAATATCCAAACGCTTCATCAAAATGGTGTTCTTTAGCAGTGCCTTTACCTTCTTCAACAGTAACATTATCTACAGCATCACCAATTTTTTCATCGGATAAGTATTTTGATGTTCCTTGGTAATAGAAACAAGATCCCATTAATCCTTTGTCAATTAGCTGCGCATATTCTTGACCTTTAGCATCTACTAAAACAATTCTATTTGAAGTTTCAATGATACCTGCTTTACCATTCTCAGCGCCTGTGATTTGACTATGAGCCGCAATTGAGTCAAACATTGAAAGGTAAACATCTACTTCAGATGAATAAGTTTTGCTTTTTAAATTTTTGGTGGATGAATTAAGATCTGCGTTAGAAAATGGTGAGTTTTCACCAGCAAACATATCTTTCATTTTTTGTGCGTCCAATGCAGCACCAGTTGAAGTGTGACTTGTTTTAACATAGGCTGTTAATTCCGCAAGCATATCAAGTCTTTGAATTTGACCTGAATAAGATACATTCTCAAAATCGTAGGTTTCTGGAATAGTGTAAGAATTGTCTGGATTGTCGTCCTCTTTGTTACATCCTGTTAAAAGAGCAATTGAAAGTAGTGGTAGAAATATTTTTTTCATAATCATAAATTTATACGGTCAAAACTAGGACAGAGCTCAAGAATCTCAAATACCTTTTTTGGGGTATTTAACAAGAAGCAACTCTTTTAATTGCGTTTCGTTAACTTTGTGTGATGTTGAGAATATTTGTTTTGTTGTTCTTTCCGATCCTTTTTGTAGGTTCCTGTACAAAAGGAGATTACCAGTTCGAATCTGTACCAGAAAAAAATACGGCCATGGAGGTTGTGTTTGCTACAAATTTTTTTGGATCTATATTTAATCGTACGCACATAGAATTTTCACAGGTAGAAAAAGAACAAGGATGGAATGAAGCCATTGGTCAGATAAATTCTTCAACCGATCCATGTGCCGAAATAGAATATCATGTCGATACCGTTAATTATTATATTGCTCAACTTATCATTACTTATCCAGAATCAGGATGTATTTCATCGGGCAAGAAAAAAGCCGGGAAATTGAAAATTTATTCCTCTGGAAATCTTTTTGCCGATAAAACTGAAATGACAATAATTCCTGAACGATTTTATATAAACGATAAAAAAGTGGAGGGAACGATTAAATTAAAAAACAAAGGGTTTAATGAGGATTCACTTTTCGTGATTACTCAACAGGTACTTGATGGCAAAATATGTTTAAATTCCTCCAGATTTTTCACATGGGGATCAGAAGATAAATTTGAATTGGATTTTGTAAACAGGGTTATGTTATTAGATAAAACAGTTGAGGCGTTAGATAGAAATGGAAGGGCCTATTCAATAACCACATCAGAACAGCTAATGTCTGATTTTGATTGCCCATACATTCAATCAGGAGAATTGAAACTGAATACCAGTTGGGGAGCTGTTGAAAGACTAAGTTTTGGAACAGGAGAATGCGATAATGAGGCGCTATTAAAAAAGGAAGGAGAATCCGTTAGTCTCCAATTAGATGAAGATTAAGGAGAAAGGTAGTTTGAACAAATCATTTTGAATTTTATTCGCTCTGGTTTTTTAAACGGAACATCCCATTCACCATTGTATTTGATGAGGACAGGAAGATATTCATTGTAATCACGTTTGAGTTCAACATACATTTTTATGTTAAAATCCATTAACACATTCTTATCTTTTATCATATAACTTCTTGCCAATACTTGCATTGTTCTACGGTCGTAAAACGTAATTATTTGTTGAATGACAATATCTTTTTCATCCGTGGAAGGTTTTTGAACAACTGAAAACTTAAATACAGGAATGGTGTCTTTGAAAAATGTTTTTTCCAAGTTAAAATCATAAAATTCCATCATTTTCCCATCGTATATGTTAAGTTTTTTTCCAATAATAGGAACCCCTTTCACTCCCGTTCCTGGAGAAAACATAAAGGTTTTTAGTTTTTCATAATATTTGTCCTTTGTGGACATTCCCCGAAGACGCTCTTGTTCATAGGCAACACCCACTGTGTTTTCTACATTAAAAGTATCCTCTCTGAAAAAGACTTTGTCATACATCTCGGCCGTAAAATATTTATGACTACCATTTTTAGTGTAATATTTTCCATCTGTTACTTCATCATCAATAACCATCCATCCTTTTGAACCATTACTAAAGTGTTTAGACTTCCGAGTCATGTTTCCAATTGGTTGCCAGTTTTTATTAAATACCTGTACGTGATGAGTAGCGGAATGAGGATACATTTTTAAGTTTTTGAATGCCCTGTAAAAACTTGTGTCGGTTCGGATCATTCGAATGAAATCGTCTTTGTCGAAGTTCTTTTTAACCTGAACATCAACGGCCTCAATTTTTGTGGTGTCCAATGTAATAATTTGGCCATTACTTTTAAAACAGAACACTATAAATGTTAAAACTAAATTTGTTTTAACAAATAAATTGATTACATTCAACATAAGATTAAGATAACGATTAAATAATAAATTATGTCAAAACCAGAAGTAGCTCAAAAAGCGCCATATGTAGTAGAACTCGAACCTGGAAATTATGCATGGTGTTCATGCGGAAAAAGTGCAAATCAACCCTATTGTGATGGTTCACATTCAGGAACAACTTTTCGTCCAATTATCGAGAAAATAGAGGAAAAAAAAGTAGTGGCTTGGTGTGGATGTAAAAATAATGGAGGAGGACCTTTTTGTGATGGGTCGCATTCTAAATTGTAACTTAAATTCTTTGTAATCTATTTTCAACTGATTATATTTGCATTGTGAAAACAACAAAAAATAACACATGGTGGTGGTATACTCTTTAAACAAACAGTGTACTGATTAGTGTTATAAAATAATATAAAAGCTTGCAGTTCACTGCAAGCTTTTTTTTTGATTGTCACAATAGTTGATCACGAATCAACAACCTAAAATTCAGAAATGGAAAAAATTAAAATAAATACACGATACAAAAAGTTACTGGCAGATACGATAACCCCAGTAAGTATCTATTTAAATATAAGAGAGCAATACAAGAAAAGTTTCTTATTAGAAAGTTCTGATTACCATGGAAATGAGGATAGCTATTCATTTATCTGTTTTAATCCTGTTGCATCGTTTAAGGTTGAGGACGAAAAAATATTTATTGTTTATCCTGATGGAGAGTTTGAAACAAAATCAGCAAGAGAAAATAATGTTGTTGACGAATTAAACAAATTCGCGAGTGTGTTTGTTAGCGAAGATTTAGGATTTGATTTTGTTACCAATGGATTGTTTGGTTTTACAAGTTTCGAGGGGGTCCGCCATTTTGAGGACATCGATTTTGATTATCAACAGAAGGAAGAGAAGAAAGTTCCAGACATGCATTACATGGTCTTCCAAAACATTATCTCAATTAATCACTTTAAAAATGAACTGTATCTTTTTGAGCATCGCAGTGAAATCGGAACAGGAAGTGGTCCCGAATCGTTAGAGCGCCTTGAGGAATTAGTTAAAACACCGAATACATCCCAAAAATCATTTGAAAGAGAAGGACCAGAAGTCAGTAATTGTACGGATGATGAATTCATTAAAATGGTTCAGAATGCGAAAGCTCATTGTAAAAGAGGTGATGTTTTTCAGTTAGTATTGTCTCGGGAATTCTCTCAAAAATTTAAAGGAGATGATTTTACACTATACAGAGCGTTAAGATCCATTAATCCATCGCCATATCTCTTTTATTTTGATTTTGGAACCTTTAAAATTTTTGGTTCTTCTCCTGAGGCACAAATTGTAATTAAAGATAGAAAAGCATCAATTTATCCAATAGCAGGAACTTTTAGAAGAACAGGCGATGATGAAAAAGATGCCAAATTGGCTCAGAAGTTACTGGATGATCCAAAAGAAAATGCAGAACATGTGATGCTGGTGGATTTAGCGCGGAATGATTTGAGTAGAGACGCCAATAATGTTAAAGTAGAAGCCTATCGAGAGATTCAATTTTATTCCCATGTTATTCATCTTGTATCTAAGGTAACAGGGAGTTTATTAGCAGATAAAAATACCATTCGAATGGTAGCCGATACCTTTCCTGCAGGCACACTTTCTGGGGCACCTAAACATAAAGCCCTTCAGCTAATTAATACCTATGAAAAAAATCAACGTGCTATATATGGAGGTTGTATTGGTTTTTTAGGGTTTAATGGCGATTTCAATCATGCCATTATAATACGATCATTTTTAAGTAAAAATAACTTGTTGTTTTATCAGGCAGGAGCTGGAATTGTTATGAAATCAAACGACGAAAGTGAACGGCAAGAGGTTTTTAATAAACTTGCGGCACTTCATAAAGCAATAGAAATAGCAGAAGAACTTTAGAGTAATGAAGATTTTAGTTTTAGATAATTACGATTCGTTTGTGTACAATTTAGTACACTATATTAAGCAACTCGGTTATTCGGAGGTAGATGTTTATCGAAATGATAAAATCGATCTTTCTGACATCGATAAATATGACAAGATTTTACTATCTCCTGGTCCTGGAATTCCAGAGGAGGCAGGTGTGATGCTTGATTTGATTAAGCAATACGCTAACTCAAAATCAATTTTGGGCGTGTGTTTAGGTCATCAAGCGATTGCTGAAGCATTTGGAAGTGAACTGGAAAATATGGAAGAAGTTCTTCATGGAGTGGGGAATAAAATGGAAGTGATTTTTGAAGATCCTATTTATGCAGGTTTGCCGAAAGAATTCGAAGTAGGTCGTTATCACTCGTGGCAAGTGAAAAAAGGTTCACTTGGTGAAACCTTTCAATTAACAGGGGTTGATGAAAATGGAAACGTGATGAGTATGCGACATAAAGAATTAGATGTAGTAGGTGTGCAGTATCATCCAGAATCTGTTTTAACAGAACATGGACTTAAAATAATTGAAAACTGGCTGAAGAATTAATTAAACCAGTCAATTGATCAATTTAATTAACAATACAGGACACTATTAATTTCAGAAGAATAATGAAACAAATACTTCAAGAATTATTAAAAGGAAAAAAACTCAGTTTTGAAGAAGCAAAACAAACGCTATTAAGTATTGGAAAAGGAGAGTTTGAGGGGAATAATTCTATTATCAGCTCTTTTTTAACAGTATTCATGATGAGAGGTATTGAGGGACACGAATTGGAAGGTTTTAGAGCCGCAATGCTAGAGTTATGCAATCCTGTTGACCTCGGAGATATTCAAACAATTGATATGTGTGGAACAGGTGGAGACGGAAAAAATACATTTAATATATCTACCACATCATCATTTATTGTAGCTGCTGCTGGCATTAAAGTTGCAAAGCATGGCAATTATGGCGTATCATCAGGAGTAGGGTCATCAAATGTTATTGAGCATTTAGGATACTCTTTCAAAGGGGATGAAGTCATGCTAAAGATGGAAATTGAAAATGTAGGAATTACTTTTTTTCACGCGCCATTATTTCACCCAGCAATGCGATTTGTAGGCCCTGTAAGGAAAGAATTAGGATTGAAAACTTTTTTTAATATGATTGGTCCTTTGGTTAATCCGTCTAACCCAAATTTTCAATTAACAGGTGTGTATGATCCATCAATATTACCCTTGTATGATCATGTGTTAAAAAATAATGTAGAACGGTATGCTATTCTTCATTCATTGGACGTGTATGATGAGATTTCCCTCACAAGTGATTTTTACATGTACAGTCACAATGGAAAAGAAAAATTTTCTCCTTCCGATTTAGGTCTAAATACGCTTTCACCGAAAGATATCGGAGGAGGAGATACTGTTGAGTATGCGGCAGAAGTGTTAACAAATGTTTTATCGGGAAACGGAACACGACCTCAGCATGAAGTTGTTGCTGCAAATGCTGGAGTGGCTATTTCAATAGCTAAAAACATACCGGTAAAGCAAGGTGTGGAGGAAGCGCTTGAATTGGTGCATTCAGGGGCTGGGATTGACGTGCTAAATAAATTAATAAAATAAGTAACTTCAGGTATTGAGTAAGGAATTGCAGCATTACTTAATTCAAAACACTGTTTTGAAATGACAATATTAGATAAAATAAACGCAAATAAATTAAGGGAAATTGACGCAGCAAAAGCAAACGTTTCCATTGCTGAATTAGAAAAGGCTGTTTTATTTGAACGAGAGTGTCCTTCTCTAAAAAAGGCGATAATTGAAAAATCGGGAATAATCGCTGAGTTTAAGCGCCAATCTCCTTCAAAAGGAATTATTAACGGGGTAGTAAATTCAGCTGAAGTAGCAAAAGGATACGAGGTTGCAGGTGTTTCTGCAATGAGTTGTTTAACTGATAAAGAATATTTCGGTGGGACATTTGATGATTTAAAGGCGGCCAGAGCGGCCGTTGATTTGCCCATATTAAGAAAGGATTTTATGTTGGATGAATATCAATTGTATGAAGCCAAATCTATTGGAGCAGATATTGTACTACTCATTGCTTCAAGTTTAACCGTTCAAAAAACAATTGAATTGGCTAGGAAGTCAAAAGAACTTGGGTTAAATGTGTTGTTGGAAATTCATAACTATGAAGAGTTAAATCATATCAATCAATATTGTGATGCTGTAGGGGTTAATAATCGTAATTTGAAAACATTCGAAGTAAGTACAGCAGTGTCAAAAGAATTAGCTCATAAAATTCCTAGTGAATTTGTAAAGGTTTCCGAAAGCGGGATATCTAATGTGGGAGCGATTAAAGAGTTGAAAACATATGGTTATCAAGGATTTTTAATAGGCGAAAATTTTATGAAAACAGACAATCCTGGAAAATCTTGTGAAGATTTTATAAACGAACTAGAGTCATGAATGGATTAAACTTAAAAATCAAAGTTTGTGGAATGAAGCATCAACAAAATGTAGATGAGCTTCTTGAACTCGGCGTGGATTATTTAGGAAATATATTTTATGATCAATCTCCTAGAAGTATTAGTCAAACAGGAGTGAAATTAACGGTTAATCCAGCAAAAAAAGTGGGGGTTTTTGTAAAGGAATCAATTGATGTAGTTAAAGAGAAAGTGAAGCTGCATCAATTTGATGTAGTTCAACTCCATGGTGCAGATTCTAATGAAATCTGTAAGCAAGTGAAAGAACTTGGAATAGAGGTATGGAGAGTTTGTCCGATCACGAATGGGTATGACTTTTCAGAACTTCAAAAATTTCCCGATGCAGATTATTTCTTATTTGACACAAAAACAGAAAAACACGGAGGGTCGGGTAAAAAGTTTGATTGGTCCTTATTACAGCGTATTGATAAAGAGTCCCCAAAGAAATATTTTCTTGCAGGAGGAATAGGACCAATTGATGCGAAAGAAATAAAGAGCTTGCAGCTCGAAAAACTTTATGGGTTGGATTTGAATAGTAAATTTGAAATTGAACCAGGTTTAAAAAATGTAGAATTATTAAAAGAGTTTTTGAATGAGCTCAGAGCTTCATGAATGCCTCAATGAGAATATTCCCATAATAGGATGAGGTATTCAATGCGAATAGTTTAAAAAATTAAATTCATTTACAGTGAGTTATAATGTAGACGAAAAAGGGTATTACGGACAATTTGGAGGTGCATACATCCCAGAAATGTTATACCCTAATATTGAAGAGTTGAGGGAGAACTATTTAAAGATTTCCCAAACGGAAGAGTTTAAAAAAGAATTTGATCACCTTCTAAGGCACTATGTAGGAAGACCAACTCCTTTGTATTTAGCCAAGAGGCTTTCCGCTAAATATGGTGCTAAAATCTATTTAAAAAGAGAAGATTTAAACCATACCGGTGCACACAAGGTGAACAATACCGTAGGACAAATTCTACTTGCTCAGAGACTCGGGAAGAAAAGAATAATTGCTGAGACTGGAGCTGGTCAACACGGTGTTGCTACAGCAACGGTATGTGCATTAATGGGAATGGAATGTGTAGTATACATGGGAGCGGTTGATATAGAACGTCAGCAACCCAATGTGAAACGTATGCAAATGTTGGGGGCAAAAGTAGTGGCCGCTGAATCGGGTAGTAAAACCTTGAAAGACGCTACGAATGAAGCGATAAGAGATTGGATTAATAATCCCACTGATACATATTATATTATCGGCTCTGTTGTAGGTCCTCATCCATACCCCGATATGGTTGCACGATTCCAAAGTGTCATTTCCGAGGAAATGAAATGGCAGTTAATGGAGCATGAAGGGCGAGACTATCCGGATAGAGTAATTGCTTGTGTTGGAGGAGGAAGTAATGCAGCGGGCGCATTTTATCATTATTTGGATGATGAACGAGTTGAGCTAATTGCTGCAGAACCAGCGGGGCTTGGTTTAAACTCGGGAAAAACTGCAGCAACTACTTCTAAAGGAAAGCCAGGAGTTTTACATGCGGCTAAAACCCTTTTAATGCAAACCGAAGATGGTCAGGTTGTAGAGCCTTATTCGATTTCTGCTGGACTTGATTATCCTGGTATAGGACCAATGCATGCTCATTTATTCGATTCTGGACGAGGTAGCTTTGAGTATGTGACTGATGATGAAGCCCTCAAAGCATGTTTTGAGGTGTCTAAATTAGAAGGTATTATTCCTGCTCTAGAAACAGCTCATGCCTTTGCTGCCTTGAATAACTTGGATTTAAAAAAGGATGAAATCGTGGTCATAAATCTATCTGGAAGGGGAGATAAGGATTTGAATACATTAATGAAATATGTTTAATTCATAGTAAATGAAAAGAATACAAAGAGCATTTGAAAATAAAAAAGACGGATTGTTATCCATCTTTATTACTGCCGGATATCCTAATTTAAATGATACTGTAGAAGTATTAAAAGAATTGGAAGCAAACGGAGTGGATATGGTAGAATTAGGTATTCCATTCTCAGATCCTATGGCTGACGGTCCTGTAATTCAAGAGGCAAGTGGTGTAGCCATAAACAACGGCATGACCTTAAAATTGCTTTTTGAACAATTGAAAGACTTAAGAAAACAAGTTAATATACCTGTGTTACTAATGGGGTATTTGAATCCTGTTATGCAATATGGCTATGAAGCATTTTGTAAAAGCTGTAAAGAGGTTGGTATTGATGGTGTCATTCTACCGGATTTACCTTTGTATGAATACGAAGAAGAATACAAAGACCTTTTTGAATCTCATGGTTTAGCGAATGTGTTCTTGGTTACACCTGAAACATCTGTTGAACGGATTCAGAAATTGGATACGCTTACAAATGGATTTTTATACCTGGTTTCTAGTTCCTCTACTACTGGAAAAAAAGACGGTATAGATGGTACAACCGATTATTTTAAGCGTGTGCAAAATATGAAATTAAACTCACCAACGTTAATTGGGTTTAATGTTAAGGATGCAGCTTCTTATAAAACAGCATGCACCTATTCACAAGGAGCAATTATAGGAACAGCGTTTATTCGTTCATTAAACAAAAACAACGATTTAAAAACAGCCATTCAGGAATTTATCTCAAGTATACGTCAGGAGAAAATTGAAAATAACGCCTAATTCCATATTTTCAGGCGCTAATTGGTATCGGATATAAACTTATTTTTTAAGTTTTTTCTCCAACGCCTGCATTTCATCTCGATACTGAGCTGCTGAAATGAAATCTAATTCTTTCGCCGCCTTTTGCATTTTAGCCTTAGCTTGTTTGATTGCTTTTTCTAATTGGGCTTTAGACATATACTGAATAACAGGATCGGCCGCAATTCCAGCCTCAACTTCCGTGGCTTCGTATTTCTTCAGTTTATTTCCTCGAACAGAGTCAATTACTGAGGTTTGTTCTAGTATTTCTTCTTTTGATTTAGCTAGAGATGTAGGCGTTATTCCATTGGCTTTATTGTAAGCCATTTGAATATCTCTACGCCTGTTGGTTTCATCGATCGTTTTACGCATGGAATCGGTGATCTTATCACCGTACATAATGACTAATCCATCAATATTTCTAGCTGCTCTACCTGCCGTTTGAGTTAGTGATTTTTCAGAGCGTAAAAAGCCTTCTTTATCTGCATCTAAAATAGCTACCAACGAAACTTCAGGTAAATCCAATCCTTCTCTTAAAAGATTAACTCCCACTAATACATCGATTTCTCCAAGCCTCAACGACCTCAAAATTTCTACCCGTTCAAGTGTATCAATCTCCGAATGAATGTATTGACATTTTATTTTTAAGTTGAGGATGTATTTAGAGAGTTCCTCTGCCATTCTTTTAGTTAGCGTAGTACATAGAACCCGTTCATTTCTTTTCACTCGGTTGTCAATTTCTTCCAGTAAATCATCAATTTGATTTTTTGACGGGCGTACTTCTATACGTGGATCCAGGAGTCCTGTTGGGCGTATAATCTGCTCAACTACAACACCTTCAGAGGCTTCTAATTCATAATCGGCAGGTGTAGCAGAAACATAGAGCGTTTGATTTTGAAGGGCTTCAAATTCATCGTATTGTAAAGGACGGTTATCCAGTGCAGCTGGTAATCTAAATCCGTAGTCTACCAAGTTTAGTTTTCGGGATCGATCACCACCGTACATGGCTTTTATTTGTGGTCGGGTGACATGGCTCTCATCAATCATCATGATGTAGTCTTCTGGAAAATAATCTAAAAGACAATAGGGACGTGTACCAGGTGCTCTGCCATCAAGATATCGTGAGTAATTTTCAATACCTGAACAATATCCTAATTCACGCATCATTTCTAAATCGTATTCTGTTCTTTCAAGTAACCTTTTTGCTTCAAATTCTTTTCCCTCCGATTGAAAAAACTCAACTTGTTTCACCAAATCATCTTGGATTTGCTCAATTGCATTTTGTAAACTTCCAGGACTTGTTACAAAAAGATTTGCAGGATATATTTTGACCTCATCAACTTGAATTAATGAGCGATTAGAGGTGGGGTCAATATGTTCAATGGTTTCAATTTCATCTCCCCAAAAAGACACTCTGTAAGCAAAATCAAGGTAACCAGGGTATATATCAACAGTGTCGCCTTTCACTCTAAAAGTACCTCGTTCAAATTCAATATCATTTCTTGAATAAAGTGCAGTGACTAAGTTTTTAAGAAAACGTATTCTGCTTAGATTTTGTCCAACTTGTATCGTTACGGAATTATCATAAAAATCCGTAGGGTTTCCCATACCATAAATACAAGATACTGAAGAAACAACAATAACATCACTTCTTCCTGATAATAGTGCTGTAGTGGCAGAGAGTCTTAGTTTTTCAATTTCGTCATTGATGGATAAGTCCTTTTCAATGTATGTACCTGTTACGGGAAGAAAGGCTTCAGGTTGATAGTAATCGTAATATGAAACAAAATACTCCACTTTATTATTAGGGAAAAACTTTTTAAATTCTCCATAAAGCTGCGCGGCAAGGGTTTTGTTATGCGATAAAATTAGTGTAGGACGATTTAACTCCTTTATGACATTTGCCATGGTAAATGTTTTGCCCGATCCCGTGACGCCTTGCAAGGTTTGTGCAGGTACTCCCGATTTAAACCCTTGTACTATTTCTGCAATTGCTTTGGGTTGATCACCAGTCGGACTAAAGGCTGACACTAATTCAAAATCCATCTTTCTAATTTATTAAATCATCTATAAACCGCGTCATTCAAGAAAAGTATTCTTTGATGACCAATAAGCTAAAGTTTATGTCATGTTGCTTTTAACATCAATTTAAAAGTTTTCAGCAAATAAAAAAGCCGCTCGATTGAGCGGCTCTGTAAATATCTAAAAGCAATGTTTATCCTAAATAAGCACGTAGTAATTTACTTCTCGAATTATGCTTTAATCTCTTAATGGCTTTTTCTTTAATTTGCCGCACTCTTTCGCGCGTTAAATCAAATTTAGATCCAATTTCTTCTAACGAAATTTCTCTATTTCCATCAATACCATAAAATAATTTCAGTACTTCAGCTTCTCTTTCCGTAAGTGTAGCAAGTGATCGCTTAATTTCTCGGTTTAGAGATTCCTTTAGTAACCCGTTGTCAGCATCCGGAGAATCATTATTTACCATCACATCCAATAGTCCGTGATCTTCACCTTCTGCGAAAGGAGCATCTACAGACACATGACGACTGTTCATATTCATCACATTGGATACTTCATTTTCTGAAATATCTAAGAATTCAGAAATTTCTTTAGCATTCGGCTCTCGCTCAAGTTGCTGTTCTAACTGAGAAGTACCCTTGTTAATTTTACTGATCGCTCCAATTTTATTCAGTGGTAGTCTTACCATTCTAGATTGCTCAGAAATGGCTTGGATAATCGATTGACGAATCCACCATACTGCATAAGAAATAAACTTAAATCCTCGAGTTTCGTCAAAACGTTTAGCTGCTTTAATTAATCCAAGGTTTCCTTCGTTGATTAAATCAGGAAGAGTAAGTCCTTGACCTTGATACTGTTTTGCAACGGATACTACGAATCTTAAGTTGGCTTTTGTTAGTCGTTCAAGAGCAACCTGATCGCCTGCTTTGATTTTTTTTGCTAACTCTACCTCTTCTTCAGCTGTGATTAAATCTTCTTTACCAATTTCTTGTAAATACTTGTCTAATGTAATACTGTCTCTCTTCGTGATCGACTGGGTAATTTTCAGCTGTCTCATAGACTTTATATATAATTAATCAATTAGCGCACAAAGATAGCGCTTTTAACCTGTGTTGTCCAGTTTTTTAATGTATAATTAAAACGAAGAAAGCGATAATTTATTATTTGTTTGATTTTTAGGGTATTGTAATGTTATTTAATTGTAATTTTTATTGAATGAAATTCATACTATTTTAATCCAAAACAACAATTCTTTTCTACTAAATTTTATAATTTAGCACTGTGATATTTAGAATTATAACCATATTTTTTGCTGTTTTTTTTCTTGTTGGTTGTTCCAATCTGGATGAGAGGCATGTATTTGAATATACCATTGAAGGGTCGGCAGAATACGTTGAAGACATGCATACTATCATGGGCCCGGGCTTGGACTGGCGAGCAAATGACACCGTGCGCATTCCTTTAGAAATTAAACATGAGGTTTACGGAAGTGAACTGGAGTATAAATTTGAAGTAGAGCATTCAGATATCAATGCAGATGTTACGATCAAAGTGTTTATTGATGAAGAATTGATTGATGAAAAAAGTGAATTCGAACCTCTGGATGGAACGAATAAGATTATTATCTCTGGTACCTTCATTGCAAACTAAACATGGGGAGAATACTCGGTATAGATTACGGAACAAAAAGGGTTGGTGTTGCTGAAACAGATGATTTCAAATTAATAGCGAGTCCGCTTACTACAATACACGCCAAGGATGTTGTCACATTTATAAAAAACTATGCGGAGCAATATGAATTAGAGGCTGTTGTTGTGGGGGAACCTAAAGGTCTTAACAATCAAAAAACAGATGCCTCTGAATTTGTTGATCAGTTTATCACTCGTTTATCACGTAGTATAAAGGGAATTAAAATCATTCGCGAGGACGAACGATTTACAAGTAAAATTGCAGCTCAATCGCTTATGGAAAGTGGGTTGAAAAAGAGTAAACGTCAGGAAAAAGGAAATTTAGACAAAGTAAGTGCTGCAATCATTCTTCAATCTTATTTAGATAAATTGTCTAGAACCTAAAATTCGATAAAAGACGTAAAAAAAACTATTTTTATAGAATGATATTACCAATTGTTGCATTTGGAGATCCTGTTTTGCGAAAAAAGGGGGAAAATATTACTCAAGATTATGAGGGTCTTTCTGAATTGATTGCCAATATGTGGGAAACTATGTATGGTGCTGAAGGTGTTGGTTTAGCCGCTCCTCAAATTGGAAAAGCGATTCGCTTGTTTTTGGTGGATGCCAGTCCTTTTTCAGATGAGGAACCCGAGCTAAATGGGTTTAAAAAAGTGTTCATTAATGCCGAAATCATTGAGGAAAAAGGGGAGGAATGGCCCTTTAAGGAAGGTTGTTTAAGCATTCCTGGAATACGAGAAAATGTGAAAAGAAACTCAACGGTTAAAGTAAAATATTTTGATGAGGAATTTAATGAGCATGTTGAGGAGTTTTCAGGTCTTGCAGCAAGAATTATTCAACATGAATATGATCATATTGATGGGATTTTATTCACAGATAAAATAAATCCTTTGAAAAAACAAATGATAAAGCGTAAATTAACCGATATTTCAAAAGGAAATGTACATGCAGGTTACCGTATGCGGTTTCCTAATTAATTAAATAAGAATCATGAGAAACAAAATAGTATCAGTTTTAGGAATTTTTTTACTTATTGCTTGCGGTGGGTCAGGTTCAAAAGTCACTGAAAAGACAGGTCTTTCTGAAAAAGAATTGATTGCTGGATTTGAATGGGTGAGAGAAGAATTCAATAAAATATTTGAAAACCCCAAAGATTATGATCAGGCAGGTCTAAAACCACTAAATGACAGTTTGGTTTACTATGTAGATGCATTAATAGCAGATTTTCCTAAGTCAGCAGAACTTCCTGAGGTTTTGTGTAATGCAGGGATATCATCACTAAATGTAAAAAACAGTAAAAAAGCATTGGAGTATTTAAACTATGTGGTAGATTCTTTTCCTACCCATTCAATCGTTCCTAAATCAATGTATTTTATAGGGCGTACCAAAGAGGTAGTGCTTGAGGATATTGAGGGAGCAAAAGAGGCGTATAAAAAGTTAGCGCGGCAATATGGAACATCCGTGTGGGGAATGAACGCCAGAACAAGTGTTCAATTAATCATGAATCCAGCATCGATTGAGCAATCAGTACTTGGAGATGATCAAGATTCCTCCAAAGAGTAAAGTTGAATGAAAAATAAATCCCGCAATGCGGGATTTTTTATGTCCAATTTTGGCTAGGTTAAAAAAAATAGTAGGTGGTTTATTGCCACAAGATAAAAAACAAGTGCAGGTTTTTCTTGCTTGTATTGCAATATCCACTATTTTATGGGGGCTTTTACGTTTTTCTGAAGAACGCGAGGATGAGTTACAAATAGCTTTCTCGTATAAAAATTTCCCGGAAGATGAATTGTTAATTAGTGAGCTTCCGAGTACCATGCCTGTAAAAGTTAGGGCTCAAGGTTTCGATTTATTATCAAGAAGTTTTGGATTTAATCAACCTCAAATCGAAATCGATTTGTCAAAAACTAAGCATGTTTTAAAAGGTGATCGAAAGCAATATATATGGATTCCTAAGTTAAATGCGAAAAAAATTATAAGATCAATTGGAACGAATATTAAATCCTCTCTTTTCCCAGTAGACACCATAAAAATTGAGTTTTCAGAAATTGTTACAAAGTCCCTTATCACTAAATTCAATTTTGAAGTGGTGAATGCACGAGAGCATTTTTTATTAAAAGAACCGTTAATCTCTCCATATAAAGTAACTGTGCGAGGCGCAAAATCTGTATTGAATCGTTTGGATACGATAACAACAGAACCAATAATTATAGATGTATTAGAAACAAATTTAGATAACGATTATAAATTAGCTACTCCCTTTGGCGTGGACTCGTTATATCAAGACAGCGTTCGAGTCTTTTTAGGAGTTGATGCTTTAAAAGAACATCAATTTGACGTTCCAATTACTATTCAAAACGCGCCAGACTCGCTTGAATTTAAACTTTTCCCCAATGAGGTTGTAGTATCTTTTATTTGTGCCACTAGTGAGCTGTCGCAAATTTATCCGAAAGACTTTGTAGCAGAGGTTGATTTTAATGAAATCAAATTAAATTTTAAAAAATTAACGGTGAAATTAAATAAGTACCCTGATATTGTTCGTGAAGTAAAAGTAGAGCCTGCGAGCGTTGAATGCATAACCAAACTAAAGGACTAATGAAAGTATTGGGTGTTACTGGAGGGATTGGAAGTGGAAAATCTACGGTATGCAATGTTTTCACAACAATGGGTATTCCTGTGTTTAGTGCTGATCAAGTATCCAAGGAAATTTTATTTTCGAGTCATGTATCACAAGAGGTTGTTGATTTATTCGGTAACCAGATAGTAACAAATGGTGTGTTGGATCGTGTGAAATTAGCGGCAATTGTTTTTTCGGATAAAGAACGTTTAAATACGCTAAATACAATCCTCCACCCTAAAGTTGATGAAGCATTCAATCAATGGAAAATACACCAAAGTGCGCCATTTGTAATTAAAGAGGCGGCTATTCTATTTGAAACAGGGGGTGACAAAAAATGTGATTGGATTTTGCATGTTTCGTGTTCAGAAATTATTCGCATCAAAAGAGTAACCAAAAGAGATCAACGTTCGTTAGAAGAAGTCAAAAAAATTATAGGGAATCAATGGCCAGATAATAAGAAAGAGAAACGCTCTGATTTTATTATTCGAAATGAAAATGAAAAAATAATACCGAAGATTTTTAACCTATATAATTCAATATTATCCCTTGTGTAGGATCTTGTGAATTTAGGTGTTGTCTTTTTGTTTTCAACATGCTGTTAATAACCTTTTAATATATTTGTAAATACTTCCGTTGTTAAACGGTAATTTTAACCTTTGAAAGTTGGAATGATGCAAAATAAAATGAGAAAGTATATTGGAATTGGATTGATTGCTATTGTGTTATGTGGATTTTTAGCATCATGTAGACCTACACACGATGTATGTCCAGCCTACACCAAGGCTCAATCTTCTTCATCATTGAACTATTAACTCACCTTTTACCTTAGGGTGATTATTTATTTCTATTTATTGGATATTTAAATATCCTCCAAAAAATCAAACAATACGACTATGGAAATCAAGAAAAATGATTATTTCGAAGGGAATGTTCAAAGTTTAGGATTTGTTCATGATGGTAAAACAGAAATCACTGCAGGTTTGATTAAAAAAGGGCTTTATGATTTTGGCAAAGCCAATCCAAAAGAAACAATGAAATGTACCTCAGGTGAGATGCTAATTAATGGCGTTTTATGTAAATCAGATACTCCAGCTGTTGTAATTGAGGTAGGAGAGCAAATTATTTTGGAGGCAAAATTAGATTCTACGTATACTTGTACGTATGGATAATTTCTTTTTATACCCCAATTGTTTCACCCATTTTAACGTAAGTTTCAATTTTATTCCTAGTATTCGTTAAAATATCTTGATCAATTGAAATTTTATCCTTGTCTACTAAAAGGACAACAGTAGAACCTCCAAAAGCAAAATACCCCATTTCATCCCCTTTGTTTATTGCAGTGAATGGTTTAAATGTCTCAATGATACTTCCAACCATTGTCGCACCTACAGGAGCAATTAAAATTTCCCCTTTATCACTGGATGATATTGTACAATATTCGCGTTTGTTTTCACAGAATACTTTTGCAAAGTTTTTAGCTAAAGCGTACGGAGAAACAGAAAAATATTTTCCTTTAATTTTTGTGGTTTTTGAAACCTCACCTGAGTAAGGGAAATGGTATCGATGATAATCGTTAGGAGCTAATCTTAAAATAAATAGCGAGGAATTTTTTTTCTTTTCAGCGAGCTCTCGATCACCTAAAAACTCTTCTAGGTTGAATGCCCTTCCCTTTACAAAAAAGGTGTTGACATCTTCAATATTTTCAAACGCTAACAATCGGCCATCACCAGGAGAAACAAAGCCTTGTCCAATTGGTCGCGCATTAGGTTTAAGTTCTCTATAAAAGAAATCATTAAAGTTTGAAAATTCAGAAATCGATTTGATCGACTCAGTCATATCAATACCTAATTTTTTCACAAAGTCTTTAATTTTCTTGGTAGATGATGGTTTATTCATTTTTCTACCATAGAACTCAGATATGAATTTTCGCCTAGCAATAGTTAGAAAGGCAGTTTTTCCAAATGGGTTGTCGTATAAAAATTTAAGCAACCTCTCCGCTGGAGGAGCTTCCATTTGAATTTGACCTGTCGCTCTATTGATAAACTTAATTTCCAATTTGGTAACAATTTTATACAAAGGTAATCAATATAATAATAGAATGTTTGAGAGTTAAAATAGATACATTGATTCAGTGGGTTTATTTAATTTTCATGAACACTGAAATAAATATGTAAAATATAGGTATGAATGACCTAAACAGATATTAGTCATCAATAACATTAATCGTATATTAGCGTTCTATTTTTGAACCTGAATTTGAATTGAATCAATGCATAAAAGCACATGGGCATATAAGCTTGTTGCTTTATTCGTGGTTTTAGTATCGTTGTCTGCCTTTATGGGGGATTTCGACGATGAGAAAGATCTCATCAAAACTGCCGATAAACATTTTAAGTCGGAGCGTTATAAACAATGTTTAGAGCTTTACTCTACATTGGTTGCCAATCATCCGCAGGATCCTAACTTTAATTACAAGTATGGAGCCTGTTTATTAATTGCCACTGAAGATAAAGCAAAAGCCCTGTCGTATCTAAACTTTGCTACACAAAAAGATGGTCAAGTTGACCCTGTTGCTTTTTACTTTTATGGGAAGGCTCTTCAAATGAATTATGATTTTGAGTCAGCTACAAAGCAATACAAAAAGTTCCAAAAAATTGGAAAGGGTAAAGACGTAAAATCCCTTCAAATTAGTGCTCTTATTCGGCAGTGTGCAACAGCAATGAGTTTGATATCAAACTTTAAAAAGATGGATGTTGTCTCAAAAAAATCTGTAGGTGAAACAGAGTTTTTCAGGTCGTACAGACTTGGTTCGATGAAAAGAAATATTATTGTAACACCTGAAGAGTTTTTAGTGGCAGCAGATAAAAAGGCGGATGAATACTCACTGATTGTTCATCATCCAATGAATGAAACCATTTACCTTTCAAGTTACAATACATCAGGAAGTATTGGGGGTAAAGATATTTTTAAAATCCAAAAAATGCCCGATGGGACGTTTAGTGAACCAATTAATTTAGGCCCTCTTGTAAATACACCTCTAGACGAAGATTATCCTTACCTACATCCCAATGGGCGCGTTTTATATTTTGCATCAAAAGGGCATAATAGCATTGGTGGATATGATATTTTTCGCAGTCAGTTAGATACCATTACGAATTTATGGGGTCCAGCAAAAAACATAGGCTTTTCGGTTAATTCACCAGCAGATGATATACTCTATGTGAGCGATATGCAAGAGAATATAGCCTATTTCGCCTCCAATCGTTCAGATGCTTCAGGTAATATGACGGTATATAAAATTCTCCCTAATACCAGTGAAACACCTGTTGTGATTGTAAAAGGACAAGTAGAAATTGAAGGAAGCCGCAATCATACTGCAAAAATAACGGTATATAATTCTATGGGCGAGGAGCTAGCTGAATATCACTCTCATCAGGCTGGATCATTTATTATGACCCTTGAAGAAGACGTCTCATATACAGTTGGAGTTTCTGCTCCTGGTAGAGGAGAATCTAAAACAAAATTGGTTGTTCCTCCTAAAACATCGGCTTCCATGTTGAGTAAAAAATTTGTAGTTGGATCTGGAAAAATTGTCATTGATGAAGGTGAAGCTCTAGCATCGGATGAAGCCATTAATGAATTACTCAGAAAGAGTGCATTACTTGATGTGAATCAGGGAAAAGATGTTGATTTTAACAGTGCAATTGAACGACCAGAGTCTTCCAAAAAGAAAAAATCTACCGCTGCATCTGAAAATAGCGCTCCTTCCTTAACATCCAATGAGAGCGATACATATGAAAATATTGAGGATGGTATTTTGGCAGAGGCAGAGGCTGAAATGAATGAAATTATTGCCCAAAAAGAAAATTTAGAAAAGCAGGTGAATGCTTCATATACTGTAGCAAATAAGAAAAAAGCGAAGGCCAATGTGAATCGATATGAAATTGAACAAATTTCAGAAGAAATAGAGAAAGCAAATTCACTTTCGGAAAAAGAGACGGCTCAAGCCAATTTAGAAAAGAAAAAAACAGAGCTCAAATCCAATGCAGCTTCTGCAACGGCCTCTATTGAGCTCGCAAAGGCAAAAGAAAGAGAGTTGCTTGTGGTTGAAAAGCAAGAGGAATTATCAAAAACCTATGTAAACGCAATAAAAAAGGCAAGGGCATCAAATAATAGTATGGCCGCCATAAAAGAGTTGGAGCGTGTTCGTGAAGAGCTTGAACAAATTCAAGAGGAGATTAAAAAAGTAAAGGAGAACGATGGTTCTGCAATAACATTTGCAAAGGCAGACGCAGCTAAGAAAAAAGTAGCGGATCTTGAATTGAAAAAGCAGGTGCTTGAAAAAGATTTATCGGATGTTAAAAATCAACAAAAAAACCTTCAAGAACAATCTGATGCGACAAGAAATAAAGGAATGAAAGAGGAGTTTGCCCTTCAAATTCAGGAGCTTAACGATGAATTAGCCGAAATTAAAATTGAATCAAATGTAAATCAAGCTGAGCTAGTAGCCGCTCAGTCTGAATATGAAGTATTGTCTTCTACCCAAAATATTTACGATGAAGTATACGCACAGGCAGAAATTGAGTCTGGTGATTTGAAATCGGCGGATCAGATTCGAACTATTCAACAAGATGTTGAACGTGAAAATATGAAAAGTGAGGAGCTTCTTGGTGTGAAAGAAAGTCCTGAAGAAAAAACGAACAATGAGGCTGAGGAAATAAAGGAAGTTTTCCAGGTTATGGATGAGAAAGCCAAAGTCTCACCACAAGAGGAATACAGTGCAGAAATAGCCAAAGCAAAATTGGAGCAAGAAACACTGGAGTCCATTCAAAGTGAAATTGTGATGCTACAATCTGCTCGGGCAGGTGCACTTGATAAAAAGCAAATTCAAGAGTTAAATGACAAGTTGGAAGAATTAAAAAAACAAGAAGAAAATACACTCGAGGATTTAAAAAAATATGTGGAGAGGGCACAAGACAAAGCGCAAAGCCTTCCACGTAATGCAAAGTTAGCATCAAGCGAATCCATCGAGGTTTTATCAGATTTGTCTAATCAAATATCATCTTATGAAGAGCAAGCAAAGAATTCTTCATCTCTTCCTAAAACGCAACCTTTAACGTATGATATTGCAACAATAACAGATTCAGAGATGGATGCATTAATCGCAGACAAATTAAATGTTGTGCAGTATGATGTGTTGCCATCCGAGGATGATTTTTCAAATAATGGAAACATAAATGATCAGTTGATTGCACTTAAAAAAGATGCAGTGAACGATTTAATCCTTGCGAATAAAGCGCAGATACAGTTTGAAATTGATGGAGGAATAGGCGAGGCTCCGGAAGCAAAAAAACTCCAGGAAAACGCGCAAGCAAAGCAATTTGAGCAAACGCAATTAATTCAGCAAACTACCGAAAAAATATTTGAAACAAAAACTCAACGTGTTTCTGAAATCGTAAATGAGTTTCCTGCTGTAATGACCGATGAGGCTGATGAAATAGCGAGATCAATCAAAAAAACATGGGAAAATGCTCAATCGAAAAGGAATTTGGTAAACTCAGCTTTGGATACAAAAGAGCAAATAGGTTTACTGAATGAAGCAACTCAAATAGAAAAACAAGCATTAGCGCTTCAAGGAGATCTTCTCAAATTAATCCAAACAAAAAAAGAAGAAATCATAAAAGATGAAACAATGACCTCAGAACCTATTGTTTCCGCAAGTACAGAAAACAAAACTATACTCACCACAGAAAACGCGAATGAAAACACGAATACAGATTCCGGGGAAATGGAAATAGCGCGGGATGCAGCTAATCAAAAAGAGGTGGAGTTTACCCCAGAAATAACCGACGAATCTGTGGATATATCCTCTAATGAAAATGAAGTGATGTTAGGATCAGTTGAAAAGGAAGGGCAATTCAATGATTTGTCTTCAAAAAAATCCTCTTCATTAAATGAGGGAAATGAAGTTGTGAAAGATAATTTAGCTAATTCTTCCACTATTGAAGGCATTTTAGCTGTTGTAAATCCTGAGGATTTTAACCTTAATGATCCGAGTGAAGAAGCAGTTAAATACGCCAATCAACAAGGGTATGGTATCAAGAGAGAGCATAATTTTGGATACAGTGGAACAGAAGGTATTGTAGAGGCAAAAAATAAGGCCGAAAATCTAGAGGAACTCGCGTTGGATTACTTCTACAAGGCACAAACACTAAAGCAGAATGCGGAGGATAGTCCGTCTCAATCTAAAAAATTACTAAAGTCTGCCGACAAAATGATGGCTAAAGGCCAAAAAGCACAAGCGAAAGCAAATGTTGCTTATGGAGAGCTCAATAAAGAGGAGTTAAACTACAATAAAAAGGAAATAGAATTCATGCTAGAGTATGATGAGATAAAACAAAAAGATTCTGCTCAACTTATTTTATCGGCATCGAATGCATTAATTCAAGAAGCTGAATCAATAAGAAAACAAGCGGATAAAGCTCCAAAACAAGAACGATCCAAGTTAATCAACCAGGCGTATGCAAAAGAAATAGAAGCAATACGAAAACAAAATTATGTGATTTCTGGAAATCTGGATGCTGAGAATTATGAAGAAGAAGTAGTGGTTGAGAGTCCTGTTGTTACACCCAAAAATGAGGATAACGAGTATACCCGAAAAGCTGCTGAATTAAGATTAACTGCCGATGCTGAAAAAGATCCAGCTAAAAAAAGAGCTTTATTTGAAGAAGCAAGTAAATATCAAAAAGCGGGTAATACTTCAAGAAATGAGAAAATGCTTGCGCGTCTTACTACAGAGAAATCAGCCTTTGAAAATAATCAAAAGGTGGTCATCGGTTTTCGAGAGCAGTCTAATAATAATTTGTCTGCTAATAAAGCATGGGGCTATGAGCAAAAAGCCGATAGTTTATTCGCCGTGGCTAACGAATTAAAGAATAACGCTGAACAAAATAGCAACGCGATTGAACGATTAGACCAAATTGATCGGGTCAATGAGATAATGGGTGAGGCTAAAGAGATGCAGTCTTTAGCAATCTCTAAATACCAAGAGAGTAAGTCTTCTCCAGATAAAGAAGGAATTGACATGTTATTTGAACGAAATGACGATAAAGCGGGTGTTGACGTATTCGTTGTTAATAATTCAACAGAAACAAATCCTGGAGAATCCAAACTTTCAGTAGATAATTCTGATATCGACTCGGATAATGCGTTCACGAATTTATCGGATATTAATTCTGTTTCAGAAGATCAGGATGACACGCCACCTAAAGATGATGTTTTTGTTAATGAAGATCAAAGTATATCAAATGAAGTTGATGCTACTCGTGATGAAAAATTACAAGACCCTTCATTAGTTTCTGCATCTGAACGATTGAACTCAGATCAAGAAAATAGTGCGCAATATAATACTCAGGATGAATCTGAAGAAACCGTTATTCTACAAATTGAAACCTCAAAATCACCTGCTGAGGTTTATCAATCATTAATCGCTGAAGCAGATGAAACAGAGGCATCAGAAGCAGATCGAGTAGAAAAAATAATTCAATTAAAAATGGATGCCGCAGATGATCGAACAAAGTCAGAATCATTATTGGCTCAAGTGGATGAATTGACAGATGAAGAAGAAATCACCAAGAAGATTAATGAGGCGAATACTTTTAGAGCTAAAGCTGAAGAAAAAGAAGTTGAGGCGAAAAATCAAGAATTAATTTTAAAAAATAACGTGAACGAAGCTCAGCAAAAAAGAAAAGAGGCACAAATGATCTTATCTGAAATGAGTGAAGGAGAACAGTCTGCAATCTCCGAAAAGGTTTCTACTAACGATGTAAATAGGGAAAAAGTGATAGCCTATTTGAAGGATGATGGAACAAAAGAAAAGGTGGAGTCAGAAAAGAACGTCACACCGGACGTAATATCGAGCGAAACGACAATGAAAACCTCCTTAGTTGATGGTGTGGAAAATAATGAGTTAGAGAATAAGGAAGAGGTGTATGTTAGTGAAGACAGTAGAGAAGAGGAGGTTGGTTCTGAAGGGGATGGACCTTTAATTCCTGTTGATTTAAATGATAATAAGGCGGTTGATATTCAGGAAGGAGAAATGGCACTGTTAAATGTGGAAGCAGTAGAAAAAGATATGGATATTGATTTTGTTGTTGATGTAGCGAAGAACTATACACCAAATGCTAAAATACCCGTTGATCCTCAAATGCCTAATGGAATTATTTATCAAGTTCAAGTTGGTGCATTTAGGCAAAAAATAGATCCTACAATATTTAACGGCTTGAGTCCTTTGGTTGGCGAAAAAACAACCTCTGGAATCGTTCGTTATAAGGTAGGGTACTTTAGAGGGTTTACATCTGCAAATATGGCTAAAGGAAGAATCCGAAAATTAGGATTTAATGATGCTTTTGTAGTTGTATTTTATAATGGCAATAGAATATCGGTTGAACAAGCAGATGAAATATTTAACGCTGCAGATGATGGAGAAAAATTCGTGTACGAGAATCTCATTGAAGATGAGTTAGAAAGTTTAAAGTCATTAGGTATTACAGAGGAAGATGCGGAGTATGAGCCTGCCGTTGAGGCGTCTAAAATACCTCTTGTACTTAATGCTGAGGCTATAAATGATGCGACTCAAGGTGTTAATGACAATGGATTAAATAATGATTTGTTAGCCATTGATGGTCTTTTTTACACAGTTCAGGTAGGTGTGTACAGAACCCCAAGGATCAGTGCTGATTTAAAAGGTGTGACTCCCTTATATACCGAAAAATTATCCAATGGATTTTTGAGGTACACTACCGGAGTATACAGAGATTTTGGAACTGCAGACGAGCGAAAGGATGATGTAAGAGTTCAAGGGATAAAAGATGCTTATGTAACAGCATACAAAAACAATAAACGAATATCAGCCGCTGAAGCACGAAAAGAGGAAGGAGAGATAAACGATGCTCCTGAAAACTCAGGTACAAATCAGCAGGAGGAAAACTCATCGGAGAATGTAGAGGTGGTATTTAAAGTGCAAGTGGGGGCATATAGAGCGCCCATTAATGTGGAGACTACACCCGTTTTTAAAGAACTTACCAATTATGAAATTGCGAGTTTAACTGCCTCAAACGGAATGTTAATTTATACGGTAGGAACTTGTAAAACAAAGCAAGAGGCAGATGATCTTAGACAAATTGTGGTTAATGCAGGAGGTACAGATTCTTTTGTTGTTGCTCTTGTAGATGGGAAAAGAATCCCAATACGTGAAGCACTCAAATTAGTTGAATAATTATTTATCTTTAATTATCGCTTTTATGTGCGTTTCAAGACCTTGAAAAACAACCAAATCAGGTTTGTATTTTAATATAATATCCTCGTTCAATAAATATTGCCATGCATCAAAAATATAGAGTGTTTCATTAAACATTTCTTTGGTAAAAGGCATCATTTGTCCTGAAAAAGAATCTCGTATAAATAATACTCGCAATCCATTTTTAATGGGCTCTTTTTTGATGAATCTAAATTCATACTCCCAGGGATAGGCAAAACCTGGTGTAGGAGGAAAGTTAAACTTAGGAGCTTCTGTAGCCGTTTCATTTTGAATAAGTGGGTATTTGAATGGATCTCCCAAACCGTCAATCCCAATCAGTGATAAATGTATCCCTATCGTTCTTACAGAGTCTTTCCAAGTAATTTCAGGAAATTGAGCCGTATGACTACCAAAGTCTTGATTTATACGGTCATGAAGAATTTTAGAAGCTAAATGCCCTCCTTCATAATTCCAGTGGTTATCTAATCGATAAAATAAATCAGTGTTTTCCCTGTTTTCAATAAAAGTTTGAGTAGGATCTATAATTTGATCATTTAGGACAGGTTTAAGGTGTTGGATTATTTTACGTGTTCTACTTGTGTCTGACTTAAGGATGTTAAACGGAATTTTGTTATCATACACATTATGCTTACAGGGTGATATTAACCAATAAAATGGGATTTTAAGAGAGTCAAGGAAATGCTTTCTTCGTGTCCATTCTATTTTTAGCTTTTCCAAATCATTTAATGAAAAATCTAACTCTCCTGAATAAATCTTTTTCTCATCGGTTGATAGAAAACACCAATTGTCGTAGCCTACAAACATTCTATCGGGATGAGGAGAGATTTTAAAGTAAGAAAATTTAATGTTATGAAAAGCATCAAGAAGGGGAGTTCTAAAGGATATATTATCTGCAAAATAAGTGTCAAAATCATTTGGGAAAGCGTCAAGATGATTAAGGTCCACCTCAACACTGTCTCTGTATACTCTATTTTCGTTTTTCCGCTCAAATTGCCAAATATTTAAACCTCCGTTAATTAATGGAAGATAAAGAATGGCTAAAAAAGCGATAGGCAACATATATAGGAGAATAGATTTTGCTTTCATTGGTTAAAATCGAAAGTAGATAAAAGGATTATATGAACCTGAGTTTATGTAAGTAATGGTAATTAAAAACATAAAAATTAATAAGGTGTTTTTTACCAAAAGAAAAATGGCATGCTCTTTTGGTAAAACTTTTGTTAAAATGTTAAGTAACCTACGGTGCAATCCTAAACTTAAGAAAATAGCAAATGACGCCATCCAAAGAATTTCAAGATTAATATGAGAGAGAACACCATGATTAATGGTATTAATACCAACTCCAAATAATTTTTTGATGTAATGAATAGCTTCCGAAAGGTTTTCAATTCTAAATAATACCCACCCAATAATTACAACGAGCATAGCGTACATCCATTGAAAAAGTTTAGGGATTTTATCTAGTGCCTTTTGTAACCCTATATTTTCAAGAATAAGAAATATGCCATGAAATAGTCCCCATAATATAAAAGTCCAAGTAGCTCCGTGCCAAAGTCCAGTTAAAAAGAAAACAATAAACAAATTTCTGTACGTTTTAAATTTTCCGGTTCTACTTCCTCCAAGTGGAATATATACATAATCTCTAAACCAGGTTGATAGAGAAATATGCCATTTTCTCCAAAAGTCTCGAATACTGGTCGCGGTGTAAGGTAGATTGAAATTTTCTAGTATATCAAATCCAAATATTTTACCCAATCCAATAGCCATATCTGAATATCCAGAAAAATCGAAAAATATCTGAAATGTGTAAGCAATTATACCTAACCAAGCGGTAGGCGTGTCAATCGTATTTAAATCACTTTCAATAATTGTATCTGCAACCAAACCAAAGGTGTTTGCAATCATTATTTTTTTGAATAAACCAATAATGAATCGTTGAACACCAGAGTTAATTTTTTTAATGGACTCTTTTCTTTGATTAATCTGCTCAATAATATCCTTATACCTCACAATTGGTCCAGCAATTAATTGAGGAAAAAGACTAATGTATAAAGACGTATTTATGATTGTTGCCTTCGGGTGATTAGGGTCGCGATAGACATCCCATAGCATTGACATTTGTTGAAAAGTAAAAAAAGAGATTCCTAGTGGTAGAGCAATACCCATTAAAGAAGTGTTATCCGGTGAATCGGAGAAAAGACTTTTAATCAGATTAAGGTTTTCGATTAAGAAGTCTAAGTACTTAAATACCGCAATTAATAAAATATTTAATGTTAGTCCAACAAATAGATAAAACCGCTTCAAAGCATTGTTTTTCTCAATTAGTTTTACCATTGTAAAATTAAAACCAAGAGACGCTAGCAGGATTAATGCATAACTAACTCCTCCCCAGGCGTAAAATAGTATACTTGATAGGAGTAATATAGCGTTGCGATATCTTTTATCCGCAATATAATAGAGGAAGATCAGTATAGGAAGGAAAACAAATAAAAACGTAAGACTTCCAAATAACATAATAGATGATTTCCAACATGAATAATTAAAAGCAAAAGTAACTACTAAATTTTACCTTTCTTTATAAAGTTCCTTTTTTTAATCAAAAATGGAATTGACTTTAGCGGTCGGAGAGTACTTTAAGTATATGAGTATTGGATTCAATACAATTACTTCCCCCTTCCTTGAAAGATAACAAGAATTGTATGAATCATAATTTTGAAGTCAACAAGAAGTGATCGGTTTTCCATGTAAATGAGATCATATTCCAAACGATCAACCATTTCATTTACGTTTTCCGCATAACCGTACTTTACTTGTCCCCATGAGGTAATACCTGGTTTAACCCGATGTAAATATTTATATTGGGGCGCTTTTTGAATAATTTGATCAATGAAAAATTGACGTTCAGGACGGGGTCCAACAATACTCATATCACCTGTTAGTACATTCCAAAATTGAGGTGTTTCATCAATTCTTGTCTTTCTTAAAAATCGACCAATAGGTGTTATACGTGAATCTTTATCTGTAGAAAGTGCAGGGCCGTCCTTTTCAGCATCGGTATACATAGACCGAAACTTAATAATTTTAAAAGGTTTTCCTCGAAGTCCAATTCGCTCTTGCGTAAAAAAAATAGGTCCTTTTGAACTCATTTTAACCAACAAAGCAACTAAAAAATAAAAAGGAGCCCCAATTAGAAGTACAAAAACAGAAATGAAAATATCCAGTAGTCGCTTACTTACAATTTGCCAACTAGCCATATTGCCAATTGTAATTTCAATAAGAGCAGTATGGAGAATGGAATTCATTTTTACTTGACCAGTTAGAATATTATACAAGTCAGGGATAATTTTCACTTTCACGTCAGATTCCTGAAGATTAGTTAAAATATTCTGAATCATTTCATGCTCTTTGGATTCCAATGCAATAATTACCTCTTCCACTTGGTGCTCAGAGATAATTTTTTGAGCTTCTTTGAAGGAGCCTAAATAGGTTGTGAAATTTGATAGCACATAGTTTTCCTTTCCCTCATCAACATTAACAAATCCAACAATTTTATACCCTGCTGATCGCTTTGCGTTTTCAAGTTCTTGGTACAATTTTGCTGCTTTTTCATTCGATCCAATAATTAATGTATTGAAACCGATGATTCTTTTGTGGATTTTTCTGGCGGATAATGTAGTTATGATGTATCGAAACACACCATTTAACACAAACTGAGCGCTCAATAAAAATAAAAAACTCTTGTAGTACGATTTATAATTATTGTCCGTTCTATCATCTAGAACAAATAAAAAGAAAATGACTAAGCTTCCTAATAAACAAGAAATAAAAACTTGTGCAAATTCTTTAAGTCGTGATTTTCGAAAAACGTTGTGATACAACCCTTGAACAGCATAAAGAATAACCCAACCAAAGGGAATAAATATAATTCCGAACCAAAATTTGGAGTTGCTGCTAATTTGCTCAAGCGTTAGCTCGTAAGGCCATTCAATCACTTTTTTTCTGAATGCAAAAAAAGGAACCACGCTAAAGCACTTGTTAAATAGTCACTAGCTATATATTTTAAAACTTCAATTTTTCTATTCATTGGTCTTTTGGCATGGCCTACAAAGATAATGAAAAGCAATAATCGGATTGACTGAAATTAAACAGAGAAAAATTTTTAAGAATAAATAGATTGAACAAGATTGTATTTAAAAGTAAGGGAGCGCCTCCCTGAAGAAAGCGCTAAATTTATGTAAACAATTAACGAACAACAATTATCCATTGTTCATAACCCTCTTTCTGATTCCTTTTAATTGCCTCTAACTCAGATTTGAGTTGTTTTGAAACTTTTCTTTCGGATAATGGAGGTAGAGTATAATTTGTTCCATTTCGACCAAACGCAGAAACATGGGTAATAGTAACGGCTGTTCCGGTACCAAACATATCTTCAAGTAATCCCGCTTTCTGAGCCTCAATGATTTCATCTACCGAGAGTTGACGTTCTTCTACAGAATACCCCAAATCTCTTGCTATTTGAAGTACCGACATACGTGTTATTCCGCTTAATATCGTTTCACCAGCGGGTGGAGTAATAATTTTACCATCAATAATGACCATTAAATTCATTGTTCCACTTTCCTCAATAAATTTATGTTCTTTGGCATCCGTCCAAATCAATTGATCATACCCTTCCTCGTTGGCAATTTTTGCAGGTAAGAGCGAGGCTGCATAATTCCCTGCGGCTTTAGCAAAACCAATTCCACCAGCTGCAGCTCTTGAGTAAACATCCTCAACCTTTACCTTTACAGCAGCATCATAATATTTATTAACAGGACATGTAAAAATGACTAATTTATAGGTTTCAGAGGGTGCCACACCTATATATTGATCAGTAGCAAACATTAACGGCCGAATATAAAGTGCACCATCATCTGTTTTAGGTATCCACTCCTTATCAATTTTAACAAGCTCTGATAGTCCTTCCAACATAATTTCAGGATCAATCGTCGCCATGCAAAGACGTTCGCAAGATCGATTTAATCGGGCAAAGTTATCACGTGGTCGGAATAAAACTACATTGTTTTCAGCATCTAAATGTGCCTTCATACCTTCAAACACCGCTTGACCATAATGCAGTGAATTAAAGGCTGGATTGTAGTTTAAGTCCTGAAAAGGTAAAATTTCGAAATTGCCCCACTTTCCGTTTTCATAATCAGCCACAAACATATGGTCAGAAAACACACGTCCAAATTGAATGTTTTCAAAGTCAACATCACCTAATCTGGAGGTTTCAATCCTGTTTATCTGAATATCTATCTTTCCCATTTCATTCGAAATTTAATAACTCCCTAATTTAAATAAACGAATATAAAATATTCAATGCTAAACAATAAATTATTTTAATTGATGATTTTTACTAGTGAATTGATCATCCTGTTAGTTGAAATGATGCATTTGGCAGTAAATTGTGTCAAAATGTTGTGTTGGCAGTCTCATTTAAGCATATTTTGTACATAATGTCAGTTCTGATCTAATGGCATTTAACTTGATATAGGCCAACGAAATAATTTAAAACAAAAATGGCAAAAGGAAATATTAATGTTCAGGCGGAAAATATTTTTCCGATAATCAAACAGTTTTTATACTCTGATCAAGAAATCTTTTTAAGAGAATTAGTTTCTAATGCAGTTGATGCATGTAGAAAACTTCAAGCATTATCATCCATAGGAGAGGCTAAAGGTGATTTAGGGGAACCGTTAGTAGAGGTTATAACAGATAAGGAGGCAAAAACACTTACCATTCGTGATAACGGATTGGGAATGACTGGTGAGGAAATTGAAAAATATATTGCGCAAATCGCTTTTTCAGGAGCGGAGGAGTTTGTTCAGAAGTACAAAGATAAAGCAGATGGAATCATTGGGCATTTTGGTTTGGGATTCTTTTCTGCATTTATGGTTTCGGATAAAGTAGAGGTGTACTCCAAGTCGTATAAAGAAGAAAGTACTGGTGCTCGATGGATCTGCGAAGGAAGTACAACCTATGAATTAAACGATGAAGATAAGGAATCGAGAGGTACCGATATTATTCTTCACATATCGGATGATGCGAAGGACTATCTTGAAGAATATAAACTTCAGGAGTTGCTTACAAAATATTGTAAGTTTTTACCAGTTCAAGTTAAATTTGGAACAAAAGAGGAAACATTACCTGTACCAGAAGTTAAAGAAGGTGAGGAGGCACCAGAGCCTGAAAAAATCACCGTTGATAATATTATAAACAACCCAACACCAGCATGGACAAAAGCTCCAGCTGATTTAACCGATGAGGATTACAAAAGTTTCTACAGAGAATTGTATCCAATGTCGTTTGAAGAACCTTTGTTTCATATTCATTTGAATGTAGATTATCCATTCAATTTAACGGGAGTTTTATATTTCCCTAAATTGAGTCATAATATGGAGATGCAAAAAAACAAGATTCAGTTATATTGCAATCAAGTTTTTGTCACAGATCAAGTTGAAGGTATTGTTCCAGACTTCCTAACGTTATTGCATGGTGTAATTGATTCGCCAGATATTCCGTTAAATGTATCAAGGTCTTATTTACAAGCTGATCAAAACGTAAAGAAAATATCTTCACACATTACCAAAAAAGTAGCTGATAAATTAAAGCAGCTCGTTACCAAGGATAGAGAAGAGTTTGAGAAGAAATGGGATGATATTAAAGTATTCATTGAATTTGGGTTATTGAGTGACGAAAAATTTGCAGATAAAGCAAAGAAATTCATGCTTTACAAAAACGTGAAAGAAGAATTTTTCTTAATTGATGAGTATCTTGAAAAAATTAAAGTCAATCAGGAAAACAAGGATAAAAAAACAGTTGTTTTGTATACCCACGATCCTGAAGCACATCACTCAGCAATAGCTAAAGCCGAAGAAAGAGGATATGATGTTTTAGTACTCGATACAGCGTTAAGTTCTCACCTTGTGAATAAATTAGAACAAGATCTAAGCGATGTGACTTTTGCAAGAATAGACTCGGATACGATTGACAAATTAATCGCAAAGGATGAGGAAGTGCCAAGTAAACTTTCCAAAGAGGATGAGGAGAAGTTAAAGCCTGTAATTGAAGGCGTGGTTAATACTCAAACCTATACTGTTCAATTTGAAAGTTTGAGTGAAAAAGACGCACCAATTCAGGTAACGCAAAGTGAGTTTATGCGAAGAATGGTTGAAATGCAACGAGTAGGAGGACAAGGAGGAATGATGGGGAACTTCCCAGAGTCATACAACTTAGTGGTGAACTCCAATCACTCACTGGTTGGTAAAATACTCAATGAGGGAGATGAGGATACTAAGCAAAAACTTGCAAAACAAGCTGCGGATTTGGCATTGTTATCGGTAGGACTCCTTAAAGGAAAAGATTTAACAGAGTTTGTGAATAGATCCATAGAGATTATTGAATAAACATAGACGTTAATAAAATCTCAGAAGGCAGGAGTTATCCTGCCTTTTTTTATTTTGTATTTTAAAAAGAGAATGGCTCTATTGAGGAAGAAATATTTTACTAAAACACAGTGGCTCATAGGTTTTCTTTTGTTGTTCTTTTTTTTTCTAGGTTTTCGATTCGAAAATTGGGGGAGTATTCCAGAAGAAGGAATGAATTATCACCTTTCTCAACCTACTGTTCACAGATTTGCTCTTTCGCCTGATTTATTCATAAAATCTTCATTATCTCCGCTAGCAGAGGAAGATGTCAAAAACACAGCAAATAAACGGGCCTATCTAAATGCACGATTGTTTGCTATACTAGTTGTGCTTTCATTTTTAATCAACGTTCCTTTTTTTATTCGTTGGGCAAAAAAACAATCAGGATCAAACGAAGTTCTATTTTACAATGTAGAAGGGAAATTTACCTATTTTGCTGTTTTGCTGTGGATAGATCAATTAGAGCAACTGTATAAAGTCCCATTAATTAAAGAGCGAAAAGAGATTGAAAAGCTTTACAATGTTGCGCAAAAAGGTGGGCAATCTATCAAAATATTTAAACGTAAAATTCATGATATTTTACTTATTAAAGCCTTCGGTAATGATATGGTTCGAACAGCATTTCAACGTATGGAGTGGTATTCAAAGTTAGTTTTTGTTTGGGATTGGATGATTTATCTATCCATAATCTATGCGTCAATATGTTATTTTAGTTTGGACACCTCATGGTTTATGGCGGTAATAGGTGGCGGTTTAGCAGGGAATGTTGTCGCAGCCCCAACTTGGTTAATCTGTCATTTGATTTTCAACCAGAATTTAAAAAAAGCATCAAGACAAGCGATAAAAAATGGCAATGGAGTTGGAATGCGAATAATAATGGCTCAATTTTATGGTGCCTTTGGTGGCGTTTTTTGGAAAGATTTGTACTATATCCAAGGAAGATCATCATGGACAATTGCTGGTTTTGGCCAAGGAGGGTCTTATGGTCAAGGTCACAGTGAAGCGGGATACTCTACGGGGTGGACACATAAACAATCGCAAAAGGATTTAGAATTTGACGAAAAAGAAGAATAAATGACACCATACATTACCTATTTAATAATTGGATTAACAGCATACACTTCCTATCAAGCGTTTAATGACAGTAGCTTAAAATGGAAAATGATGTTTAATGCTTATCAAGTTAAACATCGAAAGGAGTGGTACCGCCTTTTTAGTAGCGGTTTAATCCATGCCGATTGGATGCATCTTGGATTTAATATGTTTGCCCTGTATTTTTTTGGACCAAGGGTGGAGTACACCTATAAAGCGCTATTCGGAAATATAAAAGGAAGTGTTAATTTCATTTTGATTTATGTAGCAGCTTTAGCTGTTAGTTCATTTTACAATGTAGTTAAACATCAGAATAATTCAAATTATAATTCACTTGGTGCCTCAGGCGCAGTATCAGCAATTGTTTTTGCTTCAATTGCGATCGACCCAATGAGTAAAATAGGTTTTTTATTTCTTCCTGAAGAACTATTTATTCCAGGTTTTCTTTTTGGTGCACTTTATCTCATTTATTCACAATATATGGCGAAAAAACAAGTTGATAATATCGGACATGATGCACATTTTTGGGGGGCTGTTTTCGGATTTGTAATTACTTTTGTATTTGAGCCAAGTTTACTAAAAGCGTTTGTACATAAAATCATGTATTCAATAGGATGAATAAAGCAATATTTTTGGATAGAGACGGAGTGATTAATCATGATCCTGATGACTATACCTACTTATTAGAAGAAACTACCCTTCTTCCCGGTATTTTGGAGTTTGCTCAGAAAGTAAAGCAAAAAGGCTATTTAATTATAGTCATTACCAACCAGGGAGGTATTAATAAAGGAAGGTATACCCATGATCATGTGCATGCCGTGAATAATTTTATTCAAGGTGAATTTAATAAAGTAGGGGTGGACATTGAAGAGTTTTTCTATTGCCCTCATCACAATGCGATCCAAAAATGCTTGTGTCGAAAACCGGATTCTCTTTTGATTGAACGAGGTTTGTATAAATACAATATTGACCCAAAAACATCCTATTTTATTGGGGATAAATGGAGAGATATAGAGTGTGGGGAGAAAGCAGGAGTAAAGGGAATCAAAATTGATGTCAATGTCATTAGTGATTCCTTAATAAATTTAATAGCATAGTTGAAAAGTTATGATGGAGTTTGACAATTTGGATGGTTTTTTATGTGGAAAAGGAGATAAGTTATTTGATACCTCAAACCGCGTGTTAAAATATGGAGATGGTATTTTCGAAACCATTAAGCTTGCCAATGGCAAACTCATGTTTTGGGAAGACCACTTTAATCGGTTAAACAAAGACGCAGAATACCTTGGGATGGAGATTTCAGGAAAAGATGTAGCGTTTTGGAAAAAAGAGGTTGAAAAGGTTATTGTAAAAAATTACTATAAAAATGCTCGGATTCGCGTCATTGTGTACAGAGATTCTCCAGGTTTATACACCCCAATGGGAAATCGATTGAGCTTTCTTATTGAGGGCACTCGATTTGACAAGCCTGAGTATTCATTTAATTCAAAAGGAATTAAATTAGGTGTTTTTACACGTGATCAAAAAGGGATATCACCGCTCAATAATATAAAAACAACAAGTGCTCTTCTTTTTGTACTTGCTGGAAAATATAAAAAAGAACAAGGTTTGGATGATGTGATTGTACTGAATACACATGGAAGAGTTTGTGAATCGGTTTCTTCTAATGTATTTGTTGTCAAAGACGACACCATTTATACACCAAAACTTTCCGAAGGATGTCTAGATGGTGTAATGCGAAAGCAAATTATCAAAGCCATTCATCAAAAAGGCCTCTCTTTTGAAGAATCAGAGGTTACCCTAGAGGATTTATCAACTGCTGATGAAATATTTTTGACCAATGTCATGTCAGGCGTTCAAGGTGTAACCGAATTTCAAGGAAAAAGACTCCGTGATACCTATACGATAAACTTTCAAGCGCATCTTGAAAATGCCTTATTAGAGGCGTATTAGGCACGGTCCAAAAGAAGGAAAATTGATCTTTCTTCTTATTTCTACGCCAAAGACTAGGTTTTACCTTTCTTTAAGCGTACTTTTGTTGCCTATTTTTTGTACTATATGAGTGAAGAAAAAACGGTAGTTGAGCATAATTTTATTGTTAAGGAGCTTTATCCTTATCAAAAAACCTCAATTGAGCGCATTGTTGAGCGACTAAATAAAGGGCCGCACAACAACAATATACTTTTCCAATTACCAACTGGAGGAGGTAAAACGATTATTTTTTCGCATATAGCAAAAGAGTATATCAAAGAGACCAATAAAAAAGTTCTTATTCTAACCCATAGAATAGAGCTTTTACACCAAACTTCGAGTTGTTTAAGTGGAATTGGGGTAGAAAACTTTGTAGTAAGTAGTGAAGTTAAAACAGTTGAGAATCCCGATCAATATGGTTGTTTTATAGCCATGGTGGAAACCTTGAACAACCGTTTGCAGGATGATGAAGATTTTATTGAAAACGTGGGGTTGGTTATTGTTGATGAAGCGCATAATAACTCCTTTCGTAAAATTTTCCAATATTTCAAAAATGTAAACATGCTGGGGGTAACAGCTACTCCTTTGAGTAGTAATCGAAATTTACCTCTAAATAAGAATTATGATGAGCTGGTAATTGGTTCTTCTATCTCTGAATTAGTAGATGGTCGTTTTCTTTGTGAACCAACTTCATATACTTATGATGTTAATTTGGGCGCTTTACGCGTTGGGATTAATGGCGATTACACTGTAAGTTCTTCAGAACGCTTGTATGGAGGGTTTGATATGCAAGAAAAGCTCATAACAGCTTATCGCGAACGAGCTCAAGGTAAAAAAACATTAATATTCAACCCTGGTATTCGAGTGAGCTGGATGGTTTACGACATGTTTAAGGAAAACGGCATTGAAAACGTAAAGCATCTGGATTCTACTTTTTCAGATCAAGAAAGGCGTTATACGTTAGACTGGTTCAGAAATACCCCGGGAGCAGTTTTAACTTCGGTAGGTATACTCACCACAGGTTTTGATGAGCCCTCTGTGGAAACAATTGTGTTGAATCGCGCAACTCGATCATTAACCTTATATCATCAAATGATTGGTAGAGGTTCTCGAGTAACTCCTACAAAAAAGCAGTTTAACATTATTGATTTAGGTAACAATATCCATCGTTTTGGTTTATGGGAGGCCCCATTAGATTGGCACGATGTATTTAACAATCCTGATAAATTTTTAGATCAAAATTATTTTGATGAATTAGAAAAGCAGCGCGAGCTTAATTATACTATACCTGACGATATTATTGAATTATTTCCTACCAATACAGAGGATTTGTTTCTGGACGTAGAAGATATTTATGAAGGATGTATAGATCGTGGAGAAAAAGCGAGTAACTCATTGGATATATGTATTTCAAATCATGCAAAGGTTATATCTGATAATTGTCAAAATTATGATGAAGCTGAACTTTTAATACTCAAATTAGACGACAGTATTCGACACCGATTGAAGATATACACAACCTGTATCACGAAATCTACTAAATCCTATTTAAATTACATTTACGACACCTATCAAAGAAGGCTTAAAATTGAGATTAAAAAAATACTCAGGGAGCGTGAGCCCGAGGAGGAGTACGAATAATATAAAAAAGCAGCCAATGGTTGCTTTTTTTGTATCCAATCATACTTAATTAATGAGAAATTTTAATTGAAAATCCAGTAATATGAAGCCTTGAGTAAATGCTTTCTCTTGCCCATATCACAAATCAATGACTCTCTTGGATATTGTTGAGGGGTAAAAGAACGGCCATTTTGATGCTGAGTTCTTAAATAGAAGTCCAATGCTACAAAGCTTTGAGCAACAATAATTTTCATTTGCTGTAGAAAACCATCCATATTGGCATGCGGAATCGCCAAACGGCAATAATCAAAAGTGTCAGAATATAATTTTTGAACCTCAATTTTTAATTGAGCAATATCCAAAGATTCAGAAACAAATGTTCTAATCCCTTCTTTAATATCTTTATTTACATCAAAAATGTCATTGCAAACCTGGATTAGTCCTCCTACTTTCAACAAACATTCCTGCTCCTGATCAGAGATTTCTTTTGAAAAAGCACAACGATAAAATAATAATGATTCTCCACCTTTTTGATAGGTAATATCCAATAAATCCCGCCAAGATGAATTAAATTGTTTTTGTTGTAAGCTCATTACTTGCGCATTAAAAACGCGTTCGGCATGTTCGTATAAGCGCTTTTCATCCTTTGAAATATCAAGGATTTCACGCACCAAGTCAACAAATAGTTTTTCATGAGCCGTTTGAGGAGGAGTTTCGTTGGACAAATGCATTAACCCTTTTATATGCTCTAATGATAATGAAGAGCGATCAAAAAAATCATCAAATAACCCTGTAATCGCTGCCATAAGGGTTAATAACTTTCGTTCCTTTGTCCCAACACGCGTATTCAAAAGTTGAGCAATCCCTTCACCAGCTAGTACAGGCGATCCAATCCCATAATAATTCGTGATTTTTTCAAAGTCGTATGCCGTTAATGAGCCATCATTTTGAACGTGGTATTTAGAAAGGAAAGGGTGTAAATAAGAATGAATAAAGACCTTTTGAGTTTTTATTTGTTGCCTAACCGAATTAATTCTATGCGGAAAAATGAATAGATTTTTAATAAAACCCATGCGGTTGGATCGTATCAGTTTAATTTAATTTGATTGTTGTTGATAATTCCAATGACGCATCCTTTTTGCTTGGTACCTAAAAATGGAGAGTTTTTTGACACACATTCAATTTGATCTTTCTCAAATGTGCCCTCCCCTGAAAGGGTAAACAATGTTAAGTTAGCCGGTTTGTTAATGTCAATTTTTTGAGACAGTCCTAAAATATCTGCTGGTTTGGTGGTTAAAAGATTTATGATTTGCTCATCACTAAAAACACCATCCGCAAGTTTATTCAACGCGCCAAAAGTTGCTTCTAAACTAATTCCCCCGAAATCCGCATTATCAAATTCACAAAATTTTGACTCAATATCCTTTGGCGAATGGCCACTTGAAACAGCATCAATGGTTCCATCTTGAATACCTTTCATTAAAGCCTGTCTGTCCGATTCCGATCGGAGAGGAGGGAGTAGTTTAAAATTAGAGTCGAAAGAAGTCAGTGCTTCATCTGTAAAATATAAATTAGCAATATTTACGTCACAAGTTACCTTAATTCCTTTTTCCTTGGCTTCCTTTATAATGGAAACACTTTTTTGTGCCGAAACCCCAGTAATGTGTATCGGTGTTTCAGTATATTCTGCAATATATAAATCACGTGTGATCGCTAATTCCTCGGCTAATGCAGGACGCACTTTCATTCCCAAACCAACTGCGATTTCACCTTCATTAATCATCCCGTTGTTGGCAACTGTTTCATCTTCACAATAACAAATTATTTTACCACCAAATGGTTTTGTGTACAACAACGCTCTTTTTAACAGTTCTGGATTTTTTAATGTTTTTTTACCATCAGTAAATGCAACAGCACCAGAGAGGTGCATATCATACATCTCAGTGATTTCTTTTCCATTCTGTTTTTCGGTAATCGTACCAGCGGGCAATAAATTTACAATGTTATTCATGCTGCTGTTTTGTACAAACTTAAGCTGCGCTTTATTATCAATTGGAGGAACAGACCCTGAAACCCCTAAAATTGAAGTAAATCCTCCTTTCGCTGCACTTTTCAAAAGTGATTCAATATCGTCTTGATGTTCATTTCCAGGTTCTCTAATTACACTGAATAAATCAACCCAACCATCTGAAACACAGAGATCATCTCCCTCAATAATTTGTTCTGCACCATTCAAATCATCACCTATTTGAACAATAGAACCATTTTGAATTAAAATATCCTTAGTTTGCAAGTGAAAAGGTGATTTTGGACTAAAGATTTTTGCCGATTTGATCAGTGCATCCATAGAGAAATGATTTGAGTAAAAATAGCCAATTTAACGTTTGTTCTGCAAAAAGAATTCAAAATTTAATTCGAATAAAAATCATTTCTAAAAAAAGAAAGATTAACGCAAAAATCAAACAATTTAACCAGAGCGACCCATTTTGATTAGCAATTGAACTCGAATTGCTACTTTGATTACCTGAAATTTCTAAACTTGAAAAATGGGGGGATTTCTCTAACTCATTCAGAAGGTTTATTTGATTCTGTATTGTTTTGCTTTCTTCTCTTGTCTGGTTTAATGAAAACGCACTTACCGCAGCATTATTCACCATTAGTTTATAGTGTCCTTCGTTCGCTTCAGGAGGGAGAGCACAATGATTATGTTGTATTCTCACCTTAAACTGCTGTTGACCATAAAGAAGAAACGCAGATTTACGCACTTGATTTGGTGTATGTATTTGAGAGCCTGGGGAAATGAAATATTGTATTGGAGTAGTATGGATAGCCTTAAAAAGCATTTGGTACAATAACGGTACAATCAGTGCTTTTTGAGCGAAATTGGAATGCTCTTTTGACAGCCCACTTGCAAACAAATAAAAGTTGTTTGATGCAACGAGGAAAGGAGTGCCATTCTCTTTAAAGATTATAGATTCAGCCCTTTCAGAAGGTGCAATCGAATAGTGTAATGATAGAGAAGGGAAAGCCTCTTTCTTATTTTCTCGAATCTCTTTTGGTTCAAAAACACCAGCGAAAAAAGAGTGCTCTTTAAGAATACTTCCAATTTCAACGCGGCTTGTATCCTTTGTTTCAAACTTAGAGCCCCCCCAAAAAACACTGGCATTTTGGTAGTTGTCAATATTTATATTGTTTCCAGGGAAAACGGCTACTACCTTTCCTGATTTGGTGAGTTTCTCTAGCTCTACAATTAAACTTTGTGACACTTCGTTTAATTCACCTAAAATAATAAGGTCTTGGTAATTTAGTTCATTAAAATCAATGTTGGCAGGACTACTTGTTGTAAGAACCACACTACTATCTGCTCCAAAAACTTTTTGAACAATAGCTTTTATATTATTTTGCTTAGAGGTAATTAAGTAGACCTTTTGCTGTTTTGGAATGATGTAAGAAAAAAGCATCTTATTATCAAAAAGTAAATTTTCATCTTGGATGCTTATTTCACCTTCAATTAAGGTGTCGTTAGGGACTTGGTATTCAAATACTTTTTTGTGCGTTCCGTGACTAAGCTGATCAATTGAAATCGCGTTTATTCTATTGTTTATTTTTAAGGATACCTTGATGTTTTTAATAAGCTCTTCACCATGATTCGTGATTTTAAATTGTAAGGCTTCCGTTCCTCTTTTTTTTCTAACTGGTGATTCAAACCAAACACTATCAATAGAAATGTTTGCAGCAGTAACACTTCGAAGTAAACTTAAGTTAATATCAAAACTATCGGGGTTATGCATTTTATTATGTGCCAACTGTTGAAAATCGGAAATCCAGAAAATCTGAGGTTGATAATTCTTATTTTGAAAGAAAAGAGATTGTCGATCAAGAATATTGTCAAAAGAACGACTAATGGCAGAGGGTTGGATTTTTGAAACTTCTTCTTGCGCTTTGAATTTGTTTAGTTCAATTTGATGATTGCCGTCAAAGTCATTCGTAATGAGATGAACCTTTCCGTTTGGGGATAATGATTTTATAATTTGATCTGCAAAAGCTTTCGCGTTTTCTAGTTTATTGCCTTCTATGCCATTTGCATCCATACTTAATGAATTGTCAATATAAAGGCTCACAACCTCTTCTTGTTTGATCTTTTGTTCCTTCCAAACAGGGAAAGCAAAAGCAAAAACCAAAAAAACAAGAAACAGCACCCTGAAGAGTAAAATAAGCCAGTTTTTAATGTTTCGGGTTTTATTTGTCTCCTCCTTAATTGATTGAAGTAAATCAACATTAGAGAAATAAACTGTTTTGAATTTCCTTAAATTCAAAAGATGAAGTATAACTGGGATAACCGCAAAAAGAAGTGCCCATAGAATAGAAGGATATAGAAACGTTAAGCTCAAATTCATAGAATATAGCCTCAAATATAACGAACTCAGGTTAAAAAATATTTGATTAAGGGTTGCTTAATTCGAAAGATTAACTATCTTTGCACTCCAATTTTTTGAAAAAATATAGTTATGTCATTAGCTGTTACTACGGATAAGAAAAAAGAAATCTTTGCTAAATTTGGTAAAGGAGAAACAGATACAGGTTCTACTGAAGGGCAAATCGCCTTATTTACTGCTAGGATTACGCATTTAACAGACCATCTTAAAAACAACAAAAAAGATTTTGTTACAAAAAGATCGTTGATTAAAGCTGTAGGAAAAAGACGTTCACTTCTTGATTATTTAAAGGCGAAAGATATTGAAAAATATAGATCGTTAATTAACGAATTAGGATTAAGAAAATAAATCTCATTCACGAGACATTAAAAGGGTATCCAGTTGGATGCCCTTTTTTGTTTGTCTGAAATATACAGGAGGATTGTCACTATTTTTTCGGTGATATAGGATTAAAGCGAAATATAAAATTGAAAAAAAGTATTCCGATGTCTTCTGATATCTCTTGATAACTTCCGATATCTCCCAAATAACCCTATCTTTGTGCTCAAATAAATTAGATTATAAATGAGTATTCAAGCAAAAAGCCAAACAATTGAGTTGGCAGGTGGTAAAACGATTACCATCGAAACAGGAAAGTTAGCTAAGCAAGCTGACGGGTCTGTAGTAGTAAAACAAGGAGGAACAATGTTACTGGCTACTGTAGTTTCATCTACAGAGTTAAGAGATGGGATTGATTTCTTCCCGTTATCAGTAGACTACCGCGAAAAATGGACGGCTGCTGGTAAATTTCCAGGAGGGTATATTAAAAGAGAAGCTCGTCCAACTGAAACAGAAATTTTAATCTGTAGATTAGTTGATAGAGCATTACGACCCTTATTTGCAGACGATTATAGATTAGAAACGCAGGTTATGCTTCAATTAATCTCATATGATGAAGAAGCTTCAACTCCAGAATCACTAGCAGGTTTAGCCGCTTCAGCTGCACTAGCAGTTTCTGATATCCCTTTTATGGGACCAGTTTCTGAAGCACAAGTAGCCAGAGTAAATGGTGAATTTATTGTTAATCCTAATAAAGCAGAATTAGCTGAGGCTGATATGGATATGGTTATCGCTGCAACTATGGATAACATTATGATGGTTGAAGGTGAGATGAGTGAAGTGTCCGAAGAGGATATGATTGAAGCAATTAAAGCAGCTCACGAAGTAATTAAACTTCAATGTCAGGCTCAATTGGATTTAGCTGCTCAAGTTGAGAAAGCCCAAACTAAAAGAGAATATCCTGCACCAGAATCAAATGAAGAGGTTTACGCATCAGTTAAAGAAGCTGTTTATCAAAAGATATATGATATTGCTAAGAAAGGATCTTCTAAAAAAGAACGATCTGCTGCTTTTGCTGAAGTGTATGAAGAATTAAAAGCGACATACTCTGATGAGGAATTAGAAGAGTTAGGAGGACACATTTCTACAGGATTTAAAAAAGCTCAAAAAGCTGCTGTTAGAGATTGCGTATTAAACGAAGGTTCGCGTTTAGATGGTAGAGCGACTGATAAAATCAGAGATATCTGGACTGAAGTTGATTACTTACCAGGAGCGCATGGTTCAGCAATCTTTACAAGAGGTGAAACTCAATCACTAGCTTCATTAGCATTAGGAACTAAGTTAGATGCTCAAATGTCCGATGGTGTTTCTGTTCAAAGAGAAGACCAATTTTACTTACACTATAACTTCCCTCCATTCTCAACTGGTGAAGCTCGTCCAATTAGAGGGACATCAAGAAGAGAGATAGGGCATGGAAACTTAGCATGGAGAGGTTTAAAGCCAGTTGTTCCATCAGGTGAAGATTTTCCATATACGATTAGAATTATTTCTGATATTTTAGAATCTAATGGTTCTTCGTCAATGGCCTCTGTTTGTGCGGGTACTTTAGCATTAATGGATGCAGGTATCCAAATTTCTAAGCCAGTATCAGGAATCGCAATGGGATTAATATACGATAGTGAAACTGGAAAATACGCTGTGCTTTCAGATATCTTGGGAGACGAGGACCACTTGGGAGATATGGATTTCAAAGTAACAGGTACTAAAGATGGTATTACAGCTACACAAATGGATATTAAAATCGATGGTCTTTCATACGAAGTGTTAGTTAAAGCATTGTACCAGGCGAAAGAAGGTAGATTACATATCTTAAATGAAATGGCTAAAACCATTGAAAAACCAAATGAAGACTTCAAAGCTCACGCTCCAAGAATTATTGGGTTTACTATCCCAACTGAATTTATGGGTGCTGTTATCGGTCCTGGAGGAAAAGTTATTCAAGAACTTCAAAAAGAAACTGAGACAACAATCGTATTAGAAGAAAAAACAGATAAGATTGCTTCAGTTGCTATTGCTGGTAACAACAAAGAAGGAATTGATAAAGCGGTTGCTACTATTAAAGGAATAACTACTGTTCCTGAAGCTGGAGAAACATACAAAGGAAAGGTTAAAGTAATCCTTGATTTTGGAGCAATTATCGAATTCTTACCTGGTAAAGAAGGTTTGTTACACATTTCAGAAATAGCCCATAAGCGTATTAAGGATGTGAAGGATGAGCTGGAAGAAGGACAAGAATTGGAAATAAAAATTCTTGAAATTGATAAGCGATCTGGGAAATTCAAGCTTTCAAGAAAAGCATTGTTGCCAAAACCAGAAAGAAAAGAGAAAAAAGAAGAATCGAAAGAGGAAGCTTAATTTTCTGTAGTTATATAATCTAAAGCCTCAACAAATGTTGGGGCTTTTTTTTAAAAGGTATATTTGAGTAAAGGTATCAAGAAGACTTTTTAACCTTCATAATTTTACATGTTTATTACCTTTTTAAACAAGTTTTTTTTTAGGCATGAAATTTTTGAATAAAATTAATTAACTATTGCCTAGTTAATTTTCTATTCTAATTTAGCGTAAACAAAAATCAAAATATTTTAAGTTATGGAAGAAATTAATCAATTGCAGTACTCTCAAGATCAACTCAGTGATGCAGGATCTATCTTTGCGGGGATAGGTATTGGAGCCGTAGTATTTTTATCTATTTTATCAGTTGTTTTAATTGCGGCGAGATGGAAAGTTTTCGCGAAAGCGGGACAACCAGGTTGGGCCATACTGGTACCAATCTATAACATTATTGTTCTTTTTAAGGTTGCAAAAGCACCATTGTGGTGGTTGTTAATGTTTTTTATTCCTATTGCAAATATCATTTTTGCAATTAAACTCACGCATCAAATTTCAGTTCGTTTTGGTAAAGGTGGTGGTTTTACAGCAGGACTTATTTTTTTACCAATTGTTTTTTGGCCAATATTAGGTTTTGGTTCTGCCCAATATGAAGATTCAATTAATCATGGAGACTCTATTTTAGATGCTTGATTTATAAATGTAAAAAATTAAAAACCCTTGAGAAATCAAGGGTTTTTTTGTTTCAAAAAAATGGTTAATGAAGTGATTGGTTTTTATCTATGATTAAAGGTTGCTGCAAAAAAAGATGCTTGAAAGGGTAATAGTATTTGCAATGATATTTGTTACAATTGACTTTATTCGGTAATTTTAATTTTGATGGGGCGAACAATGCAGCGGTTGGTTTTAACAACAGGAATTATTCTGTTTTCTATTTGGGGGACAATCGCCCAGGATTCTGCATATACATTCGATCATAGTGTTGGGCAAAAGGATCAATTGCGAAAAATTCTCATTAAAGCAGATGAGTTATGCCAACAAAAGCAATTTATTAAAGCTTATTGTGAATATACGAAAGCAGGAGCTCTTGCTTCGGCTTCAGGTAAATTGGATTTTGCATCAGAAATTTACTATAGAGCAATTAAACTGCGAGACAGTTATGATTTAGAAATTTCACCAGCCTATAAAGACAGAAATCTTGCTTACTTGAATTTATGTGAGCACGCCCGTCAAAAAAGAAGCGATCAATGTGTTTTTTATCATCAAATGGGAATTCATCAATGCATCGCAGATGAAGACACGCTTTCTTTACTTAAGTTATACAAAAGTCTCTCTCTTTATTACATGGATATCCATGAGGATCATGAGGCGTTGGAAATTAATCATTTGTCCCTGCCTATTTCGCTCGCCTACGGAGATACAGTTGAATATGCGATTAATTTATTGGATTACTCGGATCTTTTAAACAAACAAAAGGACTACAGGGCAGCAGATAGTGTTGCGAAAGTAGGGTATAACATCATTCAAGAATATGAATTACATCATGATTTAAAGCAACATATTAAATGGTCTTTTTGGTTTTTAGAATTACGAGGCTCCATATACCTGAGTGAAGATTCCTTGTCGGAGTCTGAAAAGTTTTTTCAGCGTTGTTTAGACAGTATCGTTGACTTTAGAAAACGAGGTGGTATAGATCATGAAGATTTGGAATATGTTACAAAAATAAGATTTGGAATACTCTATTATGAGCTGGGTAATTATAATGCTGCTGATGAGATGTTCTTATCTGCAGAGAAAATCCTAGAAAACCCTAAAAACTTCTCTTTTAATAAAGCGTTCCTCTACGAGCATATGTTACAGACATATAAAAAAGCAGGAGTATATCAAAAGGCATTTGAAGCTTCTGAAAAATATAGGGCACTCATGGATGAAATGAATAAACAAGCCCAAGAGCGACATGAAGTTTTTTCAAAGGATATCGCCACTCTTCATTTTGAAAATACAGAAAAAGAATTAGAGATTGTTCGTCAAGAACGAGATCAAGAGCGGCAAGAGGCGCAAGTAGCCTATCTCATAATTGCTATTTTTGCTGTTGGTATTATTGCATTATCGCTGTTGCTCTTTTCTCAACGACAGAATAGGAGCAATAAGCAATTGTTAAAGATGAATAAAACAATTGCGGATCAGAAAGATCAAATTACAGCAAGTATTGAGTATGCTAAAAAAATTCAAAAAGCCATCTTGCCGTCCAATGAATTGATGAAAATATGCTTACCCTTTTCCTATGTGTTTTATGAGCCACGAGATATTGTAAGTGGTGACTTTTATTGGGTAGCTTCTTTGGGAGAGAAAGTGCTTATTGCTTGTGCAGACTCAACAGGACATGGCGTTCCAGGAGCCATTGTAAGCATGATAGGTAATAATGGGTTAAATACCTGTATAAATGAATATGGTTTAACTAAACCCGCTCAAATTTTGGATGCACTCACCAAATATGTAGAAGAAACGTTTGATAAAAGTGCAGATGCTGTTCGAGACGGAATGGATATAGCACTCTGTTTAATTGATTTTGAACAACGTCAACTTGAGTATTCGGGAGCAAATATACCGTTGTATACTGTTAGCGGCACAGAACTGGCTGTTTATAAACCCGATAAGCAACCTGTGGGTAGGTATGAATATCGTCAACCATTTACAAATCACATTGTGTCATTGCGCGGGGTAGATAACATCTATATGTGTTCGGATGGAATTCAGGATCAATTTGGTGGGGCAAGTGGAAAAAAGTTCAAAATAAGGCGATTAAAAAGATTGCTCGTTGAGCTTTCACAACAAGATATTACCAATCAGAAAAAAATGCTTGAAGAAACATTTCACGATTGGAAAACAGGGCAGGATCAGGTAGATGACGTTTGCTTTATAGGGATCAATACAGCAAATTCATAATTTGCTCAATACAGTCAATTTTTTTAGAAAAAACTTTACCAATTAGAAATAATTACATATTTTTGCACTCCTATTTATTTTTAAAGAAATTTAGCCATGTCTAAAGTTTGTCAAATTACAGGAAAGAAAGTGATCACTGGAAACAATGTATCGCATGCATTGAATAGAACCAAAAGAACTTTCGAACCAAACTTATTCGATAAGAAGTTTTTCGTACCAAGTACGAGCGAGTGGGTGAAACTTAGAGTCTCAAAGGCTGGTTTAAGAGAGATTGATAAAAAAGGAATCGAAGTTGCTATGAAAGAAGCAAAAGCAGCAGGGTTCTTGAAATAAGAGATATATACGTTTTAAATGAAAAGCGCTATCGATTTCGATAGCGCTTTTTTATTGTATTTACCTTATGATTTATAAGGGAGTTATATTGAAAAGGGGGTGAGCAACTTATAAAACAGAAGGAAGAACAATTTTTCAACATCGCTTTTTCCAGCCTCTTAAATCCTTATTTTCGTGCTATGAAGTTTCAGGAATTAAAATCTATTTTAAACCGTCAACCCGCTGTGTTTATTGTAACGCATAAAAATCCCGATGGCGATGCAATGGGGTCCTCTCTCGGTTTAGCAGGTGTGCTGAAAAAGAAAGGTTGTAAAGTTACTGTAGTGGCACCAACAGAATATCCTGCTTTTTTACGTTGGATAAAAGGGAATGATGAGGTACTGACCTGGGGGGAAGACAATGAATCAATAAAAGCACGTGCAAAGGAGGCGGAAGTGTTATTTTGTTTAGATTTTAATGCGCTTCATAGAATAGAGGAAGTGGGCGATTTAGTTCAAGATGCCTCAGGTAAAAAAGTAATGATCGATCATCATCAACAACCCGATGATTTCGCAGATCTTATGATTAGTGAAACCACAGCTAGCTCTACGGCTGAAATGGTGTATGAATTTATCGAACGTTTAGGCGATGAGGAATTAATTGATGGAGACCTAGGAGAGGCTTTATATTGTGGAATAATGACGGATACAGGTTCGTTTCGATTTCCGTCAACCACACCAAATACTCATAGAGTGGCAGGGGAGTTAATAAAAAAAGGGGCAGATCATAGTATGGTGCATCGTCGTATATACGATAGCAACACAAAAAGAAGATTAAAACTTCTCGGGCATTGCCTAATGAATATGGAAGTTTTGGATAATCAAAAAACAGCGTTGTTTAAAATCACAAAAGAGGATCATAAAACCTTTAATATTCAAAAAGGAGATACGGAAGGAATCGTTAACTATGGTTTATCAATGCCTCACATTAAATGCGCTGCTTTTTTTCGAGAAGACAAGAATATCATTAAGATTTCGTTTAGGTCTAAAGACGATTTCGATGTGAATAAATTTGCGAGAACACACTTTAATGGAGGAGGGCATATTAATGCCGCTGGTGGAATGAGTAGTGATAGTCTTGAGGATGCGATTGAAAAATTCAAAAAAAACATTCATGCATAAAGCTTTCTGGATATGTTTGATTGTTGTAGTCTTCGGATGCGATAATTCCTCAGGAGAGTCTCATGATGTTGATCCTTTAGAAGGGATGTCAAAGGAAGAGCGAAATAAAATTATTGAAAAAGCCTTAATAAATTCTACACAAAAAGAAGAAGCTCAAATTAAGGGGTATTTAAAAAGACATCAAATACCCGCTCAACAAACAGAAACAGGTGTTTACTATTACATTTATCAATCAGGGAAAGGAGAGCAAATTCAAGATGGACAGCATGTTGTTGTTGATTATGTTGTAACAAAGATTAATGGAGATACCTTATACACCACACAAAAAAAACTGGATGAATTCAGAGTGGCTAATTCAGAGAAAGAAAGTGGTTTACATGAAGCGATTAAATTGCTGAAATCAGGATCAAAAGCAATTATAATTTTACCCTCACATAGAGCGCACGGAATTAGTGGCGATACTGAAAAAATTCCTCCTTTATCCACAGTAATATATAATCTTACTGTAAAGAATGTTAATGAATGAGAAGAGGTTTTAAAATTTTGGTTTTGATCGTTGTCCTAACAGCGTGTGATCATCCTTTTAAAGGGTACTCCAAACAAAGCAGCGGACTATTTTTCAAGCTTGAAACCATTGAAGAAGGTAAAAAAAGAATTCAAAAAAACAATTACCTTCAATTCAAATACAGTCTAAAAAACTTTAAGGGAGAGGAGGTTGATGCTTCACGAATATTATTGAAAGTGAATGATGTTTATGAATCCGGCGGATTATTAGAAGCTCTAAGTTTAATTAATGAAAAAGAAATTGCCTCTGCTATATTCCCTGTTTCAAAATTAAAAGAGGAGTTGGACGGTATTCTTGCTATTCGAGGAATGCCCGATACAGCGCTACTCTTCGCGCAAATTCAAATTGATAGTATCTATGATATTGAAGAGTTTTTGGCAGCTAGAAAAAAGTTCGTAGAATGGATTAACAGAACAGAAACAAAAGACTTTGATGTTCTAAGAGAGGAGATGGTTATGGATGAATTTCAGTCCCAGCATAATATTTCAGTAGAGGAAACCATTACAGGGCTACGATATTGTTTTTTACAAAGAGGAAAAGGAGAGGAGGCAGGATTTGGGAAAAGAGTGGAATTACAATACACAGGTCGATTTTTATCTGGAGAAGAGTTTAATTCCACCTCTCAACTCAAAAATGGTGTTCAAGAGTTTTATTTAGGAAACGAATTACAAGTTATTAAAGGAATTGAAGAGGCATTATCCATGATGAGAGAGGGTGACCGTGTTCTCTTACTCATTCCTTCTTGGCTTGGTTTTGGTGTTCAGGGTTCATCAACAGGTATTGTTCCCCCAAGAACACCAATTGTTTATGAGTTATCGCTTAAAAAAGTGAATTAAAGTATTAACTTTAAGTGTCTATATGAGAAAGGTTTTTGTAACAGGAATAGGGACAGATGTAGGGAAAACAATCATTTCGGCTATTCTCACCGAGGCTCTTCAGGCTGACTATTGGAAGCCGATTCAGTGCGGAAGTCTTGATTTAACGGATACGGAGCGTGTTAAAAGGCTAGTAGAGTCCAAACAAACAGTTTTTCACCCTGAGGCTTATCGTTTAAAAACACCTGCTTCACCACATCATGCGGCCGAGGTAGAGGACGTTAAAATACATTGGGGGCGTTTAAAGGTGCCAGAGACCCAAAATACATTAGTAATTGAGGGAGCAGGAGGTTTGCTTGTTCCATTCAACTACAAAGGGGAAACTATGTTTGATTTAGCTAAAAACTGGGGTGCTGAGGTCGTTATTGTTTCCAGAAACTATTTAGGCAGTATTAATCATACACTTCTCACGCTCAAGGTCCTTGAAGGCAGTGGAGTAAATGTCCTTGGTATTATATTTAATGGAGAACCCAATCCATCATCTGAAGAGGTGATATTAAAGGCTACAAAGGTGCCGCTTTTGGGAAGAATAAAAGAGGAATATGAATTCACAAAAGATTTAATCACCCGTTACTCTAGGGATTATATTTTTATTTAAGTCACTTTAAGTCTGAGTGTTAGAGGCTGTTAATGAATGTTTTAAATGAATCCTTTCTGCTGGGGGCAATTTTAACAGTGTGTTCACCAATTTCAATAAATTCCTTATCAATTCGTTGGATGTGATTAACATTGATAATCGTAGATCGATGAATACGAAAGAAAATATCACTTGGTAACTTTTCTTCCGTTTTATTCATGGATGAGTGTACAAGATATTTTTTATCTAGGGTAAAAACTTCAATGTAATCAACAGCGGCTTCAATATGTGTGATTTCTGAATAATTAAGCTTGTGGAGCATACCATTGCTCTTTATAAAAAGAGTGTTGTTTTCCTCTAGATGATGCGGTGTTAAGATTGATAGCTTTGATTTTATTTTATTCATCATTTTCATAAAATCAACAAATTTTACAGGCTTTAATAAATACCCCAGAACATTGTGGTTGATGACTTCAATCGCATACTGAGATTTGGAGGACATCACCAGAACATTAATTGGTGAGGTAAAGGATTCCAATAAATCAACTCCGCTCATTTTTGGCATTTCTACATCCAAAATAATGAAATCAAACGAGTGCTTGTTTTGAACTTTTAAAAATTCAATCGGATTTTTAAAGAAACCTATGCATTCAATATCTTCAATTTCTTCAATATATTGAGATAAAATAGTGTGCTGTATGGGATCGTCATCGATGATTACACAATTCATGTAAATGTTTTACACTTTCTACGCTAATTGTGGAAAAGGTTTCGCAATATAATAGGCTCAAAGTTTATAAAACCAAGAAGATTCAGTTACTTTGGGGATGAGTTTAATGTATGCGACCATTTTTTAATTTTTTACATTATTTCATTATCCTTCCTCGAACTTATATTCGAGTGAAAGCCATTAATCGTACATTATCTGAATTAAAAAAGGAAATTGTCAAAGACCCAAAATGGAAAGCGATTATACAAAAAAAGGATTTTGAATTACGCATGACTCAATATGTGCAAGTCCATTCACTCTTAGATTATAGCCTTTGTGGTTTAGCAGGAAGATCTATATCAGAGAAAGAACTTAAAGCTTGTGTGTATTTTTGTGCATGCCTTCCTCTGTATGATGACTTCTTTGATAAAAACAACCTGTCAGGAGATGAAATCAAAGCACTGATGAAGGCTCCTTCGAACTTTGTCCCTAAAACACCTTTAGAAGGTTTGTTTATTCATTTACTTAAAGAGGTCTACAGAAATTTACCAAACCCCGCTTTGTTTGCTCAATATTTTGAAGGCTTGTATTACGGACAGGAGGAAAGTAAAAAGCTTTTAAACCCCAACTTGTCTTTTGAGGAGGTAGAGAAAATTGCTTTTGAGAAAGGAGGGTACAGCGCACTTCTATTCAGGAGTATTTTAAAACATCCACTCATTGAAGGAGAAGAGGAGGCATTATATCAACTTGGAGCCGTTGGCCAATTGTTGGATGATTTATTTGATCTATGGGATGATTTGGAAGAAGGTGTAAACACCATAGCTACAAAGTTTGATTCTGATTTTAATGTTGTTTTTAACAGGTATGAAATTGAGGTTAAGAAACTTAAGGATTTGTTTTTAAACCTAAACTATAATGTTATTCATAAGCATACTTTTATTCGTGAATTGATGCTTATGGTAAATGGAGGAACCTTATGTGGGCAACAGTATATTCAACTTCAAAAACAAAATGGAGGAGTGTTTGATATCCAAAAATTAGAACGAAAACAATTAATTTGTGATATGGAGGATAAATCAAATTGGTATAAAATGGTAAAGCTCTCAATTTCCAATGCTTAAATCGATTTATAATCTTTTACGCTATTTCCGTTTTTATTACAAACTCTTTCACGATTTCAGAAGAACAGAGCGATACTATTCTGAATTGCTTGAAGAGATAAAACCATTTTTTCCAAATTGGAATCAACTCATAGATAGTGAGAATCAAAAGAGAATGCGTGATTATGTGCGTATTCAAACCATGTGGACGGCAGGATTTTGTTTATTACGTGGAGATCGAATTCAAGATAATGAATTGAAAGCCATTGTAAATATAAGTGCATTGGCACCTTTGTATGATGACTTTTTTGATAAGGTAAATTTGCCAGGACAAAAAATACAATCTCTTGTTAATCACCCCTTAACGTATGTGGCAGAAACTGAAATAGAACGTTTGTTTAGCGAATTTTCATCAAGGATCCAGAAATATGTTCAAGATATTCCATTGTATTTGACGCAGGCTCAACGTGTATTTGAAGCACAATTAGAGAGCAAAAGATTAGTGTCAACAAAACCATTGCCATGGAGGGAAATTAAGCGAATTGGATTTGAAAAAGGAGCCTCTACCGTGTTTTGCATGTGTAATATGTTAAATAAAAAACCAACAAAAGAGGAGGAGGTCTTTCTATATCAATTGGGTGGTGTAGCCCAATACCTTGATGATCTTTTTGATGTAAGGGAAGATTTTTTAGAAGGTAGGCAAACGCTTGCTAATCCAATTGTTGCGGTTGATAAAAAGAAGAAAAGCTTTAAAAAAGAAGTTCTTCTATTTAAGAAGCTTTTAGCGTCTGCGAATTACAAAGAATCTCATAAAAAAGCCTTCCTATTTCCAGTGAATTACATAATAGCTGCTACTTTTTTAACCTTGGAACGTTATGAGGTTTTAGAGGAAAGAACAAAAGGTGTGTTTGAAATAGAGCAATATTCTCGAAAAGAATTAGTAGTAGATATGGATCTTTACTCAAATCGTTGGAAAGCATTTAAATGTTCGTCCAACCTCTGATTTAAGAATAGATTTCCTAATTTAATAGTTAGGAACGGGAATTGTAAGTACTTTATAAACGAATTAAAATGAAATTAAATATTACATTGTTAGGTATGTTGATTTTTATCTCTAGCGTTGTTTTTTCGCAACGAGTTCAGCATTCAACATCCAATAAAAAAATTATTTCACTCTATAATGAAGCGGTAAGTAAATTTGATTTGAGGTACTTTGATCAAGCCCTTCCCTTACTCAATAAAGCCATCAAAAAGGAGCCTTCATTCATTGAAGCATATGAAGTAAAGAGTGTTATTTTTTCTTTACAAGCTAAATACAACGAGGCAATTACGGTATTGGAGACAGGTTTAGCTTTAAATCCTCATCATATTCCAAGATTACATTGTGACTTGGCTGATTTATATTTTAAAACGCAGCAATATGAAAAAGGAAAGCAAAAAGCCGAAGAGTATTTAAAAAATTATCATCCAAAATCAAAGCTTAGATGGAAAGCCAATTATGTTTTAGAGTCCTGTAAGTTTTCGTTAAATGCCCTCAAAAAGCCAAACAAAATTGAACCACTAAATCTAGGTCCTAATATTAATTCTGAATTACGCGAGTATTTACCTGTTTTGTCTGTTGATATGTCTACCCTGATATACACAAGAACAATTCCCGATGACAGAAACCATGATGGTTTTCAAGAAGATTTTTATGCGTCATTTAAGTATGGAGATAACTGGAGAAAATCATTCAATATTGGAGCACCTTTAAATACAGAGGTTAATGAGGGAGGACACGCGCTTACTCCTGATGGTAATGCCATGTTTTTTACAATTTGTGATCAGTATGGATTTTATGGTAAAGGGAGAGTAGGACATGGAAGCTGTGATATTTTTGTTTCCTTTTTAAGGAATGGGAAATGGAGTAGCCCAAAAAACTTAGGGCCGCAATTGAACGATCGATCACACGATGCGCAACCCAGTATGAGTAGCGATGGGCGCACACTGTATTTTTCCAGTACTCGTCCAGGCGGATATGGTGAAAATGATATTTACGTGTCAAAATTAACAGGAAAAGGGTGGTCTAGGCCTCAAAACCTTGGTGGTATAATCAATACACCAGGGAGAGAAGAGGGGGTGTTTATCCATCCTGATGGACAAACCTTGTACTTTTCATCAGATGGCCATCCAGGACTTGGAGACAATGACATTTTTATGAGTAAGAAGCAATCTGATGGCACATGGGGTAAGCCCGTTAATCTTGGTTTCCCAATCAATACCTCCAAAGACGAGTTTGATTTCACAGTTGATGCTATGGGGAATTATGCCTACATGACTTCCGATCGAGAGGGAGGTTATGGAGATTGGGATATATATAAATTTGAATTACCCGAAGACTATAAGCCAAAGCCTGTCACATACATGAAGGGAAAAGTTTATGATGCAAAAACCACGCTTCCATTAAGTGCACACTTTGAACTTATAGAGTTAGATAAAGGAGAAAAAGTTGTAGAATCAACAGCCAATGGTGCAGGACGGTTTTTGGTTTGTTTGCCATACGGGAAACAATACGCATTAAATGCAGCGCACGAGGGGTATTTGTTTTACTCTGAAAATTTTGAATTACAGAAGGCCTCAAATTTAAAACCTGTTGAGCGTGATGTCCCATTACAACCTATAGAGATAGGAAAATCTGTTGTCCTTGAAAATATATTTTTTCCAATCGACGAATATAGTTTAGAAACAGAAAGTGAAGTTGAATTAATGAAATTAAAGGAATATCTCGATAAAAATCCAACCTTGAAAATTGAAATAGGAGGGCATACAGATAACCAAGGAGGGAAAGAACATAACTTAGCTTTGTCTAAGAACAGAGCGCGCGCTGTATATGAATGGTTAATCATGCATAACATTGGTAAAGATCGGTTGTCCTATGAGGGGTACGCAGATAATCAACCCATTGCAGATAATAATTCAACAGAGGGAAAAGCCAAAAACAGAAGAACGGAATTTAAGATTACCGGAAAATAAATTTATTTTGAAAACATTACCCCGTTTAAATTTTTCCAAATTTAACTTTCGATTCAAAAAGTCATCTTCAGGGGAACCCCTTATTTTCGATAGCATTCGAAAAAAATGGCTGGTATTAACTCCAGAAGAGTGGGTAAGACAAAATATTATCCAGGAACTGGTGAAGTCTAAGGGCTATCCAACCTCTATGTTTAAAATAGAAACAGGATTAAGTGTAAATCAAAATACAAAGCGATCGGATGTAGTGGTATACAAAAACAGTATTCCCTTTGTACTTATTGAATGTAAAGCACCAACTGTCCATATCACAGAGAAGGTTTTTGAACAAGCTTCGAACTACAATTTAACGCTTCATTGTCCTCATATAATTTTATCAAACGGCATACAACATGTTAGTTTTCACATACAAGGAGAGGTAGTTGTTCCAAATGATGATTTTCCGTCTTATTTTTAAAGTGTATTTTCGGAACCTTCCTTTCGTTGGTTCGTAGAAAAGGTCTAAACCTACAAACACCTTTTGAGTATGAGAAAAGTTCTACTAGGAGCCTTCTTTTTATTGGCGATTGTTGTCCAAGGCCAAAAAAATTACGAGTCTAATTTGTTGATGGTGAAAGTAAAACCGGCTTATAAGGCACAATTTTATCAACAAAACTTTGAAGGGACTAAGCTAGGTCCAATATTCGAATCCATTGGAATGACTGAAGTGAAGCGTTCGTTTCCTTTTAGTACAGCGCCAAGAAAGAAATATCATGACAACGGGATCGCTTACACCGATATCACTTTAATTCATGAACTCCGTTATGCCGAAAACATTGATCCAAAAGACCTCATTGGATCATTAATGCGTACTGGAGTATTTGAATATGTAGAGCCTTCATATAAATTTCAACCTTTATATAAACCCAATGATCCAGAAATAGACTCCTTATATTTTATGGAAATGCTTAATATGTATCAAGCATGGGATTCCACGATGGGGGATACCAATGTGGTAATCGGTATTTCAGATACAGGATTTGATATAGATCATCCAGACTTGGTAAATAGTGTAAAATATAACTACAATGATCCAATTGATGGTGTTGATAATGACGGTGATGGTTACATCGATAACTTTCGAGGGTGGGATTTAGGTGATAATGATAACAATCCGCAAGTTGGAAGTAATTGGCATGGTATCTATGTTTCAAGTTTTGTTGGAGCAACGGCTGATAATGGAATTCAGCTGGCGGGATCAGGTTTCAATTGTAAAATTGTGCCATTAAAAATTGAAAGCGGAGGATTACTTACTGCGGCCTATAATTCGATAGTTTACGCAGCTGATCATGGTTTTGATGTAATTAATTGTTCATGGGGTTCGCCAAATTCATGGTCACAAACAGGTCAGGACATCTGTAAATATGCCACCGTCGATAAAAACTGTTTAGTCATTGCCTCAGCTGGAAATGATAACAGCGATAATATTTGGTACCCGGCAAGTTTTGATTGGGTATTGTCGGTTGGAGGAACAAATAGAGACAGTGAGAAATGGGGTGAGGGCTCCTCTGATGGATCCACTTATAACGATTTTGTTGATATTATGGCTCCGGCCAATGAATTATATAGAGTTAATAATGGCGGAGGACCAATTTTAGGAGGGGGAATAGGTACCTCATTTTCTGCACCTATTGTATCTGGTATAGCAGGGTTAGTCAAAAGTAAACATTCTGGTTATTCTGCCTTACAAGTACTGGAGCAACTTAAAGCAACCGCACGAAATATAGATACAATACCTTATAATGAGCCTTTTTCAGGAAAATTAGGAAGAGGTTTGGTAGACGCGAATGCGGCTGTAAACAATACAAGTCTTCCCGGTTTAATATTTGATGGTGCCACATTTACAGATAATGATGATCAGTTATTCTTGCCTGGAGATACAATTCAACTGTATGGAGCAGTAATTAATTTTTTAAATAATTCAAGTGCTGCAACCAAATACAAATTGGAAACCAATTCTCCATACATCGAATTATTAGATTCTGTTCAGCCACTCATTGCGATTCCTTCTGGTCAAAGTTTAAATACTTCCCCACTGCCATTAAGTTTTATTGTAAAGGAATCAATGCCTAAAAATCAACAGGTATTCTTTAAAGTGATCATGGAAGATGGTAATTATTATAATTGGAGAATGGTGAGTACTTTGTTTAACGAAGATTATCTGAATATAAGAGAAAACAATATTTCGATGTCTGTTGGAGCCTCCGGAAAATTAGGGTACAATGGAGCTCAGGGAGATCAGAGTGTTGGTTTAGGAGTAAAATATAAAGGAGCTGCATCATCAGCCTACGTGATAGGAGTAATGGCTTCATTGGATGCCAGTAAAACAGTATACTCTGTGCAAGATGGGTTTGAATCCATCAATACTATATCGTCTCAAGAGGATAGAGAATCTGATGTAACTTTTTACTCCAGTTACAATGATGAACCCATGGGAGCAAATAAAATAGGAATTGAGGTTAGTCAGAAAACAATGGCTTGGGATGATGCGGATAGACAGGATTTTGTGATTATGGAAATGTCGATAAAAAATACTTCTGGGGCCCCAATTTCTGATATGAGTTTTGGAATTTATGCGGATTGGGATGTTGTTGCATACAATCAAAATATTGCTCAGTACGATTCTACAATGCGAACGGGGTACGTCAATTACCCAAGTGGAATTCATGCAGGAATTCATTTGCTGGGCGACTCATCTTTTCAGCATTATGCAGTAGATAATAATGGATCTGGAGGAAGTATTAGTATTCATGATGGCAATTTTACAACAGCTGAACAGCGAACAACAATGACTGGTGGTAATGCAAGGGCGATAGCAGGTTTAGGAGACGTTTCTCAAACAGTTGGCGTTCGAGGGTTAAACATCCCTGTTGGTGACTCTATAACCGTTGCTTTTGCTTTAGTTATGGGAGACGATTTAGCTACGATTACAACTGCATCTGCGGAGGCTGATACCGCATATGCTGAATTGTATGACATTAACGTGCAGGTTACTCAGAATGATGCTGTTTCATGTTACGATCAGTGTGATGGAGCAGCAACTGTAACAGCAAAAGGAGGAGTAGGCGCTTTGTCGTTTAACTGGTATGATGTTGCAGGAACTCCAACTGCAAGCTCGGTTCCGGGATTATGTGCGGATACGATCCATTGTGAAGTTTCTGATGAGGAAGGGTTAAAAGATACAGTTGAGATTATAATTATGTCTCCAGCTGAATTAACGGTTGACCTAGGAAATGATACAGCCATTTGTGAAGGGGATTCCTATGCTGTTTTTGATGCTGGAACGGCAACAAGTTATTTGTGGAATACATTAGATACTGGTCAAACTATACATGCTTTCATTGGTGGTGAATACAGTGTTGTAATAACAGATGAGAATGGGTGTACAGCCTCCGATTCAGTCGTGTTAATAGTCAATGAATTACCTACTATAACTATTACTGATACTATTAATAGTGACGGAGTAGCATGTAATGGAGAAATTAATGGTGTGATTTCAGGTGGTGAACCTGCCTACACGATTTCATGGTCGGATGATTTATTAAGAGACTCTATGCATGCGATTAATTTATGTGTTGATACGTTTACAGTAACTGTGACAGATGCAAATACATGTGTTTCAAGTAAAACTATAGAAATTCAAGACAAGCCTGTTTCTGTAAAAGTTGCCGAGTTAAGTAAACTTTCATTATTCCCAAATCCTACAGAGGGATTCATTACAATAAAAGGTTTACCGGAAACATACGACCTTAGAATCACCAATATTCTTGGGATGGAAGTAAATAATGTGACCAATAATCAAGGAGTGTTGGATTTTTCAGAATTGGATACAGGACACTACTTTATTCAAATAACTTCCGGATCGGAAATTAAAACGCATAAAATCATTCTTAAAAAATAAATTGGAATCTATGCGTAAAAACGCGTATGTTTACGTGAAAAAAACGTAACTTACGAATCGCACAATCGTAAATTGTGTTTAGGGTTTTTTAAAGACTATGAAGGGTATGACGCTAAAAGGAATCTTTATTGCTTTAGTGCTGTTATTTACATCAGTTTTTTCAAGTTTTTCACAGCAATTAGAAGTAGTGGAGCGTTCGGGCTATACCCTTATAAAAGGTAGGCTTGTAGCAAAAATAAAACCCGAATACCGTAGGTTATTTTATCGTAAAGACTTTTCAAATACGCCATTAGCCAACCTGATGAATGACTTGGACGTTGAGGCCATTGAGCGAACGCATAAAAATGCAGTGATGCCTCGATCTCCTAAAAACAGTGCAGGTGAGTATTACGTTAATTTAACGGGGATCTATACCATTGTTTTTAAAAAGGATCTCGACGAGAATATTGCGGCTCAGATGTTTTATATGAGCGGTATGTTTGAATATGTTGAAGCACAAATCGTACCTCAACTGATGTATGATCCAGATGATCCGAAGGCATACGATCAGTACCATCTTGAACTCATTCATGCTTTCGAAGCTTGGGACATTCAACAAGGAGATACAAATGTGGTGATTGGAATTACGGATACAGGTATTGATTCCGATCATCCAGAATTAGAGGGGAGAATAAAGCATAATTATAACGATCCTATTGATGGGATTGATAATGATCACGATGGGTATATAGATAATTTTACGGGGTGGGATTGCGGTTCCAAAGATAATGATCCAGAGGTATGGGGACATCATGGAAACCAAGTGACTGGTTGTGCGGTTGCAAATACCGATAATGGAGCGCACATCGCAGCTGTTGGATTCAATACCATGGTTTTACCTGTTAAAATTTGTAACAATAGAGGGTATTTGGTGGCAGCCTATGACGGTATTGTTTACGCGGCCGATCATGGTGCAGATATTATTAATTGTTCATGGGGTGGAAAAGGTACATACAGTCAATATCAACAAGATATCATAAACTATGCTACGAACAACAAAGGGGCCTTAGTTGTAGCCGCTGCAGGGAATAGCAATAGAGAAGATTATTTTTATCCGGCTTCCTATGCAAATGTTATTTCAGTAGGAGGTACCGATGAACATGATGAAAAATGGACAACATCTAACAATGACGGTTCACAATATAACGATAAGGTAGATCTTGTTGCGCCGGCAAATAATATAGTTGCTTTATGGAAAGGTGGTGGAAGCGGATTGATCGGAAGAGGCACTTCGTTTGCAAGTCCAATTGTATCGGGAGTAGCTGCATTGATTAAAGCACAATATCCGGATGCTTCACCTCAAAAAATAGGGGCTATTCTTCAAGCTACAACAGATGATATCTACGATAAGGGTGATAATAATAATTACGCGGGCAAGTTAGGTACAGGAAGGGTAAATGCTTACAAAGCGTTGTTGCCTGTAAGTACGCCATATATTACCTATGTTGGGCATAGCACGGATGATGGATATGACCAAAATCTTGCTGTTGGTGATACGGTTGAGCTAATTGTGGAATTAAAAAATCAATTAGGTGCTACAAATAATGTACAAGTCACATTATCATCTTCGGATAATTACACAAGTGTACTTGAATCAAACTCGTTCATAACATCCATTGGTCAAAATGAAATTAAACGTATAGAACAACCATTTAAATTTATTGTGAAAGCGACTTCAGGTATTAATGCTGCTGCTTCTTTTTCGCTTCAGATTACAGACGGCACTCATGAGTTTGAGGAAACTTTTGGTATTCCAATTAATCGGGATTATGTAGACATCACTACCAATAATTTACAATTGAGTTTCAATAATTATGGACGAATTGGCTATACCTATTCAGGAGCCGGTAAAGGAATAGAATATAAGGAAAGCAAAAGTCTTATTGATGAGATGGGAGTATTACTTGCCGTGAGCGATAACAATGTATTATCCTACGAAGAATACGAGCTGATTTCATTTAAGCCCGCTGTTGTTAATTCACTCAATGCGTTAAGTGTTTCTGATGCACAGTTGACCGTTACAGGAACATTAGACGATGCCTGGTCCCCGTTTGCAATTGGTGTTAAAGTGGAACAAACAGCGTATGCTTGGGATTCAAAAAATAACGAAGATTTTGTTATTTATGAATACAAAATAAAAAATCCAACCGATCAGTCCATGAATGATATCTACCTGGGTATGTTTGGAGATTGGGCAATCGGTAACCCGGATAATAATGTGGCTTCATACGATCTTGAAGAACATTTAGGATACGCTTATGAACCAAATGGTGTTTACGCGGGAGTTAAAACGTTACGGAATGACAAAATAAACTATTACGCCTTTGATCAATCTGGAAATGATGGGATTAATATTACGGATAATTTTGATGATTCTGAGGAATACATGGCCATGACAAATGGAATAACGCACAGTGATGTATCGGGTAACGTGGCGAATCTTATTTCTCATGGACCATATACGATTGATGCCGGAGACTCTCTCGTTTTAGCGTTTGCCATTGTAGGGGGAAGCGATTTAAATACCTTAAAACAACATGCTCATTATGCCGAGGCCATGTACGAATCGATGAGAGGAATCTCGTTGGATACAAATAGTATCACTCATCTTTCTTGTTCAAATGAAGAAGGAGGGGAGATTGATGTTACTCCCAATGTAGGTTTTCCGCCTTATCAAATTACATGGGAACACGATGAAAACATCAAAAGTACCCGTTTAGAAGATTTAAAAGGAGGTGATTATCAAGTGAAAATAGAAGATAAGTATGGAATCCGTAAAACATATCATTTTCAAATAGATACCCCTCAACGTCCTCGTGCAGAGGTAATAAATATTCATCATCTTACCTGTGCTAATCAAGGAAAAGGATCTGCAAAAATTGAAGTTTCAGGCGGTGAGGGAGCGTATTCCTATAATTGGAATAATCCTGAAATTCCTTCCACAAATCAACCTGATTTAGATCCGGGTAACTACATTGTTGTTGTAACGGATTCAAATGCGTGTGCCGATACAGTGGAAGTAATGATTGAAAGTCCTACTCAAATTACCATTGAAGATATCGGAGTAATTGACGACGTCTACAATCTTTGTGAAGGTCAAATTAGTGTGTCGGTTAGTGGTGGAACAACACCTTATCAGTATACAAGTATATCGGGAGAGGATCACACAGAAGAACTATTTGAGGATTTATGTGGCGGGCAATATATCATTGAAGTGACCGATGCGAATGGTTGTGTGCAAGAGCATACCTATGAGGTGAAAGGAGATCCAACCTTCGCAAATTCACTAATTAATATTGATGAAAATAATTTAAAATTAAGTTTTGATCAGTACGGGGGTATTGGGTACTCTTTTACAGGAGCAGGGGAAGGAATTACCTATAAAAGCAACAATCATTTAATAAAAGAAATGGGCGTTTCTATTGGATTTGATCAAAATGATGTGCGTTCATATAGGGAAAAAGATTTTATAATAGACAAATCGGCTGATCAAAATACAACCTCTTCACTTCATTTTTCCAATGCACAAAAAACAGTTACAGGTACTCTAAAAACAAAACATAATTCATCGGAGGCGAACATAAAGCTAACGCAAACCGCCTATGCATGGAGTACACCAAACCATACTGATTACGTTATTTATGAATACACTTTATTGAATACAAATGAAACAAACCTTAAGGATGTTTACCTTGGTATTTTTACAGATTGGTTCATTGGAGATGGTTCAAACAATAATGCTCAGTATGATCCCGAATTGGATTTAGGATATGTTTTTGAACCCCAGGGTGTTTATGCAGGAGTAAAACCTCTTAGAAGTAAAAAGGTGAATTACTATGCCTTTGATCAATCTGGAAATGATGGGATTAATATTACGGATAATTTTGAGGACAGTGAGTATTATCATTCTATGACAAATGGTGTAACGCACACAGAGGTTACCGGAGACGTTGCGAGTATGGTTGCTCAAGGCCCTTTTACAATCCAATCAGGTGATTCCATCGTTTTGGCATTTGCAGTTATCGCTGGAGATAATATCGAGACATTAGCATCACATGCACAACACGCAGAAAATCAATATGAAGAATTACGAGGAATAAAAATTGATGTCAATACCATTACGCCAATTCATTGTAAGGGCGATCAAACTGGATCGATTGATCTTACAGTAAATGCAGGCTTCTCCCCTTATTCTGTCCATTGGAGTCATGATTCTTTAACCCGCGATATTATACTTGATCATTTACCGCAGGGAAATTATAGTATTGAAGTAGTGGATAACTATGATTTCAGTAAAACAATGGAATTCACAGTAACAGAGCCTGAGGAGGTTTTATCTGCCGAGTTAACCTCACTTACTCACGCTTCATGTGCATCATCTAGTGATGGTGAGGTAAGCATAAATGTTGTTGGAGGAACAGGAGATTATCACTATACCTGGAGTGACCCAACGATAACAGAAGAAATATCACCTCAATTGAAAGCAGGAGATTACACCTTAACTGTTCATGACGAAAATGGTTGTGAAGATCAATTAAGTTTTACTATTCAACAGCCTGATCGCTTAAAGGTAAATCCAGGAAAACAATTCAATGACTCTTTAAACATTTGTGAGGGGTCATTTACTGTAGATGTTGAAGGAGGGTCATCTCCATATTCATATACGTGGAAAAATGGAGAAGAACATCAAGGGAATGAATTTTCGGGACTTTGTGGAGGGACCTATCATGTGACTATTACAGATGTTAATGGCTGTAATACACAAGCAACTTACGTTCTTGAGGGGGAGCATAAATTAGCAAACTCAACCATAACTATTAATCAAAATAATTTGAACGTTAGTTTTGATCACTATGGAGGTATTGGATATTCATTTACTGGTGATGGAATAGGTTTTGAATATAAAGGAGCAAAAAGCTTAGTGAATGATATGGGTGTTCTAATAGGAATTCAAAACGACCAGGTCATATCCTATCAAGACAAAGAGTTAATTGTAAAGAAAGAGGGTGTTGAAAATACGCTTACTTCGTTGAGTTTATCCGATGCCCAACAAACGGTATCAGGGACCCTAACTAACATTGATCCAACAAATAGAACAGCCATAAAATTACGGCAAACCGCATATGCGTGGAATACCCTTCAGCACTCGGATTATATTATATATGAATATACCATTGTAAACGAAAAAGAAACCTCCTTAGAAGATGTTTACCTAGGCTTGTTTAGTGATTGGGCTATCGGGAATCAACAAAACAATCAAACTGACTTTAATGTGATAAAAAAATTAGGTTACGCATTTGAACCCAATGGCGTATATGCAGGAATTAAAGCGTTAAGAAGTAATAAAGTGAATTACTATGCTTTTGATCAATCAGGCACTGATGGAGTTAATATTTCTGATGGTTTTACAGATGATGAAGCATATTCAACTATGAGTGGCGGGATTACCCATACTGTAGCATCGGGTAATATAGCCAATATCTTAACACAAGGACCATTTACCATAAAAGGAGGAGATTCGTTGGTTCTTGCGTTTGCCTTGGTAGCAGGTGATCAATTAGAAAGTCTAACGGCCACTGCTCAGTATGCAGAAAATATGTATGAAAAAATGCGTGGTATAACCATTGGTGTGAATTCCATTACGAACGTAACGTGTAAAAATGAAAAAACAGGGGGTATTGATTTAGATGTTGATCTCGGATTTCCTCCCTATGAAGTGATTTGGCAGCACGACTCTCTAATAAAGGACGTTCGTATTGAAAATTTAGCTGAGGGAGATTATAACGTAGAGATTAAGGATCGTTTTGGGTTTGATAAAAAAATGAAATTAACCGTAAATGGCCCATCCAATGCATTAAAAGCAGAAGTTATCTCGATTGAAAACACCTCTTGTTATGCCTCAAAAGATGGTAGTCTTACTCTGGAAGTTTCGGGCGGTACAGGTGGATATTATTATGAATGGGATGACCCATCAATCCCACCCATTCCCAATCCTAAACTTAAAGCAGGTGAATATCAATTAACCGTTTCCGATTTAACGGGATGTAAGGAAAAATTGGATATTGAAATAGCTTCACCAGATACATTAAACATGTATATCGGCTCTCAAAAAGATGATTTACACAACAGATGTGAAGGCGAGTTTACCGTTATTGCATGGGGAGGTACAGATCCTTATTTCTATTCGTGGAATGACGGCCCTGTGCAGTCTGATAATACCTTTGAGGGATTATGTGGTGGGGACTATGACCTAAAGGTGATTGATGCTAATGGTTGTGAATATGTTGATACTTATACCATTGGATCTCCAAATTCTCAGGAAGAAATAGGAACAAGTGTAAATAATAACCTAGTGTCTGAGTTTTTATTTTTCCCTAACCCGGCGAATGAATACATCGTCGCAGAATTCAATTCACCTTCAGCACAAGATTTAAATATAACGGTGGTCGATTTCCGAGGACAACTTAAACAAAAAGTATTTACAAGTAGTGTTGTTATGGGGAAATATAAAGTAGTAATCAATACGGAACCACTTAAATCAGGGGTGTATTTTATGAATATTTATAATTCTGAAGGTTTGGCAAGTTATCAATTTGAAGTAATTCACTAATAATTTTATACTGCTTCGTATTAATTGTATTTTTAAGCAAACAAATGAATAAAATGGATTTAACAAGTATTTTTACAATAGGTGGGAAACCAGGGTTGCAAAAGCTCGTTGCAAAATCTGCAAGCGGAGTGATTGTAGAATCTTTAACCGATGGAAAACGGTTTAATGCATATTCCTCTTATAAAATCTCTTCCTTAGAGGATATTAGTATTTATGGAGAAGAAGAAGATATTCCCTTGAGAGAAGTGCTAATCAAAATTGCCGAAGGAAATAGTTTCGAGCAAATGGAAATTCCTAAAAAAGGGGAATTAATAGCTGCTTTAAATGGATTTATTGCCATTGATCAGGAAAGAGTTTACGAGTCCGATATTAAGAAGCTTTTTGCGTGGTACAATATTTTAATCAAGAGCGAAATACTTACACAGGAATCTCTAAAAGAAGAAGGTGAAGAGGAAGAAAAAGCACCAGTTGCTGAGGAAAAGAAAGAGCAAGCTCCAGCGGAGAAATAAATAAATGCATTTTTAAATAGAAAAAGGGAGCTTTAGCTCCCTTTTTTATTACACGTTCACCAAGCATGCAAATATCATCTATCTGTTCTTCATCTCATTTAAAAACATCAATCTGATAATTGATAATCAAAACGTTTTTTAGAAAATACCTGTTAAAACTATTTTATTCTTGAATGATAAGTGCTCGCTTTCTTTTTCCAAGTAAATAAATATAATAACAATCCAACAGAAGAACCATAACGCCTAAAGTTTGGGTAAAGTAGTTTGTAGGATAGAAAATAAACATAGAAACCGTAATGAGTCCAGTGCCCAACATTTTACACCAAGCTACAAGTTTACTGTAATGTTGCGCCCCAATTTGAATCATTGTATAAGGATACAAAACAGCAATGATGATATTTAAAATATAGCCCGAGTTGGCCCCTATACAAGTATCGAAACCATTGTAGACAAAAAAATAATTTAAAGGAATCCATCCAAGTAAACTACCAATACAAATACCTTTCCAGTGCTTTTTAATCTCTGGGATGTGCATAAAGTTTCCCCCGTATTTTACCACGTAAAAGAAAATAAAACAGTCTAGTAAGAATGCTGCCTGATAAGATAGAGAGAATAAAAAACCAGTATCGGGATGATAAAATACACTCCATATAAATTCCCATGCCAAATTCCCACAAGCAATAAAAAAAGGCATTTCAACAAACTTTTTCTTTACCATTGTACGCACGAGCACTGCGTAACAAATCACCCAAAATAAACAACCAATTCCGTTGAATAGTAGTCCAATGGAATCATATTTTTCTGTGTTAATCCAAAACGCTGTGTAATCCCCGCAGGTTTCACCAAAATGCATTAATTCATTCATCATGATAAGTTCCAGTTTTTCTTCAATGAAGGCGGGATGAAAAATTCAGCTTTTTGGTCCTTCATGTAATGATTAATCATTCCTTGAAGAAGTTTTTTATTGATCCACTTGGACATTTTTCTGAATACCCAATTATTTCGCTGAAAGTCACTGACCTTGTCAAATATAAAAGTGAGTATTTTTGTTACTATTCTTCGTTTTAGGGTAGGTTTAGGGTTAATTCCAATTAAGTGGGCAAAGTCAATTCCTATATCATTACTCACATCCTTCGTGAAATACTTAATAAAAAAGGCAGGCATATCATCAAAAAAGTATCCCGGAAAAATATTTTTACCAAACTGGACTAAGCTTTTTGCCAATTCCTTGCCCTCTGTTGATTCCTTATAATTTCTTCTTAAAATTGAAAGACCTAAATTCCATCCTTCCTCGTAGTTTTTTGGATAAAGATCAGGTTCAATACCAATATAATAACCAACAATATTCCAACAATGAGTGTAGGCATCTTGCTGTTTTTGGGTAAGTTCAACACCTAAATCATGTAGTCCTCTTAAAATAAGCGGGCCAAACGCCATAAGTGTACCTGCCATTTCTTCTTGGTTGATTGGTTCACCAAATTCTTCCACATCCCATGAGTGGCGGTTAATGTCAGGATGCTTCAAATAAAAACGAATTGCAGCATGCATTAATCGCACTTTCTTAATGGTAATGATTCCTGAGCCTTTTCCATCAAAACCACCCGGAGACATCACATTAATGACCATTTGTGAGGTTTCCATGAGTCTTCGTTGCAATTTGCTTGTATTCTGCCCTTGCTCTCTCAACCTGCCGGTTGAAAATAAAACTTTAGCACCACTTTTACTGGAATAACAAAGAGGTAATGATCGAAAATTTAACAAGAACGCAATTTCAGGACCATACAAAGCAAAAAGTTGCTGACCCATTTTAATTTTTTCGGAATCCGCCCAGTCAGGTAATTCATGATTTTGATTAAAATAATCTTTTACCTCAGGAATAACATCTTTATTTTCAATAATATCATTATTGTCAGTTAATTGAATGAAAAGATCTTTAATCGCAATTACCCCGTGATTTACCATGATTTTTTCAATCAATTCATCAGCAAGTGGGTCAGTAAGAGTGCTTTTCTTCTTTAAAAATACATCGTTCCATTCCATTTTTTTCGTGGATTGCATATCACTAAAAAAGTTAATTTATAGGCATCTCTAATTTAAAAGAAACTTTGAAGAGTTTCTCGATAAAGTTCCAAACTTATTAAGTTTTGCTTTTAATTCATCAAAGGTTACAGGCTTGGACAGATAATCATCAAAACCAAGTTGTATAAATTTTTCAGCATCTCCTTCCATTGCACTAGCACTTAAACCAATCACTGGTGGGATATTAGAGTGTTGCTTTTTTAATAATTGAAGCGCTTCAATACCACCGAGACCTGGCATATTTACATCAACAAGCAGAAGATCAAACTTTTTTCTGGGATACAGCGCAATGAGTTCATTGCCGTCTTGAGCGATATCACAACTGCACCCTAATTTATTTAACATCAATTGCATTACTTTTTGATTAATTGGTTTGTCCTCGGCCAAAAGGATGTTGAGACCGTTTTCAATCCCTTTTTTATCGTGCTCATTTACTGTGTTTTCATTTTTTTTTCCAACCACGAAGTCAAGAGTAAACCAAAAGCATGATCCTTTGCCAGGTTCGCTGTCAACACCAATTTCACCACCCATTAATTGAATCAACTTGCTGGATATTGCCAGTCCTAGGCCTGTTCCGTTTTTTCCACTGTTCATTGAACTATTCACCTGTTCAAAATTTTCAAAGATTTTGTCTTGATCAGAAAGTGGAATTCCAATTCCTGTATCGGTAATACGAAACAACAATTGATCACTTTTTACGGAAACATTCAAGGTAATGGAGCCCGACTCTGTAAATTTAATAGCATTCGAAAGTAAGTTATTGATAACTTGTTGAACCCTTACTTCGTCAATTTTCACCAATGCAGGAACATGATCTTCAATGAAAACAAGCACGTCTAAGTTCTTTTCATTCGCGAGAGGTTCAAAAAGTTTTTGGGCTGAGTTAACAAGGTGTTTGATTGCTACATTCTGGGATGAAATGACCATTTTCCCAGCTTGTAGTTTCGATAAGTCTAAAACATCGTTTATAATAGTTAATAATGTGTGAGAAGAATTTTTAACCACAGCTAATTGTTCATTCATTTTATCATCCAATTCATGACTTAAAAAGAACACATCAAGCATTCCAATGATTCCATTTAAAGGCGTTCTGATTTCGTGACTCATGTTTGCTAAAAACTGATCTTTGAAATGAGCTGTTTGAAAGGCTAAATCTTTCTCGCTTTTAACGGTTCTGAGTTTTTCCTCGATTACCTTTATAATAGAGCCCATTGATAAACTAAAGAGCGAAAGTTGAATAATATTACCAATTTCAACAACTTCTATTGCTGTTAAGTAACCAAAGGATCGAGGTAAAAATCCATTTATCATTAAAACAGAAATAATTATTCCGAGGAAGAAAAATAAGTTTCCAAAAAAGAAAAAAGACACTGTTGAATCTCCCCGCTTAACCGCTTTAAAGGCCGCATACATGACATATCCATATACCGGTAGGGTAATGACAGAGCCAATCCCGAAAAAAACAGGTGAGAACAAGCCAAAAGCAATAGGGATATTGAGGGCGATCAAAACAGGTACAAAAATTTTGTTTAATTGGGCAGCTCTAGGGTGGTGTTGCTGAAAATTTAAGAGCTTATCCGTAAAAAAAAAATAGGCCACAAGATTAAGATTACCAACAATCATAATGAATCGTTCATGGTAATTATAATTTGTGAAAAACCATTGTTCAACCCTTCCTGTTTGTACCAAAACAAAAAGTAAAATCATCACATTTAAAACAACAAAATACAAGTAATGGCTTCGATGAACTTGAAAATATAAGATAGAATTGTAAATAATCATAAGGACAATTCCACCAAGAAAGAAAAACAGGTAATTGTTTTTTGTTTCAAGTTGTTTGTTCAATTCCTTCGTTCGAAGAATGGTAAGTGGAAAAGGTTCGTATTCAATGGGATTGTGATTTTTAAGTTCCAGTTTAATGAACAGTTTTTCACGGCTATTCCCGTAAATCGTAAAGTCTAACTGAGATATTGCTGACACTCGATGATTCCTTTTCTCAATAGGAAAGCTCAGTCCGCCCTCTGAGAGTAATTTCCCTGATGCATTAAAAACAGAAATTTGATTGTATTTACTGGACCTTAAAGAAACACTTACATCTTCATTTAATACATTGTTTACGTTTACAGAAATCCATACCGCTTTGTCACTAGTGAATGAAGCAAAATCACCCAGTACGTTGTTGAAAGGATTTTGAGTAACATCATTAAAACTTAGTGTTTTATCGGTAATCAGTGCTATATTTTCATCCTGTAAATTTACTGAAGAAAAATTTTGGTTGATTTGTATTTCCCTCCCTTTTACTGATGAAAAGAAGAATACAAAAAACACAAGAAAAGTGTGTTTTAAAAAGAAGAAATGTGATGTGAAGTCATTCAATTTCAAAGGCAGTTCATTCAGTTAGTTCATGTCGAGTTTCTTAAATTTACAAAATGAAAAATAGTTTAGCCGTTTTTTGGATAATATTCTCTTTGACATCCTGTCTTGATAAAAATGAAGCGAGTTATGCTGAAAAAATTAATGCAAAGAGAATGTTTTTTGAATCCAGTTTTAAGGGCGCAGAGTCTATTCTTAATGACAGCGAGAAAACATATTTTAAAGGATTAAGTTATTATAAGGTAGATACCGCATTTTTAATTTCGGCTAAAATTAGTTGGAATAAAAATCCTAAACCTGTTAAATTATACACCGATTCCAACGATTTTGGCCTTCACTTTCCAGTGGTCATATTTAACTTTAAAATAGATACGACCTCTTGTAAGCTTATTGGTTATAGTACAGAATTACAGTCTGTAAAAAAAGTGTTTGTGCCTTTTTATGATCGCACTAATGGGGATGAAACCTATGGAGGGGGACGTTTTATGGATGTGCCGTTAAATAATAAAGAGGAGGCAATTATTGACTTTAATCTTGCTTACAATCCATATTGTGCATACACCAAAAATTACATTTGTCCTGTACCTCCCTTATCCAATCAATTAGACATAAAAATTTTCGCAGGCGAAAAAAGGCCTTTAGTCGAAAAACATCCCTAAAACGAACATATATTTTTTTGAAAAAACAGAAATGTCGTATTTTGAGCATGCTTTAACAAAAGGGGTATGAAAAATATTATTTCGGTTTTTTTATTCATAAGTTTTTCAGTTTTTGGAGCTGGAACTAATGCTGACAGTGTCTTGTCACTTTTAAAAAGAGGTAAATTAAGTGAAGTAGCCGGTGATTATAACGAAGCTGTTGATTTATACAAACAAGCTATCGCTCAGGACTCAAGTCACTACGAAGCACATTTGTACCTTGGCAACCTCTATCACACAACCAACGAATTAGCAAAATCTCTTCGTCAATATAACCAAGCCATCAAATATGGTAAAGATCGAGCAGAGGCCTATTTTTATCGAGGTAATCTTCAAATTGATTTAGGAAGTGTTTTTGGAGCCGTAAATGACTACAACTACGCTATTGAGAGAGACCCAAATGATATGCAATACTACATGTGCCGAGGGTTTGCCTATGCAAACATGGGGGATATTTATAATGCTGTAAACGATTATTCCATTGCAATTCAATTAAATCCGGAAGATTCTAAAACGTTTTACAACATGGCCATTGCCCAGGGAATGGTTCAAAACTCTGATTTAGACTGCGGAGAAGTCACTGAACTAAAAGAGGAAGGAAATGTGCGCGCAGAATTAGTGTATATGAATTTTTGCTTAAAATAAAGTGCAAAAATAATTTAGCGTTTAAGTACCATTCCTATACGATCTAACTAAAATAAGATCAATCCATTCCATTCACCTTTTTTGTGAAGATATTTCCTTTAGTCAATTTGTTCTTGGGTTTTTCAATGAACTCATTATCTTAGTTCTATCAAAATATTAAATCATGAGTGAATTACCAGAAATCAGAATAAACAAAGGACTAATAGGAACAATAGCTGTCGTAATAATCATTTTCGTCGTTCTTTATAAATCAGCGGTCACATTAGGTGCGGGAGAAGCAGGAGTTGTATTTAAACCATTTGCTGGAGGTGTTGATACAGAAACAACCCTAGGAGAAGGTTTTCATATCATTATGCCTTGGAACAAAGTAGTGACGTATGATGTTAGACAGCAGGAGGAAAAAGAAAAAATGCAAGTGCTTTCGTCCAATGGGCTACAAATTGACATTGATATCTCTATTTGGTATCGTCCAGACGTTTCCAAACTTCCTCAACTTCACCAAGAAAAAGGTGAGCGATATAAAGATATTATTTTGAAACCAGCCATGCGTTCTGCCATGAGGAGTGTTGTAGGAAGGTATACACCCGAAGAAATTTATTCATCCAAAAGAGATGCCATTCAATCAGAAATTATGATTGAAACCAAATCTATTTTAGAAAGTCAATACATTATCATGGAAAGAGCCTTGGTAAGAGATATTGCATTACCACCAACCATTAAATCAGCTATTGAAAAAAAGTTGAAACAAGAGCAAGAATCATTGGAGTATGAGTTTAAGCTCAACAAACAAAAGAAAGAAGCTGAACGATTAAAAATTGAAGCAGAAGGAAAAGCTGAGGCCAATAGGATTTTAAGTGCATCTTTAACAGATAAAATTTTGAAAGAAAAAGGGATTGAAGCGACCCTTGAACTCTCGAAGTCTCCAAATTCAAAAGTAGTCGTTGTTGGAGGTAGTGAAGGAATGCCTTTGATATTAGGAAATAACTAAATGAAAGATTAAAATAAAAAGAAATGTGGCCGGTAAATACCGGCCATTTTTTTTGATGAAAAAATAAAACTTTTTATAGGTGACCTTTTTCTACATTTGACACTTAGTTGAAAAATTAGAGATGAACGAATCTAAAATTCTTACACTATTTCAAAACAATAAAAAGGACAAAGCCTTTCAGTTGTTGTATACACTATGGCCTCAATTCATGGGGTATGTAAAAAGTCAAGGCGGTTCTAAAGAACAGGCTGAAGACATTTTTCAAGAAGCGATATTGGTGGTGTATAAAAAATTAGC
>MDTD01183370.1_pt1 | contig 84076 bp, 68 predicted proteins | sample 811221 | NCBI WGS metagenome assembly MDTD01 (sample SAMN05326646, study PRJNA326480) | marine metagenome | isolation source: seawater | place: Pacific Ocean: South West | collected 2011
GCGTTGTATCTCGCGCTGATCTCTGTTCATTGAAAACACCTTTCTTCCCCATTGGGGAGATTAAAGAAGGTGTCTCGCTGAATTGTACATATCTACAGTCCACGCCTCGTTCCGCGATGTCCGGCATTCTGGATATCGGTCCATCGTCGGTTTGAATCAGTTCGCGCGGTAAGGTTAGGCGAGCGTAAGCGTAACCCCGACCAGTCCATATATATGGCGAGTTTTGTGTGAGCTGCGACGAGTTTTTCCCATCATTACATGCCGGACCTGCATTCGGGTAGACTTCCACAACAAGCGGTGGAGGCCGTTTCCTTTGCGTGTCTTCATTCGGCATGAGGATGCAGCTTGTTAGCTTTGTCTCAATCGCTTCGTTCTCTGACCCGGTCCGGACGCTGTATGAAATGCGCCGCCACTGACCGACGCTTTTATCGCGCAAGTGCTTATTCAACGTAGCGATAGGGATGGCTTGCTGGGCGCTATCACGGCTTTGAACGAAGAGGTCGCTTGCAAGCCCACGGTCCCGCCGCAACAGAATTTCCCCGCTTTGGTCCAGCCCCGCCATGATCACGGATGGCTCCGTTCCTGTCGGGACTGCTCGCGACGCGATCGCTTCATATGCTTGGGCGCCGATCAGCACAGCATAATTCTGTGTCTTCGAAGATACGGCGAGCAGCAGATGGTTTGAGAATGGCTGCCGGGAGAGTCCCGTGCGTGACATGACAGATCCGCTTTGTATGGCGGAAAATGTTCCGGGGAGCTTGGGACTAACCTTTGTCGACCCGCCCGCGACCGTCACTTTGAATAGTCCCTCATCGCTTAAAATGAGAAGGTCATCGCCGCTAACGCCCATGGGGACAGCGTTTGGCGTTAAGAGAGATGCTGTAAGGTTCTTCGGCTTGCGGTCGGGCGCAACATAGTACCAGTCCGCCCTCCCTGCGCTGTGGTCCCCGGAGTCTTCATAAGAGAACCTAGCGGTTTGCTTCTCGGTTGAAGAAATCTTTCGAGCAAACACCGCAACTCCATCACCTATGGGTATGGCGCGCTCAGGGATTTGACGAAATCCGCGTTCTCGCTCTGCAACCAAATCCAGGCCAGCATGGTCGAGCTTAACCACCGATTTGTTCGCAGGTTCGATCAAATAGAACCTACCAGAACGAGATGTCTCATCCTTTGGCCATGCGAAGACAATCAGGCTATCTTTATCGGCCGACCACTCTATGGAGACCGGAGATATTACGGCGTTCGTGAGAGGACGCCATTGTTCCGGTTTGTCGAGAGTCAGCACTGCAAGCTCAAAACTACGTCGGTCCGATTCAATCAGATTGGCATCCGGAATTTGGTTCTCAGGCGCAAGCTCGGCAGCAGCCAAATATCGCCCGCTAGAGGAAGCCTTCAATCCGGCGAACCGGCCGTTAGCCAGAATTCTCGTCTGTGAGTCACCAAGATCGACGCAGACTATCGCACCCTCGCTTTCGGATTCGGTGTCCGGAGGATTGCGAAGCACTTGTGCTGTAACTTCTGAGCCGGTCCATGCATTTCGCCACGCATCGGCGAGCATGCTGGCAGCGCCGGGCCGGATGCTAGCTCCCGACGGGGGCTCACCATCGGGCGGAACGGAGTATGCAATTCGATCTTCGTTGAGCCAAACCGGAGTGTACAAGCCGTCACGGCTCGTCGCCGGCGTGAATGGAAGCCTTTGAAATCCCCCGGTCCGAACATTGTAAACGCCAAGACGCAACTGCCCGAAATGATATTGCAGAATTGCGAGGTTGGTCCCGGACGGCGAAAGTCCGACAATGTAGGTTGATGGCGTCTGGTCGATGCCTGGCAGCAATTCTGCTTCCGAACCCGATCCAGCCTTATACCGCCACACCTGATGACCAGAGTTCCGAAAGGCGTTCAGTCTGAATGAGTAATCTCCAATCTCTCTATACGGTCTGATGCGTTCGAAGAAAATCCAGCCCTCTTCCGGATCCGAAACTGCTTCTCCGACGCCTTCCCACCCGAGCAAGTCCTCCACGGAAAAACGGTCGGAAGCTGGCGCGCCTCCTGTTAAAGGCTGCGCCAGAGCCAGTGAGCGGAACAAGCAGTATGCGAACACAATAAGCATCGCACGAGCGGCAGGGGACGGCATTTCGGTGCTCCAGCGTCACTTCACATGGGCGGCGGAGCAATTGCTCCGCCGCATCGTGCGGCCTGCGGGACTTTAGAAGCGTTTGGAAAGCTCAAGGGCGATGAACCGGCCCAGGGGCGACGCGTTGGCCTGATCATAGCCTGCGAGGCTGAAACTCACATTGCTGGGCGCCACGGGCGGATCTTCGTCGAGCAGGTTGAGAGCTGATATGCTTACCCGCGCGTTATTGAAGACGCCCGCCCCGGTCGGGGCGAACTCGTAGCCGAGCCGAAAGTCCAAAGTCGTCCAGCTCTCAATCTCTTCACCCTGATTTGTCGAATCGGTTCGATATGAGTCTGTGTAATTCACGAACAGCTTTGCATCGATCGAGCCCGCTTTTACACCCACATGCCCGCGCAATCTCAGGTCAACGGGATTTAGGTAGGTATTGAGGACGTCAACAGCGGGAGTTGTCACCGCGGCCCGGCGCTCGAATTCAAGGATGTTGTTCAGATTCAAGCCGGCGACATAGTCAACCGATCCGGACTTTCGCGCGTAATCGATATTGAGATCGATCCCTTTGGTTGTCACGGAGGCTAGGTTTCGCACTACCCCAGCATTATTAATCAGTCCAATTTCCGCTGCCGATGTCGCGCCTCCGACATAGGTGGGCGGTCGGCGCAGCCCCGCAAGGATAGAGGCAATGTAATCGTCCGAGGGCAGGAAGATAACAGTTCCATCCGGCAGTGCGTCAGGGTCGTCAACATCGATCCATGGCGCCAGCAAAGTGCTTGCATTGCCGGGACGGGGCGTTGTCCCGAGACGGCCCTCGAAGTCAATATCATAGTAGCTCGTCCGGATATTGATTTCGCTTTGATCAAATGACCAAGAATAATCGACTCCGTAAGTGATGGTTCGGGATGTCTCAGGATCGAGGTCCGCCAGCGTGCCGTTCGTGATCAGATAATTTTTGCCTTCAAAGTCCGGTCCCAGGCTTTCTCGCCTGACGAGGTTTTGCACGAAACTGATGGGAGCGATTTGAGCAGAGCTGAACAGGTCTCCAACGCGTCCCAATGGCGGGGGGGCGAAAGCCTCGCTATAGGATCCTCGAACATTCAAGCCGTCGATTGGAGACCACAGTACGCCTACCTTCGGGTTCGTGGTCGATCCAAAATCTGAATAATCGTCGTATCGAACAGAAGCCGTGGCATTCAGCCTGCGCACTCCGGAGATCGAATTACTTTCGCCAACAAGCGGAACGAAGACCTCGGCATAGAGCGCGGAGACTTGACGGTCTCCTTTAAACAACCGGTTCTCGGTGATCGTGGCGTAGGTATCGAGTGTTTCCTCGCGATACTGACCACCGAAGGCGGTTTGTACGGCTCCGCCCGGGAGTTCAGCAAGCTCACCGCTAAACCGAAGATCAACGGACCACAGGTCCGAATCCATATCCAAGCCGTCTATGGGGCCGGAGTTGGGAATAAACCGATTGAGCTCTTCATCGATTGAGGTTGCGCTATAGGTGGCGTCAAAGTCAGCTGTCCATGACGTCGTCACCTGATAAGCAGCACCAAAAGACACAGATGTGAGTTGTGACTCTGCCGTGGAGCCCGTCACTTGTCCGGAACTCGTAGGATACGAGTTCTTGCCCTTGCGCTCGGAGAAAAGCCCGGTCGCGCTCAATTGAAGGTCAGCGCCAGCGCTTTGCGTTACTGACAGGATCGCGCTGTTGCGTTGCTGACGAGGCAACAGAAAGAAATGTTCGGCGTTTTCGGAGACCGTAGCTGGCGGAGGAATATCGGGCCGATCGGCCAGCGTTAAACGATCGCGGTCGTGATATTCGTATACCGCCAGCAGGTTGCCGGTAGACCAGCTCTTGCCCAGCGCCTGGCTGATGCGAAACTCCTTCATGTCGCCATCAGTTACAGAGCCGAGCCGAACGGATGTCTCCGCGCCGTCGAAGTCGTCCCGCAGCACAAAGTTGATCACGCCGGCCACGGCGTCGCCGCCGTAGATCGAGGAAGCGCCATCGCTCAGCACATCCACCCGTTCCAATGCTGAGACGGGGATCATCGACAGATCAACGAAGTTGCCGATTTGGGAAGAGGGCGCCAGTCGGCGGCCATTTAAAAGGGTTAGTGTGGCCCCTGATCCGAGACCGCGGAGATTGGCGCCAGTCCCCATCGCATCGTTGTACCGGACGTCGGCGTCTCCAGGCACGCCCGAGGGCACCAGATCGGTTGATCCGCCGCCAAAGTTCTGCGGCAGAGACCGAATGAATTGCTCTGTGGTCGTGGCGCCGGAATCCAAGATCGTCTCTCTGTCGTAAACTTGGAGGGGAGAGCTCTCCGGCGCAAATCCGCGGATCAGAGAGCCAGTCACCGTCACACGGTCAAGCGTCCGTTCGCGATCCTCTGCGCCAGCTTGCTTCGCTCGCTTCGGCGCCCTCTCAACCTCCTCGTCGTCGTCATCATTCCGCTCGCCCGGGACCGGCGCATTCTGCGCCAGCTGCACAGCCTTCTGCTTTGGGGCGCTGGCGACCGCCTGCACCAGGACGTAGGACCCGTCCTTCTCTGCACGGAACTCCACGCCGGTGTTTTGCATCATCCGAGTCAGGGCTTCGGACGGCTCCATGTCGCCGACCACCGGCGTGGAGAGACGCCCTTCCGTGACGGATTTCGGGGCGACGACATTGATGTGGGACTGGCGCGCGAACTCGACGAGCGCATCCGAGAGCGACTGTGCGGGGATGTCGAAGCTGTGCGGCTCTTCTTCCGCAGCCGCGCCGGGAACGGCGATCAGCGCGATGGCCAAAGCGGATGCGGCCCCCGCGAAATGTCGTTTGAATGTGGCGGCGGAAGGACGTGTCATGGCGATAACCCCTCAAAAAGTTCCCATGCTGAAGGTGTCCGATCGCCGGCCGACGCCGGTCCGATCGCGCCTTCTACAGATGAGACGCGAGGCTTCGCGAAATTAACATTCTCCCGGAAATAATTCCGTGCCGCTCCGGTCGTGCGAAGACAGACGCGCGCGAAGCGCGGAAGACAGTCCCATTGCGGATCATTCCAGAATGAGGCCGCCATCGGGCGCCTCATTGATCTGGAGTCCAAGGGAGGCGGCCAGCAGTTGCACGCCCGCCCTCACCTCATCCGCCTGAATGACGAGCGTGTATTCAAGATCGCCGAGCGATGCGTCGGCGAGGACGATCGGATTTTCGGAATAGCGGTTGAGATCGACGATGATGTCGCGCACGGGCTCGTCCGACCAGATAAGTTCGCCGCGACGCCAGGCGGCGACGCTGCCCGCCTCGACGGTCTTTACGGGTTCGATCTGACCGGATGCGGGCGTCGCGACCTTCTGGCCCGCGGTGAGGACGTGCTTGATGTCAATGTCGCGGATATCGGCGTTGCGGTTTTCGGGGCGGATGACCTCGACCCGACCTTCGAGGACGGCGACATCGACCTGGCCTGCGCCGAGATTGACGTCGAATTTGGTGCCGCGCACGCGCACGAGCGTGCCGCCAGCGGCGACGATAAAGGGGCGGGCCGGATCCTTTTCGACCTCGAAGAAGGCTTCGCCCTCCGAAAGAACCACTCGGCGCTCATGATCGCTGAAGCGGACATCGAGGCCCGAAGATGCGCCGAGCGTGACCGTGCTCCCGTCAGGCAGGGCGATGGTTCGGATCTCGGCGGTTGCTGTCTCAAAAAGCGGCTGTTCGGCGGCGACTGTGACCGGCGCCTCCGGCTTGACCGTCGTTTTGGTTCCGAGGAGCGCGAAGGCCAGGGCGAAGCAGGCGGCGGCGACGGCGGCGAAGGGATAGATCCGGCCTGAACGAACGCGCCGCGCAAGCCAGAGGCGCGCCGCGTAAAGGCTGTTGCTGATCCGCTGATAGGGGGTGGGCCGCATCAGATCCGCGAGGTCCGCTTCGCCCTGCATGAGGGAAACGTTTCGCATGGCTTCCTGTCCCTTGCGGAAGATGCGTTCGTGCTCGGGATCGTCGGCGAGCCATTCGTTGAAGGCGCGCGCCTCTTGTCCACTGAGCATGCCGGTATTGAGCCTTGCGTGCCAGGCCGCGGCTTCTTCCTCGATCCGGGTCAGCACAGCGCGATCACTCATCGCCCGGCTCCTGATCGGAGAGCGCGCGCTGGCAGGCGCGGATGGCGGCGTCGACTTCGCGTTTGGCGGTCATGTGAGAGACGCCGTTCCGCCGGGCGATTTCGGTATAGGGCATGCCTTCGAGACGGTTGAGAAGAAGAAAGCGGCGCTGGCGTTGCGGGAGCGCGCGGATCGCGGTGGCGACTTCGCTGAAGCGCTCACGGTCGAGCAGGATGATTTCAGGCTGGCGGTGCTCGCCGTCCTCGAACAGCGCTTCATGCTGCTCGTCATGGATATCAAGTCGCGGCAGGGCAGGTTCCCTGCGATAGTGATCGGCAATGAGGTTCGAGACGATACGGAACAGGAAGGCGCGCGGGTTGCGCACATTTCCGGGGTTCTGAACGCCGGCGAAGTTAGCAAAGGCCTGCTGGACCAGATCGTCGGGTTCGGGCGGACCATTGCCGACGCGGCCGCGCGCAAAAGCGGCAAGCTCGTCCCGGTGGCGTTCATAGAGCGCAGGCAAAGACGGGGCGCCTTCCGGCCGAACGGAAACGTCGTTTGCGGTGCGCCTGGATTCCGACACGATGATGTCCGTTCGATTGGCCGTCCCGTTTTATAAAACGCGATCACGCCTGTCTGGCAACGCCGGAAACGCGTTTCTGAAGGCGTGCAAAGACAATTTTCGGATATTTATCAGTGTGCGCCACTTTCTTTCGGCAAAGATGTTAAATTCCGGCTTGGCTTACGTCTTATGCTTCATAAGCGCTCGTGCAATTCTGCGCCGGCAAGTCAAAATGATACCTATTATGCGCGGTCGTGCGTTCTGCATTGGACGCCATGCGCAAGTTGAGCGATCAGTGATATCAACGCATCGCCGCTACGGAGAAAGATTTCTGAATGGGAAAGAAGACTAAGCCGGATCGCACACGCACAGCTGCGCGGACGCCTCGCCGTGGCCCGGACGATGCGCACAATCCGAGGGCGGCGACGCCTGTCGACAAGATTGTCGGCATGAATATCCGGCGGCTGCGTCTGGACCGGAAATTATCGCTGCAGGAATTGGCGGAGAGGCTTGGGATCAGCCACCAGCAGCTTCAAAAATACGAGACGTCGATGAACCGCGTCAGCGCCGGCATGTTGCATGCGATAGCCGAGACGCTCCGCGTCCCGGTGATTGCGCTCTTCGAAGGCGCGCTGAACGGCACGGATGGAAAGGGCAGGCGCCCGAGCGCGGTCGATAAGCTCCGGAGCGAATGCGCCTGTCTTGTGGATCGTATCGATTGCGCGCGCACGATGCAGCAGGCGGCAAGCGTGCTGAAGGCGCTGGCGCAAACGCCATAGGCGCGCCGCCGCGGCGGCCGCAACCGAAAGGTGCGGAACGCCGGCAATGCGTCCTCTCCTCACCTGTGTAAAAGGCGCCTCAGAAGACGGAGCAGGGGCGCGCGAAAAAAATCCCGCATCAGGCGAACTGATTTCATTCAAGAATTCCACCTAAACGATTCTTTATGCTTGGCGAATTTCGCTTGCAGGTGTTTAGTCGCTGAAGCAGCGGCGCAGACCGTCTTCGTCACGACGATCTGCTTCCGGCCGGCTTCAACGGCGCCCTCAATGGCGCGGCCTTGCCAAAGGCCGCCGAGGACGCCGCGGCGCCGGCGACACATCTCAACAACGCCCGGAGGCGTTTGCGGGCCGCCAAGGCGCGATCCAGGACACTTGGCTTGCGCGCCAAAGGCCCCTTCATGCGGTTCCGGGCCATTCCAGGAAAGGACCGGTCTTGATCCGGCGCGCACTCACCTCCCTGCATGGAACGTCCGAGACGTTCCCGAACGAACACGGTCCGGTGGTGACCGAAGCAGACCCCGCAGATGACTGGCGCGAGGCGATGCGGTCGGGGCAGGCGCTTCTGCAGGCCGGACAGGCGGAAGAGGCGGAAGAGGCGGTCGCCTCGTTCGAACGCGCGACCCTGGCAAGGCCGGACGATGTCGCAGCACGGCTTAATCTTGCGATCGCCGCCTATCGGGCGGGGGAGCCGGAACGCGCCGCCGAACTTTGCGATACGATCCTCATAACAGCCCCCGAACTGCCGGACGCTCATCAACTCAAAGGACTCGCGCTGCACGCGCTCGGCGATCACGCGGGCGCGCTGGCGGCGTTCCGGAAGGCAGTTGCGATCAGCCCGAATTCAGCGAAGAGCTGGGCGTCGATCGCCGACATCGCGGACGACGAAGATGAGCGGATTGAGGCGGTCGAACATGCCGCCAGCGTCATGCTGGCGGCATGCCACGAGAGTGGCGCCACACCTTCGGTGCTCCACCGATGTATCAGCGCGCTGATTTCGGCGCAGCGCTTTGACGACGCGACCAGCATGCTGGATTCGCACCGGACCAGGCTGGACGCCGTCACGTATCACGATCTCCTGGCGCGGACGCTTTACCGCAAAGGCGCATTCGAGGCGGCGTTCCGGGCGAAGGAGTTTGCACTTCTCGGGATGGATCTTCGGTCCCTCCCCAACACGCCAAAGCCTTCGGATTTTGCGCCGGATGCGGCGATGTCCGCGGTTGCCGAACTCAGCGATATTCTGGGAAGCGCCGGGATCGAATGCTTCCTCGCGGCCGGCACGCTGCTTGGAATGTATCGGGAGGGCCGCCCGCTCGCTCATGACCGGGACGCCGATATTGGCGTGATGCGCGGCGGCGACGTCGCCGGCGTGATCCGGTCTCATCCGTCCCTGATGCTCGCGCATGATGCGAGGCCGGGTGACCGGTATTTCGCGCTCAGTTTCCGGAATGTGGCGATCGACATCTTCGTGCATGACGCGCGAAACGATCACTTGGTCTGCGGCGTCAGCAGCACGCCTGGCGACATTCAGTGGCGTTTCTCGCCGTTCCGGCTGAAGCGTATCGAAATCGCCGGGCGCATCTGGCGAATTCCGGACAATGCGGAGCGCTACCTTGCCGAGAGCTATGGCCCCGGTTGGCGGACGCCGGACAAGGGGTTTGCTTCCGCGATCAGCTCTCCGGCGCTGTTCGGCGTGTCGGATCATGCGCGCGGCTATTACGCGCTCACCCGCGCCAAGAAATCCCTCCTAATCGGCGACGCCGTCAAGGCGCGCGCCCTCCTCAGACAATCGCCGGTGCGAATGCGCTTTGCGATGCCGCCATGAACGACCGGAAAGGAAGAGTGACAGGAGACAGGATGAAGAAAGCGATGTGTTGATCCATGCTGCGCCATTCAATCCGTATCATGACGGATAGGCCATAATTCTGCCGCGCCCGGCGCGCGGAATGCCGACCTGCGACCCGGGCCGGATAGAGGCGCTGGAACCAAGTAACCCATTGATTCATTTAAAATAATTATTGTTTTTCAGAATTGACTCCCCCCGAACTTGAGCGGATTTTCTACCTGTCGCCTAAACAAGCGACACTCCCCCAACCCAGCCCTGAAAAGGAGACTACAATGGACAGGAAGGACGAAGACCGTCTCGACGAATTCGAACCGATCGAGCTCGGCTCAGTTTCGGAAGAGACGAAGGGCCTCGACGCCGGAAGCGAAGAGAGCATCGCGGGCGAAGTGAACACGCGCCTGTAAAACACAATCGCTTGTGAGGGCTGAGCCGCCCTCACAAGCAGCTCGCTGATTATTGAGGAAGCGGAGCGGCAACGATGAAACCTGCATTTGTCTTATCGGATGATGTTCACCTTTGCGAACTGAGCGATGCGATCATCGTGCTGGATGCCAGACGCAACAAGTACTCGCTCTTTGCCGATGATCAGGTGCGCTGGTTCACCGAAATTTTGCGGTCTTCCTCCGACGAGGCAGTCAGCGAGAAGGCACAGCAGTTCGCGTTGCGTCTTCAGCGAAACGGTCTGGTGGAGCGTTACGAATCGACAAGCAAACCTCGGACCATCAGCAACAAATCTCCTCGCCCAACTGTTTGCATTCACGGCCAGCTTGAAAGCCCCTCACTATCAGCTTCTATCAGGTGGGTGCCAGGTCTTCTGAGCTCGCTTCAATATGCACGAAAGCTGATCCATGGCACGGATTTCTACGCAACGCTTCAAAGCTTGCGGAGCTCGAAGCCGGCGACGAATCCGCATTTCGTCAAGTCGAACAGCGATGCAGTGACCGTTGCGCAAGCCTTCTCGTCGCTGGCGCCGTATTTCGTGACGCTCAAGGATGCGTGCCTGTTTCGGAGCATAGCTCTTTTCAGGCTTTTGCACTTCTGCGGACTCGCAGGGACAGTCAATTTCGGTGTTCGACTTTGTCCTTTCACTGCACATTGCTGGGTGCAGGCCGATAGCGTTGTGTTGAATGACGAGTTGGATGACGTGCTTGAGTTCAACAAGATATTGGTTGTGTAAGGGGAAGTGTGTTGCGTCCGTTTTTCGCAATGCTGTGGGATGTAACGGATCCGGAAGCGGCATCCTATGCCGAACATTTGCGAAGCGCGATTTTGGCGTCTCCCAGCGCCGCTGCAAGCCGGATTGAAGCCGACGGCCTGCTTGTTTGCGACCTGTCAGGAAACAAAGATCAATCGAAACCGCTCGTCGCGCTTCAGCGTGGGGACGGCACTGTGTTCGGGGCCGTGTTCGGCACCCTTTTTGAACGGTCAGGGATTACGTCCTGCAAGCGATTGACATCCATTGACCCGGAGACCGCGGGGCGACTCTACCGTTCGCTGGGAAGCCGGATCGTCCGCGATCTCTGGGGAAGCTATGTCAGTTTCGTACGGAACGGCGACAAGTGTGCGATTATTGTCGACCCAGCCGCATCCATACCCTGCTTCTACACACGGAAGCGCGGCGTGGTTTTGGCATTCTCGCACCTGGAGGAATGCACCTTTCTCGACCTCGGTGAATTCTCCGTCAACTTCGACTTTGTGTCCGCATTGTTGGCATATGACAAGCTGCAGAACGGAGAGACCGGACTGATCGGCGTGAAGGAGTTGTTGGCGGGCCATCAACTCATCGTCTCCCGGTCAGGTGAAACGCTGCATCCGGTTTGGGATCCAAGCATCGTGGCGCGGAACAGGATCGAATTGCCGGTCGAAGAGGCAGCCGTGCTCTTGAAGGAAACGACAACTCGCGTCGTTGGGTCCTGGATGTCCCGTTACGATGACATCGAAGTTCAGCTGTCGGGAGGGTTGGATTCCGCCATCGTACTCAGTTGCCTGGCGAAAGCCGGAGGCCGGCCAAATGTCTCCGCGATACATCATGTCCTGAAATCTGGGGACCAGACCGAAGTCCATTACGCGCGTGACGTAGCTGAATTTTGCAAGTGTGAACTGCTCGAGGCCGAACTTGACCCGACATGCAGCTTCCCGGAGGTGACTGAGCACCCTCCTACGGTCCGGCCTTACCGGCAGTTCACCAGCCAGGCCGTCGAAGCCCAGATCGGAAACCCCGCTTATGGCGCGGGCAATGCCTTTTTCACCGGCCAGGGCGGAGACCACCTCTTCTTCGCTTCCAAGAGCCCGTTGGTGCTGGCGGACCATCTCCTCACGCAAGGCTTCGGTCGAGAGTCTTTCAGGGAGTGGCTTCGCGCCGCCCGCCTGAGCGACCTTTCTATCTGGAAAACGCTTGGAATTGCGGTTCCCGCGACCTTTGGAAACGGCGCCGGTCGGAAATCCACTACCGTGTTTGAAACCCGCAAGACCCGCATCACCGAAAGGAATAATTCGACACTGGATATCGGAAACTATGCGCCTTCGTGGGCCCTTCAGAATTCGGGGTTACCGCCCGCGAAATTCCTTCAAGTTCGCTCGCTTGCCCATCTCATTCATGTGCGCCGGTCACTTCTGCGCAGAGATCGGAGGGAAACAGTGCACCCATTGGTCTCTCAGCCATTGATTGAGCTTTGCCTCCAGCTTCCGACCTACGTCCTGCGCGCCGAGGGACAGAGCCGCGGACTGGCCAGGATTGCCTTCAAGGGTCAAATTCCGGAAAGCGTGCGCCGGCGCAGAACGAAGGGCGAGGCGTCGCGCTATTTCGTCAAAAGCATCGTCGCGAACAAAACCCGGATTGCCGAGGCGCTTTCAGGCGGTGAGCTTACTGAACGAGGATTGATTTCATCCGACGACGTTCAGAATTTCATTCTCAGGAATGATCATCTCATACAGGAATTCGGGCGAAGCATGATTGTGTATTACGGGATTGAAGCGTGGCTCCGAACCTGGTCGCGAATCGGTTCAAGAGGGGCGAAAATCCGAAAAGAGCATCATTGCGCTGGTGCCTGAAGAAAGCGGTCGAACCAGAGGCGCGCTTCGTCGAAGGCGACGTTCGCGGCGCGTGGGTCTCTGTACAAATGGCCTTCGTCGGGAAAAACAAGCATACGGCTTGGCACACCGATATTTTGCAGCACCGAGAAGAGTATCTGAAAGGGCGAATGATCCATTCCGCGCTTGCCATCGCCCATGAGTATCAGTGTGGGGGTCCGGAGGTGTTCGATATCAAGCAGATAATCGGCGCGGTACCGATCCGGGGCGTCCTGAAGCGAAGCGCCGAGGTGCATGCTCAGCATTCCCATGGCCTTTGAAGACCCTGTGCCAGGGCCTGTCATGAAAGACTCACTAAACGATCGTGGATCGGGTGGGATCGAATCGTTGATGATGGCGGCGGCAAACAGGTCGCCTCGCTCATGCAGCGCCATAAAGACCCGCCGGCCGCCGGCGCTATGCCCGATCAGACCAATTCGCTGCGGGTCAACGAACGGATGAGATGTCATCCACTCGACGCCGGAAATAACGTCCTGGGCGTCCGCGGCGCCATCGAATTCGCCACTCGCTCTGCGCTTTGCGAGGACCGCCGGCCCATAATCGCCAGAGGTTCTGTAATCGGGCACAAAGACGATGTATCCCAGAGCGGCCCATGCGTGCCACTCCAATGGCCCGGGAACACTTCCCCGCGAAAACGGCGCCTCAAGATACAGACGGCTGCCCGGCCCGCCCCCATGCACATCGACGATCATCGGGTATTTTCTACCAGGGTCGAAATCGGGCGGATAAAAAATGAAGCCGCTAATGTCCACTTCAGCAGGCGAACGCCATTTAACGGGTTTCCATTGCCCCAGACGGAATTCCGTTGCCGGCCAGTCGACGGAAAGTGCTGTTTGCGTCTGGCCGGTCGATAGGTTCAGGACACGGATGTCCCGCTTTCCATATCCGTCCTCGGTCTGAAATGCGAGGAAGCGGCCGTCAGGAGACAAGTGCAAACCATAGTTTCTTCTCGGGCCGCCGATCAACTGCTGAGCAGCTCGGCTGAGGGACACCGCCCAAATGCCATCCAGCCCTCCAGCTCGTATCGGGGCGTAGACAGTCTTGCCGTCCGGCGCCCAAATGTATTCGCCGCGTTGAATCGGCAAGCCCAGCGTCAACCGGCGCTCACGGCCGGTTTCGACATCAACGGTGGCGAGGCTCAAAAAGTGTGACCAGTCACGATTGTCTGCGTCAATGGCAATGAGGATCTTTGATCCGTCCGGAGAGAACACGGGCGCAGCACTTACGAAGACACCCTTGGTGACGTAGATCCGCCTTAGCTCAAATTTCCCGGCGTTCGCAATGAAGATCTCCGTCAGGTTTTCTCCGGCGTTTACATGGGTGATGGCGACCCGGTGATCGCGCGACCAGTCGACGCCAGCAATCTTGTAGGCAAACGTATAGGCGGACACGACCTTCAATGACGCAACATCGACTATATACAGTTCGGAGAAGTCGAGCCCGCGATCTTCAATCGCGACGTCGATGACTGGAACGCCATCGATATAATCCGGGTCGCGGTCTTCGGGTGCAATCCGGACATAGCTTCGTTCGACGGCAATGTATTTTCCATCCTTTGACCAATAGGATCGCAATCCCGGAACATCTTGCGGAAACAAAGAAGCGGTCTCTGCGTAGGCGCGGCCCGAATAGAGTGGCTCGGATGCCGCCACGCCCAAGCGCACGTCTGATCCTATCCGCCTGAGTTCAAGGGCTCCGGTTGCACTTAGCGTGACGGTCCAGCATGGCGGAGACGGTTGTTGATGCCCCTCACTGATGCACGGCTCCGCTTGAGGAACCCACTCCGGGGTTCCGGATGCGGGATCCATTTCCCACAACGCCGGCCGATCTCCAGCCGACCTTGCGAACCTGGCGACAAGCCTGTTCTGGTCTGTCCAGGCCAGGTCTGTAACGGTTGGCCGGCGGTGGTCGAGCAGCGCCGGCATCGTTACTGCTGGCAATGCGTGATCGCCATTTGCAGCGCCGTTGGAAGGTCCGGAAGTTTCAGATGGCTTGGGCACTTCGTTTACACGGACTTGCGATGAAAGGGCCGCTACGTTCCCGGACTGGAGTGCGTGTGCCGGAACGGCGGGACTTGCCGCGAGTGACAGGAAGCAAAGCGCAATCGAAGTGAGCTTTGCGTGTGCAAGCAACGCGGATGCGTGCATGAAGCCGTGACTTCTCATCTTATCTTCTGCTTTCAGCGCCCGCGTTTCCCTCTCAGAAGGCCAATCTTCCTTCTGAGATATGGGATGTGAGCGCGATGCTATGCTCAGAACGTCTTGCGCAGTTCGAACGCGATGAAGCGCTTGAGCGGAGATGCATTGGTGGGATCGTATCCGGCTATGTTTAGCGCGCCATAGGAAGGCACTTCAGGCGGATTCTGGTCGAAGATGTTGGTTACAGAGAGATTCAGTGACGCGCCCTGTAAGATTCCCGATTTCTGTGAGAAGCCATATGACATGAAAACGTCAACGGTTGTCCAAGAGCTGACCGGAACGGATAGATCCGTGTCGTCGGTCTTGTAGCTGTCCGTGTAGTTTACATAAGCATTCGCGGCAAACCCGTTCCGTGAGAAGCCAACGTTACCCCTCAGCCGGAAATCGACGGGATTGTACAACGTGCTTACGACATCCACCTTGGGCGTGGTGTCTGTCGCCTGGTTCTCGAACTCCAGAATATAGTTGGCATTTAGCCCGGCAGTAACCGTGCCGAAGTCTGCTTCGAGCAGATAGTCAATGCGCGCATCAATGCCCTTTGTTGCCGTCGATGCGAGGTTTCGCACAAGTCGCGATCTGTCGATCATGCCGACATTTTCAAGTGTGGCGCCCGAACGCAACACAGGCGCTCGTGATAGTGTTTCGACGAGCGCACTGATTTCAGCTTGCGTCGGAAAGAATACGATAGTGCCCTCCGGCAGCGCGGTCGGGTCGTCGAAGGCGATATGGGGCGCCAGGTTCGGATTGTTGCCAGGTATCGGGGTCGAACCAAGTCGCCCTTCAAAGGTCACGTCGTAATAACTGGCGCTCGCAGACCAGGTTCCGGGCCCATCGGTGAAGTGGTAGTCCAGTCCAGCGGTGAAGGTGCGAGAAGTCTCTGCCTTGAGGTCAGTGCCGGTTCCTGCGGCGATCATGTAATCTACGGTGGCGAGCGCCGGATCTGGAGCGTCGATGCCCAACGCACTCAGAATGTTGGCATACGGCAGGACGTTGGCGACACGATCTAGTGCGCCGATCCGGCCCAGCGTTGGAGGTGCGAAGGAGGTTCCGTAAGTTCCTCTCAAATTCAGGTTATCGACAGGGGACCAGACAAAGCCGACTTTAGGATTGAAGGTAGAGCCAAAATCTGAGTAGTCGTCGAAACGCCCCGAGACGTTGACATCAAACCGTCTGATAAGGGGAATGGCGAAGCCCTCACCGACGAGAGGAATAGCGAGTTCGCCGAAAACGGCCGCGACATCCCGATCGCCATCCCGCCGAAGACTCTCGTTGATTTCGTTCTTGAATTCTTCCTGCCGGAAGCTCCCGCCGAACGCGACCTTAAGCGGTCCCGCCGGAAGCGTCAGAATCTGACCATTGAAGAGTGCGTTCGCGGACCATAACCCCGATCTGCTGACACGATGGGATGGCGTAGCGTCGGCTGTGGCGATGTCCAGAACCGTTTCATTATTATGGACCTGGCTGTAGGTGCCGTCGACCGTCAGGCTCCAATTCTCAGACAGCGTGATATCGGACCCGAGATTAAATGCGAGGTTCCGGGAGTCTGCTTCCGACCTGAAGATGTTCGCCGCCTCATTGGAAAAGGCGGTGCTGGTGCTCGACCGGTCCGAGAACATTGACGACACTGAGACCGATATCCCCGGAGAGAGTTCCTGGCGAAGGAAAGCCACGGCGCTGTGGCGATTTTGCGTCGGGAGGAGATCGAGAAACTCGTTGCGGTCGGAGATCGGCTCTCCGGTGCCGGTTGTCACGTTTCCAATGCCCGGGCGATCAGCGAGGGTCAGATTATCCCGGTCGAAAAATTCATAAGTCGCGAGGACGTTTCCGGATTGCCACGACGTCCCCAGAGTCTGACTGATCCGGTATTCGTCCATTCCACCGGATGTCACAGTGCCGTATCGGAGCGACGTTTCTGCTCCGTCGAAGTCGTCGCGTAGAATGAAATTAATGACGCCGGCGACAGCGTCGCCGCCGTAGATGGACGACGCACCATCCGTCAGGACATCAACCCGTTCGAGCGCCGACATCGGGATCAAAGAAAGGTCCACGAAATCGCCGATCTCGGATGTCGGAGCCATGCGACTGCCATTGAGAAGGACAAGCGTGCCACGCGAGCCGAGTCCTCTGAGGTTGGCGCTCGTGCCGCGTGTGCCATTGGCGCCGGCGTTTACGTCGTTCGGAAGACCGCTCCTTGCAAATTCCGACGATCCTCCGCCGAAGTTCTGCGGAAGGAGCCGTATGAATTGTTCCGTCGTGGTTGCCCCTGACGTCAAAATATCTTCGCGATTGAACGTCTGAACCGGGGAGCTCTCCTGCGCGATCCCTTTGATCAGCGTCCCCGTGACGGTGATCTCATCCTTCTTTCGGGTTTCGGGCTCGTCGTCGGCCTCGGTCACTCCATCCCGATCAGTTTCTTCAACCAGCTGAGCCATGCGAAAGGACCGGCCCTTTTCGGGCTGGACGACCTCCGGCGCTACGGCGCTGATGAGGAAAGCGCCGTCATTCTGAAGGCTGACATTCAGGTCGGTTCCGTCGATCAACAGGCGCAGAGCTTCATCCGCCGCCATTTCGCCGGCGACGGCGTTCGACGTCTTTCCTGTAGTGACAGTCGACGGCACGAGCACGTTGATGCGCGACTGACGCGAAAACTCCGCGATGGCGTCTGACATCGGCTGCGCCGGAATGTCGAAATTTGTTTCGTCCTGCGCGGCGAGCACAGGCGAGGTCAGGAGCAAGCCCAGAGCAAGCGATGAGGCGGCGGCGAACAGGCGCGCGCGCGCCAGGCCGGAAGCATTGGAATTCATAATTATCCCCGAAAGTGTACCCATCTTTCGAAGGCTCAAGAGCCCCTCCAGCCGTTCCGGCTTCGCCCCGCCTTCAGAAGATGAGACAATCGGGCGAGCCGCATTCGCAAACTTTCGCGTCAAGTTTTTGCGATTTCTGCGCGCTCGAAGGTTCATCAGCCATCTGACCGCTGCAAAGGCTCCAGGATGATGCGGTCTCCCGCATTCACTTCCTTCAGGCCGAGCGCTGTATTGATCATGGAGCGCATGCTCTCCGGGGCGGCGGTATTGAAGGCGGCGGTGAACTGGATGTCGCCCATGGCGGGATCGGCGAGTTCAACGGGGATCCGGCTGTAGCGGTTGAGGTCGACGATGATGTCGCGGAGCGGCGCGTCGACATAGACGAGCATTCCGTCACGCCAGGCGGCGACATCGGCGGCGTCGACGGGCAGGACGGGCTGGGTCTTGTTCTTTCGGCCGGCGACGACCGACTGCCCGGCAAGGAGGACATGTTTGACATCCTCGTCCTTGAGCGGCGCGGCCTCGTCGACGGGCTGGAGCACTTCCACGCGCCCCTGCGAAACCGCCACCCGTACGGATTCGGCGCCGAGCTTCACATCGAATTTGGTGCCGACGACGCGAACGACGGCATCGGGCGTCGCAACGATGAACGGGCGCGACGGATCCTTGGCGACTTCGAAATAGGCTTCGCCCCGCGCCAGGAAGACGCGCCGCTCCGAAGGGGAGAAGGAGACATCGAGGGCGGAGGCGGCGCCAAGCGTGACCTCGCTCCCGTCGTCGAGTTTGAGGTTGCGCAATTCGGCCACCTGGGTCGTGAAGAGCGGCTGACGGTCATCGTCCGGCGCCGCGCCCGGCCGCAAGAGAACGGCGATCCCGACGGCGCAGACGAGCATGGCGGCTGCGAACGCGCCCGTCAGCCGGCCGTGACCCGCAAGGGCGCCCGCGATCTGCAGGCGCAGCTCATAGGCGGCGTTTGCGGCGCATTCGTAGAGCGAGGGCTTCAGAAACTCCTCGACCCCGGCGACGCCGCCCAAATGCGGAAGATTGCGCCAGGCGCTTTCCTGACGGCGGAAGGTTTCCTCGTTTTCGGGCGCGGCCTTCATCCAAGCGTCGAAGGCTGCAGCCTCGTCGTCCGTGAGGCGGCGCTCGGCGAGGATCATCAGCCAGCCGGCGGCGGCCTGTTCCGCGAGCGAGGCGTCATCGTGGCGGGTCTGTTTCTTATTGTGTGTCATGGTCGTCCAGCAGTTTGATGGCGCGGCCGCATGCGATCAGCGCCAGTTCGACATCGCGGCGCACGGTGGCCTCGGAGACGCCGTTGCGGCGGGCGATTTCCGAATAGCTGAGCCCCTCGACGCGGTGCAGGATCAGGAACCGGCGGCGCCGGCGCGGCAGGGCGGCGACCGCTGCGGAGACTTCGGCAAAGCGCTCCCTGTCGAGCAGGACGATTTCAGGGCTGAATTCGTCGCGCTCGCCGAGCGCATGTACGAGGTTGCGTTCGAGAATGTCGAAATTCCGGACATGGACGGCGCGCCGGAAGTGATTGATGATGAGGTTGGAGGCGGTCGTGTAGAGAAAGGCCCGCGGGTTCTCGACGTTGTCGGGCCGTTTGAGGCCCGCGAAATTGGCGAAGGTCTGCTGAACGATGTCTTCGGGTTCCGGCGGACCGTCGCCGACCTTCCTGCTGACGAAGAGCAGGATTTCCCGGTGATACCGGGCATAGAGGTCGCCCAGCGCAGCGGACCGCGCCGCGTCCGGCGCCGCCTGTTCAGATTTCGTGTTGTCGCCCGATCCCACCCAAGGCCAGCCTTTCAGGGAATGCTACCAGACATGAGACGTTCGGCGGGACAGAATTCGCAAGGCAGGCGGACGATTATTTGGATGGTAGGCTAAACTACCGAAATGCAAAGCGTTTTGGAAAAACGAAGGCAGGGAGCGGTGCGGACGTGGCTAAGGCGTGTCGATTGCCAATCCTGACGTGAAGACACGGAGTTCTGGCTCGTTAGCAAGTTCCAAGAACGCTCTTGCGTGCGCGTGAGCAATTCCAATGGTCACAACGTCCAGCCCGGCCCTTGGTGCGCCAGTGGAGCCGGCTTCAAATCCTTTAGAGAAGGTTTGTGCGACTCCGTCTCCTGGGAGGTGGCAGCCGGTGGTGTTGTGCATTCCAATCATCGCGAGAAGGGCATCGGTCGATTTTGCACGTAAGAAGCATTTTCTCGGAACTACAATTTTATCCTGGCGATCGCCCAACCATATATCGTGCAGGAAACCGCGAGCCAATTCAGCACGGAGCTGCGCGAGCTTTCCTCTGCGCGGCGCTGGCGACGAGGCCTCAAGCCACATACGAATACTGAAGCCGAGAATGACGAGATAGTCTGTGAAGAGATATTCGACAGACGGTTCACTCGATGAAGCGTCAATTTCGATGAGGACGACACCTCCGCCATATCCGCAAAGAGGAAGGTTTAGGTTAAGCCATTCGCTGTACGCGGGGTCTGGCCGCAATAGCCCTTTTCCAATTTTCCAGCTCGATGTGGCGGCATCCCTGAGATACGATTTCAGCTGGAAACGTCGCTCGTAGTCGCCATCATTTATAACTACGTCGTAGCCATCGCGGTCCACATCGGGCTGGAAGATGGAAAGCGGATTTCCGCGTCGCGCCGACGCCACTTTTAGATCATAGTAAAGACGGTTGAAGAACATATGTTCGCGCGTACGCGTGTTCTTTGGCGCTGCGAGAAACTCACGTAGGCTCAATTGAAAACTCCTCTATGCGCAGAATTCACTACACCTCAGGCGGAGGGGGGATCACGATGCAGTCTTAACGCTGAGACCTTGTTTTAGGAATGCCCGTCTTGAGAAGGACAGTTCACCGACGTGCTGCCGCAGAAAGCCGCCGAAACTCGGGAACCTCGGCGAGCTTTGGCACAATAGATTCAATCTGATCTAAGGCGCTCGTGAGGTCGAGTGGAACAACGGCGCCTTCGGAGGAGCCCACTGTCAAATCGAGCAACCTCAACAATGCGCGAGCTTTCTGTTCGTCATCAATGATCGCGAGCTTTTTGGCGTCTTCATCTTCGCCGTAGAGGCCGTATTCGAGCATGGACCAACATTCGAAGGGAACCAGGAACCGCTCGATAGCTTCTACGGCTTCAGCAAACGCGTCACCGGAGGTGGCAGGGAGATCTGCAAACGCGCTGCTCACACCGGGTGTTGCAAGCGAGCGTTCCTGTGGCCAGACTTCGCGGAGAAACGGCGCGGCGGCAACCCGGAACAGAGCACCGGCCGCCGCCGATTTTTCATGCTCTTCTCCGTTCTCTGCGTCGTTGTCGGCAGGTTTCGCAGAAACGTCGCGAACGAATTGCTGAATGGCATTCGCCGCGGAGGCTCGAACTTCGTCATCAAGCGTTCTGAGCATTTGCTGGATTCGCGGGTTTGGAACTGCTGGAGCCCGGTTTTCCCGGAACGCATGGAGTGACTCTATCACGAGAGAGAAAACCAGCCGACGGCGGGTTTCACGCCCCAATCTGCGATCGACAGCCCGCTCCGCCATGGGCGCACCGATGATGGAGAGGACATTCCTGAAATGGGTTCGTCGGGCCATCGCGCGCCACAATGCCAGCGCTGCCCCGTCATCGTTGAGCAGCGGCGCAATGAGATGCGTTCGAGCCCAGTCCTCGTCAGCCCGCAAGAAATAGGGCAACGATTCGATCATTCGATGTTTGGCGATTAATCCGGCACGACCGTCTTCATCAATAACGATGTCGCGCATTTGCCGCTCCCGGGAGCCTTCAGCGAAAGCATCGGCGCCCTCCTGCAAGCGTGGGCATGCCGTCAAAAACACTCCGACAAGTTTTCCGGCGGGAGTATTCAGCGTATCAAGATCCATCGGCTCGCTATCGTCATTTACAGGGCGGGCGATGATCTCGAGGTCCTCCTCATCCTGACCCTCAGGCGTCAGGTTGGTGACTTCTACCGCGATCGGCCAGAGCCGCATCCAGACTGGCAAGCATAGTTCCGATTTTATGGCATGCTTTTCCCATGTATCCAGCCAGGCGGTAATCCCTTCAATCGCGCTCAGCATGGTTTGTTGCGACAGTTGGTTCAGCAGAGCCAGCACCGTCGCAGCTTCGAATTCGAGGACTGCCTCGTCCTTCGGCGGGCCGCCGGGCACCGATGGTCTGTGCGCCCATCCAAATCGGCTCCAGACCCTCGGAAAATCGTCGCCGCCATTGTTCGCAACTTCTAAGTCCGTAAGCAGCTTGTTGGGATTGCCCGCCTGACCTATCCAGTCATTTGCGCGTTCGGCTGGATCATCGTCCCAGCCGCGACGCGTGGTTGCCAGCGCGGCTTCAAGCGCTCTTAGCCTTTCAACTCCCTCAAGGGCATCAAATTTTGCATCCGGTCTTGCTTCTCTTCGTGTTACAGTAATGCCTCCGGCGAAGTCATCGTCTATGGACATTTCAGCGAGTTCTTCGAATTGGGCGGCGTGAGCATCGAGCCACAACTTCGCTTTTTCCGGAAGCACACCACCAGCCACTTCAATGCGGCGCAGTTCTCGCAAAGACCAATAACGCTGCAATTCATCGATCTTGGCGGCATCCAGCCTTTTTGACCACTGACTTCTGGGTGGCCCTCGCTTTATTCGATCGGTGATGGCGATTTTCGACGCTTCATCCATGTCACGAAATCGAACCGCGCGGAGTTCTGTGAATTCCGGAAATTTGTGTAAATCCCAGAACTGGTCCTGATCTAGGTCCAAGACGAAAGAACACACTTCGGCAGCAGGCATGATCTGCTCATTCCTGGAGATTGCCGCCCACAGGCGGACATACACAGGAGAAGCCTTCAACTTCCAAAAGCTGACAAAGTATTGTGCCGCCGTCGGATCAAGTTCTGCAATTCTGGCGACGACAGCATACAGAAGTTTGACGGATGGAGCGATGCCGTAATGAAACGCATCGGGTTCGCTATCTTCGTCTTGGTGCCGCATCGGCTGCGTGTAGTAAACTCTGTAGAGCAGGCCCAAGCCAGCAAAGGAACGTCCCTCTGTCCGCCCCAGCCGGCTTGCGATATCGAGTCCGTGAGCGACAGCTCCTTCCAGCGCGCTTGCGAGTGATGAGAGAAAATCTACTTCGTTGATATTCGCCAGCTCGAGCGCCTGCAGGTCAATCAATTCTCCGCTTGTCAGGTGAGCATAAAGAACCTGATCGACCCTCGTGGGTTTGCGCGGCTTTTTGATTTGGCTCCAACGCCAGTCGCTGATCGGTTCGACCTTCAGACGCGGTGCGACTAGGTCGACAAGAGCCGCAATCACGGCTCCCGAACGATCGCCAGCACGGAGGCGCTTTCGTATCTCGTATACTGCTGCCCCGTGGCGCCCGTCGGGCTGGGGAGAAATCCAGCTTTCCTCTATCAATCGCCAAGCCGTCGACCAAGGCTCCGATAAGTCATTGGCGCCTAGCCTTGCCAGCGAATTCTCGATTGCGAACCGTTCAACCTTCTGGTGGGGTTTGAGCTTCAACGCCCAGTCTATGGTTCCTTGCTCCGCAAGACGTTTGTTCAAAAAAGCGAAAGCGGTTCGGTAGGTGTACCAATCCCGCGGATCAAGATTGCCGGAGGTTCTGATCATGCCTGCCGCCCCCGATCGGTTTCTGCACAGATCGTTATGATCGCATCCAACCAATTGATCTCAGCTTTTGCGTCCGAGACCAGCGCGGACAGGCGTTCGCGCTCGCTAGCATTCCCTCTCCGGAAGAAGTGATCGAAGAGATCGCGGTCCGATTCAGCGGCGGCAGACCTTGGTTTTTTCACGATCCTTCGGAGCTCCGAGTCAATCAGCTGCTTCTTCCCGTTGATTGCGGACAGTTTCGCCCAACGTTCTAGAGAAGCCCGCAAATTGTCGTGACCGTTCGCAGAATCGTAGTGGATCGGAGTGATCCCGCGCCCATTCCAGTCCGCCAGAGCAACCGGATCCGGCGTGCTTGTGCCGAAGAAGGTGAAGCGCTCTTTCAAGTCGTCAAATCGCTTGCCGTCCGCTGCGACGGCATTCAGAAGGTAGCGCATGGGCGGATCGTTTGCGCTATAGCCCACAAGCACGAGATGATAGAGGCGCGCAGCGTCATAAATGAAGTCGGGCACGACGCGCCGACGAAGATAGAATTCTCCAAAGTCCTGATCCGAAAGCACAAGCTCAGACATTCTTGATGGGCTCTTATCAAGCGCTCCGTGAATATGTAGGACGCCGGCAAAGTCGGATTGACGGGTCGGCCGAGGAATTGAGCCAAGTGAATAGGTCTCAACCGACAATCGGCGCCGCTGAGCGGCGACTTGAAGCAGAAGATCGAAGTTTGTCGTGACAATCGTTTTGGCCCCACCTCGATCGGCCAGAGTGATAAGAGCCTTGTGGATCGCCGCGGGGCTTGTGGCGCCCGCCCGGATAATTGACGCGACTGTTCTCCTAACCTGACTATCGCCGCGCGTCTGATCATCGAGCCTTCGCTCCAGCATGCCGAGGACAACGTCATAGTCGCCGAGTATGAAGCGCTTCACTTCAGCCGTCTGGCGATCGGTCAAGGAACTAAAATCGCCCTCCCACTGATTGCTTGCGCCCAACGGCACCGCAGACAGCACAGCATGCGCCGACGCGTCGAGCGCGGCATAGACATCGAGAACGAGCTGACGAAAATCGGGAAGCCCTGCGGGACGAGAGATGCCCGCGCCGCAAATGAACAGTACTTCGCCGCGCGCGTGGGCAAGCAGCAACCGCTCCGGTATAGCGGCCAATCCGTCGCCCATAGAGATGACTCGATCCGCGATGCTCACCTAGTTCTCTTATCTTGCGTCAATTTTCGATCGAAACGCCGACCACTTCGTTAGGCATGAGTCTAACTATTGAACAAGTTTTCACCGGTGTGCTCCCCTCATCGCGCGCCAGGATACAACGCCAGGGAAGGCGGTCTCGCATTTTTCGACCAAATCGGATGCGGTCGCCCGTATGCGCTTCAGGGTCGGAAGCACAAGTTCACCCGCACAGGGATGATCTCGGTCGAACTTTATTGAGAAGTCGGCTTTGAGCGAGTTTGTCAGCTTAAACTCGGTGTGGCTTTTGATGCCAGGGCACGGAATCTCGATCACAAAGTTCCGGCCGTCAGCGATCGACCTGACGTCCTTCCCGGTGATCGTAATTGGCGCCCCCCTGACTTCTGCGCCCATACTACGGATATGCATTTCAGCGATCGCCGGCACAAGGAGGCGATGCTTGTCCATGATGTCGAGCTCGTGCAACTCCCGCACAAGATTACATCCGCCTCGCCAAGGCTCCAATGCGTCGACGATGGCCAACGCGGACGGCGGAGCGCCCTTCATCTTTTTCGCACGTTCGCCTTCATAGGCGTTCTTACTCTTCCCGGTGGGCATGCTGGATTTGTTCGGGTTGCCGGTTCCGATAGGAGGCGCCGCCAACGCGACGGCGACATGGTCAAAGACGCATCGAATGTTGTGAACGCAATCGCCGAGCGCTGCGGAAAGTTGCAGCGGCATCCGATCGGAGAGAAAAGTGATGTTCACGGTCTCGTCCGACGTGCCGATGAGGAATTGCTTTCCAATAGTTTGTGGCAGGACCCGGATCGCGATTTCCAGTTCTTCCAGCAGGTGGTCAGCTCGCAGGAGTTTTAGGTGCGCCCCGCGAAACGCCGTCCCGTTATCAAGGATGAGCCGCTGGTAGAATTTCGGCCAGGTCTCTTTACCCATTCCGCGATACCTCACTCACGATTCATTTTCGGTCTGCGCGCGCCATAGATCGGCGTAAAGCCCGTTTCGCGCAAGGAGTTCCGCGTGCGTGCCCCGCTCGACGATTTTTCCCCGGTCGAGCACGATAATTTCGTCCGCCTTCACCACGGTTGAAAGCCGGTGCGCGATCACAAGAGTGGTGACGCCGCGCGCGGCGATGGCGAGGTTCTCGACAATTTCGGCCTCGGTCCGGGAGTCCAGTGAGGATGTCGCCTCATCGGCGATGAAGAGGCGCGGCTGTTTGAGAGATGCCCGGGCGATGGCGACGCGCTGCTTTTCGCCGCCGGAGAGCTTGAGGCCGCGCTCGCCCACAATTGTGTCAAATCCATCCGGGAGCTTGGCGATGAGCGTATCGAGATTGGCGAGGCTTGCGGCGCGCTCGATGTCTTCGCGTGCGTTGTCGTATTCCGGGAAGCCGATGTTGAAGGCCAGGCTGGCGTTAAAGAGGGACGTATCCTGGGGGACGAGCGCGATCAGGCGCCGGAGTTCTGCCGGCGGATAGTCTGTGAGTGGAACGCCGTCGAAGAGGATGCGGCCAGCGTCGGGTTCGTAGAACCGAAGGATCAGCCGGACGATGGAGGACTTGCCGCCACCGGATGCGCCAACGAGCGCTGTCATCGCGCCGGGCTCGATTTCGAAGCTGAGGTCGCGCAATACGGGCTGCCCTTCAACGTAGGAGAAGGTGACATTCTCGAAGGCTACCCTCGCCGCTCCCTGAGCCCGTGCGAGGTCTGCCGCGGAGTGCTCCCCACCAGACGAGACCGAAGGCTCCGGCTCCTCGTCGAGCAGATCGAGCATTCGCTCGATGAAGGCAGCGCCCTGGCCGATGTCGCGCACTCCGTAGCCGAGGAGTTCGAGCGGCCGAACGATCTGGAGCATGTAGGCGTTGACGAGGATGAAATCGCCGATGGTCATGGCGCCCGACTGAACGCGTGCTACAGCGAACCAGAGCGTCGCCGCAAGTCCTGTCGCGAATATCAGCGCAACCCGAACGCCATTGACGAAACGGGCGCGGTAGAAGGCGCCCCAGCGGGTCTGTGCCTCCGCGAGCGTCTCGTCATAACGGCGGGAGACCGCTGCTTCGCCCGTGAAGGATTTAACGGTTTCGAAATTGAGCAAGCCGTCGGCGAGTTGCGCATTGGCGTCGATGCGGGCGGACGAGACGGCCCGGCTCGCTCTCAGAACTTTTCGCGCGCCATCGGCAAAGGCGAGGACATAAAGCAGCGCACAGGCGCCGAAAATCGCGAGAAAGACCGGGTCGAGGGCGATCGCGATGATCGCGGCCATAATGACGATTTCGAGGATACCGGGCAGCAGCGTGAACAGGGCATGCTGCATGATCAGGCGGTAACCCTGGAGGCCATTCTCCAGCGTCTGGGCGACCGCGCCCGTCGCGCGCCCGAGGTGAAACCGCAGGGGCAGGGCCATGACATGCGAGAAGAGCTTGCGGCTGAGCTTGCGGGATATGGATTGTTCAGCGCCGCCAAAAAGCAGCATCCGCAACTCACTCGCCATTCTGCCGGCCCACTGTGCGCCGACATAGGCCGCCAGAAGAGCGAGCGGCGCGAGCGTGAGCCAAGCGAGCGACGCCCCCTCACCTGACAGCGCATCGACAAGGAGTTTGAGAGCGACCGGACCGAGCGCGGTCAGCGCTGCGCCGAGCGCGACGCATGTGAGTGCCGCAAGGAGCCTACTGACATCAGCGCCATTGAGTTCGGGGCGGATGACAGCTAGCGCACGGATACCCGTGGGCCCCAGCTTGCGTTGTGCTCGGTCCGAAAGCGTCAGTCCTCTCCTTCTCCAAGAAAGGATTGTCTTACACCGAAGGTTTACTGTAAAGGACGCGTATAAGGTGAATGTTTTCCTACAGCATTGTTTCGCTTAGGCGAACACTGAAGCATTCGGTAGTCGGCATTCATTATAGAGAGGAAATCATGCTTCGCGTCGCCCCGCAGGACCTGCCTGCAAGCCTCTCCGCCTTTATTGAATATCGCAAGTCTGGACTAAGTTTGAACCACGTCGTCGGCTGTCCACTCGATTGCGGCTACTGTGTGCGCCACCTATTCAATAACTACGACATGAAAAAGCCTCACAGAATCGTTCCATCAAGCGACGCTGTGGAACAGCTCGTCAATCACTGGGCGTTCCGAGCCCATCACACGCCGATCCAAATCTTCAATCGTGCCACAGATCCCTTTCTCCCAAAGGTAAAGGAAGAACTCTTCGAGACACTCGAAGCCTTAGACCTAAGAGGGCTAACCAACCTAGTTCTTATAATCACCCGTTGGCATGTAACGCGAGACGACGTCGTTCGGCTCGATCAACTCCAACATCTTCGCGTAACAATACTCTGCACCTGGTCTGGGATTGAGGATGACCGTCTTGAACCGGTAGATCAGTCAATCGCCGCGCAATCGCTCGAAACCTTGTTCGAGGGAAGCCGTCGCACTCGGTGCGTGCTCTATTGGCGACCGCTCATTCTCGGGATCAATGATACCGACGCACACATTGAAAAGGCTGCGCAACTGAGCAATTTTGCCCATGCAACCGCGTTCACTGGCCTTTTCCTGCGAGAGGAAATTCGCGCTCACCTGCGAGGGCTCGGATTGGAAGATGTTTATGCGGACGTCGCAAGACGAAAGGTCATGCCGCAAGAATTGGAACGGCGCATACTTTCGCGCTCCAAAGCCAGCAAGCTCTTTCGAAAAACTTCCTGTGCTGTGGCCCATGCTTGGTCGACCCACGACTACAACGGCCATGTCGGTCTCCCGGACCTGTGCGACATTTGCCCGCCCGAGCAGGTCCGCCGTTGCAAAGCTGCCTTTGTAAGACCGAAACTGGAAGAAGTTCTTCGGTTAGCCTCCATAGCCGGCCTCGACGTCGAAGCTGTTACAGTGGAAGATGATCGAATTTTCGTTTCAAATAGCAGCGAGGAACAGCGCTATTTTCTTCAGCATTCGCTGAACTTCCAGGTTCACGACCGCGCTCACCCCCACACGCCCGGTCGCCATGGTCGCGCTGAAATCGGATGGACGACATGATCGAGCGCATATGGGCAGTGGATGTGGAAGGGAACGGCGGTTCGCCGCCTGAGATCGTTGAAGTCGCTATCGTGGAACTCAAGGACCTCGAGCTCACGGGCAGGTCATTTTCCTGGCGTGTCAAACCCATCGAACCCATCAAGCCCGCGGTGACGCGGATCCATGGCATCACCAATGAGGACGTAGCCAGCGCTCCGTCCATAGAGGACATCGAAGATGGTGTGCGCACCTGGATCGACGATCTTCCGATTGTCGGTCACAACGTAAAGGTCGAGGTGGATGCGCTCACACGCGCATTTCCTGAGTGGTCGCCCGTAGCCGCCTATGACACGCTAGCACTGGCGCGGTCGCTTCATCCGGAATTGGAGTCACATGCCCTCGGCAAGCTTGGCGGGCATTTTAATCTGATAGGCCGCGCGGCCGACATATCTGGTGGGAGCGACCATGAGGCGGGGTATGACGCAGTGCTTTGTGCGCTTTTGCTGAAGGCGTTGCTGGAAAGTATCCCGCCGACGCAGCGCTTCAGCGCGCTTCAGTCCTGTCTCTACCGGCCTCCAGTCAGTCAGGGGGATCTCTTTTGAAACGGCCGATCCGAATAGCAATTGCCGGCGCACACTCAACCGGCAAATCGAGCTTTCTTGACGAAGTAGAGCATCCGCTTAAAGGAGCAGGGTTGAAGGTCGGACGAGTGGCCGACCTTGCCCGGCAGGCCCGCGCTCGCGGCTTTCCGATCCTCCGAGATCACACTATCGACAGCACACTCTGGATAATTACCGAGGGCTTGCGTCAAGAGGCCGAGGCCGCTCTCGCGGCCGACGTGCTACTGATTGATCGTCCGCCAATTGATGCTCTCGGGTACTATGACGCTGCGATTTCTTCTACGGGACGGTTAGCCGATGAGGATGGGCGTTCGGCACTGTTGACGCTTGCCCGATGGCACCTTCGTCAGTGCGATATAGTTTATTTGACTGAGCTGAACCCAGACATTCCTCTCGGGCCGGGACGCGATACCGATAGCACCTTCAGACAAGAAGCGGCGCGCGCGATTTCCGAATTAATGGACACTGCCAGCATACCCATTCGACCGCTAACCTCGAGCAATCGCGAAGCCGAGTTGGAATGGGTCATTGCGGCGCTTAGGTAGCAATTGTTTGCATCAGCTTTTACATCCATTGCAACGCCGCCGCTATTTCGTCGTATGCGGCTAGCGCTTGGGTGAGAGAGGTCTGTATTCGCTGGCCGGAACGGACTCGCTGGCGTCATCGGCATTGTCACGGGGCGGACCGATATCGTTGGCGTTTCAGTCGGCGTCGTCCAATATGGCGAGTGGCGTTCCTATTCAACCGGTGCAATTAGCTCTTTGCTCTGGTTTCTCACATTGCCGACGTCCTTCCCGACCTTCCAGGCGTGCATATCCTGAGCATCGTGAGGCGCGATCATGTCGACGCGGATTTCGGGCGAGCCTTTGAGCCAGTTCGTTATGCAATCCTGGGGCGGGATCACCGGCATCCGGTTATGGATGTCCACCATGAGAGTATTGGGCTTCGTTGTCAGTATCGTGAAGCTGTCGACAGTCTCGCCGTCGATTGTCGCCCGATCCCAAAGGCCGGCGATGAAGAATACACGACGGTTTCTGAGACTTGCGGCGTAGGGCTGCTTGGCCGCGCTTTGCCTATGCTAGGAGTTCGTCTGCACTTCAGATGAACCAAGGAGTGCGCTCAAGCACTTCATGCAAGCGAAACGGGCCTAATTGCTGACGCCGAAACGCTGCGGTCAAATATGCAATGTCTTTCGCGTATTTCGTTGTGATGGGTTCGCCACAGAGGGCGTCTGTCGAAGCCCAGTTGAGCTTTGTCAGACTCAGGATCTGGCGTGCGAGTGCCTTATGATCGATCGCCGGAGGCGATGTGCCCTGGCGGAACTCCTCATAAACATTGATCTCTAGGGCCTGCGGCGTACCGATTGACTTCCGATATTGATTGTATCCTGTAGTTGAAAGATATATCTGATTGGATGCGCCCACCACGAACCGCCCGCGCGCAAGGGATCCATCAGTTCCCGGAGTTTCGTCAAAAAGGCGCACAGGATGATGAGTGTTGATCCAGATAAAGACGAAGCGGCCATTAGGACGAACTCGACGCGCACCAGCAAGAATCGCTTCTCGGTCTGCGCGTCCGTACCTAGCCGAGTAGTGAAAACATATCGTTGGCGTTTCACTCAATGGAAGCCGCTCAAGCGTTTTTGCCACAAGCTCTTCATAGTGCCTGTGACGTTCGTCATAGGGTACGGCCTCATTCCCCCCTGAATAAAACTCCCAGCGACCATATTGATTGAACACATTTGCAAAACCCAGAACGCGGTCGTTGCTGTCAGCCATGCGACTGCTAGTGTAAGAAAGTCCAACAAAGAAGTCGGCATCAGGAATGGATTCAGGCAACACCCAAGGCGTGACGCCGGTTTTTGCCACAACATTCAGCGCGAGATTGAGGTCCTTATAGTCCGCATTTCGCAATGTCGGCGTGTCTATCATTTGACAGGGAACGCCTGCTTCTAAGAGCAAACGCTTTGCTTGATAATAAGGAGACGTCACATCGTCTAGGGCAAAATTGTCTTCCGGGGTGTGCACTAGAAACACGCGCTGCAACTGGGGATTAGCCCTCCATTCGGGGTACGCGTCGATCAGGCGCCTGCATTCCTCATCAGCGCGAATGCCTTGAGCAGTTGATACTTGTGCTAGTCTTAGCCGCGTTGAGAATGTCCGTTCGGATCCTTTATATTTGAATTTACCAGTCTGGAGGCGAGCGACGAGGTCTCTCATCGGCTGTTCGAAACCAGGTTCGACGACGGCAATCAGATCGACATTTTTAGGTTCGTCGCCATAGGCGCCATACGACGTAATTCCCTCACGAATATTCGGCGTCGACCGATGCTGGCTGAATTCTACTTCAGGTTCGCGCACTGTTTGCGCACGCAGGGCGCGTCTTCCATCCCCGTCATCGAGAAGCGCCAATGGCTTTTCATCCAAGGCGACACGGAATTCCGCCGTTTCGAGAGGGAAGATCGTTCGCGCCAAGGTCTCCACAACCGAGCCTATCCGGCGCGCGCGATCTCGCGCGGCTCCAGACTTCAACGCTAGCGCCGCCGATTTAATTGCACGCGAAAAATCAAATCCTGGCACCGCCTCCCGAACGAGCCTGTCGAGTTGCGCGCGCTGTAACGCCGGGAATACTTTCGCCACGGTGGCGGTGAATGTCTCGTTCGTATCAAATTGTCGAATCTCGGCGAGACCGCCATTGATCGCAAGAATTCGGCCGCGTATCAAAATCTCGCCATCCATCGCGAAGGCGCGCAGGCCAACAAGCTCCTGTAGACCGAACTTGTTGATCGCGTCGCTTAGTTTCAGAATTGATTGAACCTGGAGCGAAAAATCGACAGCGAGATAGGCGTTTCCGAAGAAGCTTCGGACCGAGAGTTCATAGGCGGGAAGCAGGCGAACGATTGACCGCAGACTTTCCGGCAAGGGCTCCTGCGCGCCGCGCGGATGGGCTATGATGCGCCCTTTATCGAAACGGTCCACCACCCAACCTGTCGCCTCAAGCTTATCGCGAAGCGCCGTCAGGAACAGCCTGCGGTTTTCGGTTTCCCTGGGGCGTGCGCCGCCGCCATCGAAACCATTGAGCTTGTAGAGGTTTGCGAACTCGCTTGAGGATATGTCCTCGCTGGCCGCGAGACCTGTAGGTTTTGCCGTTCGTCTCTTTATATCATTTCTTAGCAGCAGGATCGTTTCTGCGGGGCGATTGATAAATACAGGCGCGGGCAATCCGAGCTGCTCCATTTCATCTCGCATCCGCCGGGTTCCTTCACGGATAGCCTTAACGAAAGCAGCCCCCTTTGCGTCCTTCATTTCGCGAAGCCAATCCATCAGACGGGGATTGCGCAAGCGGCTCTCCAGGACGACTTCAGTGAGTTTAAACTCCGGTGGGGTTTCGAATTGCTGTTGAAGCTTTCCTGGACTTTTTACGACGAATGCGTCTTCATACTTCTCGCAGAATATTGGCAATTGGATCGCGTAATCTCGGTGAGCGATTGCGTTAACGATCGCCTCGTCGATCGCGATAAACGGATATTCTGGTTCGGATACGAAGCCGCCATCGGCAGCGCGCACTTCGAAGCTTTTGAAGAAGCCGGTATCGGAGACAAATGTCCTCAGGTCCCGAACCTGTTTTGTTAATGGCCCGTCGAAATCTCGTTCGAATGTTGGTGTTGGCCGTTCATCCTCATCTTCGTAGCGACAATCGAACCGGAGCAATCGGACATAGGCATGGGCGAAAATTCGGCGGGGATTGCTGGTAAAGAACAATGCTCCAGCGTTCGTCCATTCGCGGTGCTGCGCTTTGCCATTAAGCGCGCCGGCGTCCCGGAGGACATCAATCGGCTTAGCGTCACGGCCATATTGCTTGCTCTTGGTGAATTCTCGCAGCACCGCAACGTCGATATCACCTTCATCAAAATCATCTGCCCGCATGCGCTCAAATTCTACGACCTTTCTATCGCGTTTGAGCTGTTCGAGTTCCAATCCCTTGAGTTGAACGGTTTGCGTTCCGCGTCGCTGCCAAGCTGCATCGTCCTTTGCGCGCCAACAGTATGTCCGGTCATCGGTCTCGACCTTGACGATGGCGATTTCTCGCGTGTCGCTGCCAACCTGCAGCGTATGCAGTTTGCCCTGTGGGTGCGCGCCTCGGAGGTTCGAGAAATCCAGCAATGACGTCTTTTGATCATCGGTCAGGTGGTCAACACCGATCACTTCGCCGTTCTTAGAAACCCCAATGACGAGCAGGCCACCTGTCGCGTTTGCGAACCCCGATATGGTGCGTTCGACATGCTCTCTCAGCGAACTGAGACCTGATTTGGAGAGAGGCGTTGAGCCATTGCTGTCTCCAGCTTGCTTGCGGTCGAAATGCTGGCCTTCAAATTGTCCGTCATCCGCAGCGCATAAGAAATCCTGATGCGCATCCGGGTCGGAATAGACAGATATGAATTCGGGTGTGGCCATCGTGATCGTTTGCGTACTTTCAAAAAAACTCTTTATGAAGCGGCTGATTCGACCATTTTAATCCAGACAGTGCCCGTCCCGGTCAAGAAAGAATGCAGTAGGAAGTGCGCCACGCGCGAAATACATGACCTTGGTATCGCCCAATCGACCGATCTTCGAGGTTTCCGGTCGGAATACTCCCTCAAACCCACGTCCTAATGAAAATCCCGGCTGTAAAACAGCTTCTTCGCCTGTTCGCGGGGATGGCGCGCGCCGCCACCGTACCGGCGTTGCTGCGCGCGCTGCAGCTCGGCGGTGATCTCGTCGGAGAGCGGCTTGCGTTCGGGACGCCGCGGCCCGTATTCGCCGGCGGGCGCCGGCCGCTTAACATCGTCGGCATTGTCATAGGTCGGATCGATGGCCATGCCGGCGCTGTCGGCGTCGCCCAGCGTGTCGAGGAGATATGAGAGGTCGTCGATGCGCGAGGAGACGATATGGGTGACGATGCCTTCACGCTGCAGGCGGCCGGTGATCCGGACGAGGCGCCCCGCCATGACCTGTTTGCGGAATTTCTCGAAGGTGTTCGGCCAGACGATGATGTTGGAGACGCCGGTGTCGTCTTCGAGAGTGAGGAAAATGACGCCGCTCGCGGTGCCGGGGCGCTGGCGGGTGATGACGAGACCGGCGACGGTCACCCATTGGCGGTCCGGCGCATTGCGCAGGGTGGCGGCGCTTGTGAAGCGGCCGAGTTCCGGGCGGAGCAGCGTCACCGGATGATCGCGTAGCGTCAGGCGCGTGGCTACATAATCCTCGAAGACTTCCTCGCGTTCGGACATGAGCGGCAGGTTTGAAACAAAAACGGGAAGGCCCTCTCCGTCCGCTTCGAACAGCGGCAGGGGCTTGTCGCCGCCGAGGCCTTTGACGGCCCAGAGCGCGTCGCGGCGGCTGAGACCGTATTCGGCGAAGGCGTCGGCCCCGGCGAGCCGGGCGAGCACGCTGCGGCCGACGCCGGCGCGCCGCCAGACCGCATCGATCGAGCGATAGCCATTGCCGCGGGCGGCGGCGAGCCAATGACCGTCCTCTTCGGCGATCCCCTTGATCTGCCGGAAGCCAAGCCGCACGGCGAGCGACCCGTCGCCTGCGGGTTCGAGGACATTGTCCCAAAAGCTTCGCTCAACGCAGACCGGGAGGACCTTGACGTCATGGGCGCGCGCATCCCGGACGATCTGGGCGGGCGCATAAAAGCCCATGGGCTGCGCATTGAGGAGCGCGCAGCAGAAGACTTCCGGATGGTGGCGCTTGATCCAAGACGAGGCGTAGACAAGGAGCGCGAAGCTTGCAGCGTGGCTTTCCGGGAAGCCGTAGCCGGAAAAGCCTTCAAGTTGTTTGAAGCAGCGATCGGCGAAACCGGCGTCATAGCCATTGTGAAGACATCCCGCCACGAAGCGGTCGCGGAAGGCTTCGACGGAGCCCGGCCCGCGAAAGCTGCCCAGCGCCCGGCGGAGTTGGTCGGCTTCGCTCGCGGTAAAGCCCGCCGCGACGATGGCGATCTGCATGGCCTGTTCCTGGAAGAGCGGCACGCCGAGGGTCTTTGCGAGCACGGATTCCAGCGCCTTCGAGGGATAAGTCACCGCCTCCTGCTTGTGGCGGCGGCGGATATAGGGATGGACCATGTCGCCCTGGATGGGGCCCGGGCGGATGATCGCCACTTCGATGACGAGATCGTAGAAGCAGCGCGGGCGCATGCGGGGCAGGAAGTTCATCTGGGCGCGGCTTTCGACCTGGAAGACGCCGACTGTGTCGGCGACGCAGAGCATGTCGTAGACGTCGGGATCTTCGGGCGGCAGCGTCGAGAGGGCGTAGCTGCGGCCTTTCCATGTGCGAAGAAGATCGAAGGCCTTTCGGATGCAGGTGAGCATGCCGAGGGCGAGGACGTCCATTTTGAGCATGCCGATGACGTCGATATCGTCCTTGTCCCATTCGATGATGGTGCGGTCTTCCATGGCGGCGTTCTCGACGGGACAGAGTTCATCAAGGCGTCCGCGGGTGATGACGAACCCGCCGACATGCTGGGAGAGATGCCGGGGAAAGCCGATGATCTCTTTCGTCAGCGCGAGCGTCTGTTGCAGACGTCTGTCGGCGAGATCGAGCCCGGCGGCTTTTGCGCGTTCATTGGCGATGCCGCTGCTGCTCGTGCCCCAGACCTGGCTTGCAAGCGCGGCGACGGCGTCTTCGGAGAGCCCCATGGCTTTGCCGACTTCGCGGATCGCGGCGCGCGAGCGGAAGTGGATGACAGTCGAACAGATGCCGGCGCGATGGCGGCCGTATTTTTCGTAGATGTGCTGGATGACCTCTTCGCGCCGCTCATGTTCGAAATCGACATCGATGTCGGGCGGCTCGTTACGGGCGGCGGAGATGAAGCGTTCGAAGACCATGGAGATGGTTTCGGGCGAGGCTTCGGTGACGCTGAGAGCGTAGCAGACGACGGAATTGGCGGCCGAGCCGCGGCCCTGGCAGAGAATGTTTTTCGAGCGGGCGAAGGCGACGACATCGTGGACGGTGAGGAAGTAGCGCGCGTAATCGAGTTCCGCGATGAGGGCGAGCTCCTTTTCGACAAGCGCGCGCACGGCCGGGGTTTCGCCGTCGGGATAGCGGCGTTTGAGCCCTTCCTCTGTCAAGAGGCGCAGCCGGTCATTGGGCGCCATGCCGTCGGCGATTTCATCGGGATATTCGTATTTCAGTTCGTCGAGCGAGAAGGCGCAGCGTTCGGCGATCAAGCCTGCGTTCTGCACGGCGGCCGGATAGTCGCGGAAGAGGCGCCGGATCTCGAATTCGGATTTGAGACGGCGCTCGGCATTGGGCAGGGCGCGGCGGCCGAGCTTGTCGATGGTCGTCTTCTCGCGGATGCAGGAGAGGATGTCGGCCAGCATGCGCCGCTTGCCGGCATGCATGATGACGTCGCCCAGGGCGACGGGCGGCGCGCCGGTTGTTTCGGAAAGCTGCGCCCTCGCCGCGAAATGCGTGTCGTCGGCGCCGTCATAGCGCGGGGCGATGCCGATGAAGACGTCGCCGTCGAACGCAGCGATGAGCCGGTGAACTGCAGCAGCGACGTTGTTGCCGTCGTCGTGGGCGTCGTTGCGGCCGGGGCCATCGTCATCATGATCGCCAACGGCGGCGTCATCACCGCCACCATCAGCAGCAGCAACAGGAGGATCACCGCCATCATGATGATGATGAGGATCATCCTCATCGCCGCCCATGACGATGAAGACGCAGTCGGCGCCCCATTCGACGACATCGTCGAGGCGCAAGTCGCATTTGCCCTTTTCGGTGCGGCGCTTGCCGAGGGTGAGAAGCCGGCAGAGATTGCCGTACCCGGTGCGGGATTTCGGATAGGCGAGCAGGTCCGGCCCGTCGGCGAGCACGAGGCGCACGCCGACGATATAGCGCAGTCCCAGCTCCTTTGCAGCCGCATGCCCGCGCACGATGCCTGCAAAGGTGTTCCTGTCGGTGATCGCGATGGCGGCGAGCCCGAGCTCTTTCGCGCGCGCGATCAGTTCCTCAGCATGAGACGCGCCGGTGAGGAAGGTGAAATTGCTGGTGACGCAAAGCTCGGCATAGCTCATGGGAACCGCCCCGCCACGAACCAGTCGGGCGCGGCCGCGCCGGGCCAGGTGAGAAGCCAGAGCCGCGGGCCTTCGCGGGTTTCGACACGCCAGTAATCGCGCAGCCGGGCGTCCCCCTCCCGCCACCATTCGCCGGCGAGACGTTCGGGGCCGGTTGCGCAGGCGGTTTCGTAAAGCCGGCGGCGCCATTCGAATCTCAGCGGCGGACGTCCCGGCGTTTCGACGCGCAGATATTCCGGGGGATTATAGAGCCGCAGGGGACGCGCCCGCGGCGACGGAGTCCATGCCGCGGCGTCGGGCCGGTCCATGGCTTCAAGCGTCGTGAATTCGAGTTCCGGAAGATGACTGTCGACGGCTGCGTAAATTCGTACACGGTCGAAACCAAGCCGGTTGCCGAGCGTCGAGATGAGATCGGTGCGATCGTCCTGGCGTTCGTCCCGTCTGTCGAAGCCGGTCTGGCGCGGATGTAAGGGCTCGACGCTTTCGGCGACAAGGCGGAAGAAGTCGGCGCCGAATTCGAGCCGGAGCTTGTCGAGGGGCGTGCGGAACTGCTGCAGGACGGCGGCAGGCGCTGCACCCGGTCGGGCGAAACCGATGGTCATGATTTCGTCCGGACCGTCGACGGGGCGTACCGTGAGCCGATAGCGGCGCGCGCCGCAGCCGGCCGCCTGAAGGCGGGTGCAGACCGAATCCGCGAGTCGCAGGATGATGCGTTCGAGATCGTCCTGAAGCCCGATGGGTTCGGGCAAGGTCGCGCGGGCGGCGTAGACAGGATCGGCGCTTTTGGGCGTGACGGGATCGGGCGTCCGGCCGAGACTGCGTTCGAGCGCCAAAGTCAGGCCGAGCCCGAAACGGCGGGCAAGTTCTGAGGATTTGATTGCGTAGAGCTGTCCGATGGTCTGGAGGCCGGTGCGGCGCAGATCGTTGACGAGCGCAGGGTCGAGGCCCAGTGCGGCGAGTGGCAGGGCTTCGAGGGCGCTCGCGGAATTACCGGGTGCTGCGATAGCCGCAAGCTCCGATCCAAATCGCGCGAGCGCCGCTGCAGCGCCCTTGGTGTCGGCGATGCCGACGCGCGCCGTAATCCGGAGGTCGGCGGCGCGCTCGCGGATCGTCGCTGCCATCTCCGGCTCTCCGCCAAAGAGGTGGGCGCAGCCAGCGATGTCCAGAAGCAGGCCGTCTGGCGGGTCGAGGGAGACGCGCGGCGAGAACCGGTCGGCCCACCGCCATAGCGCGCGCAGGAGGATCTCTTCGCGGGCCGGATCGGCGGGCTCGGTGAGAAGAGACGGGCAGATGGCGCGCGCATCGGCAAGAGAAAGGCCTGGCGACAGACCGGCCTCGCGCGCGGCGTCCGAGAGATGGGTCAGCCGCCAGGCGTTGCGGATTTCGGCGACGATGGCGAAGGCGCCTTCGGTGCGCGCATCGCCAAGACGGATGCGCCGGTCAAGCGGTAGCTGAGGCAGCCAGAGGGACAAGGTCCGGCGCATGATGTTTCCCCAATGCCGAAACGCGCCATGCGCCGGGCGTTCCGCGCTTGGCTTTCGTACAGATCCATACCCATCCCCCTCCGGCGGCGGCCTCGCAGGTCCACCGCGTTTCCGCCGCCGATGTTTTTGCGCGGCCGTGCAGGATGACGAGGCCGATCGCCCCACTCTCCTCCGCCGCGATCTGGAGCCGCCGGCTCTCCTTGAGGTCCGGCCCGTCCTGCAATTCGACGATGACGCAAGGCGCGGCGCGCGAACGGAGCGCCTGTTCGCCGGCCCAGAGCGTCTCGGCGCGCGTGAGACCGACCGTCAGCACGAGCCGGGCCGGATCGACAAAACCCTGCAGGCCGGTCGGCGCGAGTGTGTTGATTTCGCGTGCCGCGCCGATCCAGAAGAGGGGGCCCGTCGCCGCCGCTGCGGCGGTGAGAACGAAGATGTCGGCCCCGTCGCCCCTCACCTCATGGACCCGTCCGCGGGCCAGCCGGACAGGCCCGGCGACGCGGATTTCGCCATGGCCGGCCGTTCCCGCCAGCTGGGCGGGGGCGACGGTTTGCACGCGCGTCAGGTCGGCTTTGGCCTTCATGTTCTTATTTTGTTCTTCACAATCGGAGAGAGTCAAGGCAGCTTATCCGGCCCTTTTCATGGAAACTGTGGATTCCGGGGGCGGTGAGATCGCGCCTGCGGGGAATAAATACCCGGTTCCATCACCCACTTGCGTCCCGGCCCGGCCGTGCGAACGACCGATCCTTAAAATCTGTCAGAAAATCATCTAAGTTTCTGACAGTTGGAGATGCGATATGAATACGACTGAAGCCATCCTTCGATACGCCGAAGGCCTGCCGGAAGGCGCGCCGGTCGCGGCCAAGGCGCTACTGCATCTTGGCGAGCGCGCGAGCGTCGATCAGGCGCTGTCGCGACTGGTGAAGCGCGGCGCGCTGATCCGCGCCGGTCGCGGCGTCTATACGCGCCCGGTTGTTTCGCGTTTCGGCAAACGCGCGCCGTCGCCCGAGAAGTTCGTGGAACATCTTTCAGCGCATACGGGTGAAGCGGTGGCGCCGAGCGGCGCTGCTGCGGCGAACATGTTGGGTCTCACGACGCAGAACCCGGCGGTGACGGCGTACCTCACGTCTGGCCGCAGCCGTTCGCTGTCGCTTGGCCGGCAGAAAATCGAGCTTCGCCATGCACCGGCCTGGCTGATTCAGCGGCCCCTGGAACGGTCGGGTCAGGCCGTGCGCGCGCTTGCCTGGATGGGCCGGGAGCATGCGCCGGAAACGGTGCGCCGGCTCGGCGCCGTGCTGAACGCGAAAGAGAAGCAGGAACTCCTGTCCATGCGTTCATTGGCGCCCGGATGGATGGCGAAGGCGATCAGCGGCCTTGCCATCTGACGATGTGTCCGCGCTCAAAGTTGCTTTATCGGCGTCGCATACACGAAACCAAAGCGATGATGGCTTGCCTTTCGCGGACCTGTGCCGGAAACTAACGTCATGACGTTTATTTTCTTCAATCGCGCGGCCGTGTTCCTTCAGATCTGAGCAGGCCGGAATTGACATTGCACGATGCCGGCATTGCGACCGGCTCGTTGAGCATGCGCAGTTGAGAGATAATTCATGCAATCAGAACACTTGCGCGCTTTGAGCGACGCAGACATTCATGCCTTCGTCCTGAACGGTTTCGTCCGCCTGGACGGCGCCTTCAGCAAACGTCTGGCCGAACAGGCCAGGTCCGTTCTGTGGGAGGCCGCCGGGTGCGATCCACACGATCGCAGTACTTGGAAAAGCCCTGTCATACGCCTCGGACAATTCGCTCAATCGCCGTTCCGCGAGGCCGCCAACACGCCATTGCTGCATTCGGCATTCGACCAGTTGGTCGGGCGCGGGCGGTGGACGCCGCCGGGCGCGATCGGCACATTTGTGATCCGGTTTCCGTCGCCTGACGATCCTGGCGACGATGGCTGGCATATCGACGTGAGCTTCGGCGACTCGCCGGATTTCATGGATTGGCGGGCCAACGTGAACAGCAAGGGGCGCGCTCTGCTGATGCTTTTTCTGTTCACGGATACGGGCCCTGACGATGCGCCGACCCGCATACGCGCCGGATCCCACAAGGACATTGCTCGCCGGCTTGCGGAAGCTGGTGAAGATGGTTTGGCGCTTCGCGAACTTGCGGCGGATGTCTTTTCGGACTCGTCGCACAGACCGGAGGTTCTGGCCGTAGGCGAAGCTGGAACGGTGTATTTGTGCCATCCTTTCCTCGTGCATGCGGCGCAGCGTCATCGCGGGGCCGCACCGCGGATATTGGCGCAACCTCCGCTTCTGCCGCGCGAAGCGTTCGACCTGGCGCGGCGAGATGAACGATACTCCCCGGTCGAGAGAGCGATCCGGGACGCGCTTGCCGAACCGGGGTCATAGGCGCGATCCGGTTCGCTGACGTCGCCCGCAGCCTGAGGCCATCCGAAGTCATCGATGCTTTCGATGTGCAGCCGGTTGGTTGGACGCTCCGAGGGGGCCTTATTAGCCAGCTCGATCGCCGGGTCTAAGCCGCGTCGATATCACGTTGCAGCAAGTGATGCGCCGATGGCGACCGCATGGCTGGAAGCCTGCCAACCGGGTTCGGGGTATTTGTCTGGGCCGTTGCGCGAGCGGCTTTTCCAGAGGGGGCCGTCCGGGCTTTTCAGCCGGCCTGGGCGCGTTCCGCCTCAACGTGGACAAACGCGTCTTCATAGCTGCGCGCTTCGCTCGCCGACATGCCCTCGTCGAGGAGCGCCTGCTTCCAGTTTGCGGCGATGAGCTCCGCCATCTCGCGCGCCTGCAGTTTCGCGTCATCGCGCGTCAGCTCGAAAAATTCGCAGGCGTCGAGTGCAATGTCGAACGAAGCTTCGAACGACCCGCCTTCGACGATACCGGTTTCAAGCACGCGCTGGCGGGACGGGGACGGGTTGATGTCGAAGGCGGGCGACAGACGCCAGCGGTCGCTGCCGGCATAGAGAAAGCCGTGGTTCTGCAAATGGTCGTCCTTGTTCGAGACGAGGATTGTGAACACGATCCGGCGCCAGAGTTCGTGGAGATCGTCGATCGGCTTTGCGGAAATCCGGCGGATGACATCGCCGATGTCGGTATAGAACGCGCCCTCCTCGCGCGACCAGTCGAGGGCGGTGCGCGCGGATATGTACGGAATTCTGGTTGCGCCGCGGCGATCGAAGCGGCGGATGAGTGCGATGGGACTATCGCTCGCTTTGAGTTCCAGCCTTGCATCGGGCACTCGAAGGCCGCATCGCCTTGCAAGCGCGAGCGTCGCGATCTCGGCGCGCTCGACGGGTTTCGTATCCTGTACGGATGTGAATTTGGCGATCCAGAGATGGCCGTCGGCTTCGGTGATGTTGGCTTTCGGCCGCGCGCCGCCGAGCGAACCGCCGGCGCCAGCGAGTCTGCGCGCTTCGGCTTCTGCGCCTTCCGGGTCGCTTTCGAAGCGGTGCGCGAGGGCGCGCAGCTCTTCGAGTTCGACGAGCCGCGGAATGGGCGGATTGAGCGCGGACAGCGGTTCGAGGTCTTCGCCGAGAAAGCGCAGGGCGCCCTGACGGGTCCGGTCGTCGGCGAGCACGAGATAGTCGAATTCCGTGAGGCCCCCACTCAGCGCCTTGCGCATGAGGGCCCGGCCCCAGGCGTCGGGCGCGACATCGGCGAAACAGCCGGACAGGGCTGAAGTTTTGTCGTCGCGTCCCGAACTGAAGAAACCGCCGGTTCGCAAGGGGAGCGCGGGCGAGAGCGCGAAGCGGTCGGGATCGGCCAGCCATTCGGGGGCGTATTCGAATTGCGAATGCTGGCGGCGCCCGTCGGTTTCGAAACGCAGGCGTCCGACAATTCGTTTGCTTTCGCCGAGCGCGACAATGGCTTCGGGCATCAGAAACCCACCCCGCCATCATCGTCACCGCTGGTCCCGCGCTCTGGTGCGGCGGACGGCCGAGCGCCGCGTTTGCGGTCGATGCGTCTCGGCAGCGCTTCCTTATCCATCAGCAGGCCGGTGTCGTCGGAACCGGGGTCAAGGAAATCGGAGATCCTGCCGAGTTCACCGAGGACGAGACACGCCATGGTCAGCGCGCCGATGCTGACCCCTTCATCGCCTTTTTCCAGCCTGATAAGGGTGCTTTCGGACACGCCGATCCGTTCGGCGAAATCCTTGAGGGCGATCCGCCGTTTTAGCCGGGCGGTCTTGAGGTTCGCGCCGAGCGATTTGAGCGCCCGCCGGGCGCTGGGAGATGCGATCTTAGCTGCCATATTTGAAAGCCATATATCATTTAATTGTCATATATGGCAATTAGTGTTTCGGAAGGCTTAATGCAAGTCGGCGACGCCGGAACCCGCCTCCACGTCAAGGAAGCTGCGGATTCCGGGGTCTGTGAGGTCACTCCTGTGTGGAACAAATATCCGGGCGAGCCCTCTGACGGCGGCGCGTGATCGCCGGACGAAGGTGTTCATTTCTGCCGCCCAGGCGCGGCTGCTCGCCCGTCTGATCTTGAATTCCGGTCCGACTGATTTGGAATCCGGGCGCGTCCAATCTGGAATCAAAGGATCGTCTGGACTGGGCCGTGCGCTATAAGCGATGATTTCGAGAGGCGCGTGAAGGTTCAGTCACAGAGCATGTCTCGTCTCGATGTAGGGAGTGAAAGAGATCTCCGATGACGGCGCTCAACGTCCTCAAAAGACGATTGCGGCCAGGGCAGGTGTACCGGCGCAAGGAGCTTGCGCACTGGTCGAACGCGGTCGACCGCCATCTGCGCTTGCTGATTGAAGAGGGCCGACTGGAGAGAGTTGGCCCGGGTCTTTACATGACGCTGCGCAAAACACGGTTCGGTCTCGCGCCAGCACGACCGGAGAAGCTGATTGAAGGCTTCCTCGGAGACGACCGGTTCCTGATCGTGCCGCCGAACGCCTATAACAGTCTCGGGCTCGGCACGACACAGCTCTATAATGAGCCGGTGGTCTATAACCGGAAACGGTACGGTCGATTCGAACTGGACGGGCGTCCCTATATCTTCCGAAAGCTGGAAACCGTGCCGCCCAGATTGAGCGAGGAATTTCTGCTGGTGGACCTGTTGCACAATCTTGACCGTTTGGCTGAGAACAAGGCGGTCCTGCTTCGCAAAGCTCAGAAGCGCGCCGAAACTATGGACCTGACGCGCTTGACGCGCGCTCTCAGAGTCTATGGCTCGGCTCGTGCAGAGCGGCTTCTGAAACCCGTTCTCGGCGACGACTGACAACATCAGAGGCCTTGCGGAGAAACGACCGCCTCAGACGCCCGCCACGGTCGGCTCCGCGCCGAGAAGTTCTTTCTGATAACCGCCGTCGCGCAGCGCTTCCGCCTTCCTGACGAGGTAACGGATGGCGTGCTTGAGCGATGGCCCATCCCAGTCCTGCTCGACGCGCTGACGCCCATGCAGCACGCAGGCAATCTCCCGGCGGCTCATACCGTGCTCGATGCAATCAAGCGCGATAAGACCGTCGCGCAATACCTGCGTTGTCTTCGTCCAGGCCGGCCGTTCGCGGCGCGTATGATCGCCATAGATTTCGAACGCCGCTTTCTGGAGTTTGACCCGTCGCTCGTAATCGTCGACGCCGGAAATGGCGAGCGTCATGCGGACCGGTTCAAGCCCGAGCAGGGACAATCCGGTGCAGCAGAGCTGGACGACAAAGTCGTTGCGCCGGACGAGGAGATATTCGCGTCCGACAGGGTCTGTAATGTGGGTGATGTTGCAGATCGGAATGGAGCGGTCCCAGAGTTCGCAGCGCTCGTCGAGCGCGCGCGGCGTGCAGTGCACCTCGACCTGATCGGGGAAGGCGCTTCGGTTCCAGACGACGTCGGCGTCGAAACCGTTGCGATCCGGGTTTGGCATGAAGACGAGGCCCCAGCGCTCGGCGAAGGTCTGCGGCGCGCGTGAGCGCACCAGACGGATCGGGACGCACGGCGCCATTCTTTCCGAGAGATCGGTATCGGTCCGGGCGGCGGCGTCGCAGCGGAAGGCCGGATTTCGCCGGAGGAATTCCCACGCCCAGCGGTCCGGCGAGAGGCGCTGGAGATAGTCATAGGCGCTGAGATCGGCTTCGGAATTCGGGGCTGGATGGGGCATGGCCCGCCTCCCTTCGCCTCGTATCATGGCAAGAAAGGCGCCAAACAGAAACCCAATAATGCGCCGGTCTCCGGCCTGTGATCGGCCCGGAATTATCTGCCTCTTAAGGATGAATTCCGGAACTGTACTTCACCTGCACTGATGCGTTTACCGCCGCCCGCAATCTCCCGCGTGCGGCGAAGTGCAGGCCGTTGCCGGCATTGGCCCGCGCTCCAACTCCCTCGCCGGCGTCAAATCCCGGACACTCCCTCTCGAGACGATTGAAAGGGAGCGGCCCCATGCCGGCGAACGCGCAGAAGCAGGAAACGGACGAACGTCACATCACGATGTTGCGTACGGCGTTCTCGTCCGTCATCCGCGATGCGCTTTCAGAGCCCGACACGATCGAGATCATGGCCAATCCCGACGGATCGGTCTGGATCGAAAAAGCCGGGCGCGGCGTTGTCGCTTCCGATCATCGTCTCGAGCCCTCCGACCGGGAGCGTGTCATCCGCCTGGTCGCCTCCGGGGCGGGAGAGGCCCTCTGCCGCAAATCCCCGATCGTCTCCGCAGAACTCCCCGGCGGCGGCGAGCGGTTTGAAGGGCTTCTCCCGCCCATTACTTCCGCGCCGTGCTTTTCGATCCGGAAGCCCGCGGCGACGCTGTTCGGTCTCGACGATTATGTGGAGCAGGACGCCCTGACGCCCGCCCTCGCCGCGTCGCTGCGCGCGGCGCTTCATGAGCGGCGCAACATCCTGATCGCCGGCGGCACGTCGTCCGGAAAGACCACTTTCACAAACGCGCTGCTCGCAGAGCCCGCTTTCGCAAACGACCGCATCGTGATCCTCGAAGACACGCGCGAGCTCACATGCGCCGCACGCAATGTCGTTCAGCTCCGCACGCACCGGGAGCATGTCTCGCTGCAGCAGCTTGTGCGCTCGACCTTGCGTTTGCGTCCCGACCGGATTGTCGTCGGCGAGGTGCGCGGACCCGAGGCGCTCGATCTTCTTAAGGCCTGGAACACCGGCCATCCGGGCGGCGTCACGACCTTGCATGCGAATTCCGCGCGCGGCGCGCTTGCCCGGCTTGAACAATTGACCCTCGAAACGGCACGCCAGGCGCCGGTCGCGCTGATCGCGGACGCCATCGACGTCGTCGTCTTCATGAACCGGTCTGGCGGCAAGCGCCGCATCGAGGAAGCGCTGCGCGTCACCGGTTACAACACGGACGGCTATGCAACCGAGCCGCTGTTTTCCCCCTCGCTTTCTGTCGTCAGCCAAGGAGATGCGTCATGACGCTCTATTCGCAAATGAAGGCCGTGAACCGGACCGTTCAGGCCGCCGCCCTGATCGCCGTGGTCGCAGCGATCGCCGGTCCCGCACATGCAGCCGGCACCGGCATGCCCTGGGAAGGCCCGCTCGATCAGATCCTGCAATCGATCGAAGGCCCGGTCGCGCGGATCGTTGCGGTGATCATCATCACCCTCACCGGTCTCACGCTCGCCTTCGGCGAAACCTCCGGCGGCTTCCGCAAGCTCATCCAGATCGTGTTCGGTCTTTCCATCGCCTTCGCGGCGACGAGCTTCTTCCTGACCTTCTTCTCCTTCGGCGGCGGCGCGCTCGTCTGATGACCGAAGGCTACGAGATCCCGCTTCATCGCTCGCTCGCCGAGCCGATTCTGATGGCGGGCGCGCCAAGGGGCGCCGCCATCGCCATCGGGACGCTCGCCGCAGCGCTGGCGCTGGGTCTGCGGCTCTGGATACCGGGCCTTGCGCTCTGGGCGCTCGGCCATTCTGCGGCGGTGTTCGTCGCGAAGAGCGATCCGGATTTCATGGCCGTGGCAGCGCGCTCGACCCGTCACCGGGAGCATCTCACATGCTGAACCTCAAAGAGTATTCCGAGACTCCGCGTCTCCTCGCCGACTATCTTCCCTGGGCGTGCCTCCCGGCGCCGGGCGTCGTTCTCAACAAGGACGGTTCCTTCCAGACGACATTCCGCTATCGCGGACCCGATCTTGAAAGCTCGACCGAATCCGAACTCGTCGCGGTCATGGCGCGCGTCAACAATGTGCTGCGCCGCTTCGGCTCCGGCTGGGCGCTGTTCTTCGAGGCGCAGCGCGAGGAAGCAGGAGATTATCCGCATGGCGTGTTTCCGGAGGCAGCGTCCTGGCTCGTCGATATGGAGCGCGCCCTGCAGGCCGATGAGGCCGGCGCGCGGTTCGAAAGCCGCTATTACCTGACGGTGCTCTGGCTGCCGCCGGCGGATGCGGCGGGCAATGCGGAACGCGCGCTGATCCAGCGGCCGCAAGCAAAGCGTTCGGCGAGCTGGCGCGAAAGGCTGGAGACGTTCCAGCAGCAGGCCGCGCGGGTCTTCGATCTTCTGTCGACCGCGCTCGCCGAGATCGACCGCCTCGGCGATGACGAAACCCTGACCTATCTGCATTCGACGATCTCGGCGAAGCGCCATCCGGTGGCGGCGCCGGAGCTGCCGGTCTTCCTCGACGCGATCCTCGCCGACGAGCCGTTCGCAGGCGGGCTCGAACCGATGATTGGTGACGCGCATTTGCGCACGCTGACCATTCTCGGCTTCCCGGCCTCTACGCTGCCGGGCATCCTCGACGAACTGAACCGCCAGGGATTCGCCTATCGCTGGGCGACGCGCTTCATCGCCATGGACAAGGCTGAAGCCGAGAAAGTCCTCGGCCGCAAGCGCAGGCACTGGTTCGCAAAGCGCAAATCGATCGGCGCGGTGCTGCGCGAGACGCTGTTCAACGAGCAGGCTGCGCTGGTCGACAACGACGCTGACAACAAGGCGGCGGATGCCGACGCCGCGTTGCAGGAACTCGGCAGCGATCTTGTCTCCTATGGCTATGTCACCACCACGATCACCGTCGCCGATGAAGACGCCAAGGCGGTTGAAGAACACATCCGCATCGCCGAACGCATCGTCAACGGCCGCGGCTTCACCGCGATCCGGGAGACGCTGAATGCGGTCGAAGCCTGGCTCGGCTCGTTGCCGGGGCATGTCTACGCCAATGTGCGCCAGCCGATCCTGCACACGCTGAACCTTGCGCATATGGCGCCGGTGTCGGCGGTCTGGGCCGGCGAAGCGGAGAACCGCCACCTTGGCGGCCCGGCGCTGATCGAGGCGCAGACGGACGGGACGACGCCGTTTCGCCTGAACCTCCATGTCGGCGATGTCGGCCACACGCTCGTGGTCGGCCCGACCGGCGCCGGCAAATCGGTGCTGCTGTCCATGCTGGCGCTGCAATGGCGCCGATATGAAGGCGCGCAGATCTTCATCTTCGACAAGGGCCGCTCGGCGCGCGCGGCGACGCTCGCCATGGGCGGCGCGCATGTCGATCTTGGCGGCGCCGACCGGCCGCGGCTCCAGCCTCTGAAAGACATCGACACGGATACGGGCGCGCGCTTCGCGGCGGACTGGCTTGGCGGTCTCTGCACCGAGGAAGGCGTCGTCATGACGCCGGACCTCAAAGGCCGGCTATGGGAAGCGATCTGTGCGCTGGCGAGCGCGCCGAAACGCGAGCGCACGCTGACGGGACTGTCGCTGATGCTCCAGGACGACGCCCTGAAGGCGGCGCTTCATCCTTACACGCTCGAAGGCGCACATGGGCGGCTGATCGATGCGGATAAGGACAGCCTGTCGCTCGCCGACACGGTCTGCTTCGAAATGGAAGAGCTGATGCATTCAGGCGGGGCGGCGCTTGCGGTGCTGACTTACCTCTTCTATCGGCTGGAATCACGCTTCGACGGACGGCCGACGCTGCTCGTTCTCGATGAAGCCTGGCTTTTCCTCGACAATCCGGCCTTCGCCGCGCGTATCCGCGAATGGCTGAAGACGCTGCGGAAGAAAAACGTCGCGGTCGTGTTCGCCACGCAATCGCTGGCGGATATTTCGAATTCGTCGATCGCCCCGGCGCTGATCGAGTCCTGTCCGACGCGGATCTTCCTGCCGAATGAGCGGGCGATGGAGCCGCAATCCAAAGAGGCGTATCAACGTTTCGGGCTCAATGACCGGCAGGTCGAGCTGATCACCCGGGCGACGCCGAAGCGAGATTACTACTACCAGTCGCCGCTCGGCGGGCGCGTGTTCGATCTGGGCCTCGGCCCGATCGCGCGCGCCATTTGCGGCGCCGCCGATCCCGTGAACCAGAAGCGCATCGACAAGGCGTTCGCTGAGGCGGGACCGCAAGGTTTCGCGGCCGCCTTCCTGCGCGCCAGGGGCCTCGACTGGGCGGCGGACCTGCTCGGCCGCTGGCCGGGCGCCGCCGGCAACGACGCCCAGCCTGTTTCCCCCGTCCGTTCCAACCTCGCCCAACCGGAGATGATGACATGAGCAAGCGCAATCTCATGAGAGGCGTGCTTTGCGCGGCCGCCTTCTCCTTTGTCCTGACGCCGGCGGCCCGGGCGCAATGGACGGTCTACGACCCGGCCAATCACATCCAGAATATCCTGCAGGCGGTGCGCACGCTCGAAGAGGTCGAGAACCAGATCCAGCAGCTCGCCCACGAGATCGAGATGCTGGAGAACATGGCGCGCAATCTCGAAACGCTGCCCGTCAATGTCGCCGAAGCGATCATTCTCGACCGCATCAATCGTATCAGCGAACTGATGCGGGAAGCGGAAGGCATCGGCTACGGCGTCGAGACCGTCGAGCGCGACTATGACGCGGCCTATCCGGAAACCTATGGCGCGACGCCGCCGTCCGACGCGGCGCTGGTCGATGATGCACGGCAGCGCTGGCGGCAATCGCGGCTCGCCTATCGCGACACGCTCGTCACGATCTCTGCCGCGTTTGCGGACAATGCAACCGACGCCGGCGCCATCGCAGGGCTCGTCGAACGTAGCCAGGATGCAGCGGGCGCGCTGCAGGCGGCCCAGGCGGGCAATCAGATCGAAGCCATGCAGACCGAACAGCTCATGCAGATGGAGGCGATGATGGCGGCGCAGTACCGCGCCGAGGCCCTCGATCATGCGCGCGAGCTTGCGGAAGAAGAGCGCGCCCGCGCCCGGTTTCAGCGCTTCATGGAGGACTGAGCGGCGATGGACGTGATCGACACATTTCTCGCGACCTTTATCGCTTACATCGACTCCGGCTTCGGCCTTCTCGCGGATGATGTCGCCTATCTGTCGACGACGCTGATCGTGATCGATGTGACGCTTGCCGGCCTCTTTTGGGCGCTGTCGCAAAACGCCGACGTCATTGCAGGGTTATTGAAGAAGATCCTCTATGTCGGCTTCTTCGCCTTCGTCATCGGCAATTTCTCGCTGCTCGCCGGAATCATTTTCGACAGCTTCGCAAGGCTCGGGCTGACCGCGACCGGCGGCGCCATGACGGCGGAGGATCTCCTGCGTCCAGGATTCATTGCGGGCGTCGGTCTCGATGCGGCGAAACCGCTGCTCGAAAAGATCGCGGGCATGTCGGGTCCGGTTGCCTTCTTCAACAATTTCGTCATGATCGCGGTGATGTTCATTGCCTGGGCAGTGATCATCATCGCCTTCTTCGTGCTGGCGGTGCAGCTCTTCATCACCATCCTCGAATTCAAGCTGACGACGCTGGCGGGGTTCGTGCTCGTGCCCTTCGCGCTCTGGAACAAGACCTCGTTCCTGGCCGAACGCGTGCTCGGCAATGTCATCACCTCGGGCGTCAAGCTGATGGTAATCGCCATCATCATCGGCATCGGCTCGACGCTGTTCTCGTCGGTGACGGAGGCGTTCAACACGGGCGATGACCTGACGCTCGCCGAAGTGATGGGCAGCGTCCTCGCCGCGCTCGTCTTCTTCTGGATGGGCATCTTTGCGCCGGGCATCGCCTCGGGCCTCATCACCGGCGCGCCGCAGCTTGGCGCCGGTTCGGCGGCGGGAGCGACGGCAGGCGTGCTTGCGGGCGCCTATGCCGCCGGCCTTGGCGGCAAGGCGCTGATCGGCGCGGGCGCGAAGGGTGTCTCCGGCGCGGTCAAGGCGGGCGCGTCCATGGCCGGCGGCACGCGCACCTCCTATGCGATGGGCTCGGTCGCTTCCGGCGCGAGCGGCGCCGGCGCGGTCGCTGCGGGTCTTGCGGGCGTCGCCCGCGCTGGCGGCGACGCCCTCCGCCGCACCCTGTCGCGGCCCGGCGACGGCATTCGCGAGGCCTACCAAAGCGGCGCGCGCGGCGCATGGACAGCCACCGGCGGCTCTCCGATTGGCGGCGCGTCGGGCGGGCCGCCGCCTTCGCCGCCTGCATCGACCGCGAGCCCCGCCTGGGCGCGGCGTATGCAGACGCAGCAGCACATGACGCATGCGAGCCAGGCCGCCGCCCATACTTTGCGCGATGGCGATCAGGGCTCCTCCGGCGCAGCGCCCACGCTCACAGACAAGGACGACTGACCCATGCTCTTCAAACGCTCATCGACCAGCTACGGCCAGAGCCCTTATCCGGAAACGCCTTACCAGAAGGCGGGACAGGTCTGGGACGAACGGATCGGCTCGGCCCGCGTGCAGGCGAAAAACTGGCGGCTGATGGCGCTCGGCAGTCTCGCGCTCTCCTTTGCGACGTCCGGCGCCCTGGTCTGGCGCAGCCTGCAATCGACGGTCACGCCCTATGTAGTGGAGATCGACGAGACCGGCGCGGCGCGCGCCGTCGCGCCGGCGATGGAACGCTACACGCCGAGCGATGCGCAGATCGCGCATCATCTGGCGAATTTCATCAGCGATGTCCGCGGGCTTTCGGTCGACCCGGTGGTGGTGCGCCAAAACTGGCTCTCGGCTTACGACTTCGTGACGGACCGCGGGGCGATTGCGCTCAACGATTACGCGCAAGCGAACGATCCTTTCGCCGACATCGGCCGCAAATCGCGGACCGTCGAAATCGTAAGCGTCGTCCGCGTCTCCGACGACAGCTTCCAGGCGCGCTGGATCGAGAAGAGCTTCGAGAACGGCGCGCTGATGAAGTCGGAACGCTTCACCGGGCTCTTCACCATCGTCACCCAGCCGCCGCGCGATGCGGCGACGCTGCGCGCCAACCCCCTCGGTTTGTATGTCCATGAGCTCCATTGGGGCCAGGACCTTGTCACAGGAGACTGACCCCATGCGTATTCTGCTGTCCTCATCCATGCTCGCCCTGACCGCGGCCTGCGCGTCCGCGCCTGCCGACGACGGGTTCGACCGCGTCGGTTTCGTCGGCGCCGTTCCGTTCGAGGAGACGGAGGACTATCCCGTCGAAATCGTCGAGACCGCCGTGCCCCTCCCGCTGCCTGGGCAGTTGAAGAAAATCGAGACGGCGCCACAGAAGCCGCCGGTTCCGCCGGAACGGGCGATCGAGGACGGCCGCGAACATGCGCTGATCGAACCGACGCCGGACGGCTATGTGAATGCGATGCAGGTCTACCCTTACGCGGAGGGCGCGCTCTACCGGCTGTATTCGAGCCCCGGACAGGTCAGCGACATCGCCTTGCAGCCGGGCGAAGACTTGGTGTCCGTGTCGGCGGGCGATACGGTGCGCTGGGTGGTGGGCGACACGGTCTCCGGTTCCGGCGCCGAAGCGCGCGCGCATGTGCTGGTGAAGCCGATCAATGCCGGCATCCGCACCAATCTGATGATCGCGACCGACCGCCGGACCTATCATCTGGAACTCGAAAGCGTCGAGACCGGTTACATGGCGGCGCTTTCCTGGCGGTATCCGGCAGACGAACTGACGCGGCTCGCCGCGCGCAATCGCGATGCGCTTGCCCGCGAGGAGGGATCGGTCGAGCGGGGCGTCGCCATCGACGGGCTCAATTTCGAGTACCGGCTCACGGGCGACGATCCGGACTGGAAGCCGGTGCGGGTGTTCGATGACGGGCGGCAGGTCTTCATCCAGATGCCGGCCTCGATCGCCACCACGGACATGCCGCCGCTGTTCGTGCTGAACGACGAGAACGATGCGGAACTCGTGAACTACCGCGTGCGCGGCAATTACTATGTCGTCGACCGGCTGTTCCGCGCGGCCGAACTGCGTCTCGGCGAGAAGCGCCAGACGGTCGTGCGCATCACCCGGGTCGAACGCGCGGCTTCGCTCGGCGCCGGATCGAAGGGCTGAGCGCGATGGCCGATCCGGTTCCCTTTGACGAACATGCCGAGCGCCTCAAAATCCGGTCCTCGCCCCGGCCGGTGGCGAAGATCAATCGCAAGGTGCTGATGGCGGGCGCAGCCGCCGGCGCGCTGCTGCTGTTCGCCGCCGCCAGCATCGCCCTCAAGCCGCCGCGAGCCGCCGACCCCGGCGATCGCCAGGAACTCTACAACACAGCGAACACGCGCAAACCCGAAGGGCTCTCGTCGCTGCCGGCAAGCTATAGCGATGTGAAGCGCGACGTTCCGCGTCTCGGACCGCCGCTTGCAGGCGATCTCGGCGCGACCGTGCTGCAGGCTGAGCGCGAGCTTGGCGTCGAGCCGGAATATGCCGAGCGCTTCGACGACGATTTCCGGCCCAATCCGGAAGACGAGGCCGAGCGCGCGCGCCGCATGCGGCTTGCCGCGCTCGAAGACGAAGCGGCGCGGGCGCCGGTGTTTTTCCGGCTGGAATCGGAAATCGGTGACCAGACTGGCGGAGGGCGTTCTGCGCAACGCGAAGCGCTCGACGGGATCGGCGCGGAGCTGACGGCGCTCGCGGGACTTCAGCAGCGCGCGATGACCGGCGGCAACGCGCCGGCAGATCCGAACCTGCAGGACCGCAAGCAGGCGTTCGCTGGCGAGCGCGCCGATGCGGCGATCTACAACCCGCACAGCGTCGAGGATCCGGTGTCGCCCTTTCAGGTGATGGCGGGCACGCTGATCCCGGCGTCGCTCGTCACAGGCGTCAACAGCGACCTGCCGGGGACGATCATCGCCCAGGTGTCACAGCCGGTCTATGACACGGTGACCGGCGGCTATCTCCTGATCCCGCAAGGCACGCGCCTCCTCGGGCGCTATCAGTCGGAAGTCTCGTTCGGCCAGGATCGCGCACTCATTGTCTGGGACCGGATGATATTCCCGGACGGAACGTCGTTGGTGATTTCGGAACCGGGCGCGGACGCGCGGGGATTTGCCGGCGTCGCCGACCGCACCGATAATCACTGGGGCAGGGTTTTCGCCGCGGCGGGGCTCGCCACCATTCTCGGGATCGGCGCCGAACTCGGCTCCGGAGACGACAGCGACATCGAACGTGCGATCCGGCGTGGCGCGAGCGACACGGTGAACCAGGCCGGACAGCGCGTCGTCGAACGCAATCTTGGCGTTCAGCCGACGATCCGCGTGCGGCCCGGCTGGCCCGTGCGGGTCGTCGTGACGCGCGATCTTGTACTCCGCGCGCACTGAAGGAGAGACCCGAATGAATTTGCGCATCGACAAACTGCCCGACCGGACGCCGGTCAAACTGACGATCAACGTCGATCCCGATCTCGCCGCGGCGCTCGCAGACTATCAGACTTATCAGGACATGAGACATGTCTCATGGGGCGATCTTCGAACTAAGTCGTTGAATTGTTTTCGGAAGACGTCGGAGAGCCTGCGTGAGACACTTTTGTCGCTTTCACCCGCCGGAGAATTGTCATGACGCAGCTGAAACTCGGTCCCTTGCCGAAGGTGGAGACGGTGCGCGTGTCGGTGACGATGGAAACGCTTTTGAAAGACGCGCTCGATCTTTACGCCGCCGATTATGCTGAACTCTATGAGCCGGTCGATGCAGCGGTCTTAATCCCGCACATGCTGGAGGCGTTTTTACGGTCGGACCGCGCCTTCATGAAACGCCACGGCAAGTCGGTCAGAAAGCGGCGCGATCAGGCGAACTTGCCTTTGCGCAATGGCGTGACCACGCCGTCACGGGAGAGCGCGTCATGAAGATCGGCGATCTGTCGTTCTTGTTCTCTCGCCAGCAAGGTCAGGGCCTGAATGCGTTGCGCCATGGCGTTGATCATCGCCTCAGCGGCGCGTCGGTCTTCGCGGGCGCGGGTCTGCAGCGCAGCGAGCTCAGCGTTGAGGGCGGCGATCTTGCTGCGTTGCGCGGTCGATGCGGACTGGCGGCCGTTGCGATTTTTGATCTCTTTTTGGAATGCCTGAATGACGTCAGGACATCGATAAGCGGTTGCGCGGGAAACACTTGCTTCTCTGGCGAGATTAGCGACGGTGAGCCGACCGTCGGTGTGCGCCGTCTTTCCAGTAAGCAGCCGCTCCATGGCTATTTTAAGAGCATGTTCCGCCGAAACATTTTGGCCCTCGCTCATTGCGGCGGTTCTTCCGTAAGCGGCGCGATGAGCTTTTGCTTGCGCGCGATCTCCTCGCGCAGCGCGCGTTTTTGCACGGCTGACAATCGTTTGTCTTTGAGCAGCGTTTCGCCGTCGACGATCGAATCCCGCCACGGCGCGAGGTGCCGGCGCGTGATGCAGGCGTTGGGACAGCGATCGGGACTACAATGGGAGAGCATCGGCGCGCCGCGCTCGGCGGTTTTTGTTCGGTCAAGACAAAAGGCGGTCGCCGGATCGAAGAAACAATCGTTGAGGAGGCCGACATGAAGCGTGCGCGCCAATTGCGCCAGCATGGCGCGCAGGCGCTGCCGGTCGATGATGCGGCCGGGCAGATCGCCGAGTTTGTCCTTGACTTGCGAGAACTCTGCGAGAATGCGCGCGGAAGCGGGCCCCGTCGGCTTCAGCCCGCGCTTGAAATCCTCATAGTGATCTACGATGTCGTCGAGTTGACCGAGAGCGCGCTCCTGTTCGACTTCGCGTCGAAAGCCCGCTTCGCCGGCGCCGGCGTAGCCTTCGAACATGGCGATCGATGCGTGCTTATACTGAATCTTGCCGGCGACGGCGCCGAAGGGACGGTTGGCGATGAACCAGGCGACGGTGCGGCGGAACTGCCGCGTCGTGAGGCGCCAGGCCTTGCCGTCGATGGCGGGCACGGTGGGTGCGGTCTCATCGCCGTAAGCCGCATCGAGATGGGCGCGAAAATCATTGAGCAACGCATTGACGCCGACGCCGAGATGCGGGGACGGTGCGCCGCGCTCGCTGAGCATGGGCCACAGAGACAAGGCGCCGCGCTTGCGGCGCGCGGCCGCCGACAGACGCTTCAAGACGTCAATGGCGCGCGCGACCGGGGCGATGGTGATCCATTCTTCCGGATGGCCTTTCGCGCCGCGGCCCTTATAGGCGAACGAGCGCACGCGGTAGCGTTCGATGACGCCGTCGGCGCTACGGGTGACGTCGAGGCAGTTAAGGCGCATCGCCTGAATCTCGCTGTCGCGCATGCCGGAAAGATAAGCGCAGACGATATAGCAGGCGGCTTGCAGCATGCGCTGTTCATGATCGAGGCTGGCGTTGTCGAAGCGCTGTCGCCACGGCGCGCCGGTGTCGGGGTCATTCGAGATCGGCGTGTCCATGCCGCCGATCTCGACGCCGATCCAGTCGGCGGCGAAGGAAAGGTGGGCCCGAAACGCTTCCGGGTGATAGAGCATGCCAGTCGAACAGCCGACCTGGGCGGCGATGAGCGGGAAATTGAAATCAGGCTCCTCGCCGTCGGCGCGCAGGGACCAGACCGGGATGCCGCGCCCGGCGCGACGGCGCGCGCGAATGTAACTGTCAAATTGGCCCGCAACGGTGCGTGTAGCGGCCTTTGTTGTTTGCCGCTTTCGCTCCAGGCGGTCGCGTTCGGCGCCGGCGGCCAGGATGTCGTCGGCGAAATGGTCGACATATTTAAGCGCCCAGCGCAAGAGAACGTCGATGACGGGTTCTGGAATGCGCGGCGTCCTGTTCTCGCCGCTTTTGGGTGGGCAGCCTGCGATGCGCGGCGCGTTGCGGCCGCGCCATGGCCGGCAGGCGTAACCGCCCAGAGTCAAGACGTCCTGATGTCGATGGAGATCAATCGCGACCTCAAGGATGCGCGAGATCTGTTGCGGGGTTCGCGTGCCGGAACTGCGCGCATAAGCGAGATAGGCGTCGAGCAAGACCTGATCGACAGCGTCCATGGCGAAGACGCCGGCGTGGCGCTTGATGAAATGAAGGATGCGTTTGACATTGTCAAAGACGCCGCGGGCCGTCGTCGGCGCCATCACGGTGCGGCGGTTTGGCGAGCCGCCGTTAAGGCGCGCCCACATATATTCCTTCGCCGTCAGCCTTTGCCAGGGATCGCGCAGCGCGCCAAATCTAAGGATGCCCGCGCCCAGCGCGACGTTCTCGCGGAAGATCGCAGGCGTCAAATCCCATACGTCGTCGCCAAAACGCGACAGCTGCGCGCGATCAATCCCGGGTTTGATCTCGGCGACGCTGAGAACGATCTCATCATCTGTCCTGTGCGCAGAAACCGCGCGCGCCGAATTGTTATGCCGATGGAGCGCCGTCATAGGGCGCCGGCTTCGGGGGGAAGATGAAAAAGGTCCGTTCGATCAGCAGCGATCGCTTTTGCAGCGGCGACATCGGTGTCCGGAAAGGCTGGCAGAATCTGTTCGGCGATGCGCCGATAGGCGTGGCCGAACTTCATCGCCCAGTCGGTGCCGGCGAGGACTTCGCGCTGCGCGGTCATGAACGTCATAAAGGCGATGAGCGAGGGAAGTTTGCGGCTGGTGATGACGGCGTTCTCGCATTCAAGACAGCCCCAGAAGGCGTTGGGACAGGGCTCGCCCTTGCGCGCGAAGGGGCTTTTGTAAAAGCCGCTGCAGCTTGCCAGCCAGACATCTTGCTCGCCGTCAAGAAACGCCGCCGTCTTCGTCTTGGCGACCGGCAGATCCGACGTCGCGGGATCGGCGCGAAGGCGCGCTTCCGTCTCGGGCGTAACGATACGGGGTTTAAGCGCGGCTTCGGCAGCGTCATGCAAGGCTTCAGCGACGGTCTCTTCGTGAATGCGCCTCAGCGCCGGGATATCCGCATAATGGTTCGCCGCGACTTCAAGGCTGTGGCCGATGGCGAAGGCGTCGAGTTGGCCGTTGGTCTTAATATACCACTCGGCTTTTTGCGTTTTGCGCAAGCGCGAGAGCTGCAGGTTCAAGGGCTCGCCTTCATCGTCGGTCAACTGATGCCGCCGCACGAAATATTGCGCCGGCATGTGATGGTTCTTCATGACCCCGATGAGACCCGATATGGTGTAATAGGCCCACAGATGATCGCCCCCGACACAGCGGCGAGTGCGCGCCGAAAGCCGGCGCGCCAGACGAATGAGACCGCCGGGCGTCGTCGGTCCGCCATCGCGCACGCGCAACCGCTTCCACTCGGCGCCGCGCGCCCGGCGCTTCAGATACTCGATCTCCACCGAGCCCTTGACCGGGTTGCGCAGGCAATCGGCTTTAAGCATTCGGCAGGCTTCGGTCTCAAGACCGGTCTCCAGGCCCAAGAGCACCATGAAGGCGATGACGTCTTCGACCTGCAAATGAAACCGGCCATGAATATCGCTCCAGGGCCCGATCGAAACGCCCCAATGAGCCGCCCGCTGAATAAGGCGATTGCCGATCGGTTCGCGCGATTGAGGAAGCCAGCCGCGACGATCAATCTCTTCCAGAACGGTTCTGTATTGATCGAAAACGCTTGGCGGCAGTCCCTCCGGCGGCGATGGAACGGCGCCTTCCGGCGTGATGCGGGCGGCGGCTTCAAGGACATGGGCGCGGGCCGCGGCACGCAAGGCTTCGGCGATGCGCGGGCTATAGGCGTCGCGCGGTTTGCTGCGCTCATAAGGCCGACGCGTGATATAAGAGAGGCGCTCGACAAGCGCTGGCGCGAGCGGCGGACTTCCCCGTTCATCCATAATGCGCAAGAGCCCGATCACCAGCGCCAGGAGCTGGCGTTGATAGATCGAAGCGCCGGCGTTCTGCGCCAGCCAGTCTTCATAGCGGTCGAGCACCGCCGGCGTGATCTCTTCGATGCGATCGAGCGTCTCACCGGCGTCATCCAGAAATCGCCAGAACCGGTGCAGCCCGCGCAATCGTCCGTTCACCATCAATTTGGTGCAGATCGTGCCGGGCGACGTCATGTCGTCGTAAAACGCCTTCGCGAAGGCGCGCGTCAGGCGCGGCCGCGGCCAGTCGGTCAGATTGACGCCGACCACACCGCCGTCTGGCAGCGCGATCGAAAACCGCAAGGCGGCGATGTCGCTCTCTATGCAGGCCGGAGCCGACGAACCTTCCGGAAAGCGCGCCTTGCGGGCGCGCTTGGCGCTCACGCCGCCGTCTCCTCATCGCCGAGAGCGTCCGCCCAGTCGTTGATCGCCGCATCCACAAGCGCGCGGCTTTCATCAAGGGAGCTGAGATAGATATGCGTACTGGTAATGCTTGCATGCCCCATCAGTCGTTGCAGCTTCTGCAAGGGATCGCCGATCATCCGGCGGTAAGCGGCGTCGCCGGCAGCGCCGCCCGATCGATCCTGCATCACCATGCCGAGTTGCGCGCGGATCAGCATCGACAGCATGTGGACGGCGAAGCTGTGCCGCAACATGTGCGGCGTCACGTCGATGTCGATGCCGAAGCTGCGGCATCGCTTGCTCGCCCGCCGGAAAACCGCCGCCCAGCCCCAGGGCGTCATAACCGCGCCGGTCTCCGTCAGCCACAGCATCGCTGGCGCGACGTTCATATCATCGGCGTTGCAAAGGCGCCGTCGATCATGGGGCGTGACAAGATCAAGACGAATGCGCTTTCGTTGACCGTCGTCGCCGACAATAACGATCATATTGCGGTCGGCTTCGACTGCGCTGAGTGCGTCAGTTTTTGCATTAACGGCGCTTCGCTCTGCGAAACGTTCAATGGCGTTCGCACGCTCCAGCGCGGCGTAGTCATGCAGCCGGCGCAGGAGGCGCACGGGCAGCCTGATCGTGCGCGCCTTATCGCCTTTAGCGACCGCGGCGGGCAGCCGGAACGGAAAAAGCCGTTGATCCGTATCATGACAGGCCTCCGACGAGGGCAGTTCGCAGAAAAGCAAATGCGCCGCTTCAGCGAGGCGCATGCCTGTGGTCAGGAGAAGTTCGGCAAAAAGCGCATTGCGTTCGCCATGGCGACCCCGCCAGGAGGGATCTTCCGAACCGTCCGGCAAGCATCCGCGCAATCCGACGTCGCGGAACAATGCGAATTGATCGAGTCCAATGAAGCGCATGTCCGATTGACGGGCGCCGGGCTCGCGCGCCCTGTTGTGCGAGATGACAACGGGCCCATGGGCGCCGTCGCCGCGACGGAAGACGCGCCGATAGGTGAAGGGAACGTTCTCGATGAAGCCTTCTTCCAGCGCCCATCCATAAAACTTCTCAAGCGCGGCGATCGATCGGTTCCACGAGGCCGCCGAGATTCGAAAAGGCGGCTTCGAACGGCGACGCGCGGCGTGATAGGCCGCAATGTCATCGGCCGTCGCTTCCCAAATCGACTTGCCGGACCGGCGTTCGCCCAGAAAACGCATCCATATCAAGAGATCGCGCGCGTAGGACTGCAGGCTGTTCGGCGACCGCACGCCCATGGTCGGACAGTCGCGAAAAAACCGATTGAGGTCGGCGTCGTACTCCGCGTTGTCACCGAGTATGAACGGCATGCCGTCCGTAACCGCGGAGCTTTCCACCGTCGCCGACAAACGGTGCAACATCGCACCATCAAACGAATCTGTCTCAATTGGGCGACGCAAAGCGCGCCCGTCCGTCAAATAGAGTTCGGGCATAAAAGATCTCAAATATGGTGCGCCTTCGGCGCGAGTCATTATTGGGGTGCGAGGGTGTTCCCCCTCGCGCTCCCCCCGCTCGCCGCGTGGCAGGCGAGCAGGCCAAAGCCTGCTCGCTTCATAACAGCGTATTGTGACGCCGCCGCGTCAACCGTTGTCCTCGGGCAAGCCCTGCGGGAACGGTTGACTCGGACGTCTGCGTGCGCCCTCGCAAGCGCTGAAAACGTCGTTAGGCGTGCAGATCGTGAGACAGTCGCAAAGAGTCCGGATAATGCGGCGATCTACCGGCAGACCTATGGCGAGGAGGAAAAGCCCGAAACGCTGATCCCCGCCATGCTCGAAAACTTCCTCGGCGCCGACGCCGGGTTCAAGCGGGCCCGCAAGGCCCTTCACGCCAACGCCAGCAAAGGAGACTAACCCATGGCGCAGATCGGCTCATTCACGCTGAAAGACGGCAAATACACCGGCACGATCCGGACGATGACGATCAACGTCAAAGCCCAGCTCGTGCCCAACAAGGACAAGGCCAATGACGAAGCGCCCGATTTCCGGATATACGCCGGCGGCGCGGAACTTGGCGCGGCCTGGCGCCAGGACTCCAAAGACGGGGAAACGCCATATCTCGCCGTCAAACTCGACGATCCGAGTTTCGACAAACCCATGCGTGCGGCCTTCTTCAAGAATGATAAGGACGGGACAGGTGTCATGGTTTGGAATCGACCCAAAGCGTCCTGAGCGGGACGGCTGCCAAGTCCTTTTGCCGGACCGCGTTGGCTGTCATCGAACAGGTGGCAGCTTGCGCCATTGGCTGACGGATCGAATTGTTATTCGTGCAAGACAACGGAATAGCTGGTGCTTCTGCCGCCTCCCTCATCCTGCCGCAGGATTCCTTTTTCGATAAGGTCTTTGATGTCGCGCGATGCTGTGTCCTGCGAAACCTTCGTCAGCTTGGCCCATTTTGAACTCGTCAGCTTCCCTTCGAAGCCATCGAATAAACGATTTAACACTGTAGTCTGACGATCGTTCAGCGTTTTGTTACGGTGGCGCTCCCAGAATTCTGCTTTGGAGAGCACGCCCGCAAACAATGTCTCTGCATTGTTGATTTCTGCTCAGAGCTGACCCGGGGGTTTCCATCGTGAAGTGACCCGCCTTGTGACTATCGTTTGGGTTTCATTTCCGGGTCAAGATGATGCTTTCTCCTTTTTCGATTTCGGTTTCTGGACCGAGCTGTTCTTGAACCGGAAGCTGTCATTGCCGGTTTCGAGTATGTGGCAGTGATGGGCGAGGCGATCGAGCAGCGCAGTTGTCATTTTCGCATCACCGAACACGCTGGCCCATTCGCTGAAGCTCAGATTGGTCGTGATGACGACGCTGGTGCGCTCGTAGAGTTTGCTCAGCAGATGGAACAGCAGCGCTCCCACCGATGCGCTGAACGGCAGGTAGCCAAGCTCATCGAGGATCACCAGGTCGGAGTGGATCAGGCGGCTCGCGATCTGGCCGGACATTCCCTGAGCCTTCCTGCTCGAGGGCGTTGACCAGCTCGACGGTCGAAAAGAACCGGACACGACGCCGATACACCGCTCTGGGATGTCACGCCGCATGTCCTGCGGCACAGCTTCGCCAGCGTGAAGGCGCTTCTCGATGGGGTTGAGTTCAGGCGGAACACCTACACACTTGACCGTAAGACGAGGCGGAGCGCAATTGACGAAACGCTGATCGAAGCGAGGCCAACGACGGCGGTCTAGAACTGGCTCGCAGCCATCTTTCGCTTCGCGCTCCCGCACTGGCCATAGTTTGCACTGAACTATCTCCTTGAAGAACGCACGATCTGGAACCTTTGAAAGGTAAGACTGGCGCTAGAAGAGAGACGGAATCCTCGCGCGGATTTCTTCCACGAGTTCGTGATCGGGAAATCTCTCAATCGCTCGACGCCACATCTGCTTGGCTCCAATGATGTTTCCATCGTTCCAATGAACGCCTCCGAGGTTGAACATCGCTATGTCATACTCGGGGTCGAGTTCTATCGCCTTTTCATAAGCTGCGATCGCCTCAGAAGAACGTCCAGTATTGCCGTTCGCCACGCCCAACTGGAACCAACTCATAGCATCGGGTTGAAGGTGCTCCGCCTGCTCGAGGAGGATTGGGCGACTCTCTTCAAAGCGACCGAGGAAATTGAGCGCGGTGCCTAGGCAATAGCCATAATGGCCTCCCGCCAGCTCGTACGCCTTGCGGTAACAGAGCTCGGCTTCCTCCCAATTTCCTTCGTCCTGTGCCCAGTGGCCGAGGCGGTCCCATGGTAGTGCGGCATCGTCGGCATCCACAAGCGCGATATGATGGCCGAACAGCGATCGAAACTCAGAATACTCCCCGATATCCTCGCCTTCCGAGCGCAGATAGAAGCTGGTCAGCAGTCGTTCGGTGCGTGCACGCCCCAACTCGGGATGCGTCGCTATGCAGCGGTCCCAGAAGGTCAGAGCGAGTTGTGCACTCTCGACGGAGGTACGCCCGAAAGCCGCGATCTGCCGAGCGCACCAAGGCCATATCCATGGTTCAGAATCCGCATTGCTCAGCAGACCATTGATTTCGCGGAAGGCAGCACGGGCATCGCCGAGATTAAAAAGGACGTTTATTCGCCAGCCCGAAATCGCCGATGTTCGACCCAGTTGCCGATCCGTGAAGACAACGCGGTCGAAGTAACTCAGCGCCTCCCCGTATCGGCCATTACGATGATGATAGTGGGCAAGTGCGTTATGTGCCTCTGGCAGGTTCGAATTCAATCGCAATGCTTCGAGATAGTGTTCGGCGGCGATATCCTCCTCGCCGAGCCGCTCAAAGCTCGTGCCGAGGTTCTTGTAACACTGCGCGGCCATCTCCGATGAGCTACTGAAATCGGTATCTTCAAGCGCTGCGATGTATGACGTCTTTGCTTCTTGCTCATTGCCAAGCGCCGAGAGCGCGTTACCGATTGTGTAATGTAAGCTTCCGACTTGAAAGCGGCCTGTATCAAGCCTTGATCGCAAATGCGTCAGCGCGGCCTCAATCCGCTCTACGTCAGGGGATTGATATCCCATTCCTAAGTTTATCTCGGCCATGTAACAAAAGCCCATGGCGTCGTGATCCGCGCCGAGTACCGAGAGGAACTGCTCGAAAGCAGCGCTGAGGACACGGTCCGCGCCGCTTTCATATAGCCGTTCGGCCAGCTGCCGCGCGAGGGCCGCATCCTCCGGCACATGGAGCTCCGGCTCGGCCTTTCGCAACACGCCAGGCATTGCCTCGAGCGTCGCGGTCGTTTGCGCGATCCTGCGATCCCGTGCGATCCGCGCCCCAGAAATTACAAGACTTGCTAGGCGGCTCAAACGATCAACCGTGAGTTCTTCGGTGAATGAGATCGTTAGGCTCTGCTGATCGGTCCAGCCCTTTCCGCTGTGCTCGTATCGGCGCAGGACCGCATCAACGAAGCTGACGCGAAGCGATTTCGACGGTGAATAATATCCGACATAGAAGCTGTACGGCTGCGCAATCAGATAATTCAGATTGGCTCGATCAACCGCGATGCTAAACGAGCCATCCGCGTTGAGAGCGCGCTCTGTTCCTTTTAGTTGGACATGCACCCGCACGTTGGTGGCCTGCCCATTCAAGACCACCTCTATTTGACAGTCGGTGCCATAGTCCTTCCGGTCAGAACCTTGGAACACAAAGTCGTCGCTGCGCGAGATCAGAGCCTTGAAAGCAGCTTCAGCCTCGTCTTCCAACGCATGGTTGCGATCGCGCTTGGGTAAATCATCGAACGACTTCATCTCGTATCTTCTAACCGTTCCACTAACTGTGCACAGAGGTCTGCCTTCTTCTACGTGCTACATATCATTCGAAATTTTGAGGCGAAGGTATCAACAATGAATGACTCCGTTGCGGCCAAGACTTGGGAATGCGTGCTATTTTTGGCTGCGAGCGAGTACCCTGGCTGAACCACAAAGATCTCGAATTGGTATTCGAGCTGGTTTCGCTGCGAGCGCAGGGCCTTCAAATCGTCAACTCCGCCTTCTTCGAAACGACTTGGCTTACCAGCTCGCAAACGATCACCTTCACGCCTAAGCAACCGATCGATCAACCTCTGTGGTCGTTCGCACCTTCGAACTGACCTTTGGGCTTGACCACAAACCTCGTAGAGGTCGCCGACCCTCGCGCCAGGCGCATCCGAGGACGAATATTTGCAGTGATACAATCGCACCGTGACGTGATTGCCATCTTGCTCGAAAGCCACGACATCAGCGACCTCACCAGTCCCATCATCATTAAATATAATGTGGCTTCCCGTAGTTGAGCGAACCTGCTCGATTGTCCGCGCCTGAACACTATCGGCCCGCCGCTCAAGTCCGAGCGATTCAACGCGGATATCCACACCGGTCCAATCCCAGACCTCAAAATGCTCATCTGGGAAGTACGGCACTTCCGTATCGGGAAGCGCAAATAGTTCATCCGCCACGAGGGAATCGCCGTCGGCGAAGTATATCGTCGGGGGATACTCATGAAACCAGCGCGACAACGGGACAGGTGTCGCACTCTTTTCGGCTGACGCAGATTGACCTTCCTTCAACGCGTATCGAACGCCTTCGTCGTTGATCGTCATCGTAAAGTCTGCTCGCGCAGTGCCTGCCACAATCGCAAACTCGATGTGGTCCTGGGCGTCATGCGACGAAAGCTCCAGTTCGCAGTCATAAATGGAGTGCTGTTCGCCGTTGATGGTGAAAACCCAGCTATCCTCATCAAGGACAGACATCCCCTCATACCAATCGACTGCGACCGGCGACTTTTGGGGAACCTCCGAGACAAGCTCCGGTTGAATAAGGCGATCAATAATTCCTGCTGTCGAGATCGACTCATCGAGAAGAGAACGACCAAGGTCGTGGCACCAGTCCATCCAGCGTCCGAAATCGTTGGTACGCTCCTGCGCCCAGATCTTTCCCTTTCGCGAACAGCCGAGCGACACCCTGCCATCATCAGTGAAGCCGACAACCATCAGGTTTGTCTTGCTGCGCGTCCTGTTCCCACTTCGGCTCCGCAATTCATCAGCAATATCGCTGCCTTGATATTGCGAATAACGGATCTTGCGGCGACGCGTTTCACTCAAGCCCAGCGTGTTCAGCACCGGACGCCGTAAAGGATCGAGCGCCCGAAAGATATCTTCGCCCCGAATTCGTTCGGTATCGTCACCGCATAGTGCCTTCGCCAAATCGTCTAGGCGATCATCATGCGAAGCCGAGATATACAGCAGGCCGGCCTCCTGATCCCAATGCACGATGAAGAGATCGTAGGTTACATCGGCAATGCCTTTGAACCGGCTCCATTTCGGTAGATCGGCGCGTTCGGTGATGAAGATTGCCAGCGCATCGTGGTGATTAATGTGTGGACCATCGACGATCAACTGTCGGTGGTCAAACCTTTCAATGCCACCAACTGGATCCCAAGGCGATGGGGTGGTCTTGTAGACAATGGTCCCCAAGGTCGGGCGCAAAGTTTCCAAGGGTATCTCTGCATCAATTCCCCCAAAGCCCTCGAACACCTCTTCGCGTCGGACGGCACGCTCGGTTGCTTTTGAACCGATCTGATTGATGAGCTTGTTCCAATCTGCGTCCTCAGCGAACAAACTTGCCAAGGGGCTTCCTTCATCTCGCGTCACCGCGGCGATAACGGTTGCCTCACCCAAATCGTCGCGAGTGCGCGTGAAGCGACCAACGAACTGCAGTGTCACGGCCTCTGACTTCTTTGGATCATGCAATCCCGCAATCTTGAGCTCGGGCAGATCAAAACCCTCACCGAGCATATCGACACAAACGACGATGCGGTGCTCGCCTGCCCGTAACTTCGCGATCGCATCAGCTTGCTCGGATGCGCTCAAACCGCTGTGCAGAAGGACTGGATTGTATTGAGGCCAACGACGTCGGTACTTCTCAAACAATTCTTCCGCACGGGTACGCTTGTTTCCCCGCGCCATTGCGAGGTGGCGATATCCGTTCGCCTCGTCCGCTTCGAGAGCCTCACCGACTTTCTCAATGACTTGTTCGTCGATATCGTCTCGGTCGAGCCCATCGACGGGCTGATAGTCGATTTTCCTGAAATAGCCCTCCGCTTGAGCCAGTCCTAGCGGGTAAACAAAAATGAACTTGCCATCGACCCGCATTCCATCATTGCGGAACGGCGTTGCTGTGAATTGAACGATCCTGACGTTGCCGAACGCTTCCCTGAATTCGCGCCAAGTTCTCGCAGCCACATGGTGAGCTTCATCAATGAAAAGATGCGACGTACACTCAGCCATTGCCGCTTGAATTTCCGGCGACACACCAGCGGCGATAGACATCGTTGTGACAATGACGTTCGAAATGCCGAACAGACTACGTGCTTCCTCGACACTTGTTGGCCGCTTGCGCAACAACGATACCACAGGGTATTGGGCGCTTTCATCAATCAGGCCGGCTTTGGGTAATATCCCAAGCTGTTCGAACGCTTCTGCAATCTGTGTTCTGAGCGCGTCGCTGGGCACGATCACCAAAATGCACTTCGCCCGTTCTTGAACACCGGCTGCAATCATTGTCTCCGTCTTCCCGGTTCCTGTCGGCATGACGACAGTGGCGATCTTGTCGGACACGGTCCAATGGGCTTGCAAGGCGTGTAGAGCGCCGATTTGAGGTGAGCGGAAACCTGGTTTGATGACTTGGTCGCCCTCTGTTTTCTCCTTTGTGAAAGACACGCCGCTGCTCCAACTGGTGCCAATCTCACTGCAAAGCTTCGAAATTTCGTCAGCATCTTTTTTCGGGTTCAGCGGAAAGGGTGCAAGAAGCGTGAGTGGTGCATCGGAGGCCCTCTTGGCGAAGGTCTCGACGTCTTCGGCTGAGGGGCACACGTACACTTTTTCAAACGGAACGGATGAAGTTGTCTTACGCGGAAGAAACAGGATTTCGTGTCCGTCCTGATCTACGCCAACGACGCCGACGAGGTGTCGCTGTGAAAACGGTCTTATCCTAAGCCGCCGCGTAGTCGCTGGTTCTGCAATTGCTTCAATGCTAGCCCCATACTGCGATCCAAATACCGCCAGCCTGCGGTCAAACCTGATATCAATCTCAGGAGCGGGCTCCTCCATATCGAAAAGCGTACCACTGTTATCGCCGCTACCCGTCAAACCCCTTTGCCCTTTCTGCTTCTTCATGCTCGAAAGCTTCAGCATATGGCCTGCCCCATCGAGGTGCTCCGAGCCATTTGTTAGACTCGGCGTATTGCTGTGCGGCGTTCATGCCGCTGCGCCCTGAGCGTAAGGCGGCATGAACTGTCTTGGCAAGATCGCTTTTGGCGCTGGCGGTCTGTAGCCGAGCGATGAGTGGGGACGGAACGTGTTGAAGTGCTGTCGCCAACATTCGATCGGGTTTTGGCTTCTTTCATCGTGTAGAAGATTTCCCGCGCAAGCAGTTCGTCTCGGAGTTTTGAATTGAAGCTCTCGCAATAGCCGTTCTCCCATGGGCTTCCCGGTTCGATGTAGAGCGTCTTGACGCCGAGCCTCTCCAACCATCCGCGCAATGCCTTCTCGACAAATTCGAGCCCGTTGTCAGAACAAATATGCCCTGGCGGACCATGCGACAGAAAGAGGTCGGCGAGCACTTCGAGAATGGTCCTTGCGTTGAGCCGGCGCTCCACCCGGATCGCCAGGCATCCTTGCGGACAGATGGAAGCGAGGCGCCTGTTCGGTTGGGCGTTTCCTCAACCTCTTCGAACGCACCTAGAGATCAGACTTGCCAGTCTGACTTCAAGCCCACTCTGGTCGTGTTTGGAAGGTTGCATACCTTTGTTGTGTGTTGCCGAAAATGGCTTCCCGTCAAACTATGTCTTCTAAACGTTCAACACGACAATTGGAGTATGTCCGTATCCGATGATATGCTGGCTCACGCACGGAACTTGGCCGCCGAAATCGTAGCGACCTTCGGTACGGCCTACCTGCCCATCTACAAACTGCTTGATGACGAAATTCAAAGACGCGAACAGGAAGCCGCGTCCATCCACGCAATCCTGTCGGATCACGCCGCGCTTACGCCGCGCGCGCGGCGTCGAAAGCGCGGAAGAAGTTTTTCGGAACGCGGTGCGCGATTTTGAGAAGTTCCTTGCGTTGATATTCGAGCGAACCGCCGGTTCCGTATTCCGGCCGGTCATTCTTGTGTCCCATGAGAAGCATGCGAAGCTCGTAGTCGACATGGCCCTCTTTCATCCTGTCTTCGAAGGAATGCCGGAATGAGTAGATGACATGGCGGTCGGTAGGGAAGAGACCTAAGCGCCTGTAGGCGGCATTGGCGGCGGCCGAAAACGCGTTCGTCTTGTCGTGGTATTTCGGGAAGCCGTTCGGCGCCCGTTTCGCCGCCTCCAGTGAGATGCCGACAAGCGGAATACGTCGCACAGAGGTTTCGGTTTTGACTTCCCGATCTTCACGGTCGGGAATGACGAGATGCGGGATCTTCGCATCGAGGACGATGTCTTCAGGACGCAGATTGATAATCTCTCCTGGCCGGCATCCGGTTTCGATGATCATGAGCGGCGCAAGAAACATCTCGTCGGTCAGGCGTTCATACCAGCCGGGGACGAGTATTTTTTCGCGCACCCATTTATCCGGAAAGGGCGGATATTTCCGCGTGCCGCGGTTGCGCCGATCCTTGAAGGTGAGGTTCCTGAACGGGTTCAGACGCGTCTCGTCGCCCACATATTTGAAGTAATCCGTATAGAGCCTGCGGATGTCTCCGAAGTGCCGGTCGGCCGTCTTGGGTTGCTTGGGCTTAGCCGCGGGATCAGCCGGAGACACTTCGCTGTTCCAGAAGTCGTAATATTTCTGACCGTGCTCCCGGGTGATGTCGACCATGGCGAGGTCGCCTATCACGTCGACAAAGTATTTTAGCGAAAGATCCTTGGTGGCTTTCCAGCGGCGCCTCTGTTGTGGGGATTTCTTGACGAGAAGGGGCGGCGCAATCTTGGTCTGGTAGATCTCCATCGCCTCGCTGACGGAGACCTTTGGCTCCTCGACTGCGCCAAGCATCGCGGCAACGTCTTCTTCGTTCAGGGCGCCGTTCGAAGGCGCGCGGCGTTCGATCGCCTGGAGCCGGCTGACGACCTCGTCGATCATGCCGGGCGCAGCCAGTTCATCCATCGCCCGGAACCGGAAGCCGGCCGCGAGCGCCCGGGCCTTGGCGACCTCGTATCGCTTCCGCGCATGCTCCATGTCCATGGGTTCGCCCATGCGTTCGAGGTCTAGCGACAGGCGCAGTTTTCCCCAGTAGCTCTCGTCCGCATCGACGAGTTCGTCGCGTCTCGCCCGGGCGACTTCAAGTGACGATGTGCCGAGCGCGATGCGGATGAATTCACTCGGATAGAAGGGGCGCAAACGGGTGGGGACGCGGCGGTAATAATAGTACCGACCGCTGCGCTGCTTGAGGAATTTGTCGACGTCCGTGGACTGAGCCATGCCAAAATTGTAGCCCAGTTTGTATCAAAAAAGTAGCCCAAAAATCGCCCATTTGAGAATCGAACTCTCGTCGAGAAAACAATAGTGATATGTTTTCAATGGGTTATTTCGAAATGTCGGGGAAAAGTTGGAGCGGGTGAAGGGAATCGAACCCTCGTCGTCAGCTTGGGAAATTCTAGAACTTCCAATGAAAACAAGCCGCTAGCTGTAAACTGTAAGCCTTCTAGAGTCTTGTTTTTATTGGGATTCCCCTTCGGTCTGTAAACCGTTTAGGGTAAACTTTGCGTTCGAGAGTTTATGCGTCGAGGTCTTAGCTTTGGCGCTTCGCCGCTAGGAGTGCGGGGATGACGGCCAATAAGGAAGTACGAAAAGAAAAAGGGGTGCGATTCAGTATTTCGGCACCTACCAATTTTCTAGAGGAGCGGGCGCTGACTTTCGAGCAGATCCGCGACGAGATGCAATTCTTGTTCGATGTGTTCGGAAATCGCTACACGAGATTTTTTCATCTCCATGTGAAGAGGGGGCACATCGACCGCATGTTATATGTTGCTGGCATTTTACGCGGCATTAGGGATTGTGCCGGCTTCGATCGGTTTATTTCGAGGTTCTCCAAAAGCAACTTCGATGACCATTTGTTTTCAGCGCGCTGCGCCAATTATTTTGCCGCATCCGGTTGCGACATTGAGCTCGAACCGAAGATGCAGGACGCAAATGGCGATCCCGATTTAAAGATCTCCAAACAAGATGAGACTGTGTACGTTGAGTGTAAGCGGATCCGGTCAGAGAAATACTATGAATTGGATCGAAAGTCAGAATTGGTGGAGCAGCTGTATGCGAGAGTGCAAACCTGTGATCAAATTAATGTCGAACTATTTTCGGACTACGGTTACGGATCACTGACTGAGCTGCTCCAGGAAGACGGATTTGTTTCTGAAGTATACAATCTGGGATTACAGTATACGGAATATGGTATATCTGAGGATGGTGCTTTTGAGCTGAGGCTACTTCGCCGCCCGCCGATCATTGGTGGTGAGGATGACTTCTTAGATGTCACCATGACTGGTGTAAAAGTGAGTGTTGAGACGGGAGCCCGACGACCAGATTTGACCCTCATGAGGGGTGGAAGGAGTGTATCTGTAACGGGGCCACCAGTGAATTATCGAAGTGAATGGAATCAGAAGCGTCGAAGAAGCAAAAGGCAAGCCGTTGCTGGTGCTCCCTTTATGGTCGTTTTTTGCGGAGATGACGTGTTGGGCGATCCCGAAAACCACAGGCAGTATTTTGAAGAGGAGTGGTTGGTCGCAGACAATAGGGAGTTTGGTGGGATTGCTCTGGTTAACTTCGCTACTTTGAGCAATCAGATCGAAGCTCAATATTATATGCATCCAAACCCCACCACGCCGATCCCGGAGGGCTTCTTCGTTCCTTGATGTCTCAGTAGCGACAAGAAATTTGTAAACCGCTCTGTAAACCGATTGGGTGACCTAGGTGGGTGGAAACCGGTTAGTGCCTTGTTTTTATTGGAGCGGGTGAAGGGAATCGAACCCTCGTCGTCAGCTTGGGAAGCTGCTGCTCTACCATTGAGCTACACCCGCGTACCGAGGGGTATTAGAGCTCGTTTCCGCGCCAGCGCAAGAGGGCTGGGCATGTCGCTGGCGCCAGGCGACAGTTAGGGCTAGAAGGCGGGGCATGAACGGATATCTTGCAGTTGCAGCAGGTGGCGCCCTTGGCGCGGCCATGCGCCATGGGGTGGGCCAGGTCGTGGTGCGCCACATGCCCGATCACTGGCCCTATGGCACCTTTGCGGTGAATATTGTGGGCAGCTTTCTCATGGGGTTCCTGATCAGCTGGCTGGCCTTTCGCGGGCAAGGCGGACCACAGGAACTGCGCTTGTTTCTGGCAACGGGGCTGCTTGGCGGTTTCACGACATTCTCAGCCTTCTCGCTTGAAGTGGCGAACTTTGTTCGCGCCGGAGACATGACGAGAGCAGCGGCTTACGCCGCCCTGTCGGTCGTTCTGGGCTTGATGGCATTGTTTTTTGGCCTGTGGCTGGCCCGGAAAGCGTTCGCATGAGCGGCCAGATCGTCACCGAAACCGTAACCTCCAAGGAAGAGGGCACGCGGCTGGATCGCTGGATCAAGCGCCGGGTGCAGCTGACTCAAGGCCAGGTGGAGAAGATGCTCCGTACCGGACAGATCCGTGTTGATGGCGCGCGGGCGAAGTCCAACACGCGCCTGTCTGCCGGCATGCAGGTGCGCCTGCCGATTCTCAGCGGCGATGCGACCAAGCCTCCCCCGGACAAGGCCACCAAACTGTCGAAAGAAGATCGCGATTTCCTGCGCGAGATCACGCTCTACGAAGACGACGACATGATCGCCCTCAATAAGCCTGCCGGTCTCGCCGTGCAGGGGGGCTCAGGGCAGGGCAAGCATATAGACGGCATGCTGGCGTCTCTGAGTGATGGGACACATCGGCCGGTCCTGGTGCACCGCCTCGACAAGGACACATCGGGCGTCCTTCTTGTCGCGAAGCATCCGGCGGCGGCAGCCCGGCTAGCCGAACTGTTCCGCAGCCGCGATATGGACAAGGTCTACTGGGCCGTCACCATTGCCGTACCAAATCCGCCTTTCGGCCAGATCCGCTGCTGGATGGTGAAGGGCGTGCCGGACGAGCATGAAGAAGACGGCTATCGCGTTGTGAACCCGAAAGCGCGCGGGCGCCGGGATTCTGATCGCGAACGCATGTTCCGTTCGGCGCAGGGCGTTGAGGGCGCGCGCCACTCGATCACAGACTATGCGGTCATCTCCACGGCAGGCCAGCGTGCCGCCTGGGTCGCCCTGAAGCCGTTGACCGGGCGCATGCACCAGCTGCGGTTCCACATGCTGGAGATGAACACATCGATCCTCGGCGACTTTAAATATCAATGCCGCAGGGAAGTGCCTCAGGGCCTTGCGCCGGGCCTGCACCTGCATGCCCGTGCACTCCTCATACCGCGTCCGAATGCGAAGCCACTTCAGATCGTGGCGCCGCTGCCCCCACATATGAAGCAGACTTTTGAGGCACTCGGATTCCTTGAACAGGAAGCAGGCAAGGATCCGCTGGCGCCTTTCGTATGATGACTGAGCTGCGTCTTGCCATCTGGGATGTTGACGGAACCCTCGTCGACAGCCGGGAGAGTATCCACAATGTCATGGTGGAGGCCTTTCGCCAGTCCGGCCTGACCCCGCCGGAATATGATGCCACGCGACGGATCGTTGGTCTCAGCCTTCACGAAGCTTGCGGGCAACTGGCGCCCGGTGCTTCTGAAGATGACATTGAACGGCTGGTCACCGATTACCGCAACACCTGGGTGCGCGCTCGCGCCCGGCCGGATTTCTCCCAGCCGCTTTATGACGGTGCGCTGGAAACACTGGAATCCCTGCGGGATGAAGGCTGGCTGATCGCCATGGCCACCGGCAAGACACGGCGCGGCATTCAGAGCCTGTTTGAGCTTCACAAGCTGGAGCATTTCTTTGACACGATCTGGTGCGCGGATGACGGTCCCGGCAAGCCGCATCCCCACATGGTGGAGCAAGCCATGGGTGCCCTCGGTGTGGAACCGGAAGCAAGCCTGATGATCGGGGATGCCATTCATGACATCGCCATGGGGCGTGCCGCGGGCGTGCGAACCCTCGGCGTCAGCTGGGGCTTCGGCGCCGCCCACGAACTGGAAGAGGCTGGCGCACACGAGGTGCACCATGCCTTCGATACTCTTCGCAGCAGTGTCCTGAATTTCAATCCGGTCTCGAAGGACATGCGTGGCTGAACACAGTTGCCTCTTGGAAACCGCGTTCGCACGGCGTACATGCGCGGCCATGATGACTTCTCCTTCCGACAATCCGAAGCGCTTTTACAAAGAGGCCGCCGCCGAACAGATGCCCGGCGGCTGGACGGTCGCCCTTGACGGGCGCACCATCAAGACGCCGGCCCGGGCCGCACTCTGCCTGCCAAGCCAGCGCCTGGCGCGTGCCGTCGCCGCCGAGTGGAACGAGCAGGGCGAGACGATCGATCTCGCCGCCATGCACCTGACGCGCCTCGCGAACGTCGCCATCGACCGTACACCGGAAGTGCGGGAGGAAATGGCAGACGAAATGGCCCGCTACTGCGAGACAGACCTGCTGTGCCATCTTGCAGAAAGCCCGGTCGAACTGGTCGAGCGGCAGGACGCATACTGGAGACCCGTGCGCGACTGGGCGGGCCAGGAGCTGGATATCCTGCTGGTTCCGGTTGAGGGCGTGATTCCATCTCCGCAACCGGATGCCTCGCTCGAAGCGGCCCGGCAGGTGGCGCTTGAGATGGATGATTTTCGTCTCACCGGCGCGTTGTTTGGTTGCGGTCTGTTCGGCTCCGCCTTGCTGGCATTGGCGGTGGCTGAAGGCCAGCTGTCTGCGGCCGACGCGTTCGAAGTCTCCCGCGTCGATGAGGTCTGGCAAATCGAACAGTGGGGCGAGGACGAAGAGGCCAAACAGGTGACAGAGGCCCGCCGCAAAGAGGCGCGCGCGCTGGAAACGTGGATGCGCGGGCTCGGCTGAGCTGACAATAAGAACGACCCGCGCTGGCGGATGACCACGACCTGCTTTCGTCGTCTGGCCCCCGTTCAGGCGCGGCCTACACGAGGATGTTCTGAACCGGATTCGCCGCGGTGAAACTGCTGAGGTTCGGCAATGCCGCGGCAAGTTCGCTGTCGTTCAGACCGAACCAGCGGCCCATCGGCGAGGCATATTGCTCCACCGAAATGGTCGGGATCATGCGACCGCTGCCAGCATCCTGCGCGTGTCCGAACTCCGATGGAGGAACGTCACCATAGATGCGCTGGCCCTGTACCGCGCCGCCGACTACGAGGTGGTGCGAGCCCCAGCCATGGTCTGTGCCGTCACCATTCGCTGCCAGTGTGCGACCGAAATCGGATGCAGTGAATGTGGTCACACTGCTTCCGACGCCGAGCTCCTGCATGGCGGAGTGGAAGGCGGTGATCGCGGCGGAGACGTCCGACAGGTGGCCGGGCAGATCGGCCGCCTGGGTGGAGTGCGTATCAAACCCGCCGACGGCTGCGAAGAAGACCTGGCGGCGTACCGACAAGCTGTCCCGGATTGCGATTGTGTTCGCAATCGCGCGCAGCTGTGATGCAAGATAAGATTGAGGGAATTGGGTCGAAAGCGGAACGAGGTTGGCGACCGCCTGGTTATAGGATTCGTTCAGAACCACTGACTTATCCGCAATCTGCGCGACGTCGCGTCCGATCAGATTGCTCTGGTTGAAGTCCGTGGCTGAGAAGTGCCGTCGCAGCAGGTTCGAGATATTGGCATTGTCGAACTCGCTCAACAGATTGATTTCGTCAGCGCCACTGAGTCCGATCTGATAAGGCAGGACTTCTTGTCCCGTCAGGAACAGCTCATTGCCCACTGCCGTGATTGTGCTGAACTCCCGGTTGGTGTTTGCACCAGAGGTGACGGCGGCATCGGCAAAGCGTCCGCCCCAGCCAAATTGTGCGCCTTCCGGTGCGCTCGCTGCCCATGTGGACTGTTGGTCGTTATGAGAGAAAAGCTGTTTGGGAACAGGGACTGAGCCGCTTTGCCATTGAGTCCGGTTGAGCGGGCTGATCAATGGCCCGGTATTGGCGACGAAAGCAGCCTGACCTGACTCAAACAGGCCGTGCAGTCCGCTCATTTCTGGCGGCATGGCAAATTGGCGTCCGCCAAAGTCACCGGAATTCACCGGCGAAAGCGGCAGCAACTGGTTGCGGTCTCGGCTGCCATTGTATCCGCCAAACATGGATGCCCGGATATTCCGGAAGCTGTCGTACGAGGCCTGATCGTAAGGCAGCAACACGTCGTGCGTGTCGCACCCGCCCAGCATGAATATGCAGACCAGCGCCTTGTAGCCGGTGACTTCCGCGGCATTGGCGGACTGGAAGCCATGCATGGCATTGCCCAGTGTTGTGAGCGTTGCTGCGCTGAGAGCGCCAGCACCAATGCCTTTGAGGAGATGTCTCCGCGAAATGCTCATGTCCGTCTCCTAGCGCTGTACGAGGTATTCTGGGGACGTCATGACCATGAGAACGGCGGTGCCGATCCGGGTCAGGGAGCCGTCGTAGTTGAAGATGTTCTCGTTGGTCAGCGGAATAGCTTGTACCGTCTGGACAATGTTGTTCTTGGTCGTGTCCGTCAGCTGGCCGGATGCCAGCAACATGTCGAGATGATCCACCAGGGCTGCTGGATCGTTCGCCAGCGCGCGTTCATCCGTATAATCCGGAATGAAGCTCGAACTGTGCTGGTCATTCCCGTTCAACGCCTCGGCAAAAGCGAAGTGCGCCATGAAATTGGCATAGCCAACAAGCGTGGAGCTGTTTGTAATCTGCAGCTCCGGTACCGTCATGCCAGCCGCGCCGGTCGCGCTGCCTGGTGCAACATAGCCGGGCCGGTAAAAGTTGAACACCGATGGCGACTTGTAAGGCTCCTGGCCGAGTTCAGCGCGCGTTGTCGGGTCATACGGGTCGAATGAGTTTTGCGGTGTAACGCCGGAGGCATCAAATGCCCGGGCCCATTGCGCAAAGCGGATCGCTGGCTCGCGGATTTTGCCGAACGTGTCGAAGGCGAGCATCTCGTCAGATCGGGCTTCGGCATCCATGAGGATGGCGGCGACCATGGTCTGCATGTTTCCGCGCTTGCCATCCCCGATGGCTGTGCCATCCGGCAGGGTGTAGCGACCTGTTTCGAACGCAGTTGTGACGCGGCCGACATAAGCAGGCGACGGGTCGCTTGTGACCATTCTCTGGATCATCTGCCGGCTGATGAAGGGCCCCAGATTGGGGTGTTGGAACAATGTGTCGAGCGCGATCTCGATGCTCTGCGTTCCGCTGGTGCCGGCCGGAATGGTTGTGCCCAGGAACGACTTTTCCGATGTTGAATGGTATTCCGGGAATACCTTCATGGGCGTCGATTGCAGGCTTTCCGGCAGGTTCCATATGGAATCGAAGAAGTCTGCGCTGTCGAGGCTCAGGCCGGTGAAGACCTTTGCCAGTCCCGTAACATCGGTATTGTCATAGGTTGGTATCGGTTGGCCGTCGCCCCCGGTCTTGACGGTGCCGTCATGGTTCAGCTCATTCAATCCGATTGTGAACAGCTGCATGATTTCGCGTGCGTAGTTTTCATCCGGCATGCGTTGTGTGGCCGGGTCTTCTTTCTGGCTCTGATAATACGTCAGATAAAGACCCATCGCCGGGGAATAGGTGATCTCTTCCAGAATGTCGCGATAATTGCCGAAAGCGTTCCGTGTCAGGATATCCTGATAGTACGCAACGGCCCGGGGGCGGTTGTAGGTCGCGCTGGCGGTTTCGTGGTGGGAGACCACGATGATCTGGGACAAGGCATAAGCGACGCGTTGGCGCAGCTGGTCGTCCGCCGTGATGGCGTTGATCCAGAAGGAGTAGGTTGGCGCCTCGCCGCCGCGATCATTGATGTAGCCGTCGACCGTGCGCGAATTCGGCAGGTCCATGTAGTTGACGACCCAATTGAGGTTGAGGCTCGCCGGTTTGGCGAACTCCTGCACCAGCCATTGGGAGGCGCTGGTGCCGGTCAAGGCGCTGATATCTTCCGTAGTCGGTCCGAATGTTGCCTGTGTCAGAAGGCGGGACGTGCTCTCCTGTGTGGCAAAACCGGAATCGCCCTGAGTAGCAGGCGGTGGAGGTGGCGGTGGAGGTGGTGGCGGAGGAGGAGGAGGAGGAGGTGGAGGTGGTGGAGAAACAGGTGTTGGCACGCCCCCGTCGCCGCCACTGCTGCCTGTGCCGCTTCCACCGCCGCCGCACGCAGTCATCAGTACCGCGAGGGACACAGCCGTAATTTTCCAGGCCAATGATTTGTTCATGGCTCCACCATCCGTTCTGGATTGTCCGTTTATCCCCTCGCATGCCTGTGTCACGAAGTTTCGTCACCTTAAATATCGGAATGGTTCGAAAAAAAGCAGCTGCACACGTATTGCGCGCCACTTTGTTCGCCTGAAACGCGAATTGTGGCCAATGTAGTCGTTTTTGTGTCGAAACGAATGGGCCCCGCCCAATTCGTCCGGCAACGGGATATGAACGCTCATTTCAGGCACGGTTCCGGTACGGCATGTTTTCTGGTTGGCATGATGAAACACGTCATGACTTCTGGAGCGGCCGCCGTTGCCTTTGCTGCGTCGGCTCTCATCGCACTCCCCGCTGCTGCGGACAGTCCGCCGGTCAGGGCGGCTGTTGCCACCAGTATTGGTGACAATTCCACCCTCTTCATCGAGGTCGGGCATGGCGGGCATGATTATCGTCCGGCTGCCTATAGCTATCGCGGCGCCAAACGAGGATATGCGCCGAACTATCGTGACCGGATGAGCCGCAAGGCTATTCAGGCCTGCCGGAGAGGTATCCGGCACGAAGCGCGCAGGCTGGGATTCCGTGACGTCGACTTTGACAGCCGTGCCTGGGCCCAACCATTTGGTCGACACGGATATACCGTACGCTTCAGGGAAGTGGAATTTGAGGGCCGCCGGCATGACTTTGAACGGCGTGTAAGCTGCACCATTCGTCGTGGTCACGTTACGGATATACAGGGCATCCCTCATCACCGCGGTGAACGGCGCCATGACCTCCGTGACAGACGCTGGTAGTCGCGGATAAATCTTTCCTTTCGACCGACGGAAACATGGAGAACGCCCCGGACTGAACATCCGGGGCGTTTCTTGTCTGAATGCGATGTCAGGCGAGCATCAGAACTGGAAATAGATGAAGGGCCGGTAGCCGAGCGGCACGAAGGACAAGGCAAGGGCTGCCAATGCGCCAGTCGTCAGGGCGAACCGGGCAGGCGGGATCTGCGCCAGCATCTCGCCCAGCTTGATCCGGTGGCTGAAGATATGGAACACGCCCATGGCGAGGATGAATGGCCACACGACGGCGGGCAGGTTCTGAACGCCTTCCGAGCTGAATGTCAGATATGTCTTTGCGATGGCCAGAGATTCTTCCAGTGTCGGTGCGCGGAAGAAGATCCAGGCGAGATTTACCCAGTAATAGGTCATCGCTGTGCCGATGATGATGCCGATCAGGCCCATCGGGTTGAAGCGTTTGGCCACATGGTCGCTCCAGGTCCGTTCGACCATCAGGGCGAGGCCGTGCAGGAAGCCCCAGATAATGAAGTTGAAGGAGGCGCCGTGCCACAGTCCACCGAGGACCATCGTCGTCATCAGGTTCACATCGCGGCGCATATCGCCTTTCCGGTTCCCACCGAGCGGAATGTAGAGATAGTCACGCAGCCAGCTGGACAGCGAGATATGCCAGCGGCGCCAGAAGATCTGGATGTCCCGCGACAGGTATGGCGAGTTGAAGTTCGGTGGGAATTTGTACCCCAGCAGGCCGGCCGTCGCGATGGCCATGTCAGAATAGCCTGAGAAGTCACAATAGATCTGGATGCCGTAAAGCAACACACCTGCGATCACGCTATGCGCGGTGTAGGCGGAGGGATCCGCGAAGATGAGGTCCACATAAGGCGCAATATTGTCCGATATGCAGGCCTTCTTGAAGAAGCCGACCAGAAACAGAGCGACGCTCGCCCGCACGGCCACATCGCTCCACTTCCGCGCGGTGTCCATCTGGGGGATGAAGTCTGAGGCGCGCACGATCGGGCCAGCGACAAGCTGGGGAAAGAAGGCGATGTAGAAAGCGACATCAAGGAAGCTGCGCCGTGCGCCGATTACGCCGCGGTGCACGTCCACCATGTAGGAGATGGCCTGGAAGGTGTAGAAGCTGATGCCGACCGGCAGGACGAGGTTCAGCGTCACATGACCGGCATTGAAGCCCATCAGACCGGCAAAATCGACGAAACTGTCAGCGAAGAAGTTGAAGTATTTGAACAGGCCGAGCACGATCAGGGCAAAGACGATACCGGTCCCTAACGCCCATTTGCGTTTTTTCGTTTCTGACTCAGGCAGGGTGGCGGCATTGCCGACCAGGTAGCTGACAATTGTCACCATCATGATCAGGCCGAGGAAGCGCCAGTCCCAGGCACCATAGAATACGTATGAGGCCAGCGTCAGGACGCGCTTGCGCCACAGATTGCTGCGCAACGCCCAGACGAGGCCAAAAACGAGGCCGAAAAACAGGAAAAAGCGGGCTTCAACGAAGAGCATTGGCGACCGATTCCTTTCCGGTGGAAGACATGGAGCAGTATTCCGCACCGACTTTGAGGCTGAGCTTGCGCGCACCGGTTTCGCCGAAATGGCTGAAGTCGAACCAGAGGTCGCGGTCGAACAGGTCCGGGTAGACATCTGGCCTGTTGAAATTCAGGACCTTGTAATTGCCGAGTGCCTTCACGGCCTCGCCCGTGCGGGGCGTGCGGTCGAGTTCCGGCAGGTCGGGCGAGATGTAGAGCGCTGCGTTCAGGCCCCGAGACGATAGCTGGTCCAGCCTTTTGGCGAGATAGGCGGCGCGTGCGCTGACATCTTCGTCGCTATGCGCACCGTAGAGGGCGAGGTCCTGTTCGAACTGTTCAGGCTTTTCCTCGAAATCCTTGCGGCGGGCTTCAATATCCGGCGTCATGATCGAGCCGAGCGCTTCGAAGCCGTCATTGGACAGGTCGAAGTCTTTCGGCTCGGGCGCATCACCCGGCGGGAACAGGATCTCAGACCCCCGGCCGACGCCTGACAGGTCAAATCCTGCGCCCAGTGTCAGCATGCCCGCCCGGAAAACGCGTTTCGGCAGGGATTCCGGATAGGATGTGATGCTGGCAATCTGCGCGGGCCACATGTCCGGGCTGTTGAAATAGCGCGCCCGGTTGGTGGTGACGCCGTCCAGCGTGCGCTCGTTCGGAAGGGCATCTTCGATCACGATGCGCTTCAGCGAGTCTCCGCCCGCAGCCACCACCTGGTCGATCATCCAGTCCTGCTCGGCGCCGGTCAGACCGAAAACGCCGAGATTGTAGACGTTCCAGCCGGGGCAGCCTGCCTCTGCCGCGCCGGCTTCCACGGCGTCGGGCAGAATGTGGTAGAAAGTGCGCGAGCTGCCGATGAAGACCGTATCGTATTTCTCCGGCGCCGCCTTGTAGGCATCCAGCTTGGGGCTGAGGACTAGAAGGTCCGGCATGGGCGTCGCAGCGCGCAGGCCAAGCGACAGCGGTACCGCCACGACGACGAAGCCGACAGCGAACAGGATGGCAGAAAACAGGGCAGTTCGGATCTGGGTAATCATGGCAGCCGGAGCAGGAGTTTCGTATCGGGCAGGCGGTGCAGGATGTGTGCCAGTTCGCCAGATACGGGAATTAGCCTTCCGGCTGCTCCAGCGCAACGACGCTGTAACCTTCAGCCTTCAATGATTGCAACAGAAGGCGGGTCCGTCTGGCAGACTTCGAAAACGGGTCGTGAAGCAAGACCATGCCGCGCCTGTCGTGCTGTTCCAGCATGGCCAGGATCTGGGCGACTGCGTCTTCCGGGGAAATATCGGTCCAATCTGCCCCATCTGCGGTCACGGTCACGTCGATCAGGCCGGCTGAATGGATCGCTTCGGACAGTTCCGGCGTCGTGGCGATGAAGGGGAAGCGAAACAGCGGCGTTTCCTGCCCGATCGCGGCGGACACGGCAGACTGGCCATGTTTCGCGTTTTCGATGGCTTCAGGCAGGGGAAGCTCGGCCAGATTCGCATGATCCCAGCTATGGCTGCCCACCGTGTGTCCCGCCTCGCGGATCGACTTTGCGATACCAGGCCAGGTTTCAGTCCGGTTTCCCTGAAGGAAGAAGGTGGCCCGCGTACATTCCTTCGACAGTTCCTTCATCACCCGTTTGGTGCGGGACCAGGCCGGACCATCATCAAACGTCAGGATGACTTCGTCGCGTTTCAGCAGCTCATAGGGAGGGCGGGACTCTGTTGTCAGCGTCAGCGTACGCGAGACACCGAGCGCGTCCGGTCCGCACTCGGCTTCTGAAGCGCCTTCAAGGCAAGCAGATAACAGGATCAGGCCCGCAATGGCGGTTGCTCGCAGCAAGGGGCGCAGGGCAGTTTGCATCGGAGAATCCCGTTCCGGAAGGGTTGGTCGGACGGTAGCAAGGAACGGGCCGTCGTGTCAGCAGGCCAGAGCGAAGATACGCTGACGCAGGGGCAATCCGCGAGGGCAGCGGCGAGATTGCCGGCAGCTTGCACTTGCCAAGCCATGTGGTGCGATTATCAAGCAACTCGTACAAAATATATGACACTCTTTTGGCAAGGAGCCGGGTCGGATGCAGGATGTGATCGAAGCGCTGGAGCAGAAACGGGAACAGGCACGCCTTGGCGGCGGCGAGCGGCGGATCGAATCCCAGCACGCCAAAGGCAAGCTGACGGCCCGCGAACGGATCGCTGTCCTGCTCGATGAAGGCAGCTTCGAAGAGTACGACATGTTCGTGGAGCATCAGTGCTCCGATTTCGGCATGGAAAGCCAGCGTATCCCCGGTGACGGCGTTGTCACGGGGCAGGGCACCATCAATGGACGCCTGGTTTACGTCTTCTCGAAAGACTTCACCGTCTTCGGCGGCTCGCTGTCCAAGGCGCACGCCGCGAAGATCGTCAAAGTCCAGCAGGCCGCCGCGCGCGTCGGCGCACCGGTGGTCGGCATTTTCGATGCGGGTGGCGCGCGTATCCAGGAAGGCGTCGACAGCCTCGCCGGCTATGCCGATATCTTCATGGAGAACGTGCTCTCCTCCGGCGTGATTCCGCAGATCTCCGTCATCATGGGCCCCTGCGCCGGTGGCGACGTCTATTCCCCGGCCATGACGGACTTCATCTTCATGGTGAAAGATACGTCCTACATGTATGTGACCGGCCCCGACGTGGTGAAAACCGTCACCAACGAGGAAGTGACCCACGAGACGCTCGGCGGGGCATCGGTGCATGCGGCCAAGTCCGGTGTGGTGGATGGCGCGTTCGAGAACGACATCGAAGCATTGGTGCAAATGCGCCGCCTGATCGACTACCTGCCAGGTTCCAACCGCGAAGACCCGCCGGTGCGCGACGTGTTTGACGATGTCGACCGGATCGACGAGAGCCTCGACACGCTGATCCCGCCGAACCCGAACTCGCCCTACGACATGCGCGAGCTGATCGAGAAAGTGGCCGATGAAGGCGACTTCTTCGAAATCAGCCCGAAATTCGGCGCCAACGTGCTCTGCGGCTTCGGCCGCATCGAAGGCTCCACGGTCGGCTTCGTCGCCAACCAGCCGATGACGCTGGCCGGCGTTCTGGACATCGATGCCTCCCGCAAGGCGGCGCGATTCGTGCGCTTCTGCGACTGCTTCAATATTCCGATCGTCACCTTTGTGGACGTGCCGGGCTTCATGCCGGGCACCAAGCAGGAATATGGCGGCCTCATCAAGCATGGCGCGAAACTCCTGTTCGCCTATGCCGAGGCGACTGTGCCGAAAGTCACCGTCATTACACGGAAAGCCTATGGCGGCGCCTATGACGTGATGAGCTCCAAGCACCTTCGCGGCGACGTGAACTATGCCTGGCCGACGGCCGAGATCGCCGTGATGGGCGCCAAGGGCGCGGTGGAGATCATCTTCCGGAAAGACATCGGCGACGCCGACAAGATCGCCGAACACACGAAGATGTACGAAGACAACTTCGCCAACCCCTACGTGGCCGCGCGCAAAGGCTATATCGACGATATCATCATGCCGCACTCAACCCGCCGCCGCGTCGTAAAAGCCCTCCGTAGCCTGAAGAACAAGCAGCTGGAAAACCCGTGGAAAAAGCACGACAATATTCCGCTGTAAGGCGGGTCACGAGGTGACGGGATAGACGTAACGCGCTCTGCAAAACTATCGGATAAGGATGCCCTGATCGGCATCCTCTACGACACGTTCGAAAGCACTTGGCGGCCCAACATCACCCAGCAGGCCGCTGAATCTTTCAGGGCGTCGAAGCGTCCGGAGACCTATGTTGGTCATTGCTGGCAGGAATTTTATGTCGTGTCGCGTGCGGGCACTGTTGCTGGCTTTGTTCACTGGCGGGACGACTTCGTTCACGCCCTGCATGTCCATTCCGACTATGCCCGCACGGGTGTCGGCACGCAGCTGATGGACCTTGCCGAGGGCGAGATCGCCCGCGCGGGTTTCCCCACAGCGCGGCTCGAAACGGATACGTTCAACACGCGAAGCCAGGCCTTCTACACTGCGCGCGGATATGTGGAGAAAGACCGCTATCCCGATCTGGAATGGAACAGCAATCTCACCACACTTCTCCTTGAGAAGGGGCTGGTTGAGCAGGCGTAGAGCCATGCGCGCCAGTCATCCTTCGACTTCGCTTGTCTTATGGCATTTTCATCTGATCTGGTCAGATTGGGACCGCCGCCGGGAATGATACCTCCCGGCGGCGGCGAGGGCAGGA
>MDTD01081095.1_pt1 | contig 83799 bp, 60 predicted proteins | sample 811221 | NCBI WGS metagenome assembly MDTD01 (sample SAMN05326646, study PRJNA326480) | marine metagenome | isolation source: seawater | place: Pacific Ocean: South West | collected 2011
AAATCGAATGGGCGTTTCCTCCCCCCTCTGAAGAAGGGGGTATCCACGCCTCAGCAAAACGAAAGGTTAAATTTCGATGAATAGACGACATACCGGACTCTCCATCAAAAGTGTGCGCTGGTTAGTCTGTGTAAGCCTTTGTCTGCTCGCGATCAAATCGGGTTGTACAAACACCCCATCTGGTGAACCTGTAGCCGAGCATCCCCACGAAGCCACCAAAGAAATGGGAAAAGAGGCTGTCGTACCTGATCCAGCACAAGAGGTCACTCCCCCCGAAGAGCCCAAGCCAGAGCCTGTCGTGGAAAAGAAACCCGAAAAAATCGAACATATCGATCCATACACGCTCACAATCTTCGACAAAACCCGCATCAACAGTTACGGCAAAGTAAACTTCCAGAAAGCCGACAGTCCACTCTCCATCAAAGGCTCATCTTTTCAAAAAGTAGAGCTGGAGGTCGAACTGGCGTCGACATGTTACCCCTTTGAAAAATGGAGAAGTAATCCCCCTCCATCCGGACAAAACTGGCCCGCAGACTGTGACGCCTATGACCGCAATTTCGAGATCTCATTGGACCCCAAAAAAGAAGACACAGATCCACCAGCCTTTGAGCTGATGCGGGCGATCACTCCATTTGGAGGTCCGATGAAGCTCAAGATCAACGTGACAGATATCTTTAACGGTATCGACACCAGCAAAGAACATACAGTCCGCGTTCGCATCACGACATGGCCGGATGGCAAAGGGAAAGTAAGTGGCTCCAAAGGCGGCTGGACAGTAAGCGCAAAGTTGCACTTTACACCAGGCGAAGCCCCCAAAAAAGTGCTCGCTGCGATTCCCCTCGTCTATCACTCCTACAAAAACACAAGCGGTGAGGTCAAAGTAGACTTTGAGGTCCCCGAAGGAACAACACGTTCATACTTGACGTACACAGTGACAGGTCATGGAGGCGGGACAGCGGATAGTGCTTGTATCGGACACGCAGATGAATTTTGTAAACGCGAACACACTGTGATGATGGACGGCAAAGAGGTCTTCAAGATCACGCCTTGGCGAACAGATTGTCAGAACTACTGCACGCTCCGCCCCCATCCACTCGCACCAGGACGCCAATACTGCCTGGAAAATCCCTGCGGCGCTATCAGCTCGGTCCGTGCACCACGGGCAAATTGGTGCCCTGGTAGCTACACGCCACCTTTCTTCCTCAAAAATGGCGTACAAAATCTCGCTGCTGGAAAGCACTCATTTTCTTATAAGATCGCAAATGTGGCAGACAAAGGAAGCTGGAAGGTTTCAGCGATATTCTACGCATTGGGGAATTAAAACGGGGACAATCGCCTTACGAAGCAGGCTGGTAGACATACAACTCAGCCGGCCTGTGACCAACCTCAGACTGCTTCTCGCCTGTGGGTTTCACAAGGCCTGAGGCCAACACCTTCCGCCTAAAAGAGTCCTTGTTAAGGGGATGTCCAAGGATCGCTTCGTGCACATCTCGCAACTCTCTCAAGGTAAATTTTTCTGGAAGTAGCTCAAAGCCAATGGGGGTGTAAGAGAGTTTTCCGCGAATGCGCAAAATAGTCATACTCAAGATATCATTATGGTCAAAAGCGAACGGCAAGGGACCTGTCTTACCGTGATACGCCTCAACAGCACCACCTTCTTCTCCCTCCCATGGCACGTTGACCTCTGCAAGAATCGCATGCTCTCCCAACACATTCATTCTGTGGATGGGTACGAGCGCGTAGTACGAGACGGTGATAATCCGCATACGTGGATCACGTGAAGGTTCACCAAATGTGTAGAGTTGTTCGAGAAAGACTCCGGAGATGCCCCCCTTGGAGTCGAGCAAGCGACGCGCTGCGTCATCGAGGGATTCTTCCATCCCAACAAATCCACCAGGTAAAGACCACTGTTCTTTATCGGGATATTGGGTGCGTTGGACGAGAAGAACTTTCAACGTCCCTTGATCGAGGGTGAGGATCACGACATCGACGGCGACAGAAGGACGCTCGAAGTCACCAGGATCGTACTTCTGTAAAAATTCGAGTTCTTCTTGGGAGCGCTGTCTTGTCATATCCTCCTCGAATCAGAGGGGCCGAGGTCATCAGCCCAATTCACGAAAAATGTTGGTGCGATAGTACTGAAGTTCTTCGATCGATTCGCGGATATCATCGAGCGCGAGGTGAGCATTTCTCTTGGCAGGTGCGTGCATTGGTTCGGGGAACCAGCGACGGACAAGTTCTTTGATCGAAGAGACATCGATCATGCGGTAGTGAAGATGCTCAATGATCGCGGGCATATAGAGTCGCAAGAACATTTTGTCTTGGGCGATGGAGTTTCCACAAAGAGGCGCAGTACGTGGAAATGTATGCTCTTTGAGAAACGCGAGCGTTTGCGCTTCGGCTTCAGCGAGGGTCACGGTAGATTGCCTCACACGATCGAGAAGTCCGCTCTCAGTGTGGTGTGTTGTGTTCCACTCATCCATATTGGTGAGGATCTCTTCGGGTTGATGGATCGCCAAAACGGGCCCCTCAGCGAGGACGTTGAGTTGACTATCTGTGACGATTGTCGCGATCTCAAGGATGGTATCTTCCTCGGGGATGAGACCTGTCATTTCACAGTCAATCCAGACGAGATTGTTCTCGGAAAGCACAGAGTACCTCCATGGAGCTTGATTGGGTAGATTTGGAATGAGTGTCATCTTTTCTTTAAACAATAATCTGGTACGGCTCCTAGCTCAGTTTTTTTCTTGAGCTTGATTTTCAGCTTTTGTGTTTTCCAAGGGACCGAGAAAGAGCAGACTTCATAACCCCGAGCTTCGAGGTCAATGGTGGCCTTTCTATCGTTGCGAGAGATCTCAAAGCAAAAAGATTGGCTGACACGACTTTTTCGTCGAAACTGCCCACTTGCACCGAGAGAGTATGCAACTTTGACAGGGATATCGTTGGGTGTAAATTGAAAAAAAACATACCGCAGAGAGTCAGATGCTTTTCCATGTTTGAGATCACACACCAATTTACGCCCTGTAGGGTCACAGGTGTACACACTATTAAATTTACAATCATGTACAGACTTTACGCAAGGTTTTCCTACATTTGGAAAATCTTCATCGGTCTGGCCGTCGCAGTCATCGTCCTTTCCGTTGCACAATTCTTTTTTGGGTAAAACTTGTTCGAGGCAGACACCAAAACTTCCGGCTTGACAGACGCGCTTACCAGCGCGGCAGTTGCCGACATTTTCGGTTCCAATTTTCCCATCATAACAACTCTTGGTCGTGCCATCGACACAGAGTCCTGAGGGAGCTGGGGGCTTTTCGGGGATATCCTTGACGAGACCAACACCACCATCACTGGTGATTTTTTGTTGGCGAAAGGCAGGAATCACGAGAAAGATAATCAACAGCGCGACAAACACGCCACTAACAGAGGCTATCGCGATCATCGTCCCGATACTCATTTCATCGAGCTTACCGGCCAATCCTTCGGAGAAGGAAGGTTTGGGTTTTTCATCGTCAGCTTGAAGCAGCGATGACGCACCTGAAATAGAAGGGAGCGACGTGGGGATATGGTTGGATGCACGATTGATAGAGGAAGGCTGGACAATCGCAGCCTCAGGAAGTCCACCCTCTTCGTTTAACCATGTGACATCTCCCTCTTTGCCCTTGTAACACCATCTGTAAAGCTCGCGGTAAAATGCACGACAATCCTGATAACGCTGATCAGGGTCTTTTGCCAAAGACTTGAGGATAATCCTCTCAAGCTGTTGAGGAATTTCAGGACGCCACTGTGTCGGTGGAATAGGATCCTGGTGCTGCTGGCAGTACATCCACCCAGGCATCGTGTCGGCCTTAAAGGGCAATTTTCTGGTCACGAGTTGGTAGAGGATCACACCCAAAGAATACACATCGGAGCGAGGATCAACAGTTTTGGAGTTGAGCATCTGCTCGGGCGACATATAGTAAATGGTCCCGATCACATTGTCGGTTTTTGTGAGGGCTGTCCCTTCATAGTTCACGACTTTGGCGATCCCAAAATCAGCGACCTTAGGGATATAACTGTTACCATGTGCTTCGAGCAGTACGTTGGAGGGCTTGAGATCTCTGTGGATCACCTGGCGAACGTGCCCATAACCGACAGCATCGATAACAGGCAAAAATAACTCGGTGACCTGCGCGCGACCAAACGCGGGATTTGCGTTGAGGACAGCGTGAAGTGTTGTCCCCTCAACCCAATCCATAACAATACCGATGATGCCATGAGCATCGATTGTATCGATGACGTGAACGATGTTGGGGTGGTTGAGTTGACTTTGGACTTCGGCTTCAACCCACAGACGACGCCGTGTATCCTCGTCGTGTGCGTGGTGAGCAAACAAGATTTTGAGCGCGACCTGAAGGCCATCATTCGTCGTCCCCTGGTATACCCAGGCCATCCCACCGTGACTAACCTTCTTTGCCACACGATATTTTCCCGCAATCACATGCCCTTCAAGGGCATCAGCGGAAAGTTTTTGGGGAGTTGTTTGCTGGCTCATTCGTGACAACATTCAAATGGAAAGAGTCGAAAACATTCGGGAAACGTCGTAAATCCCGACAGATACGCATCAATATTCACTGCACATTACCAAAACCATGATCCCTTGTCAATGAGGCGACATCCCCCTCACCAAAGCCTTCAAGACGCCTCGCAAAGACCAATAAAATATAGATGTTAGACGAAAAGAAATGTTTGGCTTGTAGAACGCTGATACACTTTCGCTCCTCATTTTTCTGTAAAAGTTGGGTCTCATCTTGCCCCTGTCCCTTGAGAAAGTAGAGACAAGCGAAGCAACTACATGGGGCTGGAGTCGCTCGTAAAGGCAGAAGTCTCCCCAGTAATTGGGGCTGGAGTTGATGAAGGAGGATTGATCACACGACCTTCACGATGGGGAGATGAAGTTGTGACCAACAGTTCGGGAGATTCATCGGGCCAAAACATATCCCACTGCTCTGAAAACTCGCGTAGTTTGAGCTTCTTTCCATTTTCGAGAGCGACCAAATTATCGATTAACTGTGGGTTGGCAGGACACATATCGCGCCCTCGTCGAAGCACCTCAGTCGCTTTGTCTGCTCGCTTGGTCCGTAACAACGCGTCTGCGTAAAGCAACCAAATCAAATCGGTCTTTCCATGTCGATGCAGAACCTGCTCAAACAACGACTCCATCGTGCCGTGTTCCCCTCTACGGAGATAAATCAACGCGAGCGTGACACTTGCGCGCCAGTTGTGATGAGCTGAGCGCTCAAGAAAGTCCTTCGCACCATCCAAGTCGAGCAAAAAGCTGTACAAAATACGACCAATATGGTTGTCTATTTCAGGATATACGCGAAATAACCAGCCGGACAGTTGATACCCATCCCGAAGTTTGACGAGGGCCTCCTCGACAATCTCCTTGCGCTGCTTTGCGTCCCAATCGAGGTGCTTTTGCTCTTTGTGTAAAGGCTCAAGCGTCGAAAGCGCACCTTTGATGATCGTTTCAAAGCGCAACCTCATCGCACGATACAGCGCAACGTAGCTCGCAGCGACAGCGCCTAACGCAGGCGGCAACGCTTGCCACCAAGGCAACCATCGCCCGACTCCTAAAAATACAATGAGCCCCACAAACAGGGACAGCAAAATTCCAATCATCAATATCCTCGCCCTGAACGCTCCACATATGCCAGGGATATCTTTGCTCTGCAACATCACACCACATTCACGGATGTAACCTATCGAATATGACATGAATGCTTCACTGCATCAAGTGAAAAGAAAAAAACAAAGAACTTCAAGCTCGTGGTTTGTACGATTGGGATGAAGAAAGGATCAAACAATTGGGGTGATTGGAAAGGAAGATCAACGCAGAGGCAGGATTTACGCGGCACGACGGTATGTCTCAGCACCAACAGGTGGAGCGAACCAAGAAGGAAGTCCCAGTGGGTTGGGAGCTCTGTAAAGTGTGGAGAGTGTTTGCTTGAGCGCGGCGGCCGAAGAGTACCGATGGACAGGTTTTTTATTTAACAACACGAGGATCACTTCTTCGAGCATCTCGTCGTCTTCCCAGTATCCGTTGCGTTGGGAAGGAGGAAGCGGCTCCTCGACATAGGCCTTGTAAAAAAGTGTACGGATATCGTCGTCAAAGAAGGGACATTCACCTGTCCACATTTCGTACAAAATCACCCCCAGAGCGTACAAGTCAGACTGAGGCCGTGCCAACTCTCCACCAATGACCTCGGGAGCCAAGTAAAGGGGTGTCCCTTTCAATGAAGGGCTATTTTTCACTTGCGTCCCTTCGAGGCTGATGAATCGCTCCGCAGTCCCCCAATCGATTAAGAACACCTGATTGTCATTGGTAAGAAAGATATTGGCTGGCTTGATATCGCAGTGGACGACTCCCTGGCGATGGACAGATTGGAGAATCTCAGCGACGCGCTCAATGACTTCCAAGCCTCTCTGCTTCTCCATCACTCTGGAGACCAAAATGTCTTCGAGTGTTTGGCCTTCCAAAATAGGCATTGTGTAGTATCCTCTACCATCAGACAACATCCCGATGTCAAAAACCGGAATCACACCAGGAATAGACAACTGCTCCATCAACTCGGCTTCTTTGAATAACTCCCGTGTTGCGTGAAGGTCATGTGTCAGAGGAACTTTCACGGCGACGCGCTTATCCTCGTGTTGATCGTACGCAGCATACACCATGCCACACGCGCCCTCACCCAGCTTCTCTTGCCAGATATAACGTTGTGCGGGCTTTGTTTTGTTTGCTGTGCTTGTCTGTGACATCGACTTCTTGCCTCCTGCTTCATAAAGCTACCTTGCTTTCTCTGGTTCTTGCCCCACACAAAAGCACAAAATATGCCACGACATATAAAAATCAAAAAACTACCTTCATGACAAAACACTAGACACCTTCGAACGCCTCAAACGTGTCGATTTTGGACGTGTATGTGTCTAAAATCGAGTCAGGCATCACCCACCCCCCTGAGACAAGTGGGTCTACTGACACTCCTTCCCCCAACACACGCACAGATGGCCTTACCTTGACATCGACGAGCACAGAGACGTAGGATACCCAATCACTTACGATAGATGAGAAGTTGATTTTCCAGCGAAAGGCAGAAACGATGAAAGAACACGCGATACAAGGCCAACAAAGAGACTGGGCGCTCCAGGCACTCCAAAAATCACAGCTATTTGGCGCACTTGGCCCCAAAGACTTCGAAGTCGTCCTCTCAGGTGCCAAGTTATTCGAATACGAAGAGGGAGAGGTCATCGTCAAAGAAGGCGAACAAGCTGACTCCGGGTTTCTTGTCCTACACGGAGAGGGTGTCGTCACACTCGCCCACCACACACTCAACGAACAAATCGAGGTCAATCGCATCTACCCCTCAGATGTCATCGGAGAGATGGGTCTCCTCCTCGAACAGCCACGTACCGCGACGATCATCGCCGCGACCAAAATCTACTTGCTCAAATTTGCCGCACCTTCCTTTGATATGATGATCGAACGGATCAATGGCTTTGCGAAACACTTGTCGAAATTACTCGCCAAAAGATTGATCCAAACATCCCGCCAAGTCCCTCTCAAAGAAGTCAACCTCGATGAGATAGGAGGTATCGAACCTTCGGCTCTCCATCAGCTCCCCATCCAATTCATCCAACGTCACAGGATCTTGCCCCTACGTATGGATGGAAATGTCTTCCGCGTAGGCTTCGTAGATGACCCTGATGTCGGAGTCCTCAATACGATTAAGCGTATGTTGCCAGGCGCGGAACTACGTGTGTGTAACTTGAGCTACCAGACCTTCCAGGATGTGTTACGCACACACGGATTTGAAGACGAAGCACCCCAAACACAAAGCCCAATGCCCCAAACACATATGCCTGCTCCGTCGGCATCCGTTGTCAGTCTGGAGGCCACCACCGCGACGCCCAAGAAACGAAAACACCGCCGCCTGACGGAGGCAGAAAAACTCGCACACCTGGGAAAAATCAAACCTCTCCTCCAAAGAATGGTGTCCGAAGGTGCGTCTGACTTGCACCTCTGCGCGAAACAAAAACCACGCTGGCGGATTGACGGTGACCTCATCGAACTCTCAGACAGCCGCGCGCTCGAAGTCGAAGAAGTCTACGACATGTTGCACCCTCTGATGCCCGAACGTAGTCATCTCGAATTTGAAGAGCGACAAGACACAGACTTCTCTTACAGCATCCAAGGCCTCGCACGATACAGGGTCAATATGTACGAAGACGAGAATGGAGTCAGCGCAGCCCTTCGCTCTGTCCCGCTCGCCATCCCAACAATCGACCAGCTCAAGCTGCCCCCCGGTGTCCCCAAAATGTCCGAAGCCAACCACGGCCTCGTACTCGTCACAGGTCCGACAGGTTCAGGGAAATCAACAACACTCGCAGCGCTGATCAACCAACTCAACGAAAAAAGAGCGAAACATATCATTACGCTCGAAGATCCCGTCGAATTTGTCCACCCAAGCAAAAAATCTCTCGTCAACCAACGCGAGATTGGTACGCACGCAAGGAGCTTCGCAGACGCACTCAAAGCCGCGATGAGGGAAGATCCCGACATCATCCTCGTCGGTGAGCTTCGTGACAGAGAATCGATGATGCTCGCACTCGAAACCGCAAACACCGGTCACCTCGTCTTTGGTACGCTCCACACAAACACAGCGCTGAGCACCATCGACAGGATTATCGATATGTTCCCTGCAGATCAACACACGCAAATCAGCTCCACACTCAGCGATGTCCTCGTCGGTATCGTCAGCCAAATTTTGTTGAAGAAGAAAAGCGGTGGAAGGGTCGCTGCATTTGAAGTGTTGTTGGTCAACCAGGCAATATCGAGTTTGATCAGACAAGGAAAATCCAACCAGATCATCAACGTCATGGGTACAGAGCGCTTTAACCTCCAACTGAACACCCACCTCGAACAACTTGTCAGAAAAGGTCACATCACAGGACAAACCGCAATGGACGCGACCTCAGAGCCCGAAGACCTTCGAAAACGCCTCCCCGCGATCGCGCTACGGAACCGCTAAGAGTCCCACTATTTTACCGAAATCCCCGAAAGTTACGATATGCAGATTTGAGATGGGTTCGGCATATCTGACGTCTTCGAACCCGCTTGCCAAGTCCCTTGCGATAGATGTTCCGCGCTCGCCTAGAGAGTTGTCGTGCACGCCGTGTGTACCGACGACGCAAAAAGGGAGCCCTCACCATATCGGCAGCCGCACGAAAGGCTTCAGCGAGATGCACCCTCGCTTCACCATCGTAGTAGAAGCTGCAAAGGTAGTACTGTGTGTTGGGCTCAACCCGTAGGCGCCTGATCATCCTCTGGTAACGTGAATGATAGTACACAGCCTTTTTAATGGACTTTTTAATCTCACCATCATGTCGACCATACGCACCGAGTCGCATAAAATAGGCTCTGTAAGGGATCACAAGGTGATAAGCAGCAAATGCCCTATATCGCTTAAACCGAATGAGTTTTTTAGGAGGCAATTTGCGCAGCAATGGATTCTTACTCATGCGAAAGAGTTGCAACGAGAAGCGTTTCTTTCCTTGCCTAGAGCGATTGCGAACGGCCCTCGCGAGCTTCTTCCCTACGAGCATAAACTCCTTGTAAGCAGTCTCTACTGAATCGGATTGTTTACGTTTGATCGGTGGTGGGCGTGTTGGCATTCGATCACGTGGTGGAGGTCTCATCGGCATATCATCGCGACGAGGTGGAACTTTGATCGCAACGGCGCGGATAGGAGGTGCGACCCTTCTGACCACAGCCATGCGACGACGAACAGAGGGCGCCTTGCGGCGACGAACGAGCACCATTCTACGACGAACAACTCGCCTTCTTCGTACAATCCGACGCTTCACGACTCGCCTCCGTGGACGAATACGTCTACGTACAGGAGCAGGTTCGGGCTCTGGCATCACTGCGGCATCAGCGACCTGAACAGGCTTTTCTTTAGGTGCGGGTTCTTGCTTGCGCGGAGGTGGCTCACGTCGCTCCACCTCAGGACGTTGTGCTGGCACAGTCGAGCCGTCTCCAGCTCCAAACCCAGTCATCCGAAATCCATCGGTGAACACATACCCACCACCTACGAGGAGCAACAGAAGGAGAACGAAAGCACCGAGGAACATAGGTTTCTTAGAGGGCTTCTTCTGGACAATTGGAATCTCGCGTAGCTCCTCGATCAACCCAGAGAGCTTGCCTGGATCAGACAGTAACTCTTCTCCACCGGAGAACGTTTGTGTTTGCGCAGATTGGGGTGTAGACGCAGAGAGCTGCAACAAACCAGGGTTGGAAGGAGGAGCAGCAGATTCTGCAGGCGTGGAGACAGGGACACCAGAGACAGGTGTGCCGAGCGCACGCGACCACAGCTTGGAGTCCGCAGAGATGATCGATGAGTCCCAAAAAGGCGCGAGCGCAGCACGAAATTCATCCATCGACGCGTATCGCTTGGTTGGAGACTTCTCCAGCGACTTCATGATGGCGTCCTCGACACCCTGTGGGATCTCTGGATGGAATCTTCGCAAAGAAGGAGGCTCGTGTTGGATGTGGGAATGCAAAATAGACATAAAGGAGTGCGAGCTGCCTGTCGCCTCCTCTGGAGCCGTAAAGGGCGGCGTCCCATGAAGCAATTCGTATAAGATGATCCCAGAGGCGTAGATGTCCGTCTCAGGTCCGATATCTTTCCCCATACACTGCTCTGGAGACATGTAGGCTGGCGTCCCGATCATTCCCTGCGTGAGATTGGGCTGACTGTTATCACCGAGAGGCTTGGCGATTCCAAAGTCGAGCACCTTCACGAAGTCGGGGTGCTCGTGTCGATGAATCAAGACGATGTTGTCGGGCTTGAGGTCCCGGTGAATGATGTCCGCGCGGTGTGCTTCTCCGATGGCTTTGCACATCTGGGCAAAAATGTACAACACACGCTGCAAAGGCAGGCGTTCATGTCGAAGCAACTCGTGACTTAATGGTTCGCCGCGCAAAAACTCCATCACGTAGTAAAAGCCGAGGACATCGTCCTCACCAAAGTCGTCGTAGATGCGTACAATGTGTTCGTTTCTTTGCGATAAAGAGGAGGTGATCCTGACCTCTCGAAAAAACCTTGTCCTCATCCCCGGAAGATTCATCACTTCAGGCTTCATCACCTTGATGACACGATCTTTCTCTTCTTCGAGAAGGATATGCTCGGCCCGGTATACAGTACCAAATCCGCCTTCAGCGATCGCTTGTGTCAGCTTGTATTTATTTGCGATGACAGCAAGCGGAAAACGACAAGATGGGCAATAACGATGACCCTCTTGGTTTTCATATTGGCATTGTGGACAGGCAAATGACGAAGCGTCCATTTCGTTCACCCATGGGTTCAAGTCAAAAAAAGAAAAGCGCGCATCTATACGACGGTTGAGGATTGCGTTTGGCTTACCACAAATCCACGCAAGAGACAACATTCCAGCACGCCAAATTCTTCCCTGTCCCCATCAAACGGACTCAGAACTCGAAGTAGTGCTGTGTGCTGATGTAACGCTCGCCTGTGTCCGGCAAGATCGTAACAACACGTTGTGTTGGAGAGAGCGTTTTGGCAACGTCCAACGCGACACACACCGCAGCCCCAGAAGACAAACCCGCGAGGATACCTTCTTCGCTGGACAAACGCTTCATGCAAGCAAACGCCGCTTTGTCTGAAACGCAGTACACCCTGTCGACGATCTCTCTGTTGAGCACTTTTGGTACAAAACCTGCCCCAATCCCTTGAATTTTATGTAAACCTGAGATCCCACGAGAGAGCACTGGGGAACCCTCTGGCTCCACAGCGATGATCTCAACAGATGGACATGCCTGCTTGAGCACTTCTCCAACGCCAGTAATAGTCCCTCCTGTCCCAACCCCCGCAACAAACGCATCGATTTTCCCACCTGTCGCACGCAAAATCTCCCGCGCTGTCGTCTCCCGGTGTGCTTGAGGATTCCACTCGTTCTCAAACTGCCTTGGAATAAATGCGTTTTTATGCTTCTTGGCGATTTTCTCAGCCCGCTTTACCGCGCCCTCGATATCCTCTTTCGCCGGTGTCAAGACGACCTCTGCACCAAATCGTTTGAGCAAATAAATCCTCTCCAAGCTCATCGAGTCAGGCAACACAATGATACAGCGATACCCCCTCGAAGCACACATCATCGCGAGCCCAATTCCCGTATTCCCCGAAGAAGGCTCAACGATCACAGTCTCGTGATTGATCAATCCGGCTTTCTCTCCCTGCTCGATCAAGTTGAGCGCGACCCTGTCCTTGATGGAGCCTGACGGACTCAAAAATTCGATCTTCACAAGGACTTCAGCACCTCCCTCTTCAGGCATACGATGCAATCGGACCAATGGCGTCTGCCCGATCAAAGAGGTGACATTATCTGCGATGTTCTCGCCAGCTTTTCCAAGAACCTTCTTCTCGTTCACTTTACGCTCCCAATCCCCACATTAACAACACTGTCATCCCACATGCTATCAACGGATTCACAAACCACAACAACACAACCCTCCGTATCACAGGATTGCTCAAAACAACTCGCATATCATCCTTTGCAAACGCCACAGCCAACACACACGCAAAACTCAATTGTACACTGGACTGTGGAATTCCCAACAGAGACGCGATCAACAACAGCGAACCAAAAACACACTTGATCAAAGACGCCGTAAACGGCCCCAAAGGCACAATCTCTTTGCCCACTGACTGAATCGGTGCCCGAAAGACAAACGCTCCAAGCCCAAAAACAGGCGCCGCCAAACATAACCCCCACCCTACATCGACAAGACCTGTCGCAGCAATCGGTCCGACAACATTTGCGACGTTGTTCGACCCAATCGCGACCGCAACACAACACGAACTGAACAGCACGAACTTCTGGATTGATGACTCATGTCGAAGCAAAAACTCATGACGACGAAAGGAGTTGGCCTGGAGAGGATACAGATATCGAACGACCATTGAGGTCAACACAAATCCCACGATAGGCAGGAGCACCCAAGCAGGCAATAGTTTGTACAACAAGGTCTCAGTATGTAGATTCCCCTTCATACACCCTACTGTTGAGATGGAGGCGACAGTCACCCAAGAAGTAGACTCCGGCAGCTTCAACAAGTTGGCCAGAAACATACACGATGTCGTGGAGATCATCACCACAAGGACGACCTTTGTCGTCAGAATGCTTGGTGGGACCAACGCTCCGCCCAGTGTTTTCGCGACAGAAGCACCGAACAACATTGCCCCCAAACCCGCAAAGACAAAGAAGCAAATGGCTGCCCACTTCCAGGTGATGAGACGCGCACCGAGCGCCGCTGAAAAAGATGGAACGATACCACTTCCGCCCATATTCAGCGCAAAGAAGCCGCCGATCAACACCAACAACAAAGCCATAAAGTTCCATTCCATCATGATAAATGTGCATCAAAAACACAAAGACACATCACAAAAACTCAGTGGACACAAAAGGAGTATGTGAACGCGCAAGCATTAGAGCAAGAGGGCTTGAATGTCAAACGACATGTCGTCCATAGAAGAGCAATCAAGGCGTATACGTGGGAAGTTCAGCGAGAAGAGAGTTGTCGCCAAAAATGGGTGGGGAGTTGGGTGTAATTTTGGACAGCGTCATCAGCGAAAGGCAAACAGATGTCCATATCCATACAAGTTTCAGTGATCAGCACGCTCTTCATGCCTGCGGCTTTTGCTGCGGTCAACCCTGCGATACTGTCTTCAAACACCAGGCACTTTCCAGGAGCGACCCCCAAAATCTCGGCGCACTTCAAAAACCCCTCAGGTTCGGGTTTGGGTTGTGTGACTTGATCACCTCCAACTCTCGCGCCTTCAGGTACCCAATCTTGCACACCAATACCTTGGAGCAACAGATCGATCAGGTAGCGAGGAGAGCTTGAGACGACACCAACAGAGAACAGCTTACTCGCCTCTTCGACTGCCTGTGGGGCCCCTGGTATCGCAACAGGAGCGTCTCGCACGAGCTCGTCCCACTTGGCGATCAGCTTCTCTTCGAGGTCGTCGATGCCTTTGGAGGGAGGGTACTTCTCTTCGAGACTGAGGACGATGGAAGCCCAACTTTGGCCCGAAGTCAAACGTGTTGGCAAAGAGGCATCAGGGATGTTGTACTGCCCGAGTAGTTGCTCAATCGCCTGCCCTGTCTGAGGCTCGGAGTCGACAAGCGTTCCATCCATATCAAACAATAATGCCTCGAATTGATGACCATTTTCGAGCAATTGGAGAGTCTTCACGATTCACCTCGTGGTTGAGGGTGGAATAAACATCTGCGTTCTCCATCAACACTCCACCGACTCGGAGTTGTTTTCTGGAGCAGCCTTGCGAGCTATCTTTCGCACAACATAAACATCATTGATACAATCTTGCAATATTCCGCAAAATATGATTAGCCATAGTGTCCCAAACATCGCTAGGATGTCAGGGCTTAGCCTATATATTGATTGGAGATTCAAGGCGAATGACGAACACTGAAACAACACAAGCTCAATTTTCGACGACACAAAAAGCGCTCGCATGGGGTGTTCACTTTTATACATCGACAGGTATTGTCTGGGGTATTCTCGCGACCATGGCGATCACAAAGGGCCAATACAAGTGGGCTTACTTGTGGTTTACCCTCGCTGTGATCGTTGACTCCTCGGACGGAACACTCGCGCGCAAGTTCCGCGTCAAAGAGGTCGTCCCGACTGTCAATGGCGGCACACTCGATGATATCGCTGACTATTTGAACTACACCTTCTTGCCACTCTTTTTGGTCTGGCACGCAGGTTGGCTACCAGAACCCGGTTGGCTTTGGGTCAGCTTCCCACTGATCGCGAGCATCTTTGGCTTCGCACACACAGGCGCAAAAGAGTCTGATGCAGGCTTCTTTCGCGGTTTTCCATCGTATTGGAACTTCTTCGCCATTTACACGGACATCTGCTTTCGCACAGGTGGAAAATGGACCGTCTTGGGGATCATGTTGTTCTTGAGTGTGCTCAACGTCGCGCCTTTACGCTTCGTCTACCCAAGCCGCGCCAAATACTGGAAAGGTTTCTTTATTTGGGGCGCCATCGCCTGGACTGTCTACTTTTTGTACCTGCTACAATACTACCCCAACGTTCCAGTCCTTCAGGCCTGGATTTCCATCACCTACCCCGTCCTCTACCTCATTCTCTCCGTTTACCTCGACTTTTACGACCGAAAGAAAAACAAAGCGGCCTGATCAACGTTCACCGACCAAAAGCGAAAAGGCCGGTAGCACTCTGAGCCCGTCAAAATCATCATCTTTACGTGCCGCGACGCGGTATGTTGCATCCAAATCGACAGCTCTTCGCAATGCACTCAACGCCTTGGGAAACTCCCCGAGTCGTGCGTAACAGCAAGCGAGATCGTAATGTGCTGTAGCGTACAAGGGGTGCACCTGGATGGAGTGGAGGAACGCCTCTACGGCCTCTTCGAACAGTCCGATCTGATAGTAACATTGCGCGAGATTGCAGGCGTAGAGATGTCGGTTGATATCGACTTCATTCGCTTGCTCCAAGCAAAAACGAAAATCATCAATTGCCTCTTCAAACCGCCCCATCCCTCGTAGCGCGTCCCCTCTGTTGTTGTACGCGAGCAGCTCATCAGCATTCCACTCAATCGCTCTGTTGTTGTACGCGACGACCAGCTCTTCGTGCTCGTTATCTCGGAGCACAGAGAGCCCCCGAAGAAACCAGTAGTCACTCTGCCTGGAGGTCTCACGGTTGACATAAAATTGGGCATCGCGGGGACTTTTGATCACTTCGGAGAGCCAGGATTGTTCGATCAACTCCTTGGACGCAGGTGTCAAAAAGTGTTCATCGAGTCGGACGGTCTTGAGGGCTGGAAAGGGTTTATCGAGTAGCCACATCAGCTCCTCATCCCCCATCGCACATCGCCGCAGCGACAACACCTCAAGATGTTGTAATGCAGGACAATCAGCTAGATACTTTAACTTATCCAAACCAAATGGGTTGTCATCGAGATCCAGCTCGATCACCTTCTCAAGACTGTTTGGTGCTGCGAAGTGCTCAAGATCACGAAGATGATACTCTCCAGGCAACAAGAAGTAGCTATGTGCGAGACCAATTCGTTCGAGTTTTTGAAGGTCTTCATGGGCGAGTAGCAAACCCAACCCCCTTGAACCAATCCCATTGTGCCCCAACTCAAGAGACCTAATCTGTTTGAGCATTCGACTCGAAGTCAACGCCACCATCAATGGCTCTCCGAGCCGACAATTGCAGAAGTTAAGCTCTTCAACTTGCCCTAACAGATCATGCGCAAAGAGCGTGTCGAGATCGCGGATGGAGACGGAGGTGCCACGAAAATACAGACTTCGACCGAGTCGCCAAAGTGGATTATTGTCTCCATCGAGGATACGCCCAGTCCAATCCTTCGGAAGCACACATAGGTGATATGGCCAATCCTGTAAGTGAGGTTCGGCGTAATCGACAAGTGCATCAAGTAACGCCTGATGTTCACGCTCCCACCTGGAGAACAACGCGATCAACTCGTCCCACACATCGGCGGAAGGTTGCAGATGAAAAATCCGTCTCAGCGAGACAAATGGAGATTCTGTAGACACATGTGACTCCACAAATGACGAAACACCACGAAACATTGCACCACACAGAGAGATCGGCTACACTGCCCCCATCCAAAAATGAACACATGCCAACCATCACCAAACGGAGTGTAGAATGTCTGAACTAAAAACGCAATTTGAAGAAGCTGTTCAGCTCGTGCAGACCGCAGAAGGAGACTTCAAACCTTCCAATGACTTGAAGTTGGAGATGTATTCGCTATTTAAGCAAGCTACAGAGGGAGATGTAAAAGGAAAACGACCAGGGATGCTGAACATGGTAGGACGCGCCAAGTACGACGCCTGGGCCAAACTCAAAGGCACAAGCAAAGAAGACGCGATGAAGAAATACATCGCTAAAATCGAATCTCTCAAGTCACAATTGACCTGAACCCCCTCCAAAGCACCCTCAAACCTTCCAGTTCTCACGAGCGAGACTCTGAGACATCTCCCTTCACAGCCACGTACATCCCTGTATCATCCAACCCTTTTGCGCTTCGGATGGACTGTACAGAGTCCCTATAGGTCTGTTTTTCGAGCTGAGGGAAGCAACCAGAGTCAAAAGCAGAGAGCGCTTCTTTGTCGGGAATATCGAGAAAGTGAGAGATAAATCCCGCGATGATCGACATCGCCCAAGGATTTTGATACGCCCCCCAATGACCGATCTGAGGAAGACTCTCAGACCAATACACAGGACTTCCACGTCTTCGGCGCAAACGCGAATCACGTCGACGCACAACCTCGTCGTACAAGGCACTAAAAAACTTGAGAGAGACACCGATATGTTCGAGGTAATGAAAGCATTGAGAGGTTTCCTCAACGCCTCGTGAACCTGGGATCAGCTCCTGCACACAAGGATACTCGCCGAATGTCGCAACACGAGAGCCATTGATCGGCGATTGAACAGTCACAACAAGCGCCGCTTTGATACGATGGCGCACGTACAGATCCTTCGCCAACCACGCGGAGTGACAACCGCCCATACTCATCCCCAAAAAGACAACAGGAAGCTCGGACTGTCTAGAAAGGCGTGCGATATCAGCAAGAATCTGGCGATTCCGCTCCAAGATCTCAGCTTGTGTGTGTACGTTCCCATTATGTGAGATATCAGCGTGAAATACGATCATCCCTCGACGTCGCAAACGCTCAGCCATCCATACGAGCTCGATCGATTGTTGTGTATATCCTGGGGTTAAAAAGACAATCCCCTGAGGTTCACCGGAGGGTGTGTGGACTTGTGGAACAGCTCCCCTTCGAAACTTCCACCAAAGATGTTGGACTGTCGCCAAAAAGTACGCGAGCATGCGTGCTGTCATGTAGGTCACGATGAGAATCGTCATATCGAGCAGTTCCAGGAGTCGAAAGGCAGTACGTGTGACACTGAATGCCTTCGAAAACCAACGAACAGAGACAGTTGCCCAACCAAATATCTTTCTCATCACATTGCTCCTTGATGGCACGTTGTGTGCTTTGCCGACACAGGCTCCTCTCATTCGATGCAACCCATTCCACAATTGGGGTGCGTGTTGTGCTCACAGTAAATAGACGTCCAAAGGTCGAAAAACCTTAAAGCTCGCCCAAGAAAAAGTCACAACACAACAACAACACAAAGAAGACTCTCTTCGTACAACACAAAGAAGACTCTCTTCGTGCAAGAGCGGTCTCAAAAAGCCCCAAGAGACCAACATCCGAGCACAAAGATCAGTGGATACCGTCTGTATTCTTGGTCTCTTTTGATGCTTTGGGAGTGAGCTGATAACTCGCCTGTCCGGTCCCTTTCGCGGGAACATCAATGGTCACTTCAAGGGGTTCATAGCCACTCGGGACGATCTTGATCTGCGCCGAACCAACAGGGAGTGAGCGGATCAACAGATCTCCAGAGGATTGCACGTGGGTGGGGATCCACTGATGCTTCCCATGACTGAGCAGTTGGACCATCGTATAAGAAGGAGCTTTACCATCTGGGGTTGTAAGCTTCAGCAAGAAGCGACCGGCGCTGACAAGCTCTACCTTGATCTCTTTCACTTCAGGTGGTGATGGTGGTGTAATATTCGCGTTAGTCCAGGTCGAATAGCCAGTACTATAAACGACGAGTTTCATCGAGGTTTCGGGGAGATTCTCGAAGTGTATCTTTCCAGTCGCTTTGGCGCGTTGTGAGAGCCTTTGTCGACCTTTATCCCCCCACGAAAGAAATGCAACGGCCCAGTCTTTAGGGGGTTTTTGGGTCAGCTTGTCGACAATCGTAAGTGACAACCCCCCTCCCAACAATCGGATATCGTGGCGCGCACCAGTCTCAGCCACCTCGACAACACCGCCATTGGAAGAGCGTCCTTTCACAGTAACAGAGACGCCATACCGCCCTTTTGGAATCCCATTGATCGTATATGTTCCCGTGTCATCAGCCGCAGTCGAACGTGAAACATACTTTCCACTGCGCCAAGAGTTTGAGAGGGAAGACACACGAATAAGCGCCTTGGGTACGGGGGCACCATTGGCATCTGTGACGACTCCTTTGATGGTTGTGCCTTTGGCACTTGCGAAGTAGATATCTTTGGTAATGACCTTCCCCACGATGATCTTAAGGCTCAACATCTTCCGCTCACGAGCCCCCTGTTTGCCGTGTGTCACGAAAAGCCTCATTGATCCGCCGGGAAAATTGTGTAGCGCATACTCACCTGCGGCGTTCGTTCGTGAGAATGAGGTATGACTCTTCCCTCCTCCTCGAATAAAACCAGAGACAGATGCACCTTGAACTGGCTTGCCGTCATTGCCAAACACCTTACCTTTGACCCCACCGACCTCGTTGTTCAGCACGATATCACCAAGATCTTGGAACCCAACATCAGAGAGGCGAATCCCCCTTTGACTCCAACTGCTGTGACCTGTTGCATGGATCACGAGACCATAACGACCCGCAGAGAGTTTTCGAAATGTAAAGCGACCATCTTCTCCTGTGGTGGTGACTTGCGAAGCGCTTGGGGGCCTACGCCCAAAACGCACCATGCTCCACCCCCAGCGAGAACCGCCAGCAGGAACACACACAACGCGAACACCTGCGAGCGGTTTCTTGGCCTGACCAGAGACAACGCGCCCTTTGATCACACCACTTCCAGAACGAAGCAACGCAAAGGTCCGGCGAAACGCACTCCCTGCGGGCTGTGTTCTCCCTATCACAGGCAACGAAGGTTTATACCCTTTGGCGACGATCTGTACGATGTATTGGCCTGATTTGACTTTTATATCAAAGGCACCATTGGCATCTTTGACCACGATGGTCTTACTTGAAGAAGGCATTTTGGGGACGCTCAGCGTCTGGCTCCCCCACAGAGAGCCTTTTTGATCGCTTCGTGCATAACGAACAGAGAAGGACTGTAAAGGCGTTCGGTCAGGCAACACCAACACTTTCCCCTTGAGCCAAAGGTCCTGTGGTTGCTTTTTGGTCCCTTCAGGAGGTGTCTCTCTCGATGATTTTTCAGGGATGATGCCGTCTGCACCTGCGTCGGCTATTTTCCTGGTGGGTGTACGACTTGGCGATATTCTGCGACCTCTCCTGCGCCCGAAGCTCCCTCCTCCTGACCAAGAAGAGTCTGTGGAAGATGACCTCTTTGTCGGTGTGTTCGTCCTCTTGCGTTCACGTGGCGTTCTCTTGGCCGGTCCCACAAAGATAAAGTACAAAATCACTCCAACCATACAAAGAATACCAGCGAGCAGCAATTGCACACGCATGGTGGCCACAGGTTGGTGTTTAAAACCATATCGACTCATACACACCTCTCAAACAGTCATTACGCAGACAGACAGGACTCTCCCCCAAGCGTGGAGTGGTGGTGCAAATGATAGCGAATGTAAGCGTCAATTTCAAGCAGTAGTATCCTCGCCAGCAAGAACCTCCTCCATTGCAGTCGTCGAGCGTGTACCGTCATCATCCTTGGGGCCATTTGTCTTCCCGGCAATCGAAGACGGCGCTCGACCCTCGGCCGCAGCATCCTTCAGTTCCTGCCGACGCCGTCTGTATTCAGTGATAGGTCTATCACCTTGGACAAGAAGTTCGTCCATCTCCAATTCACTGCGTATAGGTCGCTGTGACACAACCATCCTTCGATCCTCTCCAAGAACACGCCGATTAAAAATGTTCATCACGGACACCAACCAATCCCCCAATATCGGCACAGGAAAAAAGCGTTGATGTACACGGATATATGTAATGCAGTGTTCATCATCAACAGGCACAAAGGCGGCAAAATTGATAAACTTTTCGGAGATACAGAGCTGCCACATGTTGGGAAATCGAAAATCGAGAAACCCACGAACCTTCGACATATCAATCTCATCCGCTTTCTTCGCCACATTGCCAACATCAGGCTGCGTCACTGGAAAAAACCGCATCGTGTCCTCATCGATCCAGTCGAACAGAGGTCCATCGACAATCGGTTTCTTGGGGTTGCCAATCGTCTTTGCGTGTGTAAAGGCAAGGTGTGTCACATCTAACTGGTTCTCGACGGAGCGCGTGTAATGGACTGGCCACAACTCTTGGAAGGTTCCCGAACGAAAGCGAGGATCTTGTAACGTCTTAAAGTAGCGAATATCCGGTAATGTTTGTTCGTCTTCGACCTCTCCCCAATACAACCAAATCCAACCAAACGCCTCTCGAACAGGATACGATTGGACCTTAAACTTCTTAGGAATACGTGCATTTTTCCCGTTTGAAGGGACCAAGGTACATTGTCCAGCGCGATCAAATTGCCACCCGTGAAATGGACACTCAATACATCCTCCCTTCACCTCGCCTAGACTCAACCTCACACCGCGATGACAACACTTATCAACCTGACAGGCAATCTCCCCCGCAGCATCACGCCAAAAGACCATGTCGACACCAAAACGCTTCACACCCAAAGGCTTCTTGGAGACTTCAGCCGCATCAAGCACCACATACCATTGATTTGGAATCATCTACTTTTCTCCTTATTAGACCCATCCACATACCAAACGCGAACAAGTAGGACAAGCATGGTCCACAACATGAAACATACACACAACAATATGTATCATATATTCTACAAAACAACACCTTAATGAGGGACTGATTGCATGTCAAGAGCCCAAAATGTCTTCGTTAAAAACTCACGGGAAAGAGCTTGATTATTCAAACGATGACCTCTACAATCAGGGTCGGATGAAAAGATGAGAGAAAAAGGATATTCATAATGGTTGGAGGAATCGTCATATGGGGACAATAACAAGACTGTCCAGGCGCATTAGGATTTTGGTCCTATGTGGTGTATTGCTGAGCATGTACAGCTGTGGTCCAGAAGTCGTGGCACCTCCAACAGACGGCTGTGCACTATGCCCCGAAAAATGTAAGCGAATAGGTGAAGGACAGGGGATCTGTGTCACGTGTGTTAATAACGAACAATGTAGAACCAAGACCAGCCCAACGCGTGTCTGCACAGACCAAAACACCTGTGTCTGTGGTACAGAACAAGATTGTGGTGCAGGTCAGGTCTGTGCCAACGATCGATGTGTTGAGTGTGCAGCGGACGAAGATTGCAAAACAGCGTCTGCACCGTTCTGTGTGTCCAATGTTTGTATGTCTTGCAAACAGGGGCAAACCCGACCTTGCAAAGTCTCCAGCCCAACGCAATGTGATGTAGGACAGCAGGTATGCCGGGCTTCAGGGATTTGGGGCAAATGTGAATTTGAGGGCGGGACCGCCAAGAGTTGCTTGAGCAACGAAGTCTGTCTCGATGGCGCCTGTGTGTGTTCGGGAGAGTTGGTCAAGTGTACGGGCGAAGCAGACTGTATCGACCTCCGCACCAACGCCAAACATTGTGGAGCATGTGGCAACGCCTGCCCCACAGGGACACGTTGCGCCTCCGGTAAGTGCGTCGATACATGCCCCTCTTCTACTCCCCACGAATGCGCCAATGCCTGCGTTAACACTTCGCGAAATCCCTTCTTTTGTGGAAGCTGCACCACGAGTTGTAAAATCGGCCAAATCTGCCAGGGAGGGACCTGCCAATGTCCGCCAGGAGAGTTGTTGTGTGAAGGTCGTTGTATCGATCCTACGACCAACTCCAATCATTGTGGGGCATGTAATAAAGCCTGTCCACAAGGTTCACTTTGTGCGTCAGGGGCGTGTAAAAACACATGTCCTCCGAGCACTCCAACGTCTTGCTATGGTGGGTGCGTCGACCTCAAAAGTAACCCACATCACTGCGGAAAATGCGGCGCAGCATGTCGTCCGGATCAACTCTGTGTCGATGGCAAAATTGTCTGCCCCGAAGATAGCAAAGAATGTGGAAATCGCTGCGTCGACACCAACATCCACCCCGAACATTGTGGAGAGTGTGGAAAAGTTTGCAAAGCAGGTCAACTATGTGCAGCAGGTGCTTGTGTAGTCACCTGCCCCTCGGCGACGCCGGATGCTTGTTATGGTGGGTGTGTCGACAAGAAGACCAACCCATACCACTGTGGCGCATGTGGAAACACCTGCCCCTCCGGACAATCTTGTACCGCCGGTAAATGCGAATGCCCCACAGGCTACGTTCGATGCGGAAAGGACTGTGTGGATATCAAGTCAGCTCGCCTCCACTGCGGAAAATGCAACAACGCATGTCAAAGTAACCAAAACTGTGCAGCCGGTAAATGTGTCTTTTCATGCCCCAAGTCGACCCCCGCGTTGTGCTTTGGTGGTTGTGTCAACACAGACACCAATCCCCTGCACTGTGGTCAATGTGGAGTTCATTGCACCATCAGTCAGGAATGCATTGGCGGTGAGTGTCTATGTCCAGCAGGAAAAAGTACCTGCGGCAAGTCATGTGTCGATCACCAATCAGACCCATACCACTGCGGGCAATGCAATAACGCATGCTCCGAAGTCGAGGCGTGCATCTCCAGTGTCTGCATTTACCAGGGGTGCGGAGGAGTCCTCACAGAGTGCAACAAAAAATGTGTGGACACCAAAACAAACGCAGCACACTGCGGAAAGTGCGGAGAAGCCTGTCAAACGGGCTATCTGTGTGTTGCAGGTAAGTGTACCTCGCCATGTAAAGCTCCAGAGGTCTTCTGTGGTGGTGTCTGCGTCAACAGCCAAACGGACGCAAAACACTGCGGAGGCTGCAACATCGCATGCCAAACAGGAGAAAGCTGCTCCAATGGCGTCTGTGTAAGCTCTGGATGCACCATCGAAAAACCCGTCTCTTGTGGTGGTACATGTACCAACCTAAAGACGGATAAACAAAACTGTGGAGCGTGCGGAAACGCCTGTCAATCAGGTGAAGAATGCTGTAACGGCACCTGCGCAGACACCACCTCTAGCGCAAAAAACTGTGGACTCTGTGGAAATGTCTGCCTTTCAGGTGAAGATTGCTGCGGTGGGTTGTGCAAAGATATCCAATCGGATCGCAACCACTGTGGAAAGTGCAGTAACGTCTGCACCGCCGGAGATAACTGTTGTGGTGGGACATGTGGAAAACCCCAACAAGGAGCCAAGGATGTCTGCAACCTCAAAGACGACAACTGCGATGGCAAAATTGACGAAGACTGCAATTGGCCAAGTAGCGCTTCAGGGACCTTCATCGAAGGCATCGTCTCCCCTATCTCAGGATTGCTAGAACGCAATCTTCAAATCGTCGCAGACGACAAAGGCAGCGTCTATCTCTCAGGAAGCTATAAAACCTCCGCCGGCTTCGACACCCACACGATCACAACGACAAACAACGCCGAATTCTTTATCGCAAAACTCGACTCAACAGGCTCCTTCCAGTGGGCAGTGACAGCGAAAGGCACGAAAGGCAGCATCATCCATTCGATGATCCTCTCCAAAAAAGGCGATTTGTACATAGGTGGCTCATTCGAGGAGAGTATCGAGGTTAACGGAAAAACGTACAAACCAGGTGGTAAGTCTGAAGCCTTCTTTGCGAAAGTGGACAAACAGACAGGAGCCTTCAAATCCTTTGCCCACACGACCGGCTCGACAACGTCACAAGCGACGTTCTCCTCTATCGCAGAGGATAATGTAGGCACCATCCACGCCGCGATGAACTTTACAGGCACAGTCAGACTCGGAGCCCAATCCCTCACCTCGAAAGGCAAAGCCGACTTTACCCTCTGCCAGTATGTCGCAGCACAAAACACATTCGCCTTTATCAAAACAGCAGGTAGCACGAACAGCGAAACGATCCACCGTATCTTTGTCGACCGCAATGGGATTGTCTTTGCACTGGGCCACCACGAAGGGGACTTCACATTTGCGAAGACAACTTTCAAATCAAAAGATAAGGCCAACGGATTCCTGATCAAATGGAACGCCACAACAGACACCATCCTTTGGAGTTACAGTTTCAGCTCGAATACAGAAGTCATCGCGAACATGTTCGCCGTCTCGACCAAAGGTGACGTCTACGTCGGAGGTTCATACAAGGGAACCATGACAACAGGTGGCCCAACACCGTTTATTTCAGGAGGAGACACAGACGTATTTGCCATTGGACTCGACGACAAGGGTAAGTTTGTGTGGGATCTCACCATCCCAACAACAGGCGCTGACGAAGTAACAGGCGTCGCAATCGACCAGCAAGGCAACGTACATGTTTCCGGATTCTACGGTGCAAGAGCGACTTACGGTGTGTTTACGATCACCAACAAAGGGAAGCGCGACGCCATCGCGATCAAGATCGCCCCATCTGGCGGACTTGCTGATACACATGCTGCTGGTAGCGCAGGTGAAGAGCTGGGACTGAGTATCGCAGTCAGCCCACAAAACAAACTGTTTGTCGGCGGTATGTTTGACACAGACTTCAAATTCACACAGAGCATCAAATTCACCAAGAAAGGCACCAAAGACCTCTTCATTTGGAAAAAAGACCCCTGATACACCTTCCCAAAAAAGGCTTCACCTCGATGAACAAACTTCTTGTCGGTCAACTGCTCCGAATTTCGGCACTTTTCTGCCTTGGGTTGCTCCTTACAGCTTGCCCTGACACTCCCCCCATCACTCCGCAAGATGCTTGCCAAAGTTGTCCAGACAAGTGCTTAAAGGACGCAAATGGTGGTGGTGTTTGTGTCACATGCCTTGCCGATCAACAATGTCAAACAAAAACCAGTCCAACCCGACGCTGTAACGACAACTACGTATGTGTATGTGGTTCACCTGCAGACTGCGGCCCCGGTGAACAGTGTGCGCAAGGACTGTGTGTCCAATGCACCAAAGACGAACACTGCACGACAAGCTCTGAACCATATTGTGTCGCGAATGTTTGCCAATCTTGCAAACAAGGAGACAGCCGCAGCTGTACCGTAAGCAGCCAGCTCCAATGTGGACAAGGTACACAGCTATGCCGTTCATCAGGGACGTGGGGACAATGTACATTCGAAAAGAGTCCCCCTGCCTGTGACCAAAAGGAGCAGTGTGTCGAAGGTCGCTGCCTCTGCCGTCAGGGATACAAATCGTGTGACGATGTATGCACCAACACAAACACCGACGCCAAGCACTGTGGAACGTGCGGCAACGCCTGCCCTACCGGAACCCGTTGTGCCTCTGGTAAATGTGTCGACACATGCCCCTCTTCAACCCCCAGCGAGTGTGGAAACGCCTGCGTCAACTTGCAAAACAATCCGCTCTTTTGTGGTAGCTGCAACACCTCCTGTAAACCGGGCGAGCTCTGCAAAGCAGGAACATGCACATGTCCGTCGGGACAAGAATCATGTGATGGACAATGCATTGCAACGGCGAACAACAGAGAACATTGCGGAGCTTGTTCAACTCCATGTAAAGAGGGACAAGTTTGTGCGTCTGGTGCGTGCAGACAAACCTGCCCAAAGCGCACACCGACTTCTTGTTATGGCGGCTGTGTCGACCTTCAAATCAACTCTCAACATTGCGGGACATGCGGAACAGCGTGCAGAGACGACCAACTTTGTCGTGCAGGCGCATGTGTCTGTCCAGACGATCAACTCGAATGTGGCGGTCGCTGTGTCGACACAAAGAACACACTCGAACACTGTGGTGGATGTGGCAAACCATGTAAAGAGGGACAAAGATGTGCGGAGGGTGTGTGTGTATTGAGCTGCCCTTCGACCACGCCAGATGCATGTTATGGAGGGTGTTTTCAACTCAAAACAAGCACACAACACTGCGGCACCTGTGGTACTTCCTGTGCAGAAGGACAAACGTGTAACGGGACCTGTCAATGTCCGAAAGACCTACAACTCTGCAACAACGAATGTGTCGACACAAAGATACACAGACAGCATTGTGGCAAGTGCGGAAATCTTTGCAAAAACGGACAATATTGTTCCGCTGGAAAGTGCGTCTCTTCCTGCCCAAAACCAACCCCTACCAATTGCTTTGGGGGATGTGTCTCGCTCCAAAACAACCCCCAACATTGTGGTGCATGTGGCAATGTTTGCAAGAGCGGACAATCCTGCCAAAACGGCGTATGTGATTGCCCCACAGGTCTCTCCCTCTGTGACGGTGTGTGTGTTGATTTACAAAATAACGCAAAGCACTGTGGGCAATGTGACACAACCTGTCGGGGTGTAGAGGCTTGTATCACCGGCACATGTGTATACCAAGGATGCAACCCACCACTCAGAGAGTGCAATCGGACTTGTATCAACACACAAAACAACAGCCAACATTGTGGCGATTGTGACAAACCATGTACCTCGGGATTCATTTGCAAAAATGGCGCGTGTGAATCTCCTTGCAGCACAGGTGAAACGTATTGTGCCGGAACATGTGTAGACACAAAGACTACGACCGCTCATTGTGGGGCCTGTGGACAAGCTTGCAAAGCAACCGAAGCGTGTACAGAGGGAGTGTGTGTCAGCGCAGGTTGCACAAAGGACAAACCAACTTCATGTGCGACCTCCTGTGCTGATACACAATCCGATCCAAATCATTGTGGCGCTTGTGGGAACACATGTAAGACCGGAGAAGCTTGCTGTTCGGGTACATGCGTCGACACACAGAGAGCAGTCCAACACTGTGGGATGTGTGGAAATGCCTGTGGCGCAGGCAAAGACTGCTGCGCAGCAACATGTGTCGACACACAAGCAAATACCGCTCATTGCGGCCAATGTGGGAACACATGTAACGCCCAAGAGAATTGCTGTTCGGGAACCTGCGGAGCACCTAAGACAGGGATAAAAGACCCATGTGATGGAAAAGATAACGACTGCGATGGCCTCATCGATGAAGATTGTGGATATGCTGTGGGATTTGATGCAAACGTGAGCAACCCAACACTCCACGCAGGTAGGGCTGATCCTGACAGGATGCGTATCTCCCAAGGCCCGAATGGCACGACATTCATCGCAGGGACGTTCCAAGATACCTTGGCTTTTGGAACGACCACTGCGCGAAGCCAAAAAAACAGCGCAGGTCAAGCGGTCACGAGTTACTTTGTCGCGTCACTCGATACACAAGGAAAACCAAGCAACATCTATTGGCCAACAGGTACAGGAAGAAGCATCCTCTGCGACATCCAATTTCACAACAACGTATTATATGCAGCCCTTAGCTTTTCAGGCGATATCGTCGTGAATGGAAAAAATTACAGGGCAAAGGCAGCAAGTGATCTGCTGCTCATGACGTTCGACCCAAACACCCTCACCCCTACAGTCCTCAGCGTGTTTGCAGGCTCAACAAGTCCCCCGTTCCGCTGCAAGAGGATGCAGGTCGTCCAAAACACCAGCACAAAGCTGTACATAGCAGGTAGCTGGAAAGGTAACTGGGCACAGGTGACGCCTTACACTGCCAGCAACCCAGAGATCTATCTCCTCGAATTCAATGTCCAATTGAACAAGTTTACGAAGAAATTCGCGAGCTACGGAACAGGCACACGTGATCTGAGCCTCATGGACATCGCAGTCCGCAAGACAGCGGTCGGACACTCCATCGTGCTGATGGGATATTGTGATGGAGGGACAGGTCAATCAGACTTCTTGGGGACGAAGTTTCCCTTATCACCAGCCTCGGCGTTTCTCTTTGTGATGGAGATTGATCTGGGGCAAAACAAGGTCACATGGCAAGAAGAAGCCTCCATATCACAAGCAGGCATCGGCGAGATCATGGGTTACACCCTAGCCATCGATCCTAGCAACAAATACGTGTACTACACAGGTATGCACGATGATAACGTAAAGTTCCGCACCAACGCCCAGTTGAGTTTAAGCAGCAGCCTCTCGGCGTTTCGTTTCTTTGTCGCGAGATTTGACCTCGCGACACAAAAAACAACGAACTTGTATACTTATCCCTTCACAGCGGATCAAGAGTTACGAGACATCAAGGTCGATACGTCTGGGAACATCTGGATCACAGGACTCCACACAGACATAGGGAAGTTTGGGACCATCCCAGCACCTCATACAGGGGTTGGTGAGAACGCATTCTTGGTCATGCTGGACAAAAATGGCGTGCCCCAAAAAGGCTACTTCGCGACAGGAGACAAAAATGAGCGAGGTGACGCTATCGCCTTCTCAACGAATGGCGAAGTCCTCTGGATAGGCTCAACCAACTCTACAACAGGCTTCAGCGTGAACAATCAGTCCGTAAACGTGAGCAATACAAACAATATCTTCATCACCAAAATCGCCCCTTGAGCGGTCACCACACAAAAAACACGAACGAGGTATCGACAATGAGCACTCCCACAGAGACAAAGATCGGATGGATTGGAACGGGTGTTATGGGGCGTTGGATGTGCCAACATATCCTGGATCAGGGCTACCAAGTCACGGTACACAACCGCACAAAATCCAAAGCCCAACCGCTCCTTGAAAGTGGCGCGCAGTGGGCAGATTCGCCCAAGGAAGTCGCAGCCCAATCGGATATCACCTTCAGCATCGTGGGGTTTCCCAAAGATGTCCGGGAGGTCCTACTAGGGGAAGACGGTGCCCTTGCAGGCGCGTCCAAGGGCGATATCATCGTGGACATGACGACGACAGAACCTTCTCTCGCTGTAGAAGTCGCGCAAGCAGCCAACGCAAAGGGAGTGTTCAGCATTGACGCTCCCGTCTCAGGAGGCGATGTCGGCGCAAAAGAAGCCAGACTCTCGATCATGATCGGTGGCGCAGAAGAAGCTGTACAGACTGTGATGCCTTTGTTTGCGTTGATGGGAAAAGGCATCGTCCATCAAGGCCCTCCAGGGAGCGGACAGCACACGAAGATGTGCAACCAGATCACCATCGCTTCTACGATGGTAGGCGTCTGTGAAGCCCTCATCTACGGAAAAAAGGCAGGTCTCGATCTGGAGGTCATGTTGTCCTCGATCAGCAAAGGCGCGGCTGGCTGTTGGACCCTCGACAACCTCGCTCCGAGAGTCTTACAACGCAACTTTGATCCTGGCTTCTTTGTGGAGCACTTTATCAAAGACATGGGGATCGCCTTGCAAGAAGCCAGAGCCATGAATATCAGCCTTCCAGGGCTCGCGCTCGCACACCAACTGTATCTCGCCGTAGAAGCCCAAGGGCATGGTAGAAAAGGCACACACGCACTCAGCCTCGCGCTCGAAACCCTCTCCGGATTGGAGTAAGCGACATGAATCGTCTTTTGCGCAGAATGTCGATGATCTGCGTGTTGGTCTGGTGTGTCCCTCTGTGTGGGTGTATGACGTCTCTTGCTCCAATGCACGGAGGGAAAACTCTTAAAAAAGGGCAGATTCGTATCGCGACTGGGCCGGGGATGAATATCTCCCCCAACTTGATCGCAGGTACGTTCTCTGAAGCCGTCAAAGCCGCAGAAAAGCTCGCCAATGGTGACGAATCCTTCACAGAGGAAGATGGCCGCAGGTGGTTTCGACTTGGAGGATTGGCGACGTTGTTCAACATCACTCCGATGTACGAACTTGCCATTCAGCTCGGTATCACAGACTGGCTCACACTCGGCGGGAGATATGCTGGAGGCGCTTTGGAGTTGGGCGCAGTTGGACAGGTCTTTTCAGACGGAAAATGGGGGGTGACTCTTGGCGTTCAGGGCTCATTCCTATCGATCGCACCGAAAGTGGCGCCAGGATTCGACAAGGTCGTCAAGTGGTTGGACTTGAGTCGCATCGACATCTCCGTCCCGGTCCTTGCGGGCTATCAAATCTCAGGAGGGAGCACCTTTTACGCTGGCTTGATGTACAGGGCGATCTTATTGAGCGCCAACGGCGCGATCGAGGCGGCGTCCGGGATTCTCGCAAAGACAGACATCAACGCTCCGGTCCATATGTTTGGTGGCGTCATCGGCGCACGTTTGGGGTACAAGTTCATTTTTGTGTATGGAGAGTTGGGGATTCATCACGTGTGGTGGAACCCGACAGTCTTGGGAGAATCGCTCAACATGACCGCGATGGTGTTGTATCCAAGGATAGGCGTGACGTTTGTGGGGAATTTGTTCTAGAGCTCTTCGAGACGTCGATCCAACCAACCCCGAAATGCTTCTGCGATCTGCTTGGTCAGGGGTCCCACCTCACCATCTCCAATCACGATATCATCGACCTTCACGACAGGTAACACACCACGGCTGCTGCTCGTGATAAAGAGCTCGTGGACATTTGTCAGATCATCGATGTGTAAAGGCGTTTCGCGGATCGTGAGGAATTGTGATGAGACAGTCACAACAGCCCGCTGTGTCACACCCTGAAGGACTTGATCGACAGCAGTGTACAAAACGCCGTCTTTGAATCCAAACAAGTTACAATCCAGACCTTCGAGCAGATATCCCTCATCGTCGAGCAACAAACCAGTGTGAACCCCTAGAGGAAGTTCTTGTTGCAGCTCTGACTTTTGCTTTTGCCAAGCACCACTTTTGAGCGATGGAGCCTCCCGTTTCACACCGGGCAATGTGACACAAGCGACCCCTTCATCGTACATATGCTGTGACAATCCGAAAAAAGGCTCGATGGAGATGAGCACATTTTCACGTTGATCTTCATCGAGAGGTAACGCAACACGACAGCGCACGTCCCCCCAATTTGCACGCAAGATCAGCTCTCGCAGCGCCGTTCGCACCCGATCCATATCGACCCGCAGCTCCACTCCATAGCCACGAGCAGACTGTTCAAGTCGATGGATATGTTGAACAAAATTCAAGACCTTTGTGGTCTCGTAGGTATGAAACACAGTATACACTGAACGCTCGGGTTCGTGCTTGAGTGCGTCTTGCAGTGAAAACGCCCGGTAAGGAGCATCCTTCCATCCTTCAGGGGTCAGCATGCCACACAAACAGTGGACTTTGCGACGTTCAAGCGATTCTATCATGCACACCAGCCTTTCTATACAAATAGACAAACCTCATTGCTCAATCATTAGGATGAAGTCACCATCGATCAGGTGCCAACATTTCAAAACAGAAACATCCAAAACGACCAAAACATACCATATGCTCTACCACCCAGCGCAAAAAAAATGAATCAAGAGAGACCAAAGACGTCTTAAAAAGGTCCATCATAGTGAAGGATGGAAGCAAAGAAAAGTTGCCATTTCCTCATCATCCATCGATAATGTACGACTAGAGCTTTACAACATAGACATCATTGTACAAAACAAAGGTTGTCTACACGTAGCGCTCAACCAAGTAGGTTGAGTATCATAACAAAAAGGAAAAAGACCATGTTCCGATCATATGCACTTGCGCTTCTGCTTGCCACAGGCTTGCTCGCGAGCTTGATCACCGCCTGTGGTGATACGCCTGGAGGTCCAGGTTCTTGTACTGAGAGTGGAAAGACTTACGCAAATGGTGAGTCATTCACTGCGACAGATGGCTGCAACACATGCTCCTGTACTGACGGAAATATCTCCTGTACAGAAAAAGGATGTGTCAGCACTTGTGATTACGAGGGGAAAACATACGAGAACGGAAAAACATTCAAATCCTCGAACGGTTGTGGGGATTGTGAATGTAAAAGTGGGAAGGTGGAATGTGTAGACAACAAAGCTTGCACAGGTGTCTGTGAGTACAACAAGCAAGTCTACAAAGAAGGTGACACCTTCAAGAGTGAAGACGGTTGCAACACCTGCACCTGTACCAACGGCAGCGCAAGCTGCACCAAAAAATCCTGCACAGGAAAAACCTGCGAGTACAACGGAAAAACATACAACGAAGGTGACACGTACCCCTCCACAGACGGCTGCAATACGTGTACTTGTAGCGCCGGACAATCCACGTGCACAGAGAAAGTCTGCCCAAAGACCTGTTCACATGATGGAAAAACCTACAAAGATGGCGAGACCTTTAAATCTTCCGATGGTTGTCAGGAGTGCACTTGCAAAGACGAAAAAGTCACCTGTACAGGCTCCTGTCCCGCCAAAGACTGCACACATAACGGAAAAACCTACAAAGACGGTGAGACCTTCAAAGACGACTGTAACGACTGTGTGTGCAAAGACGGAAACGCAACATGTACGGACAGAGCATGTCCGAAAGCGTGTACTTACGAAGGAAAAACCTACAAAGACGGCGAGACCTTTCCCGCGACAGATGGCTGTAACACATGCACCTGCTCAGGCGGTCAGGTCGGATGTACCAAGATCGCATGTCCCCCCAAGACCTGTGAATACGACGGCAAAACCTACAAAGAAGGTGACACATATCCAGCCACAGATGGTTGCAACACCTGCACTTGTAGCGCCGGAAAGTCCATTTGTACGGAGAAAGCATGTCCGAAAACATGCACCTACGATGGTAAGACTTACAACGATGGCGATAACTTCCCCGCCAACGACGGCTGTAACAAGTGTTCATGCAGCGCAGGCCGAGTGATCTGTACCAAAATCGCCTGCACAGGCTGTGGCTCACCAGCAGTCCAGTGTACAAAATCCCAATTCTGCGGCTACCCAACAGGGAACTGCGGATCGGACAAAACACAAGGAAAATGTACGACCATAGGAAACATCTGTCCTTCCATCTACAAACCCGTTTGTGGATGTGATGGTAAAACCTACTCCAACTCTTGTGTCGCAACAAACAGAAGCGTCTCCATCAAAAGCACTGGTGAATGTTCCAAAATAACATGCACTTATGATGGCAAGACCTATAACGATGGCGACAGCTTCCCTGCGACAGACGGCTGCAATACATGCAAGTGTTCAGGTGGTCGGGTTGGTTGTACCAAGATCGCATGTCCCCCCCAAACTTGTACGTACAACGGAAAAACTTACAAAGAAGGCGACACGTATCCAGCGACAGACGGATGCAACACCTGCACCTGCAAGTCAGGTCAATCCTCATGTACCAAAATCGCCTGTACAGGTTGTGGTTCTCCCCCAGTCCAATGTACAAAATCCCAATTCTGTGCGTACCCCGCAGGAAACTGCGGATCAGACAAAACACAAGGAAAATGCACAACGACAGGGAATATCTGTCCTGCCATTTACAAGCCTGTTTGTGGATGTGATGGCAAGACTTACTCCAACTCATGTACAGCAATAAGCCGCGGTATGTCGATCAAAAGCACCGGAGCATGTCCAAAGACAACATGCACGTACAACGGAAAGACTTACAACGACGGTGATACCTTCCTCGCAACAGATGGGTGCAACAAGTGTACATGCAGCGGTGGACAAGTTTCTTGTACAAAGATTTTATGCCCACCAGTCAAAGGCTGCGGGACACCTGCAAAGACCTGCGCATCCAATGAATTTTGTCTCACACCAGCAGGCAGTTGCGGCGCAAATGCACAAGGCTCTTGCCAGACCAAACCCAGGCTCTGCAATCGCATTTACAAACCTGTTTGTGGTTGTGATGGAAAGACCTATGGCAACGAATGTAACGCTCGCTCCGCAGGCGTCTCAGTCAAAGCCAGCGGCCCCTGTTGATCAACCCACTCCACCCCCCCTACCAAACCTGACTCCCCAACTTCACTTCTCAAAACACTCTCCTACGCGGCGAATACATTGCCTCAAAAACAACAGCGTGGTAGTCATGTTTGTCTTGTAAGGCAAACTGTCCACTTTCACCCTCATTCGTTGGAGGCAATGCATGAAAGCAGTCATCGTCAAAGCACACGGCGATCCCAAACATATGGTTATCGAAGAAGTCCCGACTCCGACCCCTGGCCCAGGGCAAGTGCGTATCAAGTTGCACATGACAAGTGTGAATTTTGCTGACATCAAAGGCCGGCGCGCTCCATATAGACACTTTCAAGCCCCCTACACACCAGGATTTGATGGTGTTGGTGTGATCGACGCCCTCGGAGAGGGTGTCGACACATCCTGGCAGGGACAAAGAGTCGCAGCATACGTAAAGGGAGGTTCATACGCAGAGTACGCACTCAGCACACCTGCCCTTTGTTATCCAATCCCCTACGAAGTCAGCGATGAAGATGGCGCAGCCATCGGCATCTGGATCACATCTCATAACGCCCTACACTGGGCAGGACGTGTACAAAAAGGTGAAACCATCCTCATCCACGCCGCGTCAGGTGGTGTCGGGAGCTGTGCCCTCCAACTCGCACGCCTGCAATCACCGAAAAAACTCATCGCAACAGTCGGACACGAAGAGAAAAAAACGGCCTGCACACAAGCCGATCATGTCCTACTCCACCACGCGGACGACCTCACACAACAAATTGACACACTCACAGATGGCAAAGGTGTCGACGTTATCCTCGATACACTCGGCGGCGCAGTCTTCGACAAGAGCATCCAATGTATCGCCCCCTTCGGACGGTACGTGATCTTCGGACACAGTACAGGTACATCAGGAACATTTGTCACGGCTCCTCTCCATAGACACAACGTCTCCATCCTCGGTTACAGCAGCGGAGGTTACAGAAAGACCAACCCAGAAGCCCTCAAACCCTCTGCTGAACGTGTGCTCCAACTGCTCAAAGAGAAGCACGTCAAAACACTTCAGGGACCCACTTACCCCCTCGCGCAAGTCCAAGAAGCCCACCAACTCTTTGAAGACAGGCTCAATGTTGGGAAAGTATATTTGCGCATTTGAGTCCACACGTTCCAGTCAGGAGAGAAGTATGAGAACGATCACGCTGCTCGTTGGGCTGATGGGATGGATTGCTACATCACAAGTCCAAGCACACACTGTCCTTTACACAACCAAATTGCCCGCCAAACAAGAACTCAAAAAACTCATGGACACCTATTGGGAAGACTACCTCCAGGCACACCCACTCTACGCCTCCCAATTAGGATTTCACAAATACGACGACAAACTCGGACGTGTTGACGAAGAAAGTCTTCATAAAAGACACAAGCGACACCAACAACTCTACAAACGTCTGTTGCGCATCAAGACGACAGCGCTCGACACAAATGATCAGATCAACTACTACGTGTTCAAACGGCAACTGCACACACAACTCCAAGAGTTCGCGTTCAAAATGTATCTCATTCCGATCACCAACAGGAATGGATTTCACGTCGAGCTCGCGCGATTTGGTCAACGCACGAGATGTAAGTCGATGCGCTGTTTCCAACACTACCTGGCCAGGCTCCAGCAGGCAGGACGTTATATCGACGAACACATCGCGCTCATGAAGAAGGGAGTGAGGCTCAATTACTCCATCCCAAAAGCTGTACTCTCAGGCTTCGAAGACGGCATCGCGAAGCTCATCTCAAAGCAAGTAAACAAGAGCGTCTTCTTCACGCCCTTTTTGACGTGGCCCAACAACCTGAGCCAGACACAAAAACAGCAACTCAAACAACACGCTGTCAAACTGATCCAAAATGTCGTCCACCCTGCTCTTCAACGCTTTTACACATTCATGAAGCAAACGTACATCCCCCACGCACGAAAGACCATCGGAGCGTCGACACTGCCGAATGGAAAAGCCTTCTACGCCTACAGGATTCGAAGGTTTACGACATTGCCCTTGACGCCAAAAGCTGTCCACAACACAGGAAAGCGAGAAGTAGCACGTATTCTCAAGGAGATGCACGCGATCATTCGCAAGGTCAAGTTCAAAGGAACATTTAAAGAATTTCTTCGGTTTTTGCGGACATCACCGAGGTTCTACGCCAAGACACCACAAGCCCTGCTCAAAGAGACAAGCTACGTACTCAAGCGCATGGATGGTCAACTCCCCAAGTTATTCAAACGACTCCCACGTATCCCATACGGAATCAAGCAAATCCCAGCGTACATTGCCCCCAAGATGACAACAGCCTACTACTCACCTCCTCCTGGAGATGGGAGCCGGGGAGGATTCTACTACGTAAACACATACAACTTGAAGAGTCGACCAATCTATGAGATCCAAGCCTTATCCTTTCACGAAGCGGTCCCCGGTCATCACCTCCAATTGTCCATACAACTCGAACAAAAGAACCAACACCCGCTTCGTACTTACTTCTATTTTAACGCTTTCATCGAAGGCTGGGCACTCTACGCCGAGAGATTGGGCAAAGAAGTCGGTTTTTATAAAGATCCCTACAGTGACTTTGGACGCCTGACATACGAGATGTGGCGGGCCTGTCGACTTGTTGTTGACACTGGTATCCACGCTTTTGGCTGGTCACGTCAAAAAGCAATCGACTACATGGCCCAACACACAGCGCTCTCCATGCACAACATCACGATGGAAGTCGATCGATATATCGCATGGCCCGGTCAAGCCGTCTCCTACAAGATGGGTGAGCTTGCCATACGCGCCCTTCGCAAAGAAGCCGAAGACACACTCAAAGAACGTTTTGACATCAGGACATTCCACGATGAAGTCTTGAAGCGAGGCTCTCTCCCCCTCCGCCTTCTGCAAACATTTGTGAGAAAGTACATCCGACAGACAAAGACCAAGTAGCCCCCAAAGCCCATTTTGCATGGGGTGTATTTGACCCTCTCCACGCCAAATCCAAGTCTCCGCTTACCCACCTGGGTCTGCAAAACCACTCATCATAAAGCACCAACAAATCACCTAATCATTTCATTTTCATAAATAAATCCTTTCGCACTCATACGGCACATCATTTGCTTGGGTCGTTGGATGCAAAAAAGCATGCACGCACTTCAATGAGGAGAGAAAGGGATGAAAGACATACGAAAGAGATGTATGACAGAGCTGTCAAAGCTAACCACGCAGACCACGATGGAGACATGGCATCCAGAAGAGCTCAACCACATCGCCCGTAAGCTCCTCTTCATGAATGATTTCATCCGTTACAATGTATTCCCTCCAGGCATCGAGCGCCGATTCGCACAGCTCGAAGAAAAAGCTTCAACGCACGAACGAGCATCATTTTACAAAGGTCTGTTGCTCGTCTCGATGCTTGAGTTAACCAAGATACTCAATCAAAGCATCGTCACCTCAGAGATTATGACGCTGTACGAGGGCTGGCTTGATCGCGTCTTGCACGAGTGCGGCAGCGACGAGGAAGAGAGCTACACAAAGAGCAACGACAAGATGCTCAAAGACCTCGCAATCTGCACAGGGAACATGTATCCAGCAGGCGCACAAATCGTCGAGATCACAGGCATCGGAAAGCGCACATTCCTACAAGGGAGTCGCCTCTCCCAGGCCAAGGGGCTGCTGTACCTGACACGCACACTCAAGCTCCAAACCGACTCCTTTTACCAGATCCACACGGATGACCGATACCTCCATGAGTTTAGCGCCGAAGGGTTTTACAGGTGCTACCTGCGCATCGCCGACATGTTATTGCTCCATCCCGAGATCCAAGGAGTGTGGGGGGCGAGTTGGTTTTTTGACCCACAGATACAACACATCAGTCCACACCTGGGGTATTTGTACTTACGACCATTCGAGAACGGTGCACACTTCTTCTACCAAGGAACCACAGCATCCGACATCACAAATGCCACCTCAACATCGCGTTCTCGTCGAAAAAAAATGGAAGCAGGCGAATACACCCCCACAGGGTATGCAATGATCTGGCATCGACGAGAACTCCTCCAGTGGGCAGAAGACCAAAGGCGCAAAAACACAGCGGTGTCACAAGCAGTTTAGAGCAAATAAATCAAAAAGCGCACCCTTTCAACTCTCTCCAACACAGGTTCCTCGGAGGCCGGTTATGATGTCCCTATCCAAACTCAAGCGAATGTCCCTGGACTTTGTCCATCAACAAGGATGGTTACACAAACTACCTTCTCTCAATGGCCACTCACTTCGAATCCTTTGCTATCATGGCTTCTCTATGATCGATGAACACGAGTGGGAACCCTTCACCTTCATGTCAGAAGATGTCTTCAGAGGGAGATTGCAGCTCCTCAAAGATGGGGGTTTCAACGTACTCCCACTGTCAGAAGCCCTCGAACGTCTGGCCAACCAAACGCTGCCCCCACTCGCGACAGTCATCACCATGGACGATGGGTGGTACTCCTCCATGTCAATCGGGCATAAAGTCTTGAAAGAGTATGGATTTCCCTACACTCTTTACGTGAGCAGCTACTACTGCGAACACCAAGAGCCTGTGTTTAACATGGCGTTACAGTACCTGCTTTGGAAAAGAACGGTACAACACATCGACTTAGGAAAACTCTCCATCCCGCGCACAGGGTTGATTCACCTTCAGGATCGCTTTAACCGTGAGGCTCTCCAGAGTGACTTGCTGCGCCTAGCAGGCTCATGGAGTCCGGAAGAATGCACAGCATTTCTTCACGAACTTTCCGACGCATTAAGGATTCCAAGAGAAGATTGGTTTGATAACAGAATGTTCTCATACATGAATCGCGATGAGCTTGAAACGCTCGCCAAAGAAGGCGTCGATCTGCAGCTTCACACACACCGTCACTGTTTTCCCGATGACAAGGAAAAGATCAAACGCGAAGTGGAGGACAATCGCGCATTCTTGGAGCCCATCGTGGGAAAATCACTCACACATCTCTGCTATCCGTCAGGAGTGTACCGCGAAGACAAACTCTCCATCCTACGAGAGCTTGGTATCGAGAGTGGGACGACCTGTACATCGGACTGGAACCAACACACAACGGACCCACTGTTGCTGAACAGGTTTGTGGATGCACACCATTACAGCGACGGTCTGCTCTCAGCATACCTGTATGATTTATTAGGGACAGCGCGAAATGCCCGACAAATACTCAATCGCCTCCGTCCACAAACATCATCTTAACGCTGAACCCAAATCCCCACTGGTACGTAACACTCACCATCAACATACAAAGATGGAGATGATGACGATATGCCTTGGACCATTATCAAACGCCGACTGGGTATCGCCGGGGGAAGAAAACAACGACACGCGAGACAAAAACAGTGGGATACACGCTATGGCGAATCGCAGTGGGCCATTGGTTACCTGATCGATGGCGATTTCATGCTTCAAGAAGACGCGATTCAGCACGTCTACAACGCGAGCTACGCCGCTCACTTTGAAAACCACCCCTCTGATCTCGACGAACTGATCAAACTCGCACGCATGCTGCGCAACCCCCACGCGAGAGCAACAACAGGTGTCGACCTTCAGGTCCCTGCGATTATGGATTATTTGAAAAAGCAGGGGCTTATACTTCGTGGGAGGGAAGTTGTCGACATTGGTTCATGGAAAGGACAAGCCTCCCACCCTATCAGCACAAGACTCAACCCCAACCAGATCAAATGTGTGCTCAACCCATCCCTAACACTCGAAGCCTTTTGGCAAAAAAAGAAGTGCCTCGCGATATGGAAAGATGAAGAGGAGAGTATATGATAAGAGTGTAGGCACCGTACAAAGCGCTCTTCTTTGCAAGCGCAATTGTCTGTGGTATCCTGTTTCCCATTCGAAGCAATGATAAGTGTTCGCTCGTGTTGGTGAGGTTGTGGAGACCTCCAGATTTTCACTTTTGGGAAACAAATGCAACTCAAAAAACGTTACATCGCGCTGATCATCATTCTCCTTCTTATCGCTCTCCTCGCAGGATCTTGTATCTTCTTGAGTCATCCCAAACCAGACGGCGTCCCCGGTCCAAAAGCAGACGCCTTGGCCAAACGTATTCAACAACAAATGAATCTCAAAGCGTGGCGTGATACAGGCGCCATCCAGTGGATCTTTTCGGGCAGAAACAGACACATTTGGGACAAAAAGCGAAACTTCAGCATCGTACGATGGGGAAGTGGTCACAGCGAAGTGAAAGCCGTCTTCTCTATCCCCTCCTACAAAAAAGGCGTCGTTTACCAGGGTAACAAGAAAGTGAACGACCCCGAAAAACGGCAAAAACTCCTCAAAAAAGCCTATGCCGCGTGGATCAACGACAGCTTTTGGTTGAACCCTATCGCAAAATTCTTCGACAAAGGAACAACACGTCGACTCGTCACAAACAAAGACGGCTCCAACAGCCTACTCGTCGAATACAAAAGCGGTGGGCTGACACCTGGTGACGCGTACCTTTACGAACAAGGAGCTAATGGACTCCCCAAACGCTGGCGCATGTGGGTCTCCAACATCCCGATCAGAGGACTCGCTGCGACGTTCAGTGGCTGGGAGACCTTGTCCACCGGCGTCAAAATCAGTACGAGCCACGATATCGGCTTTTTTGTCCTAAAGTTGAGCGACGTGAAAGCCGCAAAAGACATCAGAAACTTGTTGGGAAAAGACCCCTTCACCGAGCTCGTCGCGAAGAAAAATGCTGCGCAACCGACCTCAAAACGCACCCCTTCCCCCAAACCAACAACCCCCAAACCAACAACCCCCAAACCAACGACCCCCCGATAAACGTGGAGCGCGCATGAGAATCTGGACGCTAGCCCTGGCTTTTTCCCTTTGTGTCCTTTGGGACTGCTCCTCACCCAAACAAGCAGGCGAAGCGTGCGAGAAAGACACACAGTGCGCTTCCCCCCTGATTTGCCAAAATCAGCAGTGTACACAACCAAAAAACAAAGAGCCTTCACAGGAACCAACAGCGAAGGAAAGCGTTCAGGACGCAGCCCCTCAAGAGCAAACAGGGACGTGCCCAGCGGCCTGTCTTGTGGATGGTGATTGTGAGGTCTGTGGCGATTACTACTGTGCTGGAGGTGCATGTATTCCCCGCCCAAAAGCCTGCCCCGAAAGTTGCTCATCAGATCAAGATTGCCCTGCCAACGCTTGTGGCGCGCGTACAGCTTGTATCGGAAAGCGCTGTAAAGTGGCCTGCCCCTCATCGTGCACAAAGGATGAAGAGTGTCAGGTCTCCGGTTGCGGTGAGAAAGTCAGATGTGACAACGGCACCTGCTCTCCACCTCCACAAGGAGAGACCTGCCCAACCTCCTGTGTCAAACACGAAGATTGCCCTGCGACAAAGTGCGGCGCAAAGAACCAGTGCATCGGAAACGTCTGTAAAGAGCCGCTCGTTGGTTGCCCCGAGGTGTGTTTTACGGACGATGATTGTGAGGTGCCTGCGTGCGCAAACAAAGTCATCTGCTCAGCCGGTGCCTGTCGAGCACAAGATGCGCTGACCTGCCCCCAAAGCTGCCAAAGTGATCTCGACTGTATGACCATCCCCGATTGTTGCCCACGGACGATGTGTGTCGGCAATGTTTGCAAGGACACAGGGTGTCCTTGCACTTGCAATACAGATGTAGATTGCCAAATTCAGGGGTGCAAACAAAAAAAATGCACACAAGGTGTGTGTCGCTAAGGCCTGAATGCTTCTCCAACACGAGATCACCGACAAATGAAAGAGACAACCTTCCCACGAGTCGCAGCCCTTACACTCGAACAAATGGTGCAACGCTCACATAAAAAAGAGTTGCGAAATGCCTTTTTGCTGCTCTTGCTCACAGCAGGTATCGTACATCACTGGTACCAACGCTTCTTTCCACAATACCCGTGGTACGGACTGATCGGATTTGCCATTGCGCTTCTATGGTTGTGGCTACAATCCGATCTTCCACAGGGCGTCCCCGTCGATAACGCTCCAAAAGACCAGCTCGGAGAGTACACACCTGAGCAGATCAAGCAACTCGTCGCAGAAGTCTGCAGAAGTTACAAAGAACACGAAATTCCAAACATTTACATCATCGATACGATGGAGGGACAGGCAGCCGTCGTCAACGTCGATGGGCTCAACTTCATCAAACCCTGGAATGCAGTGTATCTGAGTCCATATATCCTCTATAACCTCGATCCAGACGAACTAAAATCTGTTTTGGCGCACGAGATGTGTCACTTCAGCAAACACTATACGATCTGGGACCGTTTCTTCTATATCAAAATCCCCATCTTTGCGTTTTGGATCATGGCATTGCTCAATTACCCTATCGACTGGTTCTACAACTGGGTCCAAGGAGAGACAAGAGGATTTTGGTATTACGTGTGGTGGGTTATCGCGCTCTCCTTTTTCTCTTTTGTCTGGAAAGTCGTGATGTTCTTAGTCAGCATCGTCGCGACCCTGATCGTCCGCGGAGACGAACAGGCTATCGAGTCCCTATGTGATTACGAAGCCTCCAAACGCTATGGTGTGTTGCCAACAGTGAACGCCTTGTTGAAAATCGGTTCGAGACAGGAGATCATCAACGCGGTGGTTGCCCAATTTAGCCCCCATGAGACAAAACCGGAGACCTCACAAACTGAGCTTGAAGCGTCTCTTCATCCTGCAAAAGAGAGCACAGAGGGAGCTTCGGAGAGCGACCAAGAGGTGAAGATCAAACATGTCGATCACACCAAAAAGGCAGAAGATGAGGAGGTCTCTCTCGAATTCAACAGGATGGCTGCGATGAGGATCGCTCTTACAGAGCTCGAAAACCTTCTCACACCCAAGTTAATATCCCTCGAAGAGGCACAAGACATCATCGAAGCAGCCGTCCAAAAAGGGCTCGAAGAGACGACGGCGCAGCGATACCAGCACAAAAAAAGAAAACTGTTGAGATGGCAGGCGTTTGACAACATCTTCGTCAACCAAAAGCTCGAAGCCGAAGAGTACACCAATTTCATCGACGCGCTCAAAAGCAACCCCTCCAAACCCCTCTTTTATCTCGCCGAAGAGATCGACGAGGAGGTCGCAGACGAAGACGTACACCCTCCTCTCAGCAAACGTATTCTCTTCCTCGAATACAACCGCGAACACGGCGCACTATCTCTTTAAACCCTCCGGCCCAGCTCAATACTGAAAGGGACTCGCAGCCCAACGTTTGCGGCTGTTGTAATAGGAACGTTGCGCACCGTAAAACACGGCGACACCAATCACCCCAACATTTCGGCTGCTTCCTGTCATACGCTTGGCGTAAGAGCGACGAATGCTGCTAAACCGAAACGCAGCGACGTGTGTGTAACTACGACGAAATCCCTTCAAGCACAATGTCGCGTGGGGGCGAATCAAATACCCTCGCTTCTCCGTCGTTGCGCGCTTTCCATCGATGACATCCAACCCATCGACGGAGATCACAGCCTCAATGGTGCGCCCTGTGTGATTGCGAACGCGGATCTGATAACGTCGATTGTGTCGTCCGATCACCAAAGTCCGCCCTCCCCATCTCATCCCAGAGAAAGCCCGCCCACGTGTGTCGACGAGTTGTACACTGACCCCACCATAGGAAACGTAAGGAACAGGACGACAACAAGTACGATAACGGCGAATTTGTCGAGCCATCGCACGGACACCACTCGCATCATTGTAATGGATACGGATCGTACGAGAGGGGCGATGGCTCGCTCTTGTAAACGAGACCTCATGGACAGGAGCGTACAACGACTCACCATAGGAAGTCCCCAAGCCACGCCTTGTACGACGACGACGGTGAGTTCTGCGCCGAGGCATCAGGTCGCTGTTTGTGCGCATTCTGCGATGGCTCCTGTACGGAAGAGACTTGGCCGAAGGCGCAGCTGATCGTGGCGCTCTCATTCCACCATAGCTCCTGGCGTAGCGCTTCTGTGGCGCACGGCTGCTTGTCTCAACATCCCCGTCATCCGTAGAAATACGCGACGTCCTGTGTGATTGAACAGACTTTGTCTGCACAGCACAACCTGAACCAACCATAGACACAAACAAAATACACGCGATAGACATGCTCGTTTGACGTTGTGATCTGCTCTTCATCGACTTCTCCTGTTGGTCTTCTATTTGTCATGTGGGGCTTACGTGATTCGATCATTTGCAGGTAAAACGTATTGAGGAGGAAGAGCTTACACTTTGCGTAAAAAAAGTGAAAACCTTTAGGGTTGGCAGGTTTTGCAGCTATTTTGGGCGTGGAGACAATCTCGGTTGGCCTTCTTACAGATCATCTGAAAAGTGATCTTCGACGGGAATCGCTTTGCGATCTTACAAATACGCATCGCAGAACGACAAATCCCCTTTGCAGCGAGACAAATCGTTTGACACCTTGTTCGCTTGCGTTGTTTCTTGGAGCCCCTTCGAGTGGACGTCGCACTCAACCCACCTCTGACACCGGAAAAACGACGCACTTGAGGAGACGATGGTCGCGGAGAGGATGGTGGTGCAGAGTCAACTTGTGGAGTACTCTTTCTGCTGGTTCGACTCTCTACCGTGTTGGCATTCTCGTTGGTTCTTTTCCTTCTCACAGCGTCATTGTTTGCGTTGGAAAAATATCGCCGCTTGGTTTGCTCGATAAAGCGGTGAAGGCGAGCGACTTCTTGCTGCGCGCTGTTCGGGCTGTTGATGGAGTTCATCGTCCGAAATGTCGGTTGCATAGTCTTTTTCTGGGAGCTGCAACCCATCCCAACATAGCCCAGAAGAAAGAGCACACCGATCACGCGAAAGAAACGAAGACGATTCATGGTGCCCTCCTATGGACGCGGGGTCTTTTGTGGGGCACGCCCGTTTGGATCTTCTTTTTCTTCTTCTCGACGGCGATCACTTTTTTGTTGATCTCAATGGAGCGCTGGTATGCATTGAGAGCTTCTTGTGGTTGCCCTATCTCCTCAAGAATGCGCCCACGAACGTGGTACAAGTGAGCTGTATAAAAGGAAATATCTGCGGGCGTAAGAGACGCGATCACAGTATCAATTGTCGTGAGCGCCTGCCGGACCTGCTTGCCCTCCATTTGCATCATCGCCTTGCGCGCCCAAGCATCCCATATCGCCTCTTTTCCTGCTCGAAATGACTTTGGAAAAGAAATCTTGATGATCTTGTCCATCTCTTCAATCGCTCGCTCGCGATGACCGAGCTTGAGTGAAATAGCGGCTCTGCGGTGATGACTACGAATCATCGATAATTTCGAGAGCGTAGCCTCCTCACTGTCTTTGGGTGTCCTGCTCTTCCCCGAACATCCGAACAGCAAGACACACATCAAAGCAACCCACCAAAAGGGAGATGTTTTACATTTTTGCACGCTTAGAACCTCTGGCCTTGAGTACGTTTCGTAGTGTAGTGATGAACCCACCGCCCTCGCCTTTCACGAAGCATCGAGTCCACAACCTTGCCAACTCTCTCCGCTGAAGACCGCGTGGCATGGAAAGGATTTTGTGTTCCTCTCCAAGGACTTTGGTACGTCGACTTCAACGAAAGTGTTTCAGAGCGCTGCTGTGACACGCGGTACTGCGTGACCCCCACCAAAACCAGCACACACGCCATCGCTCCGGCCAGCACCCACGGGGCTTTAGGACGGAACCACGACAACATGTGTTCGAGCAGTGTCTGACGCGGTTGTTGCGCAGTATGCTCCGAAAACGCATCCAACACAGCATCCTCAATCGAGGAGAAAGAAGCAGGATCAAGTGTGGGAGGAGCTTGCGTGTGCCGTAAAAGTTGCAGTGACGTCCACAGCTCCTCCTCTTCGAGAGCGTCCGCCGAGTATTCATCATCGTCAAGCCCAAGCGCAGCAAGTTCCTGACGAATAAGTGCAATATCTTGTGCTTGGGAGTACGGTGTAGAGGAATCCCCAAGCCAACGATCGACCTGCGCGCCAAGCGCAGAAGATCGTTGAACTTCCTCCTCCACGTTTTCGTGGTGTGGGGATTTATGTTGTGTCATGTCGATGACTCCTTCGATTCCCATTGTTTTCGAAAAGCCCGAAGTGCCCTATGAAAGAGCACATCAAACGTTGCGACTTGTACTTGCAATCGACGCGCACATTCGGCGCGTGGAAGCTCCTGAAAAAGACGCAGCTCCAAGGCAAGCTTGTATCGTGGATTGAGATCATCCAGACACAACGCGACTTGCTCTTTCAAACGTTGCTTTTCTTCTTCTTCTTCCATGATTTGCTGTGCAGAATGTACGGGTGCCAGCCCGTCAATCTCTTGTCGGTATGCACCTTTTCCACGATGTTCTCGGCTTGTTCGTCGATGAACATCAAGCGCACGGTTGCGCGCGATCCGCGCCAACCAAGGGAAAATCCCTTTCGACTCATCCCACTGAAAAGATTGGATTTGTTTGATGCAAGTGATAAATGTCTCTTTGAGAACATCTTCAGCGGCCGCTTGATCGACCAGCGTGGGAAAAATCACCTGTCGATACAACCGCTCGGCATGCATCTTGTATAATCCAGCGATACCAGCCTGTTGACCTGATTGAGCCTGTCGCACATATCGCCATTCACGCTGTAACGGGTCCAGACCAGCCTCCATTCTCTTGTGCGTCTGTCACCTGTCGGTCACATCTACTTATCCAACGTCTTTCGTCGCTACACCTTACACTCCAAAAGAAAAAAATTCAAAATACTCGAAAAAGAGCCATATATCAGAACATTGGCAAGTTCCATCGTTTGTGATATGCATCTCCCACCGGCACCTACGCAGCCCTCTCCATACAATACGTATCACTGTCACCATCAACAAAGCAACAAAAGGCGGCTATGTCACAACATCCCTTTACCATTCCTGATCTTTACGACCTGCTTCACTGTGGTACCCCCGGTGACACTGCATTCTACCGCTCACAGTGTGACGGAAAACAAACCATCCTGGAGCTGGCATGTGGTACAGGTCGTCATCTCGTCTCGCTGAGCGACGTCACAGACCAAGTATATGGTCTTGAACTATCTGATGAAATGCTGGCACGCGCCCAACAAATCCTGGCTCAACAACCTCACACTGTCCAAGAAAAGATAACACTTCTTCAGGGTGACATGCGTTCATTTGCTATAGAAGCTCCTTGCGACGCAATCTTGATCCCATACAATAGTCTGTATTGTCTGCTCACAGAGGAAGAAGTGTTGCAATGTTTTCACCACGCAAACAAACAACTCCGGGATGGAGGCGAGTTACTTTTTGATGTGTATGCGGTGGACCCGGCCTGGGAGTCTTTTGAGCAAACGGAGCCCGAGTTGGTCGCGGTGATCGAGGAAAATGGTTACCAAATCGAGATATACGAAGACCGCCATTGGCTCCCTACAGAACAGCGACTTGACGCGACGTACCGACACATCATTCACGATGGACAACACTCTTGGAGCAGTGAGTATACCATCCCACAGCGTTACTTATTTCGCGAACAGATCGAGCAAATGCTAGACGCAACAGGATTCCAAGTGCGATCATGTTGGGGAGATTTCGACGACCCAACGTGGGATCAGGAGAGTCCACACATGATCATCAACGCCAACAAGCTCAGGAGGAGACCTTGAAAGAAGCCGTGGATCGAACCATCGAACGTTGCTTGCTTCCCCTCGACATCCTTCGCTGGTGGACGTTTAAGCTCTCGGGACGATGGATACATCCATTTTTAAGAAGGCGAGAATTACGCGTCGCAGTCGGTGGTTCATTCATGCTGTTGGTGCTGTTGGGGTTGGTCTTGACGGTGCCCTTTTGGATGTTAGCGATAGGTCCGATCTTGTGGGGTGTACCTCATGTGCTCTCAGACGTGCGCTATCTCGTCGTCCGTCCAGGACACCATAAGGACCTATTGCTGCTCGTGGCGGGTGGCGTCCCTTTGCTGCTGGTAGCCACAGGAACGATCGGTGTTTTAGGTGGACTCACGGCAGCAGCAGGTGTCCTGATCGTCGGAGAAGGCTCATCTTTTCGTCGGTATACAGGCTTACTCTGTGTCGGAGTCCTGGCCTATTTTGCTTGGCACCTTGGATACACGGCGAGCATCATCTTCGCTCATGCTCACAACTTCATCGCGGTCGCGCTCTGGTGGTCGTGGAGAAAGCGAACCCCCATCCATCTCTGGCCGTTGCTCCTCTTTTTGTTGATCTCGGCAGGTTTGGCGCTTGGTTGGTTTGATGTGCTCTTACAAGCGTCAACAGCGTTTGTTTGGATTCCCAGCAGCCTTCCGGCACAAGATCATCTCGCCGTCCTCGCGCCTGGACTTCCAACACACATAGGGCTCAGATTGGTGCTGCTCTTTGCGTTCGCACAAGGTGTTCATTATCTGATGTGGGTGAGATTGATTCCAGAAGATGATCGTCCTCGTCCAACACCACGAACGTACGCAGCCAGTTATCGAGCGTTACGCGACGAGATGGGGACGTGGATTATGCTGCTTGTCACTTGCCTCGCCCTCTTTTTTGGCGCTTGGGCGCTCTTTGACCTAGCCGCGGCGAGGCTGAACTACCTGAGGATGGCGATCTTCCACGGTCACCTTGAATTGGCGGCGGCCGCGCTGCTCTGGCTAAAAGGTCGCGATGGTTTCCTCACACCTCCCTCCTGATCGAACAATCCAACACTTTTGACACGTGGAGCTGCACGACATGCTCGAATTGAGTCCGTACTATATACACTTATGGATACAAGCCTTTGCGTTTACACAAGCCATTGAGATCCCCGTGTACACCCTCTTCCTTCGGATGCGTACAAAGCTGTCATGGTGGGAGTGTGTGCTCTTTGCCTTTGGCGCAAGTGCGCTGACGCATCCACTTGTGTGGTTTGCGATCCCCTGGAAACACTACCCTTTTGAGTTCATGTACATCGCCGCAGAATTGTTCGCGTTTGGAACAGAGGCGATCTATCTCAAGCTGTTGGGGATATCGTGGAAAAGAGCGCTCATGTGGTCTTTTTTGGCGAATCTTGCGAGCGCAGGGTTAGGTGAGGCGAGTCGATACTTTTTGGGGTGGCCTTGAGGGGTCTACTTCACACAGCGACCTGGACCAAAGTACTGGTTGCCGTTGTAGCACGACCCATTTCGACTGGTCATGTTGGGCGGGCATGAACACTTGTAGCCAGTGGTACATTCGGCATTCGAACGGCACGGAATAGCGCAGGTGTTGTTGTGCAGTTGGCAGATCGAGTCAGAATACGACTGTGTTCCAAGTGGTATGGGACCGTGTCCACATGTCGTTCCGTACGTGCTGGTCTTTGTACAAGACTGCCCAATTGTCAACAACGCCCGACAGGTTTGGTATCGCGCGTACCCTTCTGAGGTCGAACCTCCAATACGATATCCAGGCCAACAGTATCCGCCACGAGCGGGATATGTACGACTTGAACATGTGGAGTTTGAAGGAGAACAACAAGTGTATCCAGTGCTACACCCGCTGGTTGCTTGGCAAGGCTTAAGGCACACACTCACCTGGACGTTGTTGGAAGTCGGTCCGATATACGTCTTGATACACTTGAGTCCCGTGCTACAATCCGTGTCAGTTGTACATGGGTAACACTCCGCTCGCGAAGCCTTGGGAACGCAGATCTGAGCATTTTTGTCACATGTCTCCGTCGACTTGCAGTTTGCATCTGTCAAACATCCAACACATCGGTTATTCGTCGTATCACAGACCATTCCAGTGCTACAATCGCTGTTGCTCAGGCAACCATTTGTACACTTGTTGGATTTGTTGCAGATGAAACCTCTTCGACAGTCGGTGTGTTGTTTACACTCCGAGCATGTGTAGGTCGTCGCGTCACAAGTTGAGCTGACAGCTCCTGGACTCGCCTTGCAATCCGTGGCCAAACGACACTCTGTGCAGGTGTACTTTGTGGGATGACACCGTGGTGTTCTCGAGTTACATCCTTGATCATATGTGCTCGTAGCGCTGAGGGGAACGGGCAAACACGCCTTACATGTACGTGTTGTCCCATCACAGTATCGAGCCTGCCCTGACGTCTCGCGGTAGCAACCGGAGTCATACCGATTCGGTTGTGTGCAGCGATAATCACATGTATTTGTGCTCTTATTACAAACACTTGAGCCTGAGCAATCTGTATCACTGACGCACTCCACACATTTTTTCAAGGTCGTATCACAGGTGGGTTTGGTCGCAGGGCAATCTCGCTTGTCAGCACAACCTTCCGTGCAACTCCCGTTCGTACAAAGATAACCAAGCTGACAGTCACGCGAAGCCTGACACCCAACACAGACGTTTTTCACACAAGCAGCAGCGACCACGGAGTTGGGATCTTTCTTGCAGTCAGACGCACCCAAACAGGCAACACAACTTTTACTCGTGGTGTTGCACACAGGCAATGAAGGATCTTTGCAATCGGCGTTGGTTGTACAAGAAGGTTTGAGCTTACAGGTGTATGTCGAAGCATCACAAACCTCAGTCGCCTTACAATGTGAATCTTTGCTACACACAACGCACTTTTTGCTCACCAGCTCACAGTACTTGTTGGTGGCTTCAGGTGCACAGTCTTGATCAGAGCGACAACCAGTGTAGGCACACGCCCCACCAACACAGGAGTTGAGGCGAGGACAGTCGGAGTTTGAACGACAGGAGACACAAGCATTGGCGAGACAATATGGCGTCTTGGGAGTCCCCTTGCAATCGGTATCAGCGACACAAGCGCCAGGTCTCAAGACACAAGCCCACGTCGTTGTGTTACAGACTTGGTAAGAAGCACAGTGCTTGTCGACGAGGCAAGCACGACATGCACCTGAGCTAAAATCACAGTACGGCGTGGCTTTGTTGCTTGCGCAGTCGGTATCCGACTTACAACCAGCCTTGGGAGCACAAACCCCCTTCACACATAAAGGTTTGTTTGCATCAGTACAGTCACTGTCCGCAGCACATTCGGGTTTACACACCCCATTGGTACACACACCTTTTCCAGCGGCAGCACAGTCGGCGTTAGAAGAACACTCAGGTGCACAAACACCATTTTTACAAAGTGGCGTGCTTGGGGTCGTACAATCCGTGTCAACAGTACACTCTGGCGCACACTTGTAGTCCTTGCATTTGGGAAGGGAAGGATCTTTGCAGTCAGTATCAGCGTTACACTCTCCAGGCACACAGATCCCGGCCAAACATACAGGCGTTGGTGCCTTACAATCGTTGTTATCCGTACATCCAGGCGTACTCTCAGCGACACACTTTCCAGCATCACACTTGGGCTTGGTTGGATCTTTACAGTCTGCGCTGGTGACGCACTCGACTGTATTCGCGACACACTTTCCAGCATCGCACTTAGGCTTGGCTGGATCTTTACAGTCTGTATCTGCGTTACACTCAACCTGTGTTTTGACACACGTACCGGACTGACAGACAGGAGCGTCAACAGGACAGTCAGCATCCGTTCTACAGACAGGACTCGCGGCGACACATGTCCCTGCGTCACACTTGGGCTTGGCTGAATCTTTACAATCCGCATCCGTGGTACATTCGGGTTGACTTGGTGTACACACACCGCTCAAACAAACAGGTTTGGAAGCATCGTTGCAATCGGAATCCACCTGACACTCAGGTGGAGGCTCAACACAGCGGCCATTGTCACACTTGCTCTTCTTTGCATCCCGGCAATGGACATCAAGTGAACATTCAGGTTTGCACACCCCCTGTACACACAAAGGCTTCGAAGCATCAGTACAATCAGAATCCACAGAACACGTTCCCGGAATGGTACGGTCGACGACGGAAGTGTTGTCGGTTTTTTTGGTGTCGGTCACACCTGCATCGCCAGTGGTTTTTCCATCGGTGGTTGTTGAACCATCGGTGGTTTTTGGTGGGGTAGAACAAGCGGCAGAGAGCAAAGACACTGCCGTGATGAAAAAGACAATAAAGACATAGCTCTTATTCAAGCGATCGGTGCGCATTCTTCTTCCCTCGCAAGGATGAAAAGAGGACAAAAAAACATAAAGAAAAACAAATTATTGCAGACTTTCCGCTCCAAAGTCAAATCCTTCCCACGTGTATGTCGTGGAGAGGCAAAATGGAATGGGACGGTCCTACAAGAGAAAAACACAGGGGAGGTGGGAAAAGTTGCGAAAAAGAGGAAAGAAGTCGGGGGGTTTAAGAATCACGCTCTTCGAGAAATGGGCGAAGCTTGTTTGCACGGGAGGAATGACGAAGTTTGCGGAGGGCTTTGGCTTCAATTTGCCTGATACGCTCACGAGAGAGCTTAAAGGCTTTCCCGATTTCTTCGAGCGTATGAGTGTTGTTTTCGCCAATTCCGAAGCGTCTCTCAAGCACCTCTTCCTCTGCAGGTGTCAGCGTCGAGAGGACGTCTCTGATGCACTCCACAAGCTCCTGACTGTCGAGGACATCAAGTGGAGAGATGGTATCAGTCGCCTCGATGAAGTCACCGAGATGGGCGCCATCATCTTTACCCGTTGGAGTCTCAAGTGAGAGTGGCTTTTGTGCCATTTTCAGGAGATCATCAACGCGTTGAGGGGGCATGTCCATCTTGTGAGCGAGCTGCTCAATCGTAGGCTCGACCCCGTGAGTTTGGACCCATGAACGTACAATTCGATTCAGCTTGTTGATCGATTCGACGACGTGGACAGGAATACGAATGGTTCGAGTTTGTTCAGCGATGGCACGGGTAATCGCTTGCCTGATCCACCATGTTGCGTACGTCGAGAACTTGTATCCACGGTGATAGTCGAAGCGCTCGACGGCTTTCATCAGACCGATGTTTCCCTCTTGCACGAGGTCGTGCAGAGGAAGCCCACGTTTGGCGTACTTTTTCGCAATGGACAGGACGAGACGCAAATTGGCCTCGATCAGTTCGTTGCGGGCTTTTGCGGCAAAACGCTCAGCGGAGCTGATTTCCTGGCATGAGGAGAGCAGTTCATCGTGGACAAAACCATCTTTGTGGCCATCTTGGACCAGTTTTTTGTATCGCTCACGCAAGTCATCGACGAGCAGGTCAAGTTGGGGTTTGGGGAAACGAATTTGCCAAACGTAGGTGGAGACCTTTTTCAAGACTTTGACGCGCTTTGCTGGATCCCAGACGCCTTTTCCTGTGCCATCGGGACCTTGCCAGAGACGACGATTACGTCGGTACAAGGATTGTATGCTCTTAAAGAGTTTCAGCACACGCTGAATTTGTTCATCGCGTGTCAACGTGACATCTTCGGCATCTTCGCTTGTCGCGCGACTGACATCTTCAAAACGAATGTTCCCCTCACGAAGAAGCGGCTCCAATGTGAGGATATTTTCGATCCCCATGGGCGTACGGATCAATGCATTGTGGATCCTTTGCTCCGCTTCTTCGATCCGCTGGGCAACTTCCTGTTCGCCTTCCCGGGTCAATACAGTCGTTGCATGTATTGATCTTGGATAGATGTCTCGATCGCTAGAAAAATTTGCCATCCCTTCTCCCTAATGATGATCGCTGCATGGTGGACAAAAGGCTATGATTTGGATTTCCATTGGTTCAATGCAACCAAAAGAGTCCGTGTCCGCTCCTTGGACGAGCCTTCTACGACACGTCATATTGTTGCTAGCTATGAAGATGTTTGTTAACTATACGGAAAGATTCATTCAATCGTTCACAATTTATCGTGGTTGTGTGGGAGGGTCTCAGTATGACCTGCATCACGTGACAGTTTCATACGCCAACCTCTGTCAATTCCCAATAAGCGTCGCGTGGAAATTGGCAGTGGAGACTGACAACTCCTGCACAAAGTTGAGAAAAAAAAATCAACCAGCAGTGACCTACCGTGACTTTTCATGCCAACGACCTTTGTGCATTTCCCAAACACAATCCACTCCGCACAAAAATTGATGCGGTATCGGACAAAAAGATTCGCAGAAAGTGATCACTTTTTGATCTTAAACATCCACACAGAAGACGCGGTGAACGCTACGACCTTTTGAGGACCTTTGATCTTTTTGGCGGCCTCTTTATCACCTGCATCAAGTGCATAGTGTCGAGCCATCCGTGCTGAGAGCACAGACTTGCGGCCATACCCGCGGACCGTCACACCATAACCAATGCTGTTTTTGGGGACAAAAAACTTGTAACCCTTGAAACGCACACGCATCAAGTGTGTCCCGTCTGTCAACATCATCCAACAACCTTTGACACGACAAACGTCTTTGACGACACCAGAGACCTCAATAAACTTTCCTTTGTACGCGTCGGTGTTCTTCATTAATTCGGACAAAGTCACCTTTTGTGCATACTTCTTGTCCACTGTCCCGTACAGACCTGAGCAATCTTCCCGTGGGGACCAGGGTCGTGCGTACTTTTTCTTGACGACCTTTTTCACCTTACCTGAAGGACGACTTGTCGGAACCTTGCTCATAGGAGCATGATTGTGCCCCTCATGAGCCCCAACCACCGAAATCAACAACCCAACACATGCCATCACTGCAAAAAACATAAACTGTCTCATTCAGACCTATCTCCATTTTCATCGTTCCCACGTGTCAACATGAGAATTTATACAACAAAAGCAAATAAATATACGAGATTCCCAATTGCACAATGTGCAAAATGTTGGCGTAGTATACAGACAGCGCACCCCCAACTCAAGGCTCTCCACTCCCATCTATGGGACAACACGCTGTGACAAATTCTTTACAATCCACACAAAACCACTCAACCCACGCGTAATTTATGCTTCAGAAGCAAGGTGATACACAAAAAACAAGCTCCCATTCTCACCTTGCCTATGAACCCAGTTCACATTGGTACTTGACAAAATCAGTTTTCCATTGAAATTAGTAGGTGAGAAAAAATGAATACTGATTCATCTTTTCCTGCCAAGTGAGATGTGATCGGTAATTGTGGAGATATAGCGCCTTACCAAAAGAGGAATCGAATGCAAATTTACAAAGCCCCCCTCAATGAAATGAGATTTGTGTTGGAAGCCATGGGTTACGACGAAGTTCAAAAACTCGAAGGCTATGAAGACTTCGATATGGACGTCGCGATGTCCATCCTTGAAGAGCAGGGAAAATTTTGTGCAAACGAAATGCTCCCCCTCAACCAAACAGGTGATCAGGAAGGCATTCACTACGACCCACAAGAACAAACCATCACCATGCCCAAAGGGTTCATTGAACTTTACAACAAGTACAAAGAAGCCGGCATCTCAGGACTTGTTCACCCCCCCCAATATGGAGGTTCAGGTGCCCCCTCAATGCTCGGTGTCATGGTCGCAGAGATGCCAACCGCGACCAACAAAAGTTTCTCGATGTGCCCTGGCCTGACCAACGGCTTGATCGACGCCATGCTCCACCACGCAAATGACGAGTTGAAAGATGCCTATCTTCCCAAACTCGTCAGCGGAGAATGGGCAGGGACCATGTGTCTCACTGAACCTCACTGTGGGACAGACCTCGGCTTGTTGAAAACAAAAGCTGAGCCCCAAGACGATCACTATCTCATCACAGGAACAAAGATCTGGATCACATTTGGTGAACACGATCTGACCGACAATATCATCCACCTCGTCCTCGCAAGACTTCCCGACGCTCCCGAAGGAATCAAAGGGATCAGCCTCTTCCTCGTCCCCAAAGTCACCCTCGACGGTGAAAGAAACCCCATCTACTGTGGTGGCGTAGAGCACAAAATGGGAATCCACGCCTCCCCCACTTGCGTGATGAACCTTGAGAACGCAAAAGGTTGGTTGGTCGGTGAACCCCACAAAGGAATGCGTGCGATGTTCGTCATGATGAACCACGCGCGCCTCAATGTCGGTATCGAAGGCATCTCACTCGCAGAGATCTCCTACCAAACAGCCGTCCAATTTGCGAAAGACCGACGTCAAAGTCGCTCTCTTGATCCTGAAAAACGTGATCCAAACGCACCTGCAGACACCATTCTCGTCCACCCAGACGTACGCAGAATGCTCCTCAACGCACGTGCCGGTGTGGAAGGTATGCGTGCGCTCGCCTCATACGTCGGAAAACACCTCGATATCTCCAAAAAATCAACAGACGAAGAAGCACGTGCATACTCCTCCGACATCGTCGCTCTGCTCACACCGATCATCAAAAGTTTCTTCACCGAAAAAGGCTGTCGCTACATCGACGACGCGATGCAATCACTCGGTGGCTCTGGCTACACAACAGACTGGTGCATCGAACAATACTACCGTGATGCCCGTATCGCGATGATCTATGAAGGAACCAACCATATCCAGGCTCTCGACCTCGTCGGACGTAAACTCACCATCGAGAACGGACGCCTCTTTAGACGCTTCAACGAAGAGATCACCACGTTGATCAAAGAGTCCAAAGAAGACGAGCGCATGGCTGAGTTCATCAACCCACTGAAGAAAGCCTCCAAAGCCCTCGCAGAGGTCACCATGGGGCTCGCGATGAAAGGTATGCAAGACCCCGAAGAAATCGGCGCAGTCGCATCGGCTTACCTCAACCTGTTTGGTTTCACTGCGCTTGCATTTATTTACTGCAAGAAAGCCCAATACGCGCTGAAAAAAGATGACGCGCACTCCAAAACCAAACTCAAAACAGCTCGCTTCTACATGAACAACATGCTCCCCGAGATCTACGGATTGATCCCCCAAATCGAAGCCGGAAAAGCATCGATGATGGACTTCGACATGGATGAATTCTAAAAGAACTCCCCTCCCACTCCCTCCCTCCTACCGCCCCAACACCCCCTAAAACAGCTTATTCGACGAAAGGCTCGACGAATGCATCGACGAGTAGATGAACCCTCACAGCCAGAAGTCACACCTGAAGTCATCCAAGTGTTAAGGAGAGAGGATTTACTCAGCCCGTAAACCAAGAATCTTTCGAGCTTCTTGAGGTGAAGCGATCTCTCGACCGACCTCTCTTGCGAGTGTGGCCATCGCCTCGATCAACGCGCCGTTGGACGAAGCCCTCTCACCAGAGGGTAGATAAAATGTATCTTCCAAACCAGTGCGCAAATTCCCCCCCAACTCTGCCGCCTTTCGATGAAGCTCCCAAACCTCCTGACGCCCAATACCGATAACTTGCCATGTCGCCCCTTCAGGGATCTCATCGACAAGCAAAGGCAACCACGCAGGCTTGGCAGGCATCCCGCTCGCAACACCCATGACCAGAGAAAGATCAACGTGGTGCTTTAACATACCAACCTTTTTGAATAAACCAACAGACCGAACGATTCCAGTATCAAAGCACTCACATTCAGGGAGAATCTCATGTTTGTGCATGACCTCAATAAACTGTTCGATCTTGGAGACAGGGTTGTCAAACAGCATGGGTGGCCAAGCCCAAGTGCCATTGGAGCGTGCACGAAGGTAATTGAGGGAACCTGCATTGAGCGCGGCCATTTCAGGCTTCACTCTCTCCAAGCATGCAACAGGACCGCTGATATCATCACCAATCACGCCAGTGGTCATGTTGAGGATCACCCCAGGACATGCAGCACGAATGGCATCGCAAACAGCTTCGGCATCATCGGCATCCCAGGAGGGAAACCGCCCCATCCCTTCCTCCTGATTGCGAACATGGATGTGCATGATGGCAGCCCCAGCGTCGAAAGCCTCTTTCGCACTTTGGGCCATTTGCCCGGGTGTCACAGGGACAGGAAACTTATCGGGATCGGTAAGAACGCCCGTCAATGCGCAACTAATCACTGCTTTTTCAGCCATTTATGACCTCCGTGGGTTCGTCCTCAAGTTCAGCTTGGAGACGTGTGTTTCATCAATGTGCAGGAACCAAATATACCCATCTTTGTACCACAAGTCCTGCCCCAACACATTCTCAATTCCATTTTTTTGCTTTTTTCCGAATCATTTGTACCATGCGAATAAGTACACCGAATAAGAAAAAAGAGCACCACCTCTTTCGTGGATGTTTTCCAACCTTCAATGGTCAAAGGAAAAAGTCCCATAAAGCACACGCTCTCATTCACGGCCTCAGAGGATAAGAGCACAAATGAGAAAAAAACAATCTTTAAGGTTGACAGTTGCATGCCTTCCATGCAATGTGAAGCCTTGATCGAAATCACGTAACATCGACAAACGATGATGTCCATTTGCACGGGGCTAGTCCAGTGCGAACAGCAGAACGCAAATGTGAAAAAACAGGAGTGAACATGAAGAAACGAACGGCATTTCGATTTGGTACAGCTGGATTCCTTTTCCTGCTCGCTGCCGTTTTCTGGGGATTAGGCTGTGCTCCCAAGTGCACCAACCTGAAAACTTGCACCGCAGATGGAAGTAAAGCATACACACACAGCTGCCCAAATGGCTCTTGCGCATTCCCTTGCAACGGCGGAAACGCAGAACTCGATTGTAAAGGCGGAAAATGTGTCGCTGAGGCAAACTCATCTGAGACAGTCAAGCTCAAATGCTCTGGTGGTGGTTGTAAATTCCTCGCAAACGGCTCTGGGACTCGAGTCCTCGACTGTCCAGGAAACAACTGTGAGATGATCTGTACAGGCAGCGCAAAATGCCAACTGACAGGTTGTACCAGCGGATGCAAGCTCGCGTGCAATGGCACAGGCGCCTGTAGCCAGACTTGCAAGGACGCCTCCTGCACAACAACAAAACCCCAGTAATCTACTTTCCTCCACCAGCTTCCGGCCAAACCCCATCAATCCCCGACACCATCTACACTTGCCCGATACAAGATAGATGTATCCATCCAACACAAAAGGAGCCGGCATGGCTGCCAAGAAAAAGAAAAACAAGAAAAAAAAGTCCCTGGCACCCTCCAAAGCGCCAAAAGTCATGACACCCAAATTCAAGCCCATCCAAATCAAAGCGGTCGCTCCACCACGGTACGAGTGCTATAAGAAATGGGATGAAGCCCTCAAAGAGAATCACTTTGACGCAGCGTTAGAAGTCCTCGAGGAGATCGACCAACAAGGCTTTGAAGAAGATAGCCTCGTCGGTGCACTCAAAGAATGTATCGATATGGTCCAAGCCGACGAATGGCTTGAGGCTCTCCACTGGCTTGAGCTGCACAAGGAAAATAGTGACTCTTATCTTCAAGAGAGCTTCGCGATGTACTTGGGTGAGCACTTCGAAACAGAAGGTTTGCTGACGTACGCGATCAACGCATTCATGATGGCCGAGACTGGGCAAAAGAAGGTCTCCGCGCTCTTCGATGAGATAGAAGGCACAGCTGACGAGCTGCGCACAGAGTTCCTCCAAGAAGCACACGATCTGTACCAAGCGCAGGCAAAACGCACCCCCAATGACGCTGAAACATGGCTCGCTCTCGGCACATTCCAAGTCCACATGTTGTCCGAGCAGGCATTCGAGAGCTTCCAACGTGCGGTTGAATGTGACCCAACCCTCGTGCAAGCTGACGAAGCTGCATTGATGTTCTTCTTCCTCCTCGAAGACGGTGAACAACACGCGCTGAGATGGCTTGAGGAGCGCTGTGAGCAAAACCCAGACGAAGCCACACTGTGGCGTTACCTCGGAAAAATCTACCTGCACACCGACCAACAAGACAAAGCCCACGAGGCCTTCGATAAAGCCCAAAAACTCGACAGCACAGACGTCATGGGATGGCTCCAGTGGCTCGACACAACAGAGCCTACAGAAGAGAACCTCTTGCACGCGCTCAAAAAAATGCACAAAGGGACGCTCCAACACCCCAAACCTTACAAACAAAAGGTCAACGCATTTTACACCATCAACATCATCGAACAGTCCGGTGCTCCCTTCAAAAACAAAGATCTCAATCAACTCGTACAGTGGACTGAAGAGCTCGTCAACGAAGCGCAGTGGTACACCGAAAGACTCAACAAGAACCCATCCAACACAAGAGCCTATAAATCTCTCTTACAAGTGCTCGAAGACATGGGTGAGGTGCAAGCGCTACTTGAGATCCAGTTGATGCACTTCCACCAACTCGAAGAAGCAGCGGAGCTTCACTACTCTCTCGATAAATTGTTACAGCAAGCCAATATCCACGAAGCGATGTTGCCCTGGCACGTACTCAAAGAACACATCGAGAAAAAACTCGTCGACGCAGAAGCCCCCGAAGATGTCATCATGTACATCCAAGATTTGATCAAAATCTACGATATGGCTTCGCGTGCTGAGGATGAAGAAGAAGTCGAAGGATTTCCACGCTCAAAAGAATACGGTATCTGGGATCCCATCATCAACGAAATCGTCAGACGTGGCCTTACCACCGATGATGACGATCTCAAAGAGGCTTACCAACAACTCTTGCTGATGGTTTTTGTCGGCCATCTAGAGTTCGCCCCCTCACACGCCCAAAGTATTGTCCAAGACAAAATCCCTATTGAAGGCGAAGCGCCCGACCCCAGCGATGAGAATGACCTGAGCTCCTACCTGGACAGACAAAACCGTCCTGTAGGCTCGACGACAAGCGATTCGGGAATTGGTAAAACGTTTATGCAAATCGGTATCGTCGCGTTGATCTTGATCGCAATCACTGTCGCCCTCATGCAGCTGCGATAAGGCTGTCGCAAGGAAAAAGCGCTCACAGCGCGTTGGTTGCCTTTACCCTCCCAAGATCTCCAACCACTCCTCCATCTTCTTGGCCAGTCCGCCTTCCAACTCCAGCGGAGGTTGCGGACGAGACAAAAAGTACCCTTGCCCAGCATCACACCCCAACTCTTTCAAAATGGAGAGGTGTTCGCGCTTCTCGATCCCCTCCGCGATCACCTTCACACCGAGCTTTTTCGCCAAAAGTAAGATCAACTCGACGATGTCGGCTTGTTGTCGATAATTTTCCATTTGTTGCACAAAGGAGCGGTCAATTTTCAACGCATCGATGGGAAACTTCTGCAAATAACTGAGCGAAGAATACCCGGTGCCAAAGTCATCCATAAACACCTGTACACCCATACCACGCAACTCCGCCAATACAGTTCGTGCACGCGTAACATCGGAGATCAAGACACTCTCTGTGACCTCGATCTTCAGGTGCTCAGGCTTTACGCCTGCGTCATCAAGTGCCTTATCTATGAAGGTCACCACGTCGGGCATCATAAAATGTCGGGAGGAGAGATTGACGCTGATGTAAAAATCGCGGTTCTCACAACGCTCCAACCATAATGTCGACTGGCGTAAAGCCTCACACAGGACCCAGCGATCAAGCTGCACGATCAACTCAGACTCTTCAGCAACCGGAATAAACTTGCCAGGAGACACCATCCCTCTCTTCGGGTGTTCCCATCGCACAAGGGTCTCAAACCCAATGAGTTGGCCTGTGGTGAGTGAAACGATAGGTTGGTAATGTGCCCGTAGTTCGCCGCGTTGTATGCCCATGCGCAGCTCACTTTCGAGTGAGAAGCGGCTGAGTACGTCGAGGTGCATGTGTTTTTGGAAGAGCGTTGAACGTCCGCGTCCCCCCTCCTTCGAGCGATACATTGCGGCATCTGCGTCTCGTAGAAGATCACCAGGCTCGTGGTAATCGCCATCGCAATGTGTAATCCCGATGCTCGCGCTGATAAACACCTCGCGCCCCATCAACGTAAAAGGTTGTTCAATCTCCGAAAGCAACCTTTGTGCGATGTTGTGGACATCCTCTTTTGATTGAATACTGTCGAGGACGACTGCGAATTCGTCACCTCCCAGCCGCGCGACCAGATCATTTTCACGCAGTGTCTTTACGAGCCGTTCTCCCAACACAACCAACAACTCATCTCCGGCTGTATGGCCGAGACTGTCGTTGACATTTTTGAACCTGTCCAGATCCAAAAACAACACCGCGAAGAGATAGTTATCGTGTCGATGGTGCCGTGCGATTGCATTTTTAAGGGTCTGCATCAACATCGCGCGGTTCGGTAGTTTTGTGAGGGAATCGTACAATGCGAAGTGACGTAACTTCTCCTCTGACTCCTTGCGCTCCGTGATATCCTCCATCACGAGGATGAGCTCCTCTTCATGGTGTGTGTCATCGGATAGCGAGATCATCAAAAGAGCCCAAAACTCAGTGCCATTCGAATGGTGTAGCTGTACCTCTAAACGTACATCGTCGATGTCTTTCTCTTCAGCATTCTCCAACTCTTGTTGAAGAACAGAAAAGGTCTGTTCACCGATAAGACTGGCGAGTTTTTCATGAATGAGCTCACACGCTTCGAGCTGTACGAGCTCACAGACTTTGCGATTGACATCGAGAATGGTGAAATCTCGACTGAGCTGAAGGATCCCAACCCCCGCCATCTCAAACGTTCGGCGAAATCGGTTCTTGGTCTTCTCAATTTCGCGCAATAATGTTTTTCTTTGCTTGGCGTGGGCGATCGCACGAAAGAGGAGCTTTGGGCTGAGATCGGACTTGTTCAGATAGTCTTGTGCACCGCGTCGAACAGCCTCTAAAGAGATCTCTTCGTTGTCTTTCCCTGTCAACACAAGGATGGGACAATCTGTCGCCAATGTCACCATCTGATCGAGCGTTTCAAGTCCGCTACTGTCGGGCAGAGAGAGATCCAACAGGACAAGATCAAATCGCCCTTCTTCGAACATATCTAGTGCACTGGAGAGGTTCAAGGCATTGTCAAACGTGTATTGTGAGGGCTTGTACCGACGAAACATCTCCCGCAGCAGGAACACAAAATCCACGTCATCTTCGACGATAAGAAGATGTTCACTGCGCCTATTCATGTGAACTCCTTTGGGTAGACATCGCAAGCTCCAAAAATGCTATTCGATGAGAGCACAAAAAAATACCACAGATCATGTACAAAGTCCAAGTTCACTGATACCACTCATAAAGTGGTGATAGACTTGTACTTTGTGGAGGAGAGCTTTTGGGATTGCAGAACAGCTTCAGTATCTTTGGGCCAAAACACACAAAACTCAGCGCCCTCGCCTTCTTGAGAGACAAGCTCGCAACGCCCCCCAAATAACGATAACGTCTTCTTCACGATCGCCAATCCAACCCCACTTCCCTCACGCGAAACATCTAGCTTGCGAAAGATTCCAAACATCTGATCCCGAAAAGACCTGGGAATCCCTGGCCCGTTATCCGCGATGCGAAACACGAGCTCTGTCTCAAGCTCACGCACCTCAATCGAGACACGACAAACATCTTTATCGTTGTGTTTCAAGGTGTTATCGATCACACTTCGCAAGACGATTTCGAGGGGAACTTTGTGTGTCTGGAGACAGGGTACTTGTGCCTTGATCTCGACAACGCTGTTGCTTGGGAAGGATAAGAAGTTGCAGATATCGTGCAGTAGATGAGGGACATCGACGCGTTCTACACTATACGAATGTCGACCAATCCGAGAAAACAACAACAAATCGTCTAGCAGAACCCGCATCCTTATCACGCGCTTATGGAGCATTTCGAGATGTTCTTTCGACGCCTCAGGGAGCATGTGCAAGATATCTTCACACAACCAGTCTGAGAGTTGAAAAATCGCAGTCAACGGGCTTCTCAAATCATGGCTTGCGACGTAGACAAAATCATCAAGTTCTTTGTTCATCCTGTCGAGTTCCATGATATACTTCTCGACCTCGTGGGAGCTTTGCTTCGTTTCGGAGATATCTTCGATACTCACAGCTACAACTTTTGGGCCTTTCGTGAACGGGTTGTCCACCATCCCCCACGACATAAACCCCCAAAATTCCTCACCATCGGACCTGCGGCACAAAATCTCCGAGCTCGCCCGACGTCCACCGCTCAACGAGGCAAAAAAATCCGTGAACGACCCTCCCCAGAAGGTATCATCCTCAGCAAAAATCCGCCCCATGTGAATCCCTTGCGCTGGGTCGAGATCAAGTTCCATGTATTCGTTGAATTTTCGATTACAACCAAGCATCCAACCATCAAGCGAGAAAAAGGCCCCTCCAAACCCAACTTGATCGAACGCGACAGCGAGCAGTTCGGGCGAAAGATGCTTTAGAGAGCGCCCCCCTTCATCAGGCAAGTGAGCTAACGACTCCAAAACGAGTCCCACAAATCCCCGACCAAGCCCAAACACCCTGAAAGTATATCCCTTGTTAGAACGGGCAAAAGGAATCGGTCCTACCACGTGGGTCGTCGTTCCCGTCATTGCCACCTCGTTGATCGTTTGCAACACTGTGATCTCTCCACCAACAGGTTCTCTTTGACGAGAAGTTTCCTGTAAATGAGAGAAATCAACGAGATGTTCGAGTTCTTTATTTCCAAAGACAGGGACCGTATCCTCAAGCTTGGATGAAGTACACTCCCACACCATCGCAGCAGCACCAAACCCTTGGAAGAACTGGAACATCACATCATTAGACGCGTCGGAATCAGATTGCATACACCCAACTCGCACAAGACATTTTCTAAAAAATGCGTGAGAACTCTACGAGCCTCTCACCACAAAGTTCCGATGAAAGATAAAAGAAAGTTTCACATCTGGTATGATAAAAGAACTATAAAGCAAACACAAGCGAAGATCCACGAAACCTATCATGTGTGACACACTCCCTTACATAAAGCGCCGAAGAGTCCACGCCTCCATCACCTAGAATGCAAATTGATAATTCGTTGGACACGTTGCAGGAAAGCACGTCCCTTCTCAGGGTCAACCATATGAACAAAGTTGGCGTACCCTTGGATGGATGCGAACAGATCCCCACCATTTCCCCAAGTTTTTCCCTCAGGGCCGTCTTTCTCGATTTGGAATAGCGTCGCGCGAAAGCGGCGCAAAGTCTTGCGAGAGACGCTAAGCTTCTCGTTCACAACAATCCCAGTCACCTCACGACGTCGACCTCTCCTGTAGACAGCCGTTTTGTTCGGGTGGATCTTCAACCCTTCTTGGTGTAGCACAGATCGTAGCGACGCAAGAAGTTTCCCAACATCGACGTTATCGTTACCTGAGAAGGTCATATCATCGGCATAGCGAGAGTATGTAAACTCGTGGACGCGAGCAAGCCCAGCGAGGCGCTTATCAAGTCGACGACAAAGGATATTCGTGAGAGTCGGACTGGTCGGCGCGCCTTGTGGAAGGGCTCTTGACCCCTGCTGAACGAACCACAGCTCACCATCAAGCTCGATCTCCAAGATCTCAGGCTCCGTACAGAGCAACGTCATACAAGTCGAGACCGCCGGAGAATACCCGAGCGCACGAAAACATCCCCAAACGCGAGGATAGTGGAATGTCGGGAAAAAATTCTCAATATCGATGTTGACAACGACATGAGCGCCAACATGCGCTTCTGCGTTGGTGACAATGGAGTGCTCCTTGCGAAAACCGTGTGCGCTTGGATGGATGGCGACTTGCTCAAGAACGTGCTCTAACAGCCAATGCTGCGCAGATTTGAGGCGCTGCATGGGCGCAGAGATCAACCGTTTTCCGCCTGACTTTTTGGGCAGATAAAAACGTTGATAGTGGGACGTTTTGGACACCTTTCTTGAAAAGCAAAGAAAACGCAACGCGCCGATAGAGAGTCCCATCGCCAAAGCGAGATCTTCCGGCGTGTGGAAAATCGGTAGGTGATGAGCTGCAAGTCTCTCTTCATCGGAGACTTGCGAGGAGAGCGTCCCAGAGTGCCCCTCCCCCAAGTACAAGATCTCGTGCTGTTTGCGCTCTTTCCATGCCGCCGCGCGTTCCTCTCGCTCGCGGATTCGTCGCAATCGATTCTCTTTTTGCCGCTCTCGCGATTCGAGCATCCGTTTACGACGCGCAGCTTTGATTAACTTCTCCATGTCGTGAAGCTTTTCGAGTTCGCTTCGCAGCTTCCCGAGCTCACGCACAAGCTCCCCTTCCCGCTTGATGTCTTCTGCAGGGTCTTCGGGGATTTCGCCTTCTTTGGGCCAATAGCCGTAACGGACCATCTCTTCAAGGATGACCTCTTGCAGAGAGGACGCACGAACACGATCGTAGAGTTCTTGTCTCGTCGCGGGCTGTGTGTTGATGATGTGACTCATGATAAACTCCCTACCCTTTCGCGTGGATCATGCGAATCGCGAGCATATGCTCACAAGGTCCCTTGAGCATTCGATTGTGCCGAAAGAATCCACAAGTACACGTTGCATTAAACAGCCGATCATCCGCGTCGATAAACAACTCAATGTCATGGCGGTTGTCATTATGAGAAACTTTCCCTCGCACAAGTGTATGCTTCTCTGTCGTTTGCACATTCGTCACCTTCGCCGCCTTAGCGTCGACAAAGCGTGTGGCTTTCTCTTCACGCTCATTCGCAAAGCGCAGCTTCGACATGGGCAAAGGATCACGACTCAGCTCCCTCGCTCTATACACGTGTTTGTCGAGGTCATAGATCACTCTCCCCGCCTGTGTGTACGCCCCCAACGCCCCTAGCACAACATCCCTGTTCAGCCCCAACTTCCCAGCGAGCGCATCGGGAGTTGCCAACCATTCAGCTTTCAGCGCCTCGAACACTCGGACTTTTGTCTCATCATCCACGTCCGCTCGCGGTGCCATTAAGTCGAAGTTCCCCGCAGTTGACCAATCATTGGAGGACCACCCAGAGAGACCCAATGTAAAGTTCATATCACCGAGATCTGCGACGTAAAAAGAAGGCAACCCACGACCGAGCAGGTGGACGGTGAAGCGCTTTGCGATGGGAATCAGACGCTCAAGGATGTGAATCCGACGACGTCCCCACACCCGAATCTCCTCCTCTTGGGGTCCGTGGTAGATCGAGCGTGAACAAACGATCTCCGTCCCCCAAGGATCAAAGACCACACGTACGGGTTCGCCTGGCGTCAGACGATACCGCATGGAGCGGGGCCCCTTCTTCTCCTTAAAGCGTCTCAATTGCATACAAAAGTTATAGATGTCCATTGGATGCAGATCAAACGAGCGCGCAGGCAACGTCATCGCTGAGCTGACCTGCAAAAAACCTCGCACCCACGTATCGGGCAGGTCGATCTTGACTTCTCTGTAATCATCCTCCCCTTGCGTCTTTACATCAAACCCCGAAGGATCGACTGTCAGCGAAGTGGTCTTGTACGTTCTGATCTTTTGGAACTCATTGTACAGCGCTTGTGAGTAATCGATGTTGGTCGTCCCACATGAAAACTCATCGATACGCCCAAAGACCTCGTAATTGCAACCAAGCTTCCCATAGCTCGACTCATCTTGACTAAAACATTCGAAGAAGATTTCATCCGGATGGACTGTGATGACAGGGTCCAACACCCACCAGGCATCGAGATTGACCTTGTAGAGGTAGTTGAAATACTTTTGCTTGGCCTTCTCGAAGGCAGCGCGACGTTGTCGTGACCGGCGTCTCAACTCACCAAGCTCTTCGGAGAGCGCATCGATTTGGTCTTTGACACCTTTCCGATCGAGAGCAATCCCTTCCCAATCGAGAAACTCTTGCTGTGCAGCCCACTCTTTGTATTCAGAGCGGTCTTTTGGCTGATAACGCATATCCGAAATCACGACATCATGCAGCGCACTGATCGCCTCTCGAAAGGCGATCTTTTTGTGCAGCTCACCGATAAAATAAGTCGGAGGACGGCTCGCATCAGGCACGAATGACATCGCAGTCTCATTCGCCCCCCCCTGTACAGAAGAGTTGCCTAGATAACGGTAATCAAACTGCATGCTTTTGCCCTCCACCACGGACCTCTATCGGTCGGGTTCGAATGGAAACATCGAGGTCTGGATACGAACGCTGAATGTCCACCAACGCTGCGATGTAGGTCGCCTTGTCACCGACAGATTGTGTCATGGACAGCCAGCCAAAGAGGTCCGCGACAAAGCTCGCGACTTGTTCGCTCTGGGCCGCTTCTCTTTGTAGGAACGCGAGCACGCGCTCCTTTGCGTCACGTCCTTGTTTGACGCGACAGAGTACCCGCTTAAAGTAAGGTTCGAGCATCTTAATGGTTCCAGGTTGACCAGATGCAAAGCGTTCGAGATAGTTTGTCACAAAAAACTCCACATTGGGAGCGGGGTGTTGAGACAATTTTTCGAGATATTCAGGTCCATCCTCTGGACCAAAGAAGCGCGTGATCAACTCCCGACCAAAGCGCTGCACATCATCACGGACGCTGTCACAGATACCAACAAGAATGGACGCTGTAAGACTGGTTTCGTCGAATTGTTCGCGGTAAAAGTCAAACGCAAAGGAGCGAGAGTCTTCCCAATCGACATCCAAGATCCGCAAACCTGAGAGCATATCCATCTTCAAGTCATCGAGACGCTCACGGTACATCCGCCAGCTCACCTCCCTCACAGCACGCAGCTCATGCCCCGCGAATGTCGCGAGCTGCTTGAGCGAGTAAGTATCGGCAGCAAGAGGTTGCAGCAAAGCCGCGCCAAGATCCTTCGCGTCGTCAGTGAAGGCAAACAACAATCGCCATATCATCTGCTTGTCGACGTGGGCCTCGGGCGCTTCATACTCATCCCAAAACATCTGACACAGACGCGCATGTTCTCCCTCGAACAACTCCCGTCGCAATAACTCACCAATGTGACCATAAACGATGCTTGGCAACGCGTCGGGGCGGGAGAGGATCAACGCCCGAAACAGTTCAAGACCACAATCTGCGATGCTTACACGATGATGTGCGCAGCTCCTCAACAAAAAGGACGGACTGTCGAGATGGCTCTCTCTTGGGATACGTTCGAGTAACACGTCGACAAAGACGGACTCGCCTGGATCGTGGACGCTCTCCTCCTCCAAGGAGACTTTGCGAATCAACCGGGCTCCTAGCAAAACAGCCTGTGCAGGTTGTTCAACACACAGCTGTTCGAGCGCAGGCTTGATCACAGCCCGCACATTTTCCTGCACATGTGTCAGCGCTTTTTCAAAGATGTCGAGTTGCTGAAACAGCAATGTACTTGGTGTTTGCGAAAGTAACGGAGTGAGCAGTGATGAGAAATCCCCATCCTCATTCAAGAGACGTAAACAAAGCGCAACACCCATGTCAGGCTCTTTCGCGAGTAACCTCTCTGTGATGGGATGCAGAGCATCTTGTACTTCCCGATTGGGATCGACATACAACGAAAAGAGCAAATCTTTTCGTGCAAGCAGCGCGTCATGAGACAGACCAGACAACATCTCGATCCCAATACGACGGACGCTTGCGTATGGTGATCGAAACAAACCTTCGAACACATCTTCAGGCAAAGAAGAAGGCGCCACCTCCTGCAACAAGAGCAGCTCTGCAGCGGCAATCTGAACGGGCTCCAAAGAGTGTGTCAACAGCGTCACGATAGAGCTAAAGGGGAGTCGCTTACATTGCTCCTCAAAGACCCACAGTAACGTCTGGACGATATCAATTTGGCGCTCGTTCTCTGCAGCGGAATGCTCCCCTTCTCTGATCCCCACGTTGTCACCACCAGGGAAATGAGCCGCATCTCCAATCGTCACAAGATCAGTACGAAATGGACCCGCTGAACCAGCCGGGTAGCCATGATGTCCAAAGAAATCGCGGACGCGCCCTTCTACACCTGTAGAGGTATCCAGCGCTGCTCCACAGGCCATCAAACGACTGCAATACGGAACACTCTCCGAGGTCTCGACTGCTCCGTACCGAAATTCGATATGATGATCACTCTCAAACAAGCAAACCTGGAAGGTGACGATGATATAACTCGATTCATTCGCATAACCAGAGGTCGTACAACGCCATTCGACGACACGCACGCGCTCGTCGTTGTGTTTGATCAACTGCGTTCGAACATAACCGTCATGGGCCGTATGGAGATCTGCCCACCAAGGAAACAACCCGACAGCGTTGTTTTGGCTATACGCATGATAGTTTGAGTAAGTGCTCCCCCAATGTCCAGCAAATGACAACCAACCATTCGAATCTGCGGAAAACTTAGAGTATGATTTGCCACCAAAGCGAAAAGAGAACCCGATATTCCACTTGGAGCTGGTCCGATCATCGACATTTGGACCGATCAAACGCTCGGGTTTGTCGAGTGGCAATAAACCACCGTCGTTATCAGGCAGACCTTGTCTTCGTCTCTCCAGCTTGTAGCTGTCCAGACTGTGCTTGTCGCCTTCTGCTGTCGGATGAAAGTGGATATTGTATGCCCCGCCACCAAACGCAGGATCAGTGAGAGAGTTGATGATCAACTGTGAAAACTGCTTTGCAAATCCCTGATACCCCTCCGCGAGACGCTTGAGCAAGTGACGTGATGAGAGACGAACCTCTCGGTCCTGATGTGAACACAACAGGTACAACAGGTCTTGCTCTTTGATCAGCAGCGACTCATCGACCTGCTCCAGGACTTTGAGACCGAGCAAACGCAACGCCCGTTGATTTCTGCTGAGCAAGGCCCTCGCATCTTTAGCGTCTGCGTGTTCAACAGCCAATCGGAGTGCATTCTCCAAGACACTCTGAATTTCACCCGGTAGCCTCGAATCTTCTGAGAGCTCTTTGCCCAACAACCCCAGCAAAGACGCAAACAAAGCTTTTTGCTCATCGACCTCAAAGGACGCCGAGTTGAGAAACCCTACGACAAACTGTCGTACATCCTGAAAGTCCGACAGAAGCAAGCCAATGACAAACTCTTTCTTTTTGAGATAGCCTTCTCGATGAAGCTCAAGCCAACGCAAACCAAGCTGCCGGTCCGATGGAACAGGACTCGCGAGCAAAGACGGCACCTGCTTGGAGATGGCCTCTTTGTCATCCTCAGGGAGCCCTGAAACATCGGACTGTAAGAGTTTCTCAAGCGCAAACGACCGCGTTTGTGTGTAGGGAGCTTTGAAGAGAATGGAGAGCGCATCGGATGGAATCTCGTCGCAAAACAATGGATTCTCTTGAAGAACCCGCAAGGCAAAGGCGTGGACCTGCTCGGAGGCACTTTTTTGTAAAAGCCGAAGCGCATACTCAGGATGGGAAACCCACAAATCAGGAAACGCCTCTTTCGTCTCAACATCGTCGAGTGCACGAGCCGCACGAACAGCCTCTTGCCAACGATATGAGCCGGGCCTCGCCGCCTTCAACGCTCTGTCATAGAGAATATGGTTAAACACAACCGCGTCATCGGCGATCGTGTACGCTCGCTCACCACCCTCGACTGAAAATGCACGAGGAAACATCCCGCCTTTCAAAGACATATTCAGCTTGATCGTGTATTTCGCATCTCCCCAATAGGACTCATTCTTGACGGCGATACTGTACTGAATGTCTTTGTACATCATCACTTCCAGACGACGACTTCGATACCCCGACCGACAAGAACCAACAGACTCACCGCTGTGATCCTCGACAGTGAGCGAGGGACAATGACCATAGCTGCTGTTTTCAGCCGTCAGGATGTATTTCGCGGTCTGGAAAGGTGTGAATGTGTAGTACTTGGTTTTGCTACTGGCGACAGTCAGCTCATGACGCTTGCCAACATCCAAGGGATACGGGGAGCCTTTCTTGCCGTTGGCGGGCCTATTTTGTAGCAAAACCCCACCACTTGAGACCTGCACAGCGCCCTCTTTGTTGATCGAGACCTTCCGACCATCGAGAACATAGTGAGGCGCACTCGCGAGCAGCTCATCGTCATAGGCAAGCAGCGTGTGTGTCGCCATCTCAAGATAGGCATGAGGGTCCGTCGCTGCGAGGCGCCTCAAACTGTGCCAAAGATGACGACGAAGGTGTGTCCGTGTACCAATCGAATAAGCTCTCTCATCGAGATCAGAGGATTGTGGATCACCCACTGCGAAGGTCTCGTCAAGGCGACGAGAGAGTAAACCAAATACCTCCGCATCGGCCCGATAGATAGAAGCCTTCAGGATCGAACGAATGGATTGAAAATTCGCCCCCTCCAAAGGAATCGAATCCAACACACGACACAGACCTTTGCGCATATAGGGCGCATCGATCACGTAACAAGTATACAAGTCCAGGTGAGGGTCATTGTTGTTCGACAGTCGACGGATAGCTTTATCAAACTCACTGATCTTCTGAGCGGACTTAAGGGCAGCAGGGAGTCTATCTCGAAACCCTTGTAGAAAAGTCTCATGGGCTTTTTGATCAGGCTTTGTCAGCGCTCGCAGCGCTTCAGTGACCATATTGGACAAGGCCGCTGGTAACCTGACACGTTGTTGTACTTTCTCCAGCGCAGGGATCGCGCTTCCATCTCCGCATCGACCAAGAGCCCAGCAAAGCGCATACGTTTGTGCCTCGGACTCAGCGTGTTCGAGCAGGGAAAGAAGTCGCCCCACAGCTTTCTTTTGCCGGCGTTTTCCAGCGTTCCAGATCCATGTTGCGTGAGAAAAAGAACTCATGTGTCAAAGCCTCTAGGAAGTAATGTGCATGATCAAATTGGCAGCAAAATGAGCATGTTGATGGGGAGAAGAGAGGGCTCGTTGGAGGAGCTTGCGGACCTCAAGCTTGATCGCTGTATGTGTCGACGTATGTGCGATCTTCACGAGCAACTCTTGTCTCTCAGCGATCGAACTGTCGGACCACTGACGTAGAAGGCGCAAAAACACTTCTAACGCCTCCTCTTCTTGCAAACCTGCAGCATGTATCCACACTTCATCGGTGATTGAGGAGGGCACACGTCCTTCGAGCATCTTCATGCCAAGTATCTGTTTGTGTAGATGTTTGTGTTGCAACAAAGCCAACACCAGCTCCAAAGAGAGCACGCGCAATGTACGAGAGAAATGCTTCACCATCATCTCAATGCAAGCGATCTCTGCCCCTTTCTTGCCACTGCTGCGTGCAAGCAACGCACCGATCAACATGCGACACAAGGACCGCTCCTTTGTCGGCCCCAACACCGCGACACCAAAGAAGACATCACCCAAAGCCCGAACTTTCGCGCTCTTGTGAAGCATGAACGCGCCGAGTAAGGCTTGGGAACGAACGAATTTCATGATCTGACGATCGGGAAGCTCCTTGAGCGACTTCACATTCTCAAGGAGCCAATCGGAGACAAACTCTTGAGCATTCTCGTCCGGTGAAGTCGCGATGATCCCCATAATGGATGCATCCCCTGCGCGTTCTTTTGCCATCGAAAAGCCAAGCTCTCGAGGCGCGTCGTAGATGGAGGAGAGCATACACTGCAAATGTTGGTAAGAATAAGCATCAGGAGACTGCTTCAAAAATCCAACGGCTTCGAGACGTTCATAAGCCATCTTACGGACCAGCTCACTTTGCGCGTCTGTCCAAAGCATCAACACATCTTCTTGAGAACACGCTTGCCATAGTGATGACATCGACGTCTCTGTCACCAAACGGGACAAACTCCCACCTGCTGCGTCCTGGAAAGCTTCATCAGTCGCCATCGACAACATCGACAACACAACACGTTCCCCATCGTGCTCTTCTCTTTCTCGTGCCAATTGCTTCCACAAGTGCTTGCGAAACGTTTTCACGCCCCTTGTGCTATATGGAATATCATCTTTGGTATCGAATAGGCCGAACAAGCAAGCGATACTATCAACATCTCCAAGCAACCACGCCGCGTCGTAGATCTCGCGGAGACACTGCATCGAGTGTCCCTGGAGCTTGTACTGCTTCATACTCCGACAGAGTGCCCCTCTCAACTCTTTTCCTGCGGTCAAAAACAAAACAAACACAGAGGGTGTCGTCTCCTCCTCCTCAAGGAGCTGATGAGCGCACTGAACACCCCCCTCAAGATCTCCATTGTTCACGAGCTCTCGCAATGTGGAAGGGAGCTGTTGATTGCGCTGTACGGTCCACTCATCGAACGCTACAGGTTGGGCTTGCAAGAGGTGAGAGAGTCCGGCATACGCGACACGTGCAAGAGACGTTTTGAGAGGCATCGAGGCCAAACGTCGAAGTGCTTCAATGGCCTGTTCACCACCACAACGGGACAACGCCCACGCGACATCGTATTGTACGCGGAATCGACTCTGTAGAAGCCGACACAGCTTGGGCGTCGCGTCGGCGATGCGCAGTTGTCCAGCACGTCTGATCACACTTGAAAGAGACCACTTTCCGCGCTCTCCAGGCTGGGCTGTCAGATAAAAGTCCAACCACTGCAACACAGCCTCCTCGCGACTTGAAGCGCCACGACCTGGGTGCACAACGCGCTCAGAAACGTCCGCATTCTCTTCGCTTGGGGGAGTCTGTAGCGAAGGAGGTACGACTTCATCGACAGAGACAACTTCATCAGCGACGGGCTCCTCTGAGACGACCTCTTCAGGGGTCGCTTCGCGCCCTAAGAGGGTGGCATAATCTGTTTCGAGATATTCGGTTGTCTCGACGTACCCTTTGCGAATCTTTTCCTGCACGAGTTTGTCAAATGCTGCCTGTCCCTTGTCAAGCTCGACAGGTGCTTTGGTTCTTGTCCCATCACGGAGACGATGACCACGTCGTCCATATCGAAAGTTGACAACATATTGTTGCGTGTTCACTTCGCAAAGTTCGATCTCGTAGACTTTATCGGACTTTCCTTGTTGAAAAGACAAACATTTTTGATGGAGGAGTCTCATAAAACGACCTATGTGACAAAGATATCAACCAAACGACAAACACTTAGCTGCTTGTGGTTTTTGTGGAGTTGACAATGGTGTGCAAGCTCACGACCTGGCGCATCGAGAAGGCACGTTCAATCTAGGGCAGTGAGAAGACTTACTCTACTGGAGTCCCAGTCGCAGAGTCAAGTCTTTCACCGCTCTTTTCACTCCGAGACGAAGGAGTATAGAGCGAGTCAGTCTGACGACGAACTGGTAAAGGTGCAGGAAGATGCAGAAAGGAAGGAAGAGAACGAAGGGTCGGACGATTAAACAGGGAGCGTCTTAGGAGAAGATGTCGACGTTTTTGAGATCTTCACAGGCTTTGGTGAGGCGAGCGACAAAAGCGTCTTCACCGAAACGCAACCATTTGCGTGGATCGTAGTATTTTTTATTGGGTTTGTCGTCACCTTCAGGGTTTCCGAGCTGGGCCTGGAGGTAATCTTTGTTGTCTTTGTAGTACCCGTGCACACCATCCCAAAATGCCCACTGCAAGTCCGTGTCGATGTTCATTTTGATGACACCGTAGTTGATGGCTTCGCGGATCTCTTCGAGGGTCGAACCAGAACCACCGTGGAACACGAAGTGGATGGGCTTCTCACCTGTCTTGAAGGTCTCTTGGATGTGTTTTTGTGTGTTGTCGAGGATAATGGGTCTGAGTTCGACGTTTCCGGGCTTATACACACCGTGAACGTTCCCAAAAGCCGCAGCGACAGTGAACTTGTCGCTGACCTTCATCAACTCTTCATAGGCATAAGCGACTTCTTGGGGTTGTGTGTAAAGGCGGGCGCTGTCGACGTCAGTGTTATCGACACCATCTTCTTCCCCACCGGTCACACCCAGCTCGATCTCAAGTGTCATGCCCATCTTGGACATTCTTTCGAGATAGCGCTTGCTGATCTCGATGTTTTCTTCGAGTGTTTCTTCGGACAGGTCGAGCATGTGTGAACTGTAAAGAGGCTTACCGTGCACTTTGTAAAACTCTTCGCCAGCGTCGAGGAGACCGTCAATCCAGGGCAACAACTTCTTGGCAGCGTGGTCGGTGTGCAAGACAACACGTGCGCCATACAATTCAGCCATTTGGTGGACGTGATGCGCGCCAGAGACTGCACCTGCAATGGCGGAACGGTGATCTGTATTTTTCAACCCTTTTCCGGCGAAAAATTGTGCACCACCATTTGAAAACTGGATAATGATAGGCGAATTGACAGCTACGGCTGTTTCGAGGACGCTGTTGACAGAGCTTGTGTTTACGACATTGGCTGCTGGCATAGCGAATTGTTTGGTCTTTGCGTAGTTGAGAAGCTCGGTGAGGTCGTCACCCACGATCACACCAGCTGGAAAACGTTCCTTCAGTGAAGTCTGTTCGGACATCTTCTTTCCTCTGTCGATTGAATGGTTAAAAAAGTACCCAACTTCTTGAGAAAGATGGGTAGGATCAATTCGAAACAGAGCGTAACCAAAAAGCCTCAAAGGTCAAGTGAAAACAAAAACAATTGTAAGAAAACAGCAACATCACTTGCGTTCGTGATGAGATGCGATACCCTATCCTCACATACCACCATCACAAAGCCCTGACGCTCACCTCGCGTTTTGATGAGACAGGTCTTTGCACACAATAGGAATCTGGAATGTGGAAGTTGTTAGCAGAATCAAGCTTATGGATAGCCGCCATCGTCGGCTTTATCATATCAATAGGCTCCGCCATCCACGTCATTTTGTACAAACGAGACGTGCGCGCAGCGTTCGGCTGGGCTGGTTTTTGTATGGCTGTCCCGTATGTCGGTCCATTTTTGTACCTTTGCTTTGGGATCAACAGGGTCCAACGCAAAGCGATCAAGCTGCGTCGCTCAAGAGTCCGACTACAAGCCCCCCTTGAGATCTCCAATGCGACAGAAGACTTGCCGAGCTTTTCGGACATCTCCACCACCCTCGACTCACTCTCCTTGCTCGTCGATGGACTCGTTGAACGCCCCCTCCTGTCAGGAAACAAATTTACATTGCTGACAAACGGCGACGAAGCGTACCCGGAGATCTGCAAAGCCATTCGCGAAGCCAAACACAGTGTCACCCTCCTGACGTACATCTTCGACAACGATCAGGCAGGAAAAATGTTTGTCGACGCCCTCAAAGAGGCGCACGACAGAGGAGTACAGGTCCGCGTTTTAATCGATGATATGGGACGTCGCTACTCTTGGGTTCCCATCGATCGAGTCTTACGTGAGGCTGGTATCCCAACGGATCTGTTTATGAAAACAGAGATTCCTTGGAGCATGCAGTTCGTCAACTTGAGAAACCACAGAAAGATCATCGTCATCGATGGAAAGGTCGGCTACACAGGTGGGCTCAACATCAGAGATGGACACATGCACTCCCTCAACCCCAAGCACAAAATCCAGGACATTCATTTTCGCGTAGAGGGCCCGGTCGTGACGCACTTACAAGAAGCCTTCGCGGAAGATTGGGTCTACACAACAGGAGAGCTACTCGAAGGTGAACCCTGGTTTGTCCCACTACAACACGAAGGAAAGACGCTCGCACGGGGTATTCCTGATGGGCCTGATGGTGACTTTGAATCCATCCGATGGACGATCCTCGGTGCGCTGTCATGTGCGCGCTCATCGATCAGGATCATCACCCCCTATTTTCTCCCAGATCAGACCTTGATCACATCGCTCAATCTCGCGGCGATGAGAGGCGTAGATGTCGAAATTCTACTACCAGAGAGAGGTAACCTCCCGACAGTACAGTGGGCATCGACCGCGACCCTTCATCAAGTGATGGAGCGGGGATGTAAGGTCTACTACACGCCCCCACCTTTTGATCACAGCAAGCTGATGGTTGTAGATAAAACGTGGGTGTTGCTCGGCTCTGCCAACTGGGACCCTCGAAGTTTACGCTTGAATTTCGAGTTTAACGTGGAGTGTTACGATGCTGAGCTTGGGAAAGATGTGCACGAGCGACTCGGCGCGATCAAGCAGCAGTCCAAACTCGTCACGCCAGACCACTTGAGCAATCGCTCCTTCCCTGCCAAAGTACGCGATGGATTCGCCCGCCTCTTCTCCCCGTACATGTAGTTCTTCAGGTCCTCTACTTCACACAATAATCAGGCCGCACAGAGTCGTTTTTTCCAACAGGGACGAGTTTTACGCGGATCTTCCTTTGTCGCTTTACGTTGAAAAAACACGTCTCATACCCCTTGCGCTCGATGTTCACCATCCCCGCACGAGCGTAAACACAAAACCCTCTTGAGAGACGAATGGTCCGACGTTTTCCGCGCGTCACCATCAAGGTCACGCCCCGCGTGGAGGGTGAAATCCTCAAATATGTCAGTCCTCGTCCACACCTCGCCTTTTTCGCCCTTCGTCTGACAAGGATGGAACGTCTCTTGACGACAGACCTTCTCTTACGAACGACAGGTCTTGGACGCCACTTCTTAGAGCGAACAGGCGGTTTGATTGCGCCTTTTGTGTCCTCTGTGCGCCTCGGTGATGGCGCGATTTTTGTGCGGGTGGGGGGAGTCCGCTTTGGCTCGATCTCCACGCTCGCATCACTCGACAATGAGAGGTCGAGGGGTGCAGGTTTGTGAGTTCCGAACTTGGAGATGGAGACGATCAGTACAAGCACGATGAGCACGATCATCACGGAGACGAGTCCAACAACGAGGAACGTATCCTTGGACATGCCAGCTTGCTCTTCCTCATCATCATGTGTGACATACATCGTCGGAGCCATAGGCAATCCAGGCGATGGCTTAGGTCGCTCAGGTTGTTTCACAAGTGGCTCAACATACCCTCTTGTGTGCGCAAACGCTTCGGAGGAAGGCAGTGGGGAGAGCTTTCCAGACGGCACAGCACGTGGAGAAGGCGGCTCAATATTGGTCTCTTCGCCCTGTTCGGATTGCTTGTGCAACAACATCGCTGAGGGCTTCATCGGCCGCACGTGACCTGTCTCGACTCGCTTGAGCGACAGTACAAAGGGCTCCAGCTCACGCCACATCTCCTCCACTGAAGAGAAACGTTCGGTGGGATGAAGCGCAAGTGCTCTCGCGAGAATCGCATCAAATGCCTTGGGAATTTGCCTTTCAAGACGCTGTTCACTGACGTTTGGGACCGTTTTGCTGTTGACTTTACGCGAGATCAAGTCGTAGACCGTGATGGTTTGCATCTCTTCGAAGCTGACGTTTGGAAATCCGCCAGTGAGCATCTCATACAGGATGACGCCCATCGCATAAATGTCGGTCCGATGGTCGACTTGTTTATTCAGAGCTTGTTCAGGGGCGAGATAAAAAGGAGAGCCGAGGATACCTTGTGTGAGATGTTTCGCTTCGATATCAGCGTGCCCGAGGGGTTTGGCGATACCAAAATCGAGGACCTTGAGAAAGAAGGGATTTTTTCTTCTCTCTGTGAGGAGGATGTTTTCGGGTTTGAGATCTCTGTGGATGATACCGGCTTCGTGTGCAGCCCCCATCGCATCACAGAGCTGCTCGAAGATCTCAAGACACCACGAGACCGGCGGTAAATGGTCTGGAAATTCGAGGTAATCGGAGAGAGGAGCGCCTTTCAGGTACTCCATCACATAGAAGTAACCAAAAGGATCAGCCTTTCCGAAATCATCAAAGACGCGGACGATGTGCTCATTGCGTTGGGAGAGCGCTGAGGTCAACTGCACCTCACGCAGAAATCGCTCTTTCATCCCAGGCATATCGATCACTTCGGGCTTCGTGATCTTGACAACGCGTTCGGGGTCCATGGACATCAACAGGTGCTTGGCATGGTACACAGTACCAAACCCACCTTTCCCAAGAATCCCAAGGAGTCTGTACTTGTTTGCAATGACCACCAAAGGAAGATTGCACTTCAAGCAAAAGTCGAGTCCATCTCCAACGTCCATATAAGGTCGGAGATCTGCGTCACATTGGGGACAATGTGTCAGTGTTTCGTCGATCAACATCTGGTGTATCCGCTTGTCATTTCAACTGTTCCGCGCGTCGTCACGTCCATCCTGTAGAGACATCAAGCCCTGACATGGTGTGAAAACAACCGCTAGGGCTGCGACTGCGAAGAGGACTCCTCATCGGCTTGTTGTTCTTCTTCGGCTTTTTGGAGCATCTCTTCGACTTCTTCGAGATGGGAGGGTTCGATCGTCGTACGCATCTCACCGAGCGCACGCCGAGCCTCTCCTAAAGTCATTTTATCCTTCAAAAAATCAACACAGATCATACACATAGAATCACCTCATGGTTGGCGTGAGACGAACGTTTGTTCAAAAAAAGCATTCAGCTTACAACAAGATATGTACCACAAACGCTCAGTTCAAGAAAGAATCCCGCTTCTGTTCCTGACTATGGTGCTCCGAAAAAGGTGTCAACTCCCCTCTCAGATTGATTTGTGTCCACTTTTTGATCTCTTCGGAGGTCAAACCACAGCTAAATAGATAGAAGAGTTTTGTCAGCGCCGCTTCAACGGTCATATCCATGCCACTGATCACACCGACATCCGCGAGCGCAGAGCCCGTCTCATAGCCCGTAAGATCCACACCACCTCGAAAGCATTGTGTGCAATTGACCATCACAACACCTCGCTCGTTGGCCTTACGCAACACGTCCAAAAATGCCTTGTTTCGGACAGGTCCATTCCCCACACCGTATGCCTCAAGCACAAGCCCCCGGAGCGGTGGTCGGAGTACATTTTCGATGAACTCACTTGAGATACCGGGATAAAGTCTACACACCCCCACCCGAAGCTCACTCAGCTCGCGCACTTTCAAGTTCTGTGTATCACCCTTCGATGAGCGCACTGATCGCCAGTTGATGTTGATATCAATGCCAACATTCCCGAGGACAGGAAAGTTTGGCGAAGAGAAAGCCTCAAAACTCGTGGCGCTCTCCTTTACAGACCGACACCCTCTCAACAGCTTGCCACCAAACAGCAAACACACCTCAGGAATCGGATACTGTGAGGCGATCAACATCGCAGTGATCAGATTTTCATGCGCATCATTGCGCACCTCACATAGAGGAATCTGAGAGCCTGTAATGATCACTGGTTTACTCAACGGCTTGAGCATGAAAGGTAACGCGGACGCCGTATAGGCCATTGTATCCGTTCCATGAATCACGACAAATCCATCGTACTCATCGTAATGAGCAGCGATATCATTTGCGATTTTAAACCAATCCGCCGGACTCATATTGGCGGAGTCGAGCAAAGGTTCGTACTCGTTGATCGTATACTCCGGCAGCATAGGATCTTTAAGCTCAGGCATCATCGCCATCCGTGCAGCCAAATAACCAGGCGAAGGTGCATAACCAGATGCCCCCTTGATCATTCCGATTGTACCACCAGTATAGACAACGTAGACTCTCTTCCTCACATAACACTCCTACATACAAAGCGCCCTACAAAATCCACGAGTACATACCACAACTCCGTACTCATATGCGAACAGAATCTTTGCAAACATCCCCCTCCTCATTCACGATGAAAATGGCTTGACATTTTGGAGCAAATTGACCACTGTGTGCATGTTGTGGTTCATTTGACCACTTCATTTGAATATCCAAAAGGACGCTATGCTCCTAAAAAATGCTATGTTTTTAGGAACGTACCTTCCTTTTTTAAATCATGATTCTGACATCACCATACTCTCATCGGTCGTGGATGCGTCCTCTTGTATCGATGATGAAAGGATAGTTCACATGAGCTTGGGACACCTGCTTTCCCAGGGTGGATGGGCGATGTGGCCCATCTACATCTGCTCGGTCGTTGCGCTCGCTGTCTTTTGCCAACGATTTGTCGTGTATCTCTCTATCAGACACAAACAACTCCCATGGTTGCGACCCCTCCTGATGGATACCCAACAAGGGAAACTCGCACAAGTTCAAAAAGATCTCGAAGACATCCCTCATCCCATCGCCCGCGTACTTCTCGCCGCAACCAAAGTGTCGCGACACCGACGAGACCGCGTCGAAGCAGAGGCCAAGCGCGTTGGAACGCTTGAATTGCAGCGCTATGAGAGCTTTCTCCCCCTGCTCGGCTTTATCACACAAGTCGCGCCGCTGCTTGGCCTACTCGGAACGGTCCTTGGTATGGTCAAGATGTTCTTTGGCTTACAAACAGCAGGCATGTCAAATGTCGATGTATCTGCTCTTTCAACCGGTATTTGGCAAGCGCTGCTGACGACAGCAGCAGGATTGATCGTCGCGGCCCCTTCCCTCGCCGCCCACACGTACTTGCTGAGTAGAGTGGACACCTTCCGTTTGCAAATGAGCAACGCCATCGAGCAATTTTTGACCGCGTTGCCAACAGAAGAACAACACGATGATGACGAGGTCGCGATATTGACCCCGTCGATCCGTGGCGCTTCTCCATCGACACCTCCCTTGGGACACAACGATGTTTGAAAAACCAAGACGAGAAGCCCCTTCGATTGGGCTCACTCCACTGATCGACATCGTGTTTATCTTGCTGATCTTTGTCGTCTTGGCGGCCAACTTTGACAGAGTCAAAGGTCTAAAAGTCGCACTCCCACAAGCGAGCAACACACAAGCGCCAGAGAAAAAGATCCTCGCCATCACGGTGACAAAAGAAGGCAAGCTCATGTACGAAGACAAAACGCTGAGTAAGTCACAGTTGTTGCCCAAACTCAAAGAGTTACGTAAAAAGCACAGCATCTTGTTGCTCCGAGCTGACAACAAAGTCGCACTGCAACACGCTGTGTACGTGCTGGATCAGGCATCTTCTGCAGGATTTGAATCTGTCTCCATCGCAGCAAACAGGCCATCAAAATGAGTCGATTTTCTCCAACTTTTGACACACAACCTCCTATGTTTTCGAGTTGGTTTGCGCTCTTCGCCAACCAATGGATCGCGCCCGTCTTCGTCGCTACGATCTTGCACGTCGCGGCGTGGTGGCTCCCTGTACAGCTCCCCAAAAACGATCAAAAGAAACCTCTGACCATCAAATTGAGCATGGTCAAACCACGCCCCACACCCAAACCTGTCCAGCGCCCTCCCGTACGGACCCAGCCAAAAAAGAAGATCAAGCCCAAAAGACGACGCAGACGCAGAAGACGACGCAGACGTAGACGTAGAAGACGACGCAAGCTCCCGATCAAACGAAGACTCCCCAAAAAGGTGATCAAGCGGGCCATCCCTGTCCCGCCAAGGACACCTCCACCCAAAAGAATCGAAAAGATCGAGCCAAAACCACTGCCTCAGCAGCCCAAACTACCACCCGTACGCACACAACCTGCGCCTGTGCGCACAAAACCAGCGCCCGTACAAAAGGTCGTACAAAAACCCGTTGACTTGGGGCCGTACAAACAATCCCTCAACGAAGCCATTCAACAACATAAACGCTACCCCCGAATGGCCTACCGCATGGGATTTGAAGGGATGGTGGTCGTCAGCATCAAGTTGACCAAAGCTGGAAAGCTCCTCGGACGCCCCCGGATCGTCCGTTCAAGTGGTCACCGCATGCTCGACAAAGAAGCGATCCGTATGATCCTCGCAGCCGCCCCCCTCCCCAATATGCCCAGCGCCTTCCAAAAACATCACGCGGAATTCCGTATCCCCGTCAACTTCACAATCCAGTAACACAAAGAGTGTTACATTTACACAGAGCGAACACGTTGAAGTTGTCCATCCACGCTTACCCCAACACGCTCTCCTTCAGCCCAGGACAACGCGTTGTCTACGCGGACGTAAAGAATCAGCGCTCCAAGCTCCACATGTGCGAATGAAAAGTGTCCCCGGTACTCCACAAAGCGGATCACACCTTCAACACCTGTATTGGTATCCTTCGAGAGGGTCAAAGACTCAGGTCGAACAGAGAGCATCACCTCCCCATGAAAAGGAGCGGAGAGAGGATGTCGCCCGAGTGAACACGACACGACATCACCTTCAGCGTCTCCCTCCAAGAGATTGGTCCGACCGAGGAATTGAGCGACAAACGCAGTCTCAGGCTTTGTGTACAACTCTTGGGGAGTACCGA